>Ga0208041_1000219_pt1 | contig 67959 bp, 58 predicted proteins | sample AD_SCU002_MetaG_FD_184453 | JGI IMG/M metagenome (GOLD analysis project Ga0208041, IMG submission 184453) | Active sludge microbial communities of municipal wastewater-treating anaerobic digesters from China - AD_SCU002_MetaG (SPAdes) (version 2) | ecosystem: Engineered > Bioreactor > Anaerobic...
TGGGCTATGCAAGGTATGATACCCTGGAAGAGGTCATGTGCATGAATGCCTTGTATGAAGTCTTGCGTCTGTACACTAATTACTTCCTTCCCGTGATGCAACTGCAGGAAAAGCTACGGATAGGAGCCAAAGTGATGAAACGCTGGGATCTACCCCGAACACCCTACCAGCGAGTCTTGGAAAGCTCTCAGGTTTCAGCAGAAAACAAGCAAGCTTGCCAAGCTATATATGAAACCTTGGATCCTTTTGCTTTACATCAGGAGGTGCAGCGACTCAAGAACAAGCTTAACGAGCTTCGAAGAAAGAAAGAACTTGACCGAATTCAAGCAGAGGATAAACTATTAAAAAAGGGTTCAACTGGAAATGTTTTAGCTGAATCATCGAAGACCGTTCGAATAGGTTTTTAAATGAAGCAACACGTAAAAAAGAACTGAAAAAATAAATACTGACACTTGTAAAAATAAAAAAAGGGGTGGACTTTTCCACCCCTCGTGAAACAGAACTATATTAGTAGGATTATTCTTCGGAAGCTGGAGCTGGAGCTGGCGCAGGCATAGGACGGCTGGCAAGCTCTCTGTCGAGCATGAACAAACCTCGAGCATCGTGACCAATGCGTTCAAAATCATCTACGATCTGGCTGGCATTAGCTTCTTCTTCGACTTGCTCGTTGATAAACCACTGGAGAAACTGAACGGTGGGATAGTCTTTTTCGCGCATTGCGATATCAAACAAATTGTTGATACAGCCAGTGATATGCTGTTCGTGAGCGTAAGCAGCCTTGAAGGCATCAATGGGAGAAGACCAGTGATTGGTGGGCTCTTTGATTTCTCTAAGTTTGAAATTGGCACCTCGGTCCATGATGTAGGCTATGATCTTTTCGGCATGCATAAGCTCTTCTTTGTATTGAGCTACCATCCAGTGGGCAGCACCAGGCATTTTCATGGAATGGAAATAAGCTACCATGGAAAGGTAAAGATAAGCGGAATACATCTCTTCGTTGATTTGTTGATTCAGCGCATCGAGCATCATGTGATTCATTTCTTTTAAATTCTCCTTTCAAATATTGCTTTTCAATCTTAAAAGTTAACTGCAAACTTTGAATAATGTATCAATTAAATCATATTATTACAAATTAGCTATGTATTGATGTGCTTTTTTTACGATTGTGGCGTCTTTTTCGTAGGTCATTTTTTGGAGAACCTGGGGGTATTCCAACCATAGAAAATCGTCATGCTCACCGCACAAAGAACAGGTTTTTTCTTCCTGGGTCTGGGCAAGGTAAAAGACTACTTGTTTGTAGATATGGGGCGCAGGGTGATAGGATATTAGCTCTCGAAAGTCGGGATAAATGACCAAGTCGTGCAAACCAGTCTCTTCGTAAACTTCACGTATAACGGTCTGCAATTCGGTTTCATTTTTTTCGATATGGCCCTTGGGAAGACCCCAGTATTCTTTTTCGTTTTTATACTTGAGCAATAAATAGAACAAAGCCTGGGAGGTACGACGAAAGATCACAGCCCCACAGGATTTTTCCTTTCTCATTTAGTCCAATTTCTTTTATTTTTCTGCATACTGGTATAAAATTATATTCAAATCAGTGAAAAGGACATATAAAAAAATGAGAATGAGAATATTTGCGAAATTGCAAGCGATATCTTTTCTTCCTCTGCTCCTGTCTTTAATGCTAATCTTGTCTTCTGTCGCATATGCCTTTCCTGATCAGATGCACAACAAATCATTGGAGATGCCAGTCTTTAGCTCACAAAAAGTGATAGTGCTGATTGAACTAAAGGATCCCAGTACCATCAGCCTCCAACCTCAAAGTCCCTTTTCCATCCACCATCCCCTGACTATCCAATATCAAAAAACACTTGAATTCAAACAAAATCAAGTATTGGAACAGATCAGTCTGCATCAAATCCCTCATCAAACTATTACAAGCCTAAAACATACTTTCAATGGTCTCATTTTGGAAGTTGCAGAATATCACCTCCCTCTCCTGTCCAAGCTTACAGGAGTTAAAAGGTGTATGGTGCTGGACGATATATTTGAGCTCGATCGCTGGGCTGCAGCAGTAAGTTTACACATCCTAAATCCTTCCCTTCGAACTATTCCTTATACTGGAAAAGGCACGCGTATCGGTATCATCGACACAGGCGTGGATTATCTTCATGAAGATTTTTCTCCTCCCGGAATTCGAGGGGAAAACACGAAAACTGTTGATGGGGATGATTTTGCAGACGACACCTATGAAGAAGAGGTGTTGATCGAAGATGACAAAGATCCCATGGATGATGCTGTCCAACATGGAGGTCATGGCACTCACGTGGCAGGTATCGCCACAGGCAATCATCCCTCCATACCTGAAATGCCAGGAATGGCTCCAGACGCCTCCCTGTATGCTTACAAGGTTTTTTCTTCAAACCCCAAGGCTGGAGGGGCACAAGGAGCCCATATCGTAATGGCAGTGGAACGCTCTATTGAAGACGAATGTACGGTGATCAACCTTTCTTTGGGTCATCGAGCCCGTAAAATGAGTGATTACGAGGATTCCCCCTATATCACCGTTTTTCAGCGTGCGGTGGATGCAGGAGTGATAGTGGTAGCTACTGCTGGAAATAATGGTTCACGCTTTCTTGAAGAAGCTCTGGACAATGAGTGGCCTATGTCTGCTCCTGGCACTTTTGACAGTGTTATCCAGGTGGCAGCAAGCGATGACCGTCATTTCATGCCCATCAAACTGCTTTTCCAAGATAGTCGGGAGGTGCATATCAATGCTCAACAGTCTTATTTCACTCCCTCCTTTCCCCAGCATTTTGCCATGTTGGAAATGGTGGATGCAGGATATGGCAGAACCGAAGATCTTGAAGGAATCGATCTGAAAGGGAAAATTGCCCTTATCTCTCGTGGTCCCATAGAAAATGCCATTACCTTCAGAGAAAAAAACCTCAATGCAAAGGAAGCTGGAGCTGTAGGGTGCGTGATTTACAACTATGACCCTACTCCCTTTCTTGCTATTATGCTTACGGATGGAGATATCATCGATCCCTGGAGCTTGGAACTGCTTCCAACTTTATCCGTCACCTCCATGGGGGGGCAACACCTTAAAGAATACATGAAAACTGGCTTGAACATGGAGCTGAGTCCTCATGCTATTGCCAGCATTGCCGATTTTACTTCTGCAGGTCCTTCTCCTGATGGCTTGTCCAATCAATTCAAACCTGAGCTATGTGCTCCCGGAACGTCGATCTATTCCTCTCTACCCTCCAGTCTCGGTAAGGAAGAAAACAAGGTTCAATGGGGAACACGCCAGGGCACTTCGATGGCAGCTCCTGTGGTAACTGGAAGTATAGCCCTGCTCAAGGAAGCAAAACCCTGGTTGAGCCCTGAGCAATGCAAGGCACTCTTGATGAATACTGCTAACTTGTTGAGCAATCCCATCACAGGTGAGGTTTTTTCCTTTTTATACCAGGGTGCAGGTCAAATTGACGTAGAAGCTGCATTGGCATCGCCTATCATTGCTTCTCCTCCCGCTTTTATGAGATCGTATGAGGATAGCGAAAAAGCCCTAAGTCTCAGCATAGAAAATATTTCTGAAGAACGTATCTTTGTAGATTTACGAAATGTGATATACGACGGTGCAAATCTATCGGACAAAATCGTCCTTACCTTTGATAAACCCTTTTTAGAAATATTGCCTGACAGTAAGGAAGATTTAAAACTGTGGATTCATATGGAAGATGAAGTAAAGATACAAAAAAAGATTGAAGGTGTTTTGTGGATGGACGTACATTCTTCCAACAGCAGAGGCTCCATCACTCACAATCTTCACCTTCCTTTTATTCTCTATTCCCCAGAGCATTTTCTGGAAGTGGATAAGACAGTTTCTCAGGTGGAGCTTTCCACCAACATAGTAGATATGAATGAGCCTCAAAAAATGAATGTATCCTTTCAGCTCAATACTGGATCTCAAGTGCGCACCACCGATAAAGACGGAAAACAAAGCATCAACGTGCGAAATTATGCCAGCCGTTTTAGTGTTCATGTAGAAGACGAAAAGGGTCAAATGCTGGGTAACATTTTTTATGCAGAACTTCTGCCAGTAGGAAAGTATTCTTTTGAATTTGACGGACGCAACACCATGGAGCATTTGTTTTTGGAAGACGGATCTTATCGTATGGTCTTTTCGATTCACTGCCTGCTTTACAACTCAGACACTCAAGCAAGAAAAACGCTTCTACTCCCAGTGGCTCAAACGGATTTCGATTTAAAACACTCCCCTCTCTCTCGTCCAGTAGATAGTGTGGTCTCTATCCCACGATTGATGGAAAACAATCGTAGATATAGCATGAAGCTGTATATTATGGATTTCAAAGAGCTAAACCATATGGAAGCTGAGATTGTTTTCCCTTCCCAGTGGCAAAATCTGATTATTCTTCCCAATGAGGAACAACTAGATCAAAAGTATAGCTGGGTGGATCTGGAAGATGGAAGAAAGCAATTGAAAATTGCAGTCTTGCGAGGTCAAGGCATGAGGAAGGATTTCTGGAAAGCGCTGGAGCTTAGTTTTACCTACCATACTGAAACTCTCCCTGAAATGCCTCTGCTTACTATTCAGCTGAGTGATGAGCACCAAATTTCCCGTAAAGTAAAAACTCATTTCCCAGAAACTGATTCTTACCAGGATCGCCTGAAAGTGCTCGATCTTAATCATGATGGAAGCATTAACGAACTTGACACCCAGGTTTTGCTTAGTCACTTTGGAGGCAATTACCTCGATTCCTCCTGGAATCCCTCTTGTGATTTAAATTTTGATTGGAAAATCGATCTGGAAGATATCAAGCTTTTTGCTTATCATACTCCCTAGATCAAGAGTCTTTTTCCATGTAAAATCTGGTCATAACCTGGCTTTCATCCATTGCATGGCATTGGATGTTTGTCGGTAAAAAGGATAGGAACTCTTCAAAAGAGATACGAAGTTGAAGCTCTCGTTTTAAAAAAGCTTCCATTTTGCATAATAGTTGGAAGGCTTCATGCTTAATGTTCGGAATATCGAGTATCATTTTTCCGCGTTTTTTTAACACTCGACACAGTTCGAGGAGAAGCTTTCTGCTTTCTTCGAGAGGATAATATTCCAAAACTCCAATACAGGTGATGCAATGGAAGAAAGAGGAAGCAAAGTCCAGATCGATCCCTTGAGATAAAAACATTTTGGCATTTTTCAGATGACGTTGTTGGATGAAATCCTGCATACGGAATACTATTTCTGGAGCTGCTTCCAGTCCGAAGTATTGCCAGGGATAGCAGTATAAATGATACCTTTCCAAATTTAAAAAAGCTCCAAAATCAAGATAGTTTTGACCTTTGCTAGGTTGAAAATAATCAATAATATCCGGGCTTCCACTATAGGAAGTGCAGGTTTTGAAATAGGGATAGACAGGATCATGGATGATTTCGTCAGGTAGTATTGAAGCTAGTGAACGTCCTTGCGCTTCAATTCTTGCAGATTCTTGAAAAGATAGTTTTAAGCGATCAAGCAGGTCTTCATTTTTCATAACGAATGATGATAGTCATCGCCTGTTCTTTGTTGCTCTGATCTATATTCACTTCGGCATCAAAAGCTTCAGCCAGAAATCTCAAGGGGACAAATACCCGGTTTTCGATAATCATGGGGGGGACGTCCAATAGGACAGGTTTTGTATTGATTTTTGCTTCAGTATTGTTGACCTGGAGCCAAATGGATATCTTTTTAGGAGCATTCTCGAGCTGAATGGTTTTTAGGTCTGGATTCCATGCTACCAAAGCACCAAATACTTCAGCCAAAAAACGCAGGGGAACCAAGGTTCTTCCCTGGCGAATCAAGGGAACTACATGGGGATTATTGGGATCAATGGGTAATTTTTCCTGATTGAGTATAGCTTCGTTTTTTCCTATCGTAAGAAGAAGGGTAATGACTTGAAAACGACATTCCACTCGAATGGGCACTTTCTGGTTGCCACCATTGCTTTGAATGATGAGATCAGCCTCGTGGAGTCCATTGCGTAGTCTGGAAGGATCAATTTCAACTTCCAGGTCGATTTGGTTGGACATAAATCGATCTTGAGATACTTTGAGCCAGGCTTGGGAGCTCTGCAAGGATCCAAAAAGATTTTGACGTCCTTGGTTGCTGATACGTAGATTTTGTTTTAGGACTTCTCTGCTTTGGATGATACCAAAATCAAGGTAGGAAGGGGCTACGTTCAAGTAGGGAGAGTTATCGATAATATCCACAAAGATTTCAATCTCTGCATCCCCCCCGTTAGTTTGCAGAGAAATGGCTCCAGTATAGTTGCCTTCTTTCATTTGTTTGGGGTCAACGCTGACAGGGAGTGCTAAAAAGCCAAAAGTAGGGATGATGAAGGTGCTGTCGGTGGTGTTGATCCAGGGTTCAAGCGAATTGATATAGCCATTTAGATTGCCCAATCCGTCGTTGGAAATATACACTATCCGCACCGGAGAAGAGGAATTTTTTTCGAGCACTCCAAAATACAACTTTTGGGGTTGAATACTCATGACTGGTTTATCATAGACAAAGGCGCTTAGATAAAGCATGTATAGGTCCATATCTTTGCTTTTACTGAATGAAGAAGAGCGACCAGTCAGGAGAAAGCTGTTGTCGGGTAGTTTGAGAATATGTAAAAGGAAGTCATGAGATGAGCCTCCATAAGAACGTTCCCAAAGCATATTGCCAAAGGAATCCACAAAAAGAAGATAGGCATTGGCTTTGCCCGAGGAATACAAGATATCCTCGATGCTGATGTCGGTGGCCCCAGCGATCAAAAAACCCTGATTGCAGGTTTCAATGATACTTCTGCCTATGGTGCTTGCTTTCATACGGTGAAACTTTTCCCAAGCTTTGTTGCCTTCGCTATTGATTTTCATTAAAACGATACCCACATCGTCGCCATAGGCATCAGTTTCCCCTAAAACGATGTACTGCCCATCAGCACTTCTTATAAGAGAGCTACCCATGTAGTTTTGTTTGTCGCCATAATTCTTTTTCCAGAGAGTTTCTCCTTTTCGATCCACACTAATAAGCAACATCTTCATTTGACCATATGGATCGAGCATAGTACTAAGGACAAGGTAACCCTCATCGGTTGAAACAAGATCATGAGCTGTAAGCAAGGCTTCTTTGGCAAGAGTTTTTTGCCATTCGACTTCAAAGCTTGATTTGAGCTTGAGTAAGAAAATTTCATCAATGAGCTGGGATTCATCGTATATGGAGCCTAAGATAAGATAGCCTTGATCGGGCAATTGAAGCAAGCGGGAAACATATTGCTGTTGAGGGCTATACAAGACAATTTCTTCGATGAGTTGACCTTGATAGTTGATGCGCATGATGGAAATATTGTTGGGCTCTGAGCTATCGTTTACATTCATGACATTAGAACAAACAAGGAGCTCTTTTTGTTGATTGATTAAAACCCCCACAGCACTGTTGTTGGTGTGTGAGCCATAGTTTCTTTCCCACAATACTTCACCGTCCAGAGAGGATTTAACCACATATATGCTGGAATTTAGCTGAGATATATCGATGGTGGTACCCACAGAAAAAAGGCAGTTTTCTGTGGGACAATAAACGCTACGAACTCCCCTGTCATCTCCTCTTCCGCCGAAGGTTTTTTCCCAAATCAGCTTGGGTTGGGTGCGCTGAAATAGGTCTTGTGCAAAAACCTCTGAGTAACTTGGAGTGAAGCTCTGAAAAATAGATCCAAAGGGGCTTAGAATCAGGCAAAGAAGGAGTCCTGGGATTATAAGCCTATGTTTCATCCTATCGAGTGTAAGTAACAGTTATGGATTGATACTCTGCGTTCCAATCAAGCGAAGCTCCAAAAATTTCACTGATAAAGCGTATCGGAACAACACTTCGATTTTGGGGTTTGACCACAAAAGGGGCGATATCCAGGGTGTGGGTCTTGACAGAAGGTATGGGGCTGGAAGGAAGGGTGCTTTCGACAAAGACAAGATATACCTGGGTATGAAGCTTGATTCGAGTGCCTTGTTGGGGTAAATCAATAAGAATGAGGCCCTCCCCGGAAAGTTTTGGGTTGGCTACCCACTCAATCGTAGCTCCAAAAGCTTCACTAAAAAAACGCAATGGAACCATAGTGCGCTTTTGGTATAAAAATGGAGCCAGGTCTAACTCCTGCCTTTGGTCGTTGATCCAGACGGTAGTGGATCCAATTTTGAGATGAATAACGGTCGTTTGCTCTTGTGATAATGTCGAAGACAATGGAAACACCACAAGCAACAAAAAAACAGATATAATAATCAACTTATGAACACGTTTAATCATCATTTTTTAATATATACCTGAGGGTATTATAATCAAAAAGCTCGGGAAACCAATAAAAAAAGGGCCTACTTTCATGGGTATCATGAGAGTAAGCCCTGAAAAAACTAAGAAAACTTAGGGTTCGAGAATGCCCTCGCTTTGTCCAAGAAGGGTGATGCTTACCTTGGTAATTCCAGGGAACTGCTTGAAGGTCTCGGTAAGTTGGGCTCTGAGAGAACCTACAGCGCAGGATCCACTGATTTCAAGGATTTTGAAATCAATCTTGGCAGTGTCTCCAGAAAGAATGACATAGTTGATAGCATATGAGCGAATGCTTGGAGGAACAAATCCCTCTTCTTTTTCTGCTTCGGTGGGACCATTTAAGAGTGCAAGCAGAACTTCTTCGTAGTTTAGACGAAGTTTGAAATTTCGCGTAACTGGATAAACTTTCTCGCAATCGAGCATTTGGGGATCTTTTTTGATGTTGTTAAAAAATAATTGATACGTCTCTTGCGTTGCTGGAGAAGAAGGATTCTCTTCGCTGACTACAGGGGGCGTAACAGAGCCTTGGTCTGGATCGGTATTGGAGCTTGGAGTTGTGTTGCATGCGCTCAGGCTCAACGCTCCTATCAACAAGATGCTTAGTAATATCTGTTTCAAAAATAACATGAAAACCTCCTAAATATTATTCACTATTAACTTATCATAATAGTTTCAATAGTCAATATTTTTTAAATAAGTTTAAGTATTATTCAGTTACTATTTCTTTTTTTCTTCGAGATCAAGTCGTAAAAGCTCATCAATTTTGTGCTCAGGAGCGTTCGATACACGATTTATATTGTGAGCGTAAATCATGGTGGTGTTGATATTGGCGTGTCTTCCAAGAGCTTGAGCTTCTTGAAGACTGGCTCCCCCTTGCAAAGCGAGGGTGATGGCAGTATGTCGGAGGCTATGAGCGGTAAGTCGAAGGTTGTCAATGCCTATTCGACGTAGATTGTCTTTGACAATGCGTGATATTGAGCGTGTGGTGAGACGCATGCCTGAATTTCTGTCGCTGATGGAGGAAAACAGGGGATCAGTTTCTCGCAAGCGTTTGCTTCGACATTTTTTAAGGTATTCCTGAATCGGAAGAAGAGTTTGATCGGTGAGGACTACAAACTCATCTTTACTATCCCTGCCCTTGCCTTGCACCCACAAAACCGATTGCCCGCTTTCCTGACGAATATCTCCTACATTGGATCTTACCAGCTCGATGGTGCGCAAACCAGTCCTAATTAACAGATTTATGATGGCAAAATCGCGAAGTCCTTGATAACTTTCTCGTTCCATATGTTGCAAGAGTTTTTGGATTTGATTCAGGGTTAAGGGGTCTTTACGAAAACCTCGATTTCGCTTCATTCCTTTGACACCCCGTGCAATGTTGGGGTATATTTTCTCACTCTCCATCCATTCAAAAAAACGTCGAACCACCACAATGTAGGAAGATATGGTGAGAGGAGAGAGTCCTTGTTTTTCGAGAAAAGCTTTGTATTGAAGAATATCATCTCGAATGGGCTGTTTGACACGGTTTTTGACTACCCATTCGCTGAAAGGTTTTAATTCACGCTGATAGGTGTATTTGGAAGTTTCTTTTAGATCCAGAGCGCTGATAAAGCGAAGGATAAGCAAAGCCAATTGATCCTTGTCGTACTGTAAAACAGGAAGTTGATCTTCAGTGCTTGTTTTTTGCATAACTCAGGAAAAGATATAGGAGGAAAGGTCTTTTAAGATAAAATACTGCCCTTTAAGCAGTAAGCTCAGATTTTTAAGAAATACTGATTTGTAAGCTTGATTTTCTTGATTTCTCATGAAGTTTCTGCCAATGGTTTTGAGGGAAGGAATATAGGATGGATCACGGGTGAAGCAGGATAAAAAAGTATAAAGTGAAGCTTCGTGGGAGAGAAGTTGCTGGTAGTATTTGAGTTCCAGAGGCTTCAGTCGCGAATGAATACCCAATCCAGGAGGTGAAAACGCTTCACGAAAAACACCCGACTGGAGCGAACCTGCGAGAAAGCAATGGAAATATTGTTTAATAAAAAGAGCCTGCTGAGGATACTGTCTATTAATCTCGCTTTGATCCATATTTAGCGCAACAGCCTTTCGTGTAGGGTCCAGGGGTACTTTCATCATGTGCAATACAGGCAAAATGCAAAGGTTTTGATCGATTTCAGCTTGTAATAGGGCTAGATCTTCGGTGTATTGCAGTTGAGGATAAACTTCAACATTGATAGTACTAATATCGGAGCACTCAACAATTTCTCCTACCCAATCACTCAAGTTGTTCCTCTTTTTTTATAATCTTAGAAAAAACAGGGGTGGACCCTTAAAAGAGTCCGCCCCTGTGAGATAGTATGTCTATCCGGGCTTTTTTTTAGTATTCAGGGTAAGGTGGAGCCATGGGAGCGGCTTTTTCCTTTTCCTTTTTTTCAACTATAGAGCATTCTGCCGTCAGAATCAGAGAGGCAATAGAACATGAATTTTGGAGAGCGGTACGAAGAACCTTGGCAGGATCGACGATTCCGGCTTTCACCATATCAACATATTCCATGGTTTCGGCATTAAATCCATGTCCGATAGGGAGAGTTTTGACTTTTTCTGCGATAACAATGCCTTCAACTCCAGCATTGTTGGCAATAAGTTTGACGGGTTCAATGAGGGCTTTGATGATGATGTTGATACCAGTTTGCTCATCGGTATTTTCGAGCTTGATTTTGGAAAGAGCATTGGAAATTTGGATGAGGGTGGTACCGCCACCAGGGACAATACCTTCTTCAACAGCGGCCTTGGTGGCTGCTACTGCGTCTTCAACGCGATGTTTGAGCTCTTTCATCTCGGTTTCGGTGGCAGCACCGACTTTAATGACTGCAACTCCACCAGTAAGTTTGGCAAGACGTTCCTGGAGTTTTTCACGATCGTAGTCAGATTTGGTTTCTTTTATCTGACGTTTCATTTGTTCGATACGATTTTTGATTTCTTCTTGAGTGCCTTTTCCGTTGACGATAGTGGTGGAATCTTTGTCGATCTTGACTTGACCGGCTTGACCCATCATATTGAGTTCAACGCTTTCAAATTTAACTCCCAGATCATCAGAAATGACCTGTCCGCCAGTAAGGGTGGCAATATCAGCCAACATTTCTTTGCGACGATCGCCAAAACCAGGGGCTTTGACAGCTACGCAAGTGAAAGTGCCGCGAATCTTGTTGACTACGAGAGTTGCAAGAGCTTCGCCTTCGATATCATCAGCGATGATAAGGAAAGGGCGTCCACCTTTGGCAAGTTTTTCGAGAATGGGTAAAAAGTCTTGAATTGAGGAGATTTTTTTGTCGGTAATCAAAATATAGGGGTCGCGGAGAATGGCTTCCATGCGTTCTGAGTCGGTAACCATATAGGGAGACATATATCCGCGATCAAATTCCATTCCTTCAACAAAATCAACCTTGATGTCAAAGCCTTCATGCTCTTCGACGGTGATGACGCCATCTTTGCCTACTTTGTCCATAGCTTCAGCAATGGATTTTCCGATAGTAGGCATTTTGGATGAGATGGTACCAACTTTTTCGATGTCTTCTTTGTTTTCGATGGGTTTGGCAATTTTCTTGATTTCGTCCATGGCAATGCGAACTGCTTCGTCCATACCGCGTTTGATTGCGATTGGGTTTGCACCTGCAGTCACGTTTTTGACACCTTCATTGATCATGGCCTGGGCAAGAACGGTGGCGGTGGTGGTTCCGTCGCCGGCAATATCAGCAGTTTTGGATGCTACTTCTTTTACGAGTTGAGCACCTTCATTTTCAAAAGGATCTTCGAGTTCGATTTCTTTGGCAATAGTAACACCATCATCGCACATGATGGGGGATCCAAATTTACGTTCAAGAACTACATGCTTTCCTCTGGGTCCAAGGGTAACTTTTACCGCATTGGCCAGTTTGTTTACGCCTTCAGTAAGGCTTCTGCGAGCTTCTTCTCCGAAAAGAATTATTTTTTCAGCCATAGTTTTCCTCCTTAGCTTTGTGAATTAATTAAATAATAACGCCAAGAATGTCGCGTTCGTTGACGATGAGATAGTCTTCTCCTTCGATTTTAATCTCTGTTCCACCGTATTTGGAAAAAACAATTAAATCGCCTTCGCGGACATCAAGGGGCACCCGAGTGCCATTGTCAAGAATGCGGCCAGTTCCTACAGCAAGGACTTTGGCTTTTTGGGGTTTTTCTTTTGCGGTATCGGGAAGGATGATACCTCCCTTGGTAGTTTGTTCAGCTTCGATGAGCTTTACTACTACGCGATCACCAAGTGGTCTGATGTTCATTATCTAAATCCTCCTTTACTCATATAAAATCAACCAATTCATATATGCCCAAATTTATTAAAAAATTTTCTAATAGCTCAGGAAATGAATATAGGATACTGGAGAAAGTACAAAAGCAAATACAAAGAGAACACATAGGCTAGCCCAAACCCAGGGATGAATATCCTTGTTTTTTTGGTGGGCTAACTTCTGGACAACATAAACCAACAAACCTGCAAAAAAGGCGAAATAGAGGTTCCAACTAAGGGTACCAGTGATAAACACAGCCAAGATAGCCATGAGATCTTCTTTGTGATCAAACCAATGTTTTGCAGAATGATAGACTAGTGAGGCGCCAAGCAAAAGCAGGAGAGGGGAAACAGGATAGAGCGAAAAATATTTGTACACAAAGGGCAGGATGAAAATGCTTAGAATCATGCTGAGTCCTGAAATGATGGAGGAAAGAGCAGTTTTGGCTCCCATCACATACGAAAAAATGGAAGCAAGGGTGAGGGTACCGCTACCCAGGCAGAAATGAGCACCCAAAAGGGAAGAAGCGCCTTCAACTGCCAGAATGCGCTTTTCAGCAACTTCTTGAGTAGCTTGGGCTGGAAATCTTTCTTTGAGGTGGTCGTGGAGTGTGGACAACATGGCCCAGGTGGCTAGAAAATGGCTGATAAGTATAGAGAGGAGGGGAGCCCACATTAGATTGAACATACCGAATACCCGACTTATTGCCACCATAGGATAGCCCACGATCTCTTTCAGATAGCTGAGGGAAGGAAGGAAAAATACTCCTGTATCCCCAAACCACTTGAAGGGGGGAGGAATGATGGCATCGGGGATTTTATCCGAGAAGGCAATGGATAGAACCAAACCCAACACGAGAAGAGAAGTAGAGATAAAAAAGGCTGATTTCTTTTTTGCATCATAGAGTACGGAATAGAGCAAGAGCCAGCCCACAAAAAATGATCCAGATATGATGATACCTTTGTTCATGTTTGGACCTGTAATGGTGGGAATAATCATGACAAGGAGTGCCATTAAAATAGGTATCAAAGCATAAAAACGTGATCCTTTCTTTTTGAAGAGAAGGAAGGAAGCCAGAGAACCCATAAAAAACAAGAATAACTCAGGGCTTCGAAAAGTAAGAAGAGCAATATCAGAGGAACCTCTGAAAGATAAGACTTTTCCGCTGATTAGGGCAAGAGAGACGAGGATACCACCAATACATGCGGGCCAGGCTTTTTGAAAAAAAGCTGGCATAACACGCATAAATTTGCGGGGGAAGGGGCTTAGAACCAAGAGAGAGAAAAGAATTCCTTCGATAAGCAAAAGTCCAAGCGCAAGACTCCAGTCTAAATTGAGCTGTTTTACGATAGCGGAAGCAATCAGGGTGTTGATACCCAGTGAAATCGTAAAGACCAAAGGCAATTTGGTGTAAATGGAAAAGAAGATGGTGATAAGTCCTGATACAATCAAGGCCATGGCTGCAAGTGTGAAAAAGAGGGAAGCATCAGAGCTGATGGTTTTTGAAATGATAGAAGCTCCACCCAGTATAGCAAAGAAAGACAATACTGCAGTGGAAATACCGGCTAATGCTTCAGTTTTTACTGAGGTTTTGGAGTTGATACCCTCAAACATTCCTGCAAACCTGGATGTTTGCGTCACTGAAGAATCCGATGAAATCATTTGCTTTTTCATAGATCACTCCTTTATTCTTCAATATCTTCGAGATCTCTCGCAACTGCTATGACTTTATCATCTTCATCCACTCGAATCAATCGAGCTCCACGAGAAATACGGCTCAATTGAGGTATGGATTGGGTTTGAATCTGAATCACTTTACCATTGGAAGTAGTGATAATCAATTTCATCTTTTTGTCCAGGGTGCGGCAGGCAGCAATAGGACCAGTTTTCACGTCTATTTTCATGGCTTTAACACCCTTGGCGCCTCGTTTGGTTTGTCGGAATTTTTCGAAGGGAGTCACTTTTCCATATCCGTTTTCAGTAAGACAAAGAAGAGCAAGCTTGGGTTCTTCAATTTCCATGCCTATGACTTGATCATCTTTAGCGACTCGAATACCTCTGATACCCATGCTGTTGCGACCCATATCCCTGAAGGTGGGAGCGAAGCGAACGGCGTAACCATTTTTGGTCACGATCAATACGATGTCGTTTTCGCTGATCAGTCGTACTTTTTTAAGATTATCATCTTCTCGCAATTTGATGGCTCTGATTCCAGTTTTTCGAATGTTGTCAAAGGCATTGGACATGATTCGTTTCACTATCCCCTTTTCGGTGACCATAATGAAGGACTGGCTGGCTTTGAACTCTGGGAAGGATATGGCAGTGCAGACAAATTCTTCGGCATCCAAGGGAAGCATATAGGATAGGGGGGTGCCTTTTTGGGTGCGATCTGCTTCAGGGATGAGATAGATTTTCTTGGAATAAACTTTACCCAAATTAGTGAAAAAGAGGATATGCTGATGATTGGAAGAGCAGAAAATGTCTTTTATCTCGTCGTCGGGCTTTTTCATGGTGATCTTGTTGCCTTTGCCCCCTCGGGTCTGGGTTTTGTAGGCTTCTGATTTCATTCGCTTGATATAGCCATCTTTGGTGATTATGACTACTACTTTGTCGTCATGGATAAGATCTTCATCCATAAGAGATCCTGATCCATTTTCGGGGACTATTTCAGTGAGACGTTTGTCGTTGTAGCGATCTTTAATAGCTACAAGCTCTTTTCGAATCTCAGCTCGAAGGTTTTCGGGTGATGCGATGATAAACTCAAGGGATTGAATATATTGAGATAGCTTTTCTGTTTCATCCTCAATACGTTTGTTCTCAAGGTTGGTGAGTTTGCTTAAAGACATATCAAGAATGGCTCCTACCTGAGGCTCAGTAAGAGAAAAAGCTTCAATCAGGGAGGCTTTGGCTTCTTGTGGGTCTTCTGCTGATCGGATGATTTCGATGACGCGATCGATATTTTGGATGCCGATACGCAAACCCTCGAGAATATGCTTTCGGGCACGTGATTTTTTGAGTTCAAACTCGGTGCGTTTGGTGATGATGGTTTCACGGTGTTCGATAAAATGCTTGAGCAGATCAATCATACCCAGTTCTCGTGGAATTTGATTGACTAAACTAAGCATAATGACTCCAAAATTAACTTGGTATTGAGTCATTTTGTAAAGTTGGTTTTCGAAGATGAAAGGATTGATATTTTTCTTGAGCTCGATCACCACACGAATACCATTACGGTCGCTTTCATCACGAAGGTCAGTGATTCCCTGGATTTTTTTGTCTTTGGCTAATTCTGCAATTTTCTTGATGAGTTCGGCTTTATTGACTTGATAAGGGAGTTCGTCGATGATGTAGTTGTTGTGGCGATTTTCTTCTTCTACGTGTCCAATACCCTGAAGGCGTATGCTACCGCGACCGGTTTCAAAGTAGCTTCGAATACCTGCGCTTCCCGCAATTCTTCCGCCTGTAGGGAAGTCAGGACCCTTGATGACACCCATCAAATCATCTACTGTGCAATCGGATTTATCGATCAAGAGCACCAGACCGTCTATTATTTCGCCAAGATGATGAGGAGGGATGTTGGTGGCCATACCAACTGCAATACCGCTGGAGCCATTGAGCAAGAGATTGGGTATTTTGGAGGGGAGATAGGTGGGCTCTTGAGCAGTTGCATCAAAGTTGTCCATAAAAGATACAGTTTCTTGGTTGATCTCATCAAGCAACTCAAGGCTGATCTTGGATAAGCGCACTTCGGTATATCGCATAGCCGCAGGGGAATCGCCATCGATAGAACCAAAGTTTCCGTGACCTTCTACCAGGGGGTATCGCAGGGAAAACTCTTGTGCCATACGCACAATGGAGTCATAAATCGAGAATTCTCCGTGGGGGTGGTAGTTACCAAGTACTTGACCGACTATTTTTGCAGACTTTTTGAAGGGTTTGTTGGGTAAGTTGCCAATTTCAAGCATGGAAAACAAAATTCTTCGATGCACAGGCTTGAGCCCGTCTCGAATATCGGGTAAGGCCCTACCAATGATAACACTCATGGCGTATTCAAGGTAGGATTTTTTCATTTCTGACTCTAGAGGAACATCAACGATGGTTTCTCCGAGTTCAAAATAATGGGGATCTTTATTCGACATTTATAGTGCTCCTTGGTTTACATTCATTTTAGATATCGATGTTAGTGACTTCATGGGCGTGCTTTTGAATAAATTCTTTTCGAGGTTGAACTTTTTCACCCATGAGAATGGTGAATATTTCTTCGGAAGCCAGCAAATCGTCGGCATTTACTTTAAGGATAACACGATATTCAGGATTCATGGTGGTACGGGAGAGTTGTTCGGCGCTCATTTCTCCAAGACCTTTGTATCGTTGAAGCTCGTATTTTCCAGAGATGTTTTTTAAGGTGTCTTGTAGTTCACGGTCGTTGTAAACGTAGGTTTCTTTGCGATTGTGGGTGATGAGATAGAGGGGGGGTTGGGCAATATAGACAAAACCGCCCTCAATAAGAGGGAACATGTATCGATAAAACAGAGTGAGGAGCAAGGTTCGAATATGAGAACCATCCACATCAGCGTCAGTCATAATAAAAATCTTGTGGTAGCGGAGTTTTTTGGGATCAAACTCCTTGTCGATGCCTGTGCCCAGGGCTGCAATCAAAGCTTTGATTTCTTCGTTGCCAAGAATCTTTTCAAGATTGGCTTTTTCTACGTTTAGGATTTTACCTCTGAGGGGGAGTATAGCTTGAGTTTTTCGATCTCTACCTTGTTTTGCGCTACCACCTGCAGAATCGCCTTCTACGATGAATAATTCTGATTTTTCGGGATCTTTTTCGGAACAATCGGCTAATTTGCCAGGTAACACAGAATTGCTAAGAAAGCTCTTGCGGCGAATGAGGTCTCTGGCTTTGGCAGCGGCCTCTCTTGCATCTTTGGCTACCAAACAACGCTCTATTATCTTTTTGGCAATTTCGGGGTTTTTGTCGAGAAGGAAAGAGAATTCCTGGACGACGATTTCTTCGGTGCGTTTTTTAACAAAGCTATTTCCAAGCCGTCCTTTAGTTTGACCTTCAAACTGGGGATCGTGAAGACGGACATTGACTATGGCTGATAGACCTTCTTTGACATCATCGCTATTGAACAGCTCTTTTTTGGTGACATCTTTGTTGTATTTGAGAAGATTGGCTTTTTCGTTGATCACCTGGAGAAGAGCGGCACGGAAACCGTAAAGATGGGTGCCTCCGTCTCGGGTGTGGATGCTGTTGACATATGAATACACTGTTTCGCCAAAGGTGTTGTTGTAGCAAAAGGCTATTTCTGCAAAAAAGTCTTCGTCTTGCCGTATTACGTAGACAGGTTGTTCGGGGACGATATTTTTGCCTTCGTTGATGTGAAGGATATATTCCTGGATACCACCTTCATAATGAAAATGAGTGGTAGTATCGGTTGTTTGATCGATAAACTCGATACGCAGATTTTTGTTGAGAAAGGCTAATTCTTTGAGACGGTTCATTAAAAAGGGTAAATCGAAGGAAGTGGTTTCGAATATATCTGCATCTGGTTTGAATTTGATGGTAGTTCCGTTTTGTTCTGCGTCTCCTATGATTTCGAGGGGACCCTGGGGAATACCTCGTGCATATGTTTGCTGGTATAACTTTCCATCCCGTCGTACTTCTGCCACCAACCACTCAGAGAGAGCATTGACAACAGAGATACCGACTCCGTGTAAGCCACCTGAAACTTTGTAGCTTTTTGCATCAAATTTTCCGCCAGCATGGAGCTTGGTGAGTGCCACCTCAACTCCGGATATTCCAAGCTGGGGATGAATATCTACCGGAATTCCACGACCATTATCTTCGATGGATAGAACATCTGGTTCAATCAAACGGACTCGTACATGATCACAATAGGAAGCCATGGCTTCATCGATACTATTGTCGATAACTTCCAGGGCTAGATGATTGAGACCCCGACTGTCGGTAGATCCGATATACATGGCTGGACGCTTTCGTACGGCTTCCAATCCCTCCAGCACTTTAATACTGGAGGCCATGTAATCATTTTTTTTTAATTCTTCATTACTCATTCATTTTCACTCCAAATAATAAAAATACATCCGTAAAAAACAACATTCCATTTTATCACAATGTGGCATTAATTCAAATTATTAAGCATTATTTCAAAGGCACTTTATTTGTTATTTATAAACCATATACTTTAAGGTAATTATAAGCGATATCTGGATGATATCGCCTGAGGAGGTTTGATTTGCATAAGAAGATGAGCGAGTTGAAGAGCAATTATGCTTTCCTCGATATCCAACTTTCTGATTTTTTTGGAAAACTTAAAACCATATCTCTCCCCACTTCGTATGTTAACGAAGAAGTCCTGGCGCAGGGTATTGGTTTTGATGCTTCCAATCTACATTATGCCGAAGTTACAAAATCCGATTTAGTGGTGATTCCTGACTTAGAAACTCTTCAAAGCAATACTTTCTGCGAAATTCCCACCTGTACTTGTCTGGGTCATATCGGCTGTTTCCCTGGGGGGTCTCTTGGTCCCGAACTTTTCCCTTTTGACCCACGGAGTATGATGCAAAAAGCCCTTGAACACCTTAGAAGCAAAAAGTTGGCCCATCAACTCATGGTGCTACCCGAATTAGAGTTTTATATCTTCAATCATAGCGAATTTTCCACAGATCCTCTTGACAATTACGTTCAGATTGAAAGCGATGAAGTGCTTATCAACAAAGCCAAAGCTTATCATGCCTCCACCCCTTTTGACAGCTACGCAGAAATCCGAATGCACATGGTTCAGGAACTCCAAACCTGGAACATCCCCGTAAAATACCACCATCACGAAGTAGGTCAACCTGGGCAATGTGAGATTGAATTGGATTTTCTTCCATTGGATAAAGCAGCAGACGCAATACTTCAGTCCAAGCATATTGTACGCAACGTAGCCCACCAATTTCAATTGCAAGCCAACTTTATGCCCAAACCCATGTATGGGCTTCCCGGATCAGGGATGCATTTACACATGTACTTAACCGACGAAAAAGGACACTCTCTTTTTTATGATCCTCATGCCCCCTACCATTTAAGCACATTAGGTATGCAGTTTATGGGAGGTATTTTGTTGCATCTTGGAGCTATTATGGCTTTTAGCAACCCCAGTACCAACTCCTACAAGCGTCTGGTTTCGGGCTATGAAGCTCCACAAGATAAATCTTTCGCCAAATCAAGCAGAAATGCTGCAATCCGCATCCCAGCCTACACTCGTCTGGAAGAAACTCGTTTCGAATTTCGCACTGGCGATGCCACAGCCAATCCCTACTATACCCTGACAGCATTGCTTATGGCGGGTATAGATGGTATCGAAAAGCAGATTGACCCCGAGAATCCCTCGATGATAAACAGCAATGAACGCATCCCACGCAACCTCTATGAAGCCATGGAAGCGCTAAATCAAGATCAGGAATTTCTCCAACCCATCATCTCCAAAGAACTTGTAAGAGAATGGATAAGCAAGAAAGTTAAAGAAGCCGAACTTCCCAACAACTATCCCAATCCTGCAGAATTTGACCAATACATCAATTATTAATAAAAAAAAAGGGGGTAGGAGCTTTACTGCTCCTACCCCCTTTTTTTTTATTGCTTAATCAATATAAACTTCGTTGTCTTCTTCTGAGAAGTCGGCATTGTCTATCACCGTAGCAACTTTACTTTCCTGAGCTCCCTCAATTTGAATAATGGTTTGAGTGTTAGAGAAAACTATGAGCAGAACGATACCTAAAGGAATGAGCAGAATCGATAAGTATTGGCTCATGGTAAGATTGAGGGGAGCGTAGCGATGCATATCGCGGTAAAAATCAACTACAAGCGTTACTATGGCATATAGAATGAAGAAAGAAGAAAAAGTAGCACCATAGAACTTTTTGATACGATCAATCCAGCGAAGAATGAAATACGAAATTGAAGCTCCAGCAAAAATGAATAACTGGGTGGGATACCTGGCATAAGAATCGACGTGTGGAAACACGCAACCGACATGACTGGAAGGTAGAAATGGATTGACTGGCAAACCAAAACAACAACCATTGAGAAAACAGCCGATGCGACCAATCGCATATCCCATCATCACACTCAAAGCTAATACATCAAGGAGTGCCCAGAAATTGATTTTTTTCTTTCGAGCATACCACCAAGAAATTAGTATTCCTGCGGGGATAATCCCGAAAAAGGAAAATCCTGTGCCTCCGGAAAGGAATATTTCAAGAGGATTGTTGAGATAATACATGAAATTGTTGGTGAGGATGAATAATAGTTTAGCACCTATGATGCATCCGATGAGAAGATATAGCAACAAATCAAGCAAATCGTCGGTGGTGAGTCCCAGCTTTTTTATGCGACGATTGGCAATGAAAAAGCTGACAATGATAGCAAGCGATATAAAAAAACCATAACTGTAAATGGTAATTCGCCCAAAGTTTGCAATGATAGGAAACAATTCACACCCCCTGAAATATTAAATTTGAAACAATTTCTTGGCTTCTACAAGCGTATCGATCACAAGATCCAGATGCTCCTTGTCCATGGCTGCGCATACATTCATCCTGAGACGAGCAGTATTGGGAGGAACAGCTGGAGGAAGTATGGGTAGGACAAAAATGCCTCTATCTTGCATGAATCGAGTAGTTTTCATGGTTTTTTCTTCGTCGCCAATGATGAGTGGGATAATAGCAGTTTGGGATTGAAGGGTGTTGAATCCTTCTTCGTTGAGGCGACGTATAAAATAATGGATGTTGTCGTTAAGTTTTTTGATTCTCCATTTTTCTTGTTCGAGTACTTCAAAAAAACCTATCCCAGCGGCAACTACTGGAGGAGGCAAAGCTGCAGAAAACACAAAGGCACGTGAAATATGTTTTAAAAAATTGATTAGTATTTTGTCGCCAGCAACATACCCCCCTATACCGGGTAATACTTTGCTCATAGTTCCCATCAGGATATCTACCGAACCCTCGATATTGAAATATTCTTCGATGCCGGTACCATTTTCTCCGAGTACTCCCATAGAATGGGCTTCATCCACATAAAGCAACGCACCATACTTTTTGGCTAATTCTACAATGTCGGGAAGAGGAGCTATATCACCATCCATGCTATAGACGGAGTCGATGATGATACATCGATTACGATAGCTTTCAGATTTTTTTAGCACTCGCTCCAGGTCAGTCAGGCTATTATGATTGAAACGTAAAAACTCAGCTCCTGAGAGCAAACAACCATCCACAATGCTGGCGTGATCGAATTTGTCACAAATCACAACATCGCCTTTGTGGAACAAAGAGGATATGGTGGTTAGATTGGCAACATACCCACTGGAAAAAACAACGGCTTCTTCTCTTTTCTTGAATCGGGCGATCGTTTTTTCGAGTTGATTGTGGATAGGCTCGGTACCAGCGAGTATCCTCACGCCATGGGTGCCGGTTCCATACTGATCGATAGCCTCTTTTGCAAGCTGATTAATGCGAGGGTGCTGGAGAAGGCTGAGATAGCTATAGCTGGCAAGCATGATCATTTTTTTGCCATTGACGTAAACAAAAGGATCTTCGATGCGGTCGATTTGTTGAAGGTAGAAGTAAAGATCATCCTGGATGGCTTTATCAACACGTTCGTTTAGTTCATAAACAGCTTTTGGGTAATTTCTCATGTTATTTGTCTCCCATCATGGGGATCTTAACCCCTTTTGTTTTGGCGGTATTAATTGCAATATCGTATCCTGCATCTGCATGACGCATCACACCACTGCCAGGATCTGCAGTTAAAACACGTTCAAGGCTTTTTGCCTGCGAATCGGTGCCATCAGCAACTACTACCATACCAGCATGGAGTGAATAACCAATACCTACTCCACCGCCATGATGTACTGAAACCCAGGAAGCACCACAAGAGGTATTGAGCAAAGCATTGAGGATGGGCCAATCAGCTATGGCATCAGAGCCATCCATCATATCTTCTGTTTCTCGGTAGGGAGATGCAACAGAGCCAGTATCGAGATGGTCGCGACCAATGACGATAGGGCAGGTGATTTCGCCCTTGCGGACTAATTCGTTGATTCGCAAACCAAACTCAGCTCGTTCGCCATAGCCCAGCCAGCATATTCGAGAAGGTAAGCCCTGAAATTTGACTTGTTCCTGTGCTTTTTGGATCCATCGACGCAAAGCTTCATTGTGAGGGAATAGCTCTAATATGGCACGATCGGTACGAGCTATATCTTTGGGATCGCCTGATAGAGCGGCCCAACGAAAGGGACCCTTACCTTCGCAGAACAAAGGACGAATATACTCAGGCACAAAACCAGGCACCAGGTAGGCATCAGAAATACCGCGTAAATTGGCTTGCGTACGGATATTGTTGCCATAATCGAATACAACACAAGCCTTTTTTTTGAAAGCAACCATTGCCTGAACATGGACTGCAATTGCATCCAATGCCTTTTCAATATATACCTCAGGATTTGATTTTCTGAGTTCAAGAGCCTGGGCATAGGTCATCCCATTGGGGACATAGCCATTCAGGGTATCGTGAGCAGAAGTCTGGTCGGTAACGATATCGGGATAAACTCCTCGACGATACAAGTCGGGAAAAACATCCGCAGCATTAGCTATCAAAGCAATAGAAAGCGCTTTTTGCTCTTTGACGGCTTGTCGGACTTTGCTTAAACAGGTATCAAGGTCGTATGATATTTCTTGAAGGTATCCAGTCTCGAGGCGTTTTTTGGCACGTGCTTCGTCCACTTCAACTGCCAGGCAAACACCATGATTCATGGTGACTGCTAGGGGTTGAGCTCCACCCATACCTCCCAAACCTGCTGTCAAAACCCAAAGCCCTTTTAAGTCGGTTTTCCCCATTTTTTGAGCAACTGCGGAAAAGGTTTCGTATGTGCCTTGTAAAATACCTTGAGCACCGATATATATCCAGCTCCCAGCAGTCATTTGACCATACATCGTAAGACCGAGTTGTTCGAGGCGACGAAATTCATTCCACTTTGCCCAGGCAGGTACGAGCAATGAGTTGGCAATGAGGACTCTGGGGGCAGAGGGAGAAGTACGGAATATTCCCACTGGTTTTCCAGATTGCACTAAGAGAGTTTCGTCGTCTTCCAAAGATTTAAGAGAGCGAATTATGGCATGATATGAATCCCAATTACGGGCTGCTTTGCCTGTTCCTCCATACACTATGAGTTCTTCAGGTTTTTCGGCAACTTCTCGGTCAAGATTGTTCATCAACATGCGTAGAGCAGCTTCCTGAATCCAACCCTTGCAATTGAGCTGTGATCCTCGGGGAGCACTTATGTTTATGTCCATTTTTTAAAACCCTTTCCAAAAACTTCAAAAAAAAATTATATCACAAGATTTCACGATTCTATTTATTCCAGGTTTGTATTTTAATGCTAAAAAAGATATTATAAAGTCAGAAAAAGCTAAACAGGAGAAAGCATGGAGATTACAAAACTAATTAAACAACACACGATTGATTTTATCAATGTTGAGGAATTTGAAAAACGCCTCAGAGATAAGAAAAAATTACGCATCAAACTTGGAGCAGACCCTACCGCTCCTGATCTCCATCTTGGTCATGCTGTAGTCTTGCACAAGCTAAAACAGTTTCAAGACCTGGGGCACGATATCGTTTTTGTGATTGGTGATTTTACCGCTATGATCGGAGACCCCTCTGGCAGAAGCAAAGTTCGAAAAGCTTTGTCATTGGATGAAATAAAGCAAAATGCCAGCACCTATTTCGATCAGGTTTCTCATATTTTAGACATGAGCAAGACCGAAATCCGCTACAACAGCGAATGGCTCTCTAAAATTGACATGAACGAATTGGTCAGAATAATGGCTCATTTTACCCTATCCCAAATCCTAGCCAGAGAAGATTTTTCCAATCGCTACAAAAATCAGCAGGCCATTTTTCTCCACGAGTTTTTATACCCCATGATGCAAGCCTACGATTCAGTTGCAATTCAGGCCGATGTCGAGTTGGGAGGGTCCGATCAGACCTTTAACCTTTTGCTTGGTCGCGAAATGCAGGAATTCTATGGTCAAGAAGCACAAATCATTCTCACTATGCCTCTTCTGGTAGGTTTGGATGGAACAGCCAAAATGAGCAAAAGCCTCAAAAACTATATTGGAATCACAGAAAGCGCTCAGGATATATTCGGAAAAGTAATGTCTGTACCAGACCATCTCATTGCACAATACTACGAATATGCGCTGTTTTTTACTCCTGAAAAAATGGTGCAAATCAAACAGCGACTGGAAAATGAAAATCCCATGGAGTTAAAAATGGAACTAGCCACCCTTTTAGCTTCCAAATATACCAGAGAAGAAGACGGAATAAGCGCCAGAGACCAGTTTATCAAAGTCTTCAGAAACAGAGAAAAACCGGAAGAATGGCAAGAAATTGAACTAAATCTTGATCTAAAGGGGCCCTTGTTTTCTGTGCTTTTTGAAGCAGGTTTGGTGAAAAGCAAAAGTGAAGCCAAGCGCATCATTGAGCAAGGCGGAGTGGAATGGGAGCAAGAAAAGATTACCGATCCCTTTTTTGAGATCGTTAGTTCAGACAATATTAAGGTAAAAGTCGGAAAGCGATCATTTTATCACCTGAGCGTCAAGGGGCAATAAGGGAAGACTTTCATTTTCAGCATTCATGGGAGCATGCAATAGATAGAAGTTTCGAACTTCATCTGCTTCAATGAGCTGAAAAAACTCATAGACCCGATAGGCTTTTTGGTTAATATAATGGTCAAAAATCAAACGAGTTTTTAAGCGCCAATCCTGTGCGATTAAGGGAAAATCATTTCTGATTTGTTTTTAATCAAAGGGTATTTCTACCACCAAAGAATTATGGGTGATACTTAGATCGATGTCTTTAAGCTCTCTAAAGCTTACTTCTTTATGAACTCCATAGGCATTGATAGTTTTCTTTTGAAGGACGGTTTTGGTGCTATTGTGGAAGTTGAGTTGTTTGCGATATCGCATGCGAGGAATTTCCAGATCGAATAGACGTTTCTTAACCCGTTCGGTATGAATCTGCCATTGGAGATAAAATCGATCAGCAGGAATCACAATGCCAAGATTTAATGATACTTCGTTGTATTTTTCAAGATCATAGCGAGTTACGATGCCTCCGAGTTTTCGGAAGTTGAGATTGGCGTTTTGGCCAAGAAGGGGATCGAAAGTCCATACCATCTTTCGAACCCCTTTTTCGATGGCTATTCTGCATTGCTCCTGCTTCATGGCAAAACCAAGAGATCGCTTTTGATAGGGAGGGTAGAGCCCCATAGTATCGCTAAAGAGATAGTATCCATTCTTTTTGGTATAGGCTGGAAAAGCATATGAAAAACCCACCAGCTTGCCATGATCGTATAGACCCAGACTAATTCCTCCGTGACGAGTGGTTATTTCCATCAAATAAGCAGGAACAATCCCTACTTCATTGAGCGGAGAAATGCTCATTTGAATCTTCTCGCACTCGGAATAGTCTTCTTTGTCAACTATGGGGCGAATCTCAAAACCCTCGGGAAGCATTAGCGACGTAGCTCTCCCAATTCAGCAGTAATTTTAATTTCTTTACCTGCGCGGTTGACGGTAAGTTCCACTTTATCACCAACATTTTTGTTTCGGATCTTGGAGATAAGCTCTTCCCCTTTTGAAAACTTTTCTCCCTCAAAGAGTACAATAACATCGTTCTTTTTGATGCCAGCATCTCGTGCTTTTCCGGCGGGTACTTCAACCACTACTACCCCTTCCGCCGTCTTGAGCCCAAGTTTTGCCTGAACTTCAGGATTGTTGTCGGAAATGACTAAGCCAAGACTTGCCCAGGAAACGGTGCCATAATCGATAAGATCGTGGGCAACTTTTTTGGCAATATTGGAAGAGACTGCAAAGCCCAAGCCCTGGCCTTGAGCATCGATAAGAAAATTGACTCCAATGACTTCACCGTTGAGGTTCATCAAGGGACCCCCGCTGTTGCCAGGATTGATGGCGGCATCGGTCTGGATGATGCCCACCATGGGGATCGATGGACTGCTTTGGCTTGGTTGTTGAGCTGGGGGTTGAATGTTGAAAGGTAAACCAAAAAAGAAAGGCAACTCATCCTGTTGAGGCTGACTGGGTTGTGTAGATTGGGGAGGATTGATATCCCGCTGAATGGCGGAGACTACCCCTGAAGTGACGGTATAGTCGTAGCCAAATGGATTGCCTATAGCTACTACGGTTTCTCCCACAAGCACCTGGTCTGAATCTGCAAAGGCAAGTACTGGAAGGTTACGAGCTTCTATTTTAACCAGAGCGATATCGGAAATGCTGTCTTGCCCTACAATCATTGCATCAAACACTTCACCTGATTTGATGGTGACTTTGATGGATTGAGCATTCTCAATGACATGGGCATTGGTCATAATATAACCTTCGGGGCTGACAATAAAGCCTGAACCAAAGCCTCCTTGAAGCCCAGCTCTGCTTTGTCGATAAGCATCAATACGAACTACAGCCTTACTGGCTTCGCCAGCGATCATGACTATGCTCTGTGTTTGTCCATTTCCTTCAATAGGCAATTGGATGGGGTTTTTGGAAATCTGGGGTTGAGGATTTAGGAAGGGAGGGGGAGGGAGAAAGGAGGGCTCATAAGCCACCCATAAAATTGACATCATACTGCCGATAAGGCTTCCGATAAGAAAAAGTGCCATACCTGCGATAATTTTGGCTGTAAAGGAATTCCTGGCTTTAGGTGCTTTGACTGGCACCTCTTGAGTTTGCTGGTGCAGGGTTTCTACATCATTCATCATACGTACCTCCTGATACAATTAATTCTTTACTTATTACCACCTTTCCCAACGAAAGGTTACTTTTTTTAACCATGTTCTAATAAATGATTCCCCAAAAAACAAAAAAAATCCCAAAAAATAGGGACGATGATTTAGGTAAGGAAGACCCTGCATCCATTGAAGAAGATTTCTTTTAAAAAAACTGATGAGTATCCTCATTTCAAATTGAAGGGTCTGATACCTTTCCGCATGTTCTCTTTGCCAGTTGAAATTTTGCTTAATCCTCTGAGCATGAAGATGAGTGAATTCCTGGTACAATTCAGATAAAAGTTTTTTACTTTGGGGATCCATATACTTTTCCAATAAGTCCTTGATTTCGATCTCTAAAAAACCGTCCAACCAAAGTCGAAGAAACTTGACCTCTTGACCATGTTGAAAAGCTTGAAAAAAGAGCAAGAGTTTTTCTGCGTCCTGGACTACTCCTCTCCAGCTTTGAGCAAGTTGGATATTGCTAATTTCTTTGCCAAAGGCGTGTTGAAGGTATAAAGGCATGCGGATCTGACAAGGCTCTGCAAGAGCTAAATGGTCGAGAGCGTTAAGACTGATACGAATAGCAGAGCATTCGGGCAAACTCAAACCTTCCTTGCGGAGTAACTGAGCCCAGACTTTGCAGGCAGAAGCGTATTTGGAACCCTCTTCTGGCATAGCCATAAAAAAAGGGCTGGTGCATAACTCATTTAAAAAAGGCATGGCTTTTCCAATGATACCCTTTGGAGTTTGGGCATCAGATGAGACTAATTCCAGGCTTTGTGATTTTTTTATCCAAAGGGATCGATCAAGAAGGGAGAGATATATGGGATAACGGTAGCGCCCATCTGGAAGATCTTGCAGAAAATAGTAGGGAAGGGGAATAAAATGGGAGTCAGCTTTGATACGCTGAATTGCCTTTTTTTCGATATGAAGCGCCTGGTTGTAGCTTTCAGAAAACATTTCACTGTGATGACGGGCAAGATCAAAAAAACGATGTGTGATATCGAATTTCTCAGGATTTACAAAAATATCGCTGGAATGTTCCAACTTGATATCCACGTTGAGCTGAAGTTCTTTTAGAAAATAAGCAAAAGCTTCTTGTTCGAGATCTAAAAGGCTTGAATGGGATGGTAGTTTTTCGTTTAAACAGGTATAAAGTTTTTGAACCCGGTGAAGGATTGCTTGCTTTTGTTCACTGCTCGTACTTTGCTCGATAAGCTTGTCAACACAATAGGATTGAAAGAGCAGTTTGAGTTGGGGGATCAAATTGCTTTCAGAAAGCTTAATCGAGCTAAATAAGCGATTACTATCTCGGCAAGGAACAATTCCTTTCCTACCTTGAGCTTTGCTGAAAAGATAATAGATTTTTTCCTGGGGGTGATAGCAAAAATATTCTCGCATATCTTTCGGCAACTCATCATCATCTTCATAATGCTCAAGACAGGTATTCAGATTCAAGCCAAGAAGGGTTGCTCGTTGGATAAAGTCTGGATCAAGTTTCTTGCGCTGACGGGCAAACTCTCTCGCCAAGGCATGAATAGGAACCCCCCACCGACTGAGAGTATCCAGGTCCAAGGCAGGTAGGTAGAACAAACCTTCTGAAACATCCAGGTTGATATAGCAAGCATCTCCATGAGAATCTGCATAGTCGTCACTTAGCAAAAAATCTTTTGATCCTGAAGCTGAATAATATGCCCAATTTAAATCAGGGGTACCTAATTTTTCGTCATGAATAAAATAGGTAGAAGAAACATCAGGATATTGATCCTTCAGATATGCAGACAAAGCTACATCACATAAAAAACCATCCCAGAATATATTCTGGTCTCCTTTAAAACTCCGCAAGCTTTTTTTTTCATTTATTGATTTCATTGCTATTATTATAATAGTAATGAGTCAGAAAAAGGATGTGGAATGGCAATAGTATTTTGGAAACCATCAGAATTGGATGGCCTTGCGTCAACTATTCATGAGATTTTTGAGGATATTTTGGGCCAGGATCAACAAACACGAAATCTTTCGATTAGCCCTTTTTTTAAAACAGAGCAAAAAAATAAAAAAATTGTTTTCTTTACAGATATTAGCAGACATTCGCATCATGTTCCAAACACTTTAAACACCGTAAAGCTTATTCAAGAACAATTTATCAAGATCCTGGAACCGATATCAGCACAGTCCTTTTTCAGTTTGCGTCATTCCAGCTACCTTCCATTCATCAAAGAGATATTTCCTACTGCTGAGCACCATCTGGATTGTAGGTATGTTTCTATTTCAGCTCCACCCCAAGCCCTTCCTCAAGCCAGCTTCAGTCAATCCCTTCCCTTGGGCTTTGGTCCAAGAGTATCAACGACATCATATTCTTCCAGCATCTCTTCCATACCTCAAGCAAAAAACATTTATTTGCCAGAAGCTCTTGTGGAAGCCGATATCATCATTCCCATCAATCCTTTTGAAAGTTCCTCTCTGTTTGCAATCCATGGCACCATTAGCTCCTTGTTTTATGCTTTACCTCAGTCATGTCAATCCTTTGTTCTCGTCCAAAGCAATCTTAGAAGTCGTTCTCATATGCTTTTAGAGCATTTACAGCCTTTGATCCACAAAATCAACTTCTCAGCACTTTTTGATTGCGTGGAAGAACCCTATATAGCCATAACAAACGATTTTGTATCCGGGGATAGCTATTCCTCAGCCCTGGCGGGGATCAGAGCTCTTCAAATACCTCTCAATCGACTTGCACATCAAAGACGATGGGGTATCGGAGATATCGTCAAGATCACTCTCATTGGACCCCCTTTTCGCAAACCTCTCAAATATCTAACCAAGCAGGTTTCTTTTGATTTTAAAAGCCAACTTGTTTCTCGCCCAGAACAATGCATTCAATGCGATCAATGCGTCTTGACTTGCCCATTCTCTGCCTGGGAAAAAACATCAAAAGCTGGCTATGTATGGAATTCACCCAAATGTCATTATTGTGGTCATTGTATCGATATTTGTCCTTCGAGTGCCGTTCAAATTATATCAAAAGGAGTTGCCCATGGAAAAAACTTTAGTCATTAATCCTGGATCCACTTCCACCAAAATTGCAGTGTTTCATGATGAAATATTACAATTTGAGCAGGATGTGGATCACGATTTTAACGAATTGAAAGCTTTTGCTACTATTCCTGAGCAAAAAAACTTTCGCAAGAATGCCATTTTAGAACAACTTAGAAAGCACGAATATCGTTTAGAGGACTTAAGCATGGTAGTAGGGCGAGGAGGCATCTTAAAACCACTCAAAGCAGGAGTATATGCCATCAACGATGCTCTAATGGAAGATGTCGAAAATAGTAAATATGGTGAACACGCTTCGAATCTTGGGCCAATGATTTCCTACGAAATTGGCAAAGAGTATCATATCCCGGCTTTTATTGCTGATCCAGTTTCGGTGGATGAATTTACCGATTTAGCCAGACTGTCTGGCATCAAAGAAATTGAGCGTAAATCCCTCGATCATCCACTAAATGTCAGAGCAGTATTAAAAAAGTATTGTCAGGAACACTCCCTGGATTTTAATGAAATCAATGCTGTAGTTGCTCATCTTGGAGGTGGGATATCAGTCTCAGCAGTTCGAAAAGGTAAAATCATTGATGTTAACAATGCCAACGAGGGGGGTCCTTTTTCCTCTAACCGAGCAGGAACTCTGCCCAGCATTGATGTAGTCAATATGGCTTTCCAGGAAGGAGCTGATTTCACCAGCTTAAAAAATCTGCTCCTCAAGAATGCAGGCTTGATCTCTTATCTTGGTACTCACGACTTAAGAGAAGTTCTTGCTAAAATTGAACAAGGCAACAGCTACGCAAAGGAAGTTTTTGATGCTTTGGCATATCAGATTTCTAAAGAAATTGGAGCAATGAGTGCTATCATTCGAGACAAGATTGATGTCATCATACTCACTGGAGGGATGAGCCATCAGCCACAATTAACCAATATCATCACCAGTAGAGTTCAGTGGATTGCTCAGGTTCATATTGAAGCGGGAAGTGATGAGCTTAGAGCCCTGGCTATGGCAGGCTTAAGAGCCATTAGAAAAGAAGAAGAAATCTTAGTATATTGATCAACAGGAGGATATCATGATTAAAAGTTTTCAAGAAGCCTTAGAATTTACCAAAGCATACGATGCTCAAAAAATGGTGGTGGTTTCTGCGGGGGATGAAGATGTTTTGGCAGCTATAGTGAATGCTTCGCGACTCAAAATAGTTACCCCAGTACTCATTGATTCAAAAGAAAAAATCAAGCAACACCTCCCACCTGATGTATCTATCAACGATTTCGAGATTATCGATGAAGCTGATCAAGTAAAACAATGCCGGATAGCACTTCAAATGATAAATGAAGAAAAAGCTGAAATATTAATGAAAGGCATGATTTCAACCCCTGTACTTCTCAAAGAAGTGCTTAACAAAGAATACGGGATACGCAAAAGCAAGCTTCTTTCACATGTTGGGGTCATCAAAAGCGAATGTTATCATAAAATGATCCTGATGACCGATGGCGGAATGGTCACCGATTATAGCCTCGAAAACAAGATAGAAATTCTAAAAAACGCAGCACAAGTTTCAAAGGCATTGGGCTTTTATCCTGCAAAAGCTGCTCTTATTTCTGCTATTGAAACTATAACCCCCAACATTCAATCGACCATGGACGCAGCCATTATCACACGTATGTCTGACAGAAAACAATTGGCAGGCATTATTGCTGATGGACCAATGGCAGTGGATAATGCTGTTTCTCGAGAAGCTTGTGAGCACAAGGGTATAGTAAGCGCTATTGCAGGAGATGTGGACATTATGCTCATGCCCAACATTGAATCAGGAAACATTTTTTACAAGGTTCTGATTTATCTTGGGGGAGGAAAAGTAGAATCCGCTGGTATCGTGGTTGGAGCCAAAGTACCTGTGGTTGTTCCTTCTCGAGCCGACACCCCCGACAACAAATTAAATGCCATCATGATAGCCAATCTGATGGCAAAAGCAGGGAGGTAGCCATGAGCAAAGACCATCTTATCTTTGTCATCAATCCTGGATCCACTTCCACCAAAGTAGCCGTTTTCTCTGGCAAGGAAGAGCTTTGCAAAGAAAACATCCAACACAGTGTGGACGAGTTAAAAGAATACGAAAATATCATCCAACAATATCCTTTTCGAAAAAAAATCCTCTTGGAATGGCTTAAAGAAAAAGGCTATGAACTAAACACTTTCTCTGCTATTGCCTCAAGAGGAGGCCTTCTCCATCCCCTCCCATCGGGTGTTTATCCTATTAGCCCTGCCATGGTGGAAGACTTGAAAAGTTGTCGATATGGCTCCCACGCTTCAAATCTTGCCGCAATCATAGCGTATGATTTAGCAAAAGAATACCGCATACCCGCCTTTATTGCTGACCCAGTAACTGTAGATGAAATGCACTCAACTGCTCGATTTACCGGCCTTAGGGGGATCGAACGTAAAAGCATTTTTCACGCACTCAACCAAAAGTATATTGCCCGAAAAGCAGCCAAAGATATCGGAAAAAAGTATGAAGAATGCAACTTGATTGTGGTTCACCTTGGAGGAGGCATCTCTATTGGAGCTCATCAATACGGTCTCGTAGTCGATGTTAACAACGCTTTGAACGGAGAAGGCCCCTATTCGGCTGAACGTTCAGGAACTCTCCCAATATTATCACTACTCAAACTATGCTTTTCTGGAAAGTACTCACGTGAAGAAATGATAAAACTACTTGCAGGAAAGGGGGGTATGGTGTCTCATTTAGGCACCAATAATGCCAAAGAAGTAGAAGACAAGGCATTGGAAGGGGATAAAGAATGCCATCTGATATTTGAAGGCATGATATATCAAACCGCAAAAACTATTGGAGAAATGAGTGCTGTTTTGTGGGGAAGAGTTGATGCCATTGTACTCACGGGTGGTATGGCAAGATCCAAGTATCTATGCAAGGCCATATCAGATTATACTTCCTTTATCGCACCTTTGATGGTCTATCCAGGAGAAGATGAAATGGCAGCTTTAGCGGAAAATGCTTTTGCGGTGTTAACCAAGGAAATGCAGACCAACATCTATTGTGAAAGGCTTGTATGATTCAAGACAAAGAAATTACTATCTTCATAGGCAATATGGGTTCTGGGAAAAGTGAAATAGCAGTCAATTATACTCTGATACTCATGAAACAAAACAAGCGTCCAGTAAAACTTATGGATTTGGACGTGATCAAACCCTATATCCGAATCCGTGATATTGCAGAAAGCTTAAAATTGCTTGGAGTTGATCTGCTTTTGCCCGATGAAAAAATACGACATGCTGACATGCCCATCATTCCTGCGCAAATGATGAAATATCTCTATGATGACCACTACGACATGGTAATTGATGTAGGCGGTGAAGATCGTGGCTCCATCACCATTGCCCAATTTAAAGACCAATTTGCGGATATGAAGGTAAAAACCTACGTAGTCATCAATGCAATGAGACCATATAGCGACACTCCAGAACACATCACGTCCTCGATTCAAGACTTGAGTCGTTTGTCTAAATTGAAGATTGATGGTATTGTAGCCAATTCGCATATTCGCTTTTCAAGTACTTGGGAAGAAGTTTGCCGGGGCATCCAAGCTATCGGAAGTGCGAGTAAAATGCTGGGGATACCCATCTTCAAGGTAGCAGTATGGGATAAACTTTTAAAAACACCCATCCCTCCTCAAGTATCCTCATTTGATATTCTTCCTCTCCAGCTTCATCTGATGTTTCCCTGGGAAAAACTTGATACATTGTAAAAAAGTGAAAAATGAATATTCTTAAAACTGCATGTGCCCGTAGCTTAATGGATAAAGCAACGGCCTCCGGAGCCGTAGACTGGAGGTTCGAGTCCTCTCGGGCACATTTTCCTTTATTTCCATCATGAAGAAGTTTTTGATTTGGACATTATTTCTGGCTCTAGTCTTGTTTTGTTTCGATTATTTTTATATTGCCAAACCACTCTTTTCGATTTCAGCCACTGGGGAAAGCAAAAGAATCCTCTGGAATGAAATTTCACAGCATAATCTCAAAGCAGGCTTAATTTCCAAAAAAAAGCTGAATACACTCGTGTTTCCATCATTGATTCCACAATATCTCCGACACAAACTTGAAAGAAAGGGTATCATATATGTCCTGCGTATCGACGAGAGCACCCAACTCATCCCTATTGAACTTAATCATCAGCTATGGTACGTTCATACCAATGGAGAAATTATCACTGGCTCCCAAACAAGTCAAGCAAACCTCGACAGCACTGGGTCAGCGAGAGAAGCGTTGTTTTCAATTCAAATCAATACTAGCATAGATCAAATAGAGGCATACCGTAAATACATTCAAGAATTTGTACGCTTTTTGCTCAATTCTGAAAACAGCATTGGTCCTTCTATCAAAGTTATTTCCTATAACGAATCTTTGGGTTTATCTTTCGTTGATTATCGTGATGTGCACTTTATCTTAGGAAAAAAGTCTGATTATTCCAAGATAAACAACCATATCAAGGTTTTATCTGACCCCAAAATTCAGCAAAAACTTAAACAGAGTGCTTACAATGAAATCGATTTTAGGTTTGAAAAGAAAATAATTTGTCGTTTTCATTCAAAGAATCCTTGATTTTATCACCTATACAAGTATGATAATACAAACAACCTTTCAGAGAGAGAAAGGAGATGGATATGAATAAGGAACTTGATCCCTGGGATCAAAAACCAGTACTGAAAGTAATTGGGATTGGCGGAGGCGGCACAAATGCTGTCAACCGAATGATACAATGCGGTATTTCGGGTGTTGATTTTATTGCAGCCAATACAGATGTTCAAGCATTACGAATGTCGCTAGCTGAAACTAAAATTCAGATAGGTCCTAAAATCACCAAAGGTCTCGGAGCGGGAGCAATGGCAGACCTGGGCGAAAAATCCGCAGAAGAAAGCGAAGAGGTTTTGCGTGAAATTTTTTCAGGTACAGACCTCCTCATCATCACTTCTGGTATGGGTGGTGGCACAGGCACTGGAGCCACTCCTGTCATAGCCAGAATTGCCCGAGAAATGAACATCCTCACCATCGCCATCGTTACCAAACCCTTCTATTTTGAAGGCACCCGTCGCATGTCTGTAGCAGATGAAGGTATCAAAAAGCTTCAGGGCTCCGTAGATACTCTCATCACCATCTGCAACGACAAACTCCTTCAAATCAGCACCAAATCCACCTCCCTGGTAGATGCTTTTATGATGGCAGACGATGTTCTTCGACAGGGAGTGCAAGGTATCTCCGATATCATAACTGAGCCTGGTCTAGTCAATGTTGATTTTGCAGATCTACGCACTATTATCAAAGATCAAGGCACTGCTTTTCTTGGTATAGGTCATGGCAAAGGCGAAAATCGCGCCATCGAAGCCGCCAAAAAAGCCATCAACAGCAAACTTCTCGATGCAAACATCTCAGACTCCCGTGGTATCCTTTTAAATATGACTGCTGGCAAAAGCTTTACCATGAACGAAGTCAACGAATCCATGAAAGAAATCAAACGATTCTTTCCAAAAGATTCCAATATCATCTGGGGTGTCATACTAAAAGACGATGTGGACGAAGAAGTCAAGCTCACCCTCATTGCTACAGGCTTTGGCAAGGAAGCTCCTGTTTCCTTTACCGAACATATTTCTGAGTCTTCCGAGCATGAAGAATCCGAATCCCTGATCGATATTCCTTCTTTCCTCAAGAAAAACATGGGTTAAGATGCGTCGCCAAAAATCGATTGCTCTCCCCATATTGCTTATCAGCCTGCTTAGTGTTTTTTTTGCTTTGTTGTTGTTTTGGAACATTGGACGTGGTTTGTTTCAAAACAAAAGCTCCGATACTATGCAAGCTACTCTTCAACGAATAGAACTCATCATACCCGGTAGCGGTTTTGTAGCCCGTACTGAGCATCTCGTGGTCTCTCCTGATGAAGGAAAAGCTATTCGCCTTCAAGAAGCTGGAGAGCTGCTCAGACCCCAAAGCGAGATCATTGAACTCAAAAAAGGTTCTCGAGGTAGTGAAACCATATTAAACCAGCATAATGGCCTTCTTAGCTACATCAAAGACGGATGCGAAGAAAAGTTCATTCTCGCCAATCTTGACCAACTTCTCCTGCAAGAAATTATAGACCCTCCCGCAAAGCAAATCCGCCTGGGAGACGACCAAACCGTAAAAAAAGGAGATTTCCTATTTAAAATCGTAGAAAACGATCAAATGCATTTGATTCTCGCACTTGATCCAATTTACACCGAACTCACTGAAGGTCTTTTTTCCCAAAACTTTAAAGCTTCCAGTGAAATCAATTTCAGAATAGAAAGTCCCACCAATCTGATCCTTGGAGCTACAGTCCACAAAATTGAAAAGCGTGAAAAAGAGCATTCACTTGTAGTGCTGACCACCCCTTATTATATTGACACCTTGCTCAACAACCGCAAAATTTCAGGATTTTTCACCTTTGGCTATGTTACTGCTTCCCTTTTACCAAAATCAGCAGTACACAAGGGAGAAAACGGCAAGTACTACGTCTATGAAAAAAATGAAGAAGCACGACAAATTGAAGTAAAACTTCGGGGCTTGGATCCCTTCTCCCAACAATACATTGTGGAGGGTTTGGAAACTTCTCAAGAAATCTACACTGATGCTGGGCAATGGATCAAAAAAACTCCTGTCAAACCGTGAACAAACAGGAAATAATCACCCACAACATTCACTTCCTTCAAGAAAAAGTAAACTATCTGTCTCAGAAGTATCGTCCCAAACAAAATCCGACCAAACTCATGGCAGTGTGCAAAAAAGCTTCCGTTCAGGAAATCCTCTATGCCTATCAGGCAGGGATCAGGCTTTTTGGAGAAAACTATATTCAATCTGCTCAGGAAAAACTCCCTGTTTTATACCAGGAACACCATCTGAGCAAAGAGTTGTTCCATTTCATTGGTCATCTTCAAAGCAACAAAATCAAAAAAGCAACTGAGCTGTTCTCCTCTTTGGATGCTATTGATAGCCTCGAATTAGCACAACAAATATCTAAAAAATATTCCCCAATAAACGAGCCTCTTTCCATATATATTGAAGTTAATACCTCCATGGAAACCACTAAATTTGGATTTAACCCTGATAATCTATTGCTTTTCATGGATAAAATAGTATTTTTAGAAAATATAAAAGTATGTGGTTTGATGACCATGGGTCCGTTGAATGGAAAGGAAGTTGATAATCGTAGATCTTTTTCATTGTTACGGAATTTGAAAGAAGAGCTTGAAAAACGGTATTCCTTCGCTTCTTTGGGTCTTTCCATGGGGATGAGCGAGGATTATCAATGGGCGATACAGGAAGGATCTGATTTGATTCGCATCGGTAGAGGTATTTTTGGAGAGGAGAGTGTAGTAAATGAGCAAGTTTGCAGATTGGTTTAATCGTTTGCTTGGCATGGGTGACGATGATGAAGATATGGAAGAAGAATATACTCCAGCAGTTAGCATTCCAAACACTGATATCCCTCGGGACAGCGCTTCTCGCATCAGTCCAAAAAAGAAAGAGCTGCCTGCAGTTACCACCATCAACAATGTAACTGTCATGGTCATTTCTCCCATCAGTTTTGATGAAGCAAAAAAAGCAGTGGACTACATCAAAGGCAATCGCCCCGTGGTAGCCAATTTTGAAGATACTGATCGCGTGTTATTTCAACGATTTATCGATTTTGTCAGTGGAGCAGTTTACTCTATGGAGGGTAAAATCGAAAAAATAAGCCAATTTGTTTTTTTGTTTGCTCCACCCAATGTGCTCATAAACGCTGAAGACAAAAAGAAGTTTATCTCCGAATCCGCTGCAGTAAATAAAAAGTCTTTTTTGGATTCCTAAAAAATGAACTAAAATGCACAAATATACATTGCTTTATATTAGAGAAACTAAGTAATGGCTGTTAAGAACAGTTCCGAGCAGCTTAAGAAATTTGAGGAGTATCTTGCCTTGTATAAAGATGATGTATATCGAGTGGCGCTCTATTTTACAAAAAATAAAGACGATGCTGAGGATTTAACCCAGGATGCTTTTATAAGAGCCTATACCTTTTTCCATCGCTTTAGAAATGATACCAATTTTAAAGCATGGATTCTCAAAATCATGCGCAACATATATATCACTCAAGTGAAAAAAAAACGCCCCACTTCCGAACACAATGAAGAGCAACTGATCGCTTACGAAAGCAGTAAAAACACCGAAAACCAAGTATTGGATGCCATGCGCACCCGAGAAGTACAACAAGCAATCAACAAACTGCCCGATGAGTTTCGTGAAGTGATCATCTTGTGCGAATTGGAAGGACATAGTTACGAAGAGATTGCTAACATCATTGATATTCCCGTGGGAACCGTAAGATCCCGCTTACACCGAGGTCGTATGATACTCAAAGAAAGGCTTCTGCACAAATCATGAACACAAACACCAACACCCCTCCTCTGGAAATTTGCGAGGAATGTCGAAAACTGATCAATGAATTGGTGGATCACCGTCTAAGCTACGATGCAAAACTTGCTTTTATGCAACGCATATCCAAATGCAAGCGGGAAAAAAACTGTTATATTTGCATTGACTTAGTCAAAAGCTTCTTTACCTTACGTAAGAAAATTCAAGGCATCAAAACTGATGTTAGAGCTCCTGACTGGTTGATGCAAAAGATTTTGGAAAAAATCCAGTAAAGTCTATTCCACCCAATAATTAGGGGCTTCACTGACAATGGCAATATCGTGGGGATGTGACTCCCGAACTCCCGCGGCTGAAACTCTAACAAATTGAGCTTTCTTGCGCAAATCTTCTATCGTGGCTGAGCCAGTATAACCCATTCCCGCGCGAACTCCTCCCAACAACTGATAAACGAAGTCCTGCAGTTTTCCTCGGTAGGGTACACGGCCCACAATTCCCTCTGGTACAAGCTTGCTGGCATCTATATCATCCTGGAAGTAACGATCTCCACTTCCCTGTCGTATGGCTTCCAGAGAGCCCATACCTCGGTATTCCTTATATTGGCGTCCACCATAAAAAACAGTATCTCCAGGACTTTCATCCAAACCTGCCAATAGACTACCTAACATGACCGTGTGGGCACCAGCAGCAAGGGCTTTGATGATGTCACCCGAATAGCGTATGCCACCATCAGCAATCACTGGTATATTATGAGCATCTCCGGCCTCTGCACAGTCCATTATGGCAGAAAGCTGAGGAACACCCACCCCCGCTATTACTCGAGTAGTGCATATTGATCCAGGACCAATACCTACTTTGACGGCTGTTGCACCAGCTTGGATAAGAGCTTCAGTTGCTTTGGCGGTAGCTACATTCCCTGCAATAATATCAAGCTTGGGATATTGCTGACGAATTTCTCTCACCAGGGCTATGATACCCTCACTATGTCCATGAGCCGAATCAACCACCACTACATCAATTCCAGCTTTTTCCAGGAGCTCCACACGCTTAAATGTATCGGCTGATCGCGATACTGCTGCACCAACGCGAAGTCTGCCAAGTTCATCCTTGCAAGCATTGGGATATTGGAGTTTTTTGTTGATATCTTTGATGGTTAGTAAGCCTTTTAAATTGTTTTGAGAGTCAACGATAAGCAATTTTTCCACTTTATAGTTTTTAAGAATGTTTCGGGCATCATCGATGGAGGTTCCAACAGGAGCAGTGATGAGATGATCTTTGGTCATCACCTCAGTTACCCGTTGGTCATAATTGCTTACAAAGCGGATGTCTCGATTGGTAAGGATTCCTACCAGCTTTTCTCCTCGAACGATAGGAACTCCGGAAATATGGTAACGCTCCATTAATTGCAAAGCATCACGCACGGTAGCTTCTTCGTTGAGGGTGACAGGATCGGTGATTAAACCGCTTTCAGAACGTTTTACCCGGTCAATTTCCTGGGCTTGCTTTTCGGGGCTCATACTCTTGTGGATGATCCCAATACCGCCTTGACGAGCAAGGTCAATCGCAAGGCGAGATTCGGTAACTCGATCCATGGCAGCGCTGAGAATAGGTATTTGAATATCGATGTTAGAAGTTAGTTTGGTTTTGAGGGATACTTCTTTGGGAAGCACCAATGAATGATCAGGAAGCAAAAGCACGTCATCAAAGGTCAAAGTTTCTTTTAGAATCTTTTGTGTGTATTTCATATCAACCTCCTGAGCATCGTTTTCATTAGTCTATTTAAAATTGCAGTATATGCAACCATATCTGATAAGTTATCGAATAACTTTTTGCAATATCAACTCATTTATTTCCTGATCGGAATAGCCAAGAAAGGTCATAATTTCCTTGGTATGTTCGCCAAGCAGAGGTGGATGACGACTGATATCGAGATCGATATGAGAAAAATGGATAGGGTTGGACATCAGGGTAATTTGACCTGCGGTGGGATGCTCAAGATCATGAACAAAATTGCGTTCCCGCAGATAGGGATCTTGAAAAGCCTCAGGAAGAGAACGAACCAAGCCACAGGGTATGCCCACGGAAGAAAACCTAGCAAGCAAATCCGAAGCTTGATAGTTGAGAAAAATAGCAGACAAAAGGGGAATGAGCTCAGAGCGATGGGCAACCCTGAGTTGATTGGTAGAAAACCTGGGATTTTGGCTCAATTCCGTCTGATTTAAGACTTGGCAAGCTTTTTGCCACTGCTGATCGTTGCCAACTGCAAGAATGAAATACTTGTCTTCTGCTTTAAAAACCTGATAGGGAACAATATTGGGATGCTCATTTCCAAATCGTTGGGGTGTTTGATGATTCATTAAGTAACTGCTGGCAACATTGACGAGACTTGCCATGGTACACTCCAGAAGGGAGTTATCGATCGCACAGCCCTGAGCAGAGTCTTTACGTTGAAAAAGAGCAGATACTACTGCTATGACGGTATAAAGAGCAGTCAGAACATCAGCAATAGCCACTCCAAGCTTCATGGGTTGGCCTTCTCTTTCCCCAGTGATACTCATTAAACCGCTTAAACCCTGGATCATGATATCATAGCCTGCATCATCCTTTTTGGATCCCTGAATACCAAAGCCTGAAATATTAGCCCAGATTATGTCTTCTTTGATAGACCTGAAGTAAGTTTCGCTTAAGTCTAACTTTTCAATATGACGATTTGGTAAATTGAGCATCACCACATCGGAAAGAAGAGTAAGTTTTTTGAGAATGGGACGAGATAGTGGATGTTTTAAATCGAGAGCGATAGAACGCTTATTGCGATTGGCACAAAAGTAATATGCGCTTTCTCCCTCTTGAAAAGGGGGACCCCATTGTCGGGTTTCGTCTCCACTCATTGGATTTTCAACCTTAATCACATCTGCGCCCAGATCTCCTAATATCATGCTGGCAGTAGGACCTGCCAAAACTCGAGTCAAATCCAAAATTCGAACACCCTCCAAGGGTTTGTGGCTCATTTATTCTCTCCCTGGTCTAAACATTACAAATGAGTATATTATATCCTGTGCTACAAACTTGGGAAATAAATGAAAGGATAGCTTGCTTGTGTTTAGCCAACATAACATGGATTGGTTGATTGATCTGGACAATTGTATCTACCCCTACGATAATGGTTTGTATCAGCACATCAACCAACGTATGAATAACTATATCATGAAAAACCTGGGCATGGACCCCAGCGAAGTAAATCAAGTCAGAACTCGCTTTATTGAAGAATATGGCAATACTTTGCTTGGTCTGATGCTCCACCACCAAGTCAAGGCAGATGATTTTTTGCAAGAAGTCCATGATTTCCCTTTAGATAGCTTTGTGAAAAGCGATCCCTCGCTCATTGAATTTGTCGAACAGGATATCAGTGTACCCTTTTATATTTTCACCAACGCTCCTGGCTTTTATGCAAAACGGGTACTTGAAGCCCTCAATATAAGTCATCGAGTTAAGCATATCTTTGATATCCACTTCGTTTCATACCAAGGAAAACCACATGTGTCTGCCTTCCAAAAAGTTATATCCCATGCAGGTCTGCTTGTTTCAAATACCTTTTTTGTGGACGATATGAAAGAAAACATTGCCACCGCAAGACAACTCGGTTTTCATACTATCCATATTGACACTTCCATTCCATATAAAAACAATTACTATAATGATTTATTTATTCCAACTGTGCTGGCAAACAAGAAAAAAAGAGAGGAAGCATGAAAAAAGCTATAGCAGTGCTATTTGGAGGTATTTCAAGCGAGCATGGGATTTCAATCATTTCAGCCAGATCGGTAGCTCATCATCTCGATGCCAACAAATATGATCTACATCTTTTAGGCATAGACCAGCGCGGCTTGATGAGTGTTTTCACCATGCAAGAGCTGGATGAAATTGCTGAAGTTCCCTGTAGTGAGACTTCTTTGAGCTTTTGCGCTCAGGGATCGAAGCAGGGATACTACTGGAAGGATGAGTTTTTTCCAATAGATGTTGTTTTTCCAGTACTTCACGGTCTTGGAGGAGAAGACGGATGGATCCAGGGCTTTTTTGACACCCTTGGTATTCCTTACGTTGGAAGCAATGTCGAAGGATCCAGTATATGTATGAACAAGTCAGTCACTAAAGCAGTACTTAAAAATACGAAGCTGGAGCAAGTTCCTTTTTCTTATTATTTTTCCAATACCCCTCTCACTGATATCGTGGATAATGTGCTTTCAAGCTTCACCTTACCCGTATTCATCAAACCAAGTCATGGTGGTTCCAGCATTGGTATCAGCAAATGTAAAAACAAGCAAGATCTTGAAGAGTGTATTAAAAAAGCTTTTTCCTTTGATCGTGAAATTATTATCGAGCAAGGTATTCAAGGAAGAGAAATCGAATGTAGTGTTTTAGGTAGTTATGATAAAATTCGATCTTCTGTTCCTGGCGAGATTATCCCTCTGAGAGAGTTTTATGACTATGAAGCAAAATACATCGAAGCTTCGACCAAACTCCTTATTCCCGCTACTCTGCCTGCAGATATCCTGAGCCATATCCAATCCCAGGCATGCTTCATTTTTCAACACCTTCGATGCTACGGGATGGCTCGTGTAGATTTTTTTGTTGAGACAAACACCAACAAAATATATCTAAATGAAGTAAACACGATCCCAGGATTTACCTCCATCAGCATGTATCCCAAGCTTTGGGAGGCAAGCGGATTAAAGTATCCGGATTTGCTTGATGAATTGATTGATTTGGCAATTCAACGAAGAATTAGTTATAACTATGGTTAGAAATTTAAATAAGGGGGATCAAAAATGAGCGCAAAATTTATTTTTGTTATTGGTGGAGTCATGTCTTCTCTTGGCAAAGGTATCCTGTCCTCCTCGCTTGGAAGAGTCTTGATTGCCAAAGGCTATAAGGTATCCATCCTAAAATTTGACCCCTATCTCAATGTTGATGCAGGTTTGCAAAATCCTTATCAGCATGGAGAGGTTTTTGTGACCGATGATGGCGCAGAAACTGATCTTGATTTAGGTCACTACGAACGCTTTTTAGACACCAACCTTACTCGTTTGAGCAACGTAACTTCCGGTTCGGTTTATTCAAGCGTTATTTCCATGGAACGAAAAGGTGATTTTTTAGGTGCAACCGTTCAAGTGATTCCTCATTTAACCAACGAGATCAAAAAACGTCTCTTACAGCTTGAGGAGGCTGAACAACCTGATATTATCCTTGGTGAAGTGGGAGGCACTGTGGGTGACATTGAAGGCTTGCCCTTTCTTGAAGCCATCCGCGAATTCAAAAATGAGCACCCCGACGGAGATGTGATTATTCTTCATCTGACCTATCTACCCCATCTCAAGTCCACTGGAGAGCTCAAAACCAAACCCACCCAACACAGTGTTGCAGAGCTTAGAAAAGTAGGAATCCAGCCAGATATCATTGCCTGTCGATCGGATGTGGCTATCAACAACGAAATCAAAGAAAAGATATCCCTCTTCTGCGATGTGGACAAAGAGATGGTGTTCTCAGTGGTGGATGTGGGCAACATCTATGATGTACCTTTACTCATCGAAAACGAAGGCATCTGTAAGGCCATACTTGGTTTATGTCGGCTGGAAGATCGCCCCAGTCAACTCGATGAATGGGAACGCACCGTCAATATCATGAATATTTTAACCAAATCAGTGGATATCGCCATCGTTGGCAAATATACCAGCATGTGCGATGCTTATATCTCCCTTACTGAAGCTTTAAAGCATGCACAAATCCCCAACAAAGTCAAAGTCAATATTCATTGGATTGCTGCTGAAGAGCTGGAAAATGACCAATATCAGGAAACTCTCCAAAAGTTTGATGGCATACTCATTCCTGGGGGTTTTGGCAAACGAGGAGTGGAAGGAATGATTTTAGCGTCCAAATTTGCGCGCGAAAAACAAGTTCCCTTTTTTGGAATCTGTCTTGGTATGCAAATTGCAGTCATTGATTTTGCTCGTAATTGCCTGCGTTTTACCCATGCCAACTCCACTGAGTTCGACCCTGGAACTCCCTACCCAGTAATCGATCTCATGCCAGAACAAAAACAAACCACTCAAAAAGGCGCAACCATGAGATTGGGTCTTTTTACCTGTAAGATATCCCAAAATACCCTGGCTCATCAGATCTATCAAAAGCCTGAAATCCACCAGCGACATCGACATCGTTACGAGTTCAACAATATGTTTAAAGTGCGGTTTGAATCAGCTCAAATGATATTTTCTGGAATATATCAAGAAAAAAACCTGGTTGAAATCATTGAACTCAAAAATCATCCCTTCTATTTTGGTTGTCAATTTCATCCTGAGTATGTTTCCCGTCCAACTCGCCCCGAACCCGTATTTACAGCATTTGTTGAAGCTTGCTTGAAATATAGCGAAACGAAACACGATGCAAAAATAGACTGATGAGCACTTCCAGTATTCGCATTCGAGGTGCTCGAGTCCACAACCTAAAAAACATCCACCTGGAGCTTCCCCGAGATCGTTTGATTGTGATTACAGGACTTTCTGGATCAGGCAAGTCATCCCTTGCCTTTGATACTTTATATGCAGAAGGTCAACGCAGGTATCTGGAATCACTCTCAACTTATGCCAGACAATTTATCGGAGAAATCAAAAAGCCTGATGTAGATGAAATCGAAGGGCTTTCCCCTACCATCGCTATCACTCAACACGCAGGTAGTCGTAATCCCCGATCCACCGTAGGTACCATGACCGAAATATACGACTATCTACGCTTGTTATACGCTCGTATCGGCACTCCTCATTGCCCAGTATGTGGCCAGGAGATTAAAAGTCAGTCCATTGATGAAATGCTGGCTGACTTGTTGGACAGGTTTCAAGATCAGCTTATTACTATCTGTTCCCCTGTAGTCCTTCAAAAAAAAGGAGAATTTAAAAATCTTTTTTCTGAATTGCTAAAAAAGGGTTACATTCGAGCTATCGTTGATGGAAGTATGTACGAATTGGAAGACCCCCCTTCCCTGGATAAAAACAAAAAACACAGTATTTCCATAGTTATCGACCGTATTCAAGTTGAAAAAAGCGAAAGATCACGTATGGCAGATTCGCTTGAACAAGCTCTAAAACTAAGCCAGGGTTTGGTGGAAATAAGACACACCACCCCCAAGGGTAAAGAAGAAATCACCTTGTTGTCTGAGGCATATGCCTGCTTGAAATGTAATATTCAGCTTCCTCCCCTTGAGCCCAGGCTTTTTTCCTTCAACAATCCCATGGGAGCATGTACCAAATGCGACGGACTCGGAGTAGTCAAAGCTGTAGATGAGCACCTTTTGATTCCTGACAAGTCTCTCAGCATTTATGATGGCGCTATCAAAGTGCCTGGCTTCAGAAACATATCAGATAGCTTTGCCTTGCAATGGATAGAGAAAACCTTATCCCGATATCAGGAATCTGTTCACACTCCCTATCTTAAACTCAAAGAAGAAACCAGGCATGCACTGGTATATGGAGACGAACGTTTTGAGGGTTTGGCTCCCATGGTTGAGCGAAGATACAAAGAGACCACATCAGATATGATGCTAATGGAATATGATAAATTGATGCAAAAAAACTCCTGTCCGGAGTGTTTGGGGAAACGTCTTCGACCTGAAGCTCTGGCAGTAACAATTCAAGGTAGCAACATTCATGAGCTGTGCAGTCTATCCCTTCGCAACCTCAAAAACATGATTGATCAAATGCACTTTTCAGATAGCCAATGGATCATAGCGGATAGAATCATTAAAGAGATTTCACTCCGTTTGTCCTTCATTATCAACGTTGGACTGGACTATCTCTCTCTCAGTCGCGAAGCTGCTACTTTATCCGGCGGAGAAGCCCAGCGACTCAGATTGGCATCCCAGGTGGGCTCGGGTTTGGTGGGAGTTATGTATGTGCTGGACGAACCCAGTATTGGCTTACACCCAAGAGACAATGAAAAATTGCTCAAAACTCTGGTACATCTGAGAGATATTGGAAATACGGTCATTGTCGTGGAACATGATGAAGACACCATCCGACAAGCAGATTTTATTGTGGATATCGGACCAGGAGCCGGGCTTCATGGCGGATCAGTTGTTGCCAGCGGAAGTCTGTCAGACATTTTGTCCAATCCCGCTTCTGTGACGGGTCAATTTCTCTCTGGGAGTCAATACATTCCTCTGCCTGAAAAACGAAGAAAAGGGAATGGCATCCAATTAAAACTCACTGGTGCATGTGCCAACAACATCAAGGGGATAGATGTATCCTTTCCTTTAGGGCTTTTGATTGGAGTAACTGGAGTTTCTGGATCGGGAAAAAGCACTTTGGTCAACGATATTCTTTACGAAGAATTACAAGCTAAGCTTCTGAAAAAGCAATCCTGGTTTAACCATTTGAAGAATCTGGAAGGCTTGGAACATCTTGAGCGCATCATTATTGTCGATCAAAATCCCATTGGTCGCACCCCTCGCTCCAATCCAGCCACCTATATCGGTCTTTGGACTGAGATTCGCAAGATTTTTGAAGCTCTTCCCGAATCCAAAATGCGTGGATACAAGATGGGTCGCTTCAGCTTCAATGTTAAAGGAGGAAGGTGTGAGGCTTGCCAGGGGGATGGCTTAAAAAAAGTTGAAATGCAGTTTTTGCCCGATGTATATGTACCTTGCGAAGTTTGCGAGGGCAAGCGATTTAATCAAGAAACCCTGGAAGTCCGTTTCAAAGGATATCATATTGCAGAATTGCTTGATTTAACCGTTGATGAAGCATTAGAGCTCTTTGCCAGATTTCCTGTGACGAAAAAAAAACTACAACTACTTCAAGAGGTTGGCTTGGGATATATCAAACTGGGACAATCCTCTACCACTCTTTCAGGTGGAGAAGCTCAGCGAATCAAGCTTGCTTATGAGCTTTCCAAGAAGACAGAAGGCAAAACCTTTTATATCCTCGATGAACCCACTACCGGGCTCCACTTTGCTGATATTAAAATGCTCATGAATGTGTTAAATCGTTTGGTAGATATGGGTAATACCGTCTTGGTCATTGAACACCACTTAGATGTCATCAAATGTGCTGATTATATTGTGGATCTTGGACCAGGAGGAGGAGAGTTTGGTGGGAAAATTGTCGCCTCTGGCACTCCCGAAAAAATCATGCAAAATAAAGACTCTTTTACAGGTCAATTTTTAAAACAACACCTGGAAAATGAAAAATCCAAAGTTTCAATAAAATAAAATGAATTTTAGCTTTACCCCCTACTTCGATCAAAGCCAGGAAACTGAGTTTCTTTACTTTCAAGGATACCAATTGACTGCTTTCACATCTTATACTCTTGCAATCACTGGTTCAAACGAGGGAAAGCCAGAGTCATGCACTCAAAATCCCCTTCAGGATTTACTGGAAATGACAAAACACCTACATCTTTATCACCAAAACTGGCTCAAAGATAGTAAAAGCAACATCAAACAACTGGAAACTCTGCTTTGCGATCAAATACTGAATAGATTTCAACATGAAATTCCTCCCTTCCTCTTAATTAACACGAAAACAAATGGAAGCGTCCACATTTTAAAAAAAACCTGTTCATATCGCGTATGGCTCTTACGTGAGCAAAGGCTTTACTGCCTCGATTGCAGTAGTTTGTGGACAAAATGGAAACTAGGATATCATCAATGGATTCCAAACGAAACGGAAACAGTTTTTACAAGTTATAGCTGGCGATCCAAGGCTAAAGATGTGTTGTTTCTACAAAAAGAACAAAGATCTCTGCCAAAGAAAAAAAAGAATAAGCAGAAACTAAAAACAAAACTTCTTGCCTCTGATCAAAGCAAGTTGAAAATGCTTGACTTCTTCGGTCAAATCAATCTGGAATAAATCTTGGGAACGGTAATTTTTACTTGAAGTGAACGACGGTGGCAGTCTCGCGATCGTCAAAAACCCGAACATAAGGATGTTTTTTTAAAAACACATGGATAGCATCTTTGAGAGCTCCTGTGCCCAAGCCATGTAGAACAAAAACACTTGTTTTGTTGTCGAGGAAAGCATCTTGAAGATACTTTTCGAGAGCTTCCAATGCTTCTTCCACCTTGAAACCAATCAGATCTATTTTGTCGTGCACTATTCGCTGTTCAACGCCAGTAGTATCGACATCGACCACGGTATCCATGGACTCACATTTCTCGAGTTGATTAAAGCTAAAATTGAGTCTGAGCTGACCCATTTGAATCTCAGCTTTTTTTGATTTAGCGTGAACTTTGAGCACTATTCCATACTTTTTATACTCAGGCACATATACATTGTCCATCACAGAAAATTCTTCTGAAGGTCCCAAGCTTTGGGGATGAGGGGTTTTGGGTAATTCCTCAAGATCATCCAAACGAAGCTCAGCCTCTGCCACTTCCTGGCGTATTTCCTTGATTTGTCCCATGATTTGATGGGCTTCTTTATCCAAGCGATCTTTGTTTTGAAGAGCAGAAAAAAGCTCCTGCGCTTTATCTAGTAGAACTCGAATCTCTTTATTACTTTTTTCTTGAAGATCGGTCTTCAGCCGTTGATATTTATTTTGGATTTGTTCAATTTTTTCTTCATATTCGGCTTTCAGCTGGCTCAAGTCCTGATTGATTTTTTCTGATTGGTTGCGACTGTCTTCCATTTCTTTGGTACGCTTGGCAAGACTATCAATCATATTTTTTGATTCAGTGAAATTTTTGTCTTGGAAGCGTTTTGCCATGTCCATGATTTCGTCGGGAAGACCCAGTTTTTTGGCAATATGCAAAGCATGACTCTGGCCAGGGACTCCCATCAGAATGCGATATATGGGTTGAAGCGATTCGAGATCAAAATCCATGCTGGCATTGATAGCGCGATCATGATTGTAGGCAAAAGACTTGATCAAACTCAAATGAGTGGAAACTAATAAAGGCACCTTTTCACGATGAAGATAGCTGATGAGAGACATGCCAATAGCTGCACCTTCATCAGGATCTGTTCCTGCTCCCAACTCGTCAATTAAAGCCAAGGTATCTGGTCTGGCTTCTTTGGTGAGATTTACTAAAGCGCGAACATGGGAGGAAAAGGTACTAAGGCTTTGCTCGATGCTCTGTTCATCGCCAATATCTGCCAGAATATCAGAAAAACACCCTATCACAGAATCTGAATCAGCAGGAAGCAAAAGACCTGAATAAGTCATTACAAGGAGCAAACCTGCGGTCTTGAGTGTGACTGTTTTGCCCCCAGTGTTGGGGCCAGTGAGAATCAGGGTGGTAAAACTTTTTCCCAGCTCAAAACTCAGAGGTATCACTTTATCGGGGGGGATTAGGGGGTGTCTTGCACGAACAAATTTCAATTCGGCTTGAGAGGATAAGGCTGGCATGGTGCCTTGATATGTTTGAGCATAACGGGCTTTGGCAAAAATAATATCAAGTTGCTCGGAGATGCTGATAGTGTTAATAATTGCTTTTGCACGATCATGGATGAGTTCGCATAAATCGGCAAGAATTTTGTCGAGTATCTTTTTTTCTTTGGAAAGCAAAATATGATAATCATTGTTGAGAGAGGTAATGATAAGGGGTTCGACGTAGAGGGTTTCTCCTGAGACAGATTGATCGTGTACAATGCATGGAATCGAAGACTTGAATTCACCTTTGAGCGGAACCACATAACGATGATTTCGAATGGTCACTATGGCTTCTTGAAACATCTTGCTATAGGCTGAAGCTTTGAGCAGGTTTTCAAGTTTTTCATAGATCAATTGGCGCGATTGATGAATGTTTTTTCGGACATTGGCAAGCTCAGGGGTAGCATTGGTTTTGATTTCGCAGTTATCGTCTATCATGGAGAATATGGCTTGTTCGATGTCTTTGAAGACACTCATAAAGGTTGCATATTTCCACAAATTCAAGAAAGCATCCTGGTGGCTGGCAATAGATTCACGTATTTCACGTAAAGCTTTGAGATGTTGAGCCATGTGATAGAGCTCTTCAGCTGTAAGAACACCTCCCAGGGCTATTCTCTCAGCATTCGATCGGCTTTGTTGAGTTTCGGGAATGCGCAACAAAGCTACTTGCTCAATAAAGGACTTGGCTTGAAATGTTTCATCAAGTCGTTCTTGAATACGTTGCATCAAAACATCGGGCATGAGTTGAAGGCAAGCCTTCCTACCCTCTTCAGTTTGTGCAAATTCAGCCAGCAAATGCTGAATTTTATCATATTCCAAGGCTCGTAAACTATTGCTATTCATTAAGCAAAACCTCTACTCATGAGACTTTTCTCATTTTAGCACGTTTTTGCATAAACACAAATAGATTGCGGGTCTATTTTCGTAAAACAGCATGAAAAGCAAGCATCAATTCATCAATGATGGTGTTTACAAGCTCTTGTATCTTTTCTTTGGAAATGTTGTTGTGGAAGATAAAATGCAGGCGTAAAGCAATGCTTTTGTGGTTTTCCGGAGCAGAAGCAGTAGCGCCTTCATACAAATCAAAAACACTCACTTTTTTCAGAGCTTTACCTGCTACATGATGTATGCGGTGGATCATGTCTCCTGCTTTAATGTCTTGAGGAACAAAAACACAGAGATCGCGGGTGATTTCCTGGAGGTAGGATATTGCTTCATATTGTGGCTCTCGATTTAGATATTTTATGAGGTAGGAGAATTTACATTTGGCATAATAGATTTCCTGGGGTATATCGAAATAGTTGCTGATATTTTTTTGTATAAGCCCTGCAGAAGCTATTAAATAGTTGTCAAGATAAAAATCTACCGATTGATCGGGATTGAATAGATGTTGTTGAAGGTTTTTCTTTTGTTCGTATGGGATGCCCAAGCGTTGGAACAATCCTTCGATGATGCCTTTGATATAAAAGAAATCGATGACTTTTTCTTTGCTTCCCAGCCAATGAGACTTTTCATTGGAACTGCTCAATGCAAGGTTTAGATACAAGTCCTCAGCTTCACTTGTATAATGCTTGCCGATTTCAAATAGACGAAGTTCGGTGATTTTTCGGGAATAGTTGTTTTTGATGACCTGCATCATATTAAACAGCTTGTCGGGTGAAAGATACTGCCAACCAGAGCGGAGGGGGTTGGCAACTTTTATCAGAGTTTCACTATCCAGTCGATATCCCAGAGAAAGCACTTCGTCAGGGACAAAGGAGTCAGTAATGATTTCAAAAAAACCTTGCCCCATCAAAACCGTTTTTATCCATTGCTCTGTTTTTATACGAGGGTTTTCAGGCGCATAATGAACATGAAAACAAGGCTTTTTGGGTACGATTTTGTCGTATCCAATGAAACGCAATAGATCTTCAGATATATCGACGCTTTCCTTCAAATCATTCATTCTGAAGGAGGGCACTTTGATTAATAATTGATCCTGGAGCTTTATTTCAAAAGGTATTTCAAGAAACTGCAAAATCTGAGTGGCTGAATATTTTGTGATATCGAGACCAGTCATACGTGTAAAATCTGACAAGGAATATTGGATTTCGAGGGGATGATATTCGTTGCTTCCCACAGAGTAGCTTTCACCGGCTATAGTGCCGTTGCAAAGCACCGATATCAACTGACTTGCATACCCCATGATATCTTTCACTTGGAGTAAATCGGCACCTCTGGAAAACCTGCTGGAAGCATCCGTATGGTAATGATATTTTTCGGAAGTATGGCTGATAGCTATAGGGTTGAAAAAAGCTGATTCGATAAATATGTTGGTGGTTTGACTGGTGATTTCAGTATCTTTTCCTCCAATAACTCCCGCCAGAGCTATGGGACGAATCTCATCGGCAATTACCAAATCTTCATCGTCGAGAGAGATGGTTTTGTTGTCGAGTGCTTCGATGGACTCACCGTTTTTGGCTGAGCGAACGATAACATGTTTGCCCGTAACTCGGTCAAGGTCAAAGGTATGAAGAGGATGTCCAAAATACATCATCAAAAGATTGACTGCATCCACTGCATTAGATACTGGTTTGAGTTGAAATGCAAAAAGTCGCTGGCGTATTTCAAAAATAGATGGTCCTATATGGACATTTTCTATAATAGCTCCAGTATAGTAGGGGCATTTTTCTTTGTCTTCCAGGCTGATACCTTTGAAAGCAGTATGGGCTACCGTGCGATGAAGCTGTTTTTCATGGAAGGTGGGAAAAAGAATATGAATATCTCTACGAGCTGTCGTTGGAAAGGAAATACGATAGGCAGTCAGGATTTCTCTGAACAAACCCAAAAAAGACAAACAGTCAGGTCGATTGTAGGGAACTTTGATATGGAAAAAAGGCTCATCCAGAAAGAAAAGTTTGTAAAAATCTTCTCCAATGGGAGTATCTTCTGGAAGCACAAGCAAGCCGTTTTTCTCAGAGCTGGACAAGCACTCTCCACTGAGCTTCAGCTCAGACCAAGAGAGGAGCATTCCATGGGAAACATACTCACCAAAAACTTTCTTATCTATCCTTTGATCGGCTATAGTCTGCCCTGGTTTGGCATAGACGACTTTATTACCAGGGCGTAGCTCGGGCCAGGAGGTAAGCACCTGGTATTTTTGGGTACCATCACTAATATTGACAAGATATAGTGTTTTGTCTTCGAAAGAAATGGGAGCAGAGTCTTCGACCTCAACTACCATAGCTTTTTGCTCAATTGGATGATCAATAGAGTCAACCTCAAAACCAATATGGGTAAGTTTGTGGCCCAAATCCTCAGCAGTGGGGCAAGAGTCTTTTAATATACTTTTTAGAAAGGCGTAAGAAATAATCATAGCTTAGAATTGCTCCAAAAAGTGGATGTGGTTGTCCATTAACATGCGAATATCCTCTATTCCGTATTTTAGCATAGCTAAACGATCGACCCCCCAGCCAAAAGCAAAACCAGAATACTTGGTGGGATCTATGTTGACGTTTCTAAGGACTTGAGGATGCACCATTCCAGAACCACCAAGCTCGATCCATCCGGATTGCTGACAAACCTGGCAACCTTTTTTTCTGCAGAAAGGGCAACTGATCAAAGTCTCGGCTCCTGGCTCCACAAAGGGGAAATAAGAGGGGAGGAAACGTATTTCAACTTCACGACCAAACACTCCATACATCATTTCAACCAATAAACCGCTCAAATCAGCCATACTCAGCCCCTCGTCCACATACAAACCTTCGATTTGATGAAAGACGGGGTAGTGGGTAGCATCTGAAGCATCCCTACGGTAGCATCTGCCATTAATGGATACAATCCTTAAGGGGGGTGTCATCTTTTCCATGGCTCGAACCTGAACGGTGGAAGTATGGGTGCGAAGAAGCATGTTTTCAGTGATGTAGAAGGAATCTTGCATTTTTCGCGCAGGATGCCACTTAGGGATGTTTAATGCTTCGAAGTTGTGATAATCATCTTCAATTTCGTTTCCATCCACCACGGTAAAATTTAGGCTCCGAAAAGTATCGTAAAGTTGTTGGCCTATGAGGCTTAAGGGGTGTTGGTGACCTATGGGAAAAGAACGGCCAGGAAGTGAATAATCGAAAAAGCTTTGATTTTCCAGGGTGGATTGTGATTCTTGGAGCTGATCCAGTTTTTCCTGAAGGGCGTTTTGTAGTGCATTTTTTAAATCATTGATAGCTCCGCCATATTGCTTTTTTTCATCGGGACCAAGGTTGGATAGAGTGTCGAATAGTTGTCTAACTTGACCCTTCCTGCCCAGATAACTCACTTTTAAAGCTTCGACTTGCTCTGCGCTGGAAACCTTGGAAAGCTCTGTTTCAAAGCTGGTACGGATCTGATGAAGAGTTTCTGTTATAAATAACATTTAGTCTTGTTTTCCACTTTTCTCGCTGGAACAGGAACAAGTTTGGACGGGATGTTTGATAAAACCAAGTTTTGAGATGATTTTTTTTACATGAGAACTTTTGCATTTGCTGCAGCAGGGGGTTTGAGTACCATCAAAGGAAGTAAATACTTCAAAAATGGTGTCACATTCACAGCATTTATATTCGTATATAGGCATTAAAACTAACCTCCACTACAATTTCAATATATCATCCATCATATCAACACCATGATTATAATGAATTTATATGGAATAATATACCCAAAAAATGATTTAGCTTATGCTTTTTCAGGTTTGATAATTTTTTGTAAATGGCAAAGATGACATATACCTGCGGTTTCTTCCACTTTTAAGAGAAAAGTGATGCCATTTCCAGGTTGATCAAGATTAAGGGCAGAAGAGATGGCTTGCATAGTTTGAGAGGCAATCGAACGATCCACCAGAGTAAGCACAAGCTCCTTTTCAGGCTCTAATATGATCCCAAACACTTTTTTGTTGTCGTGAATGCCGGATCCTCGTCCTGAAAGAATGGTTCCGCCTTCAGCCCCAGCTTTTTTAGAAGCTGCCACCACTTCGCAAGCTCGTCCTTTCTCGACGATACTGACAATCAAATCAAATTCAATACCTTCAGTTGGCATCCTTGCCTCCCTTAGCTAAGTTGGAACTTCCTTGTAAAAGATTGATCCAGCCAGAATATTGAGATACATCCAACACGAAAGCTATTCCATGACCAGGTCGGTCAATATGAGTGAGTTGAGTCAGAGTATCTATCAAATCTCTGAGGCATTTCTTTTGAACCAGCATCAGCACAACTTCTTTCTCTGGATCGTAAGCAATGCCTAAAAAATCCAGATATACCTTTTTAGGGGCTGTACCTTTTCCCAGCAGGATCATGGGGCGTAATGCTCCATGTTTTTTTGCCTCCACGGAAACTTTGGTGCCCATCCCTTTTGGAACCACAAAAACAAGCATTTTTAGGCAGAGTGAATCGCTGGTTTCGATATTATTCATCATCATTTTTTCCTTTTCGCTCATACAGTATACCCAAAACAAGGATGGATAAAATAGGTATCAGTGAAACCAAAGACACCATCCCAAATGCATCCATCAAGGGATTGCTTCCTTCCAGGGAAGTTGAAAATCCCACTACCAGGGCCAAAACAAAGGTAACGACCACGGGTCCAGTCACTACACCGCCTGAATCAAAAGCAATGGCAGTAAAAATTTTGCTGACTTTTCGCGAAAGAAGCAAAGCTAAGGTATAGCCGGGAAGCAAAAAATACAAAAGAGGTATGCCAGTAAAAACCCGTATGACAGATAGAGCCACCGATATAGCTACTCCAATCGAAAGAAAATAGAGCATGATGGTTTTGTTGATGTATCCGCCAGTAGTTTTTTCAACTTCATGTACCAGCACCTGAATAGCAGGCTCTGCAAAGCAGGAGAGAAATCCCAGCATCAAACCCAGAGGAATCATAATCCATCGATAAGACAAATCGCCAATGCTCTTTCCCATAAACGAACCAACAGGTATAAAGCCAATATTTACTCCATGCAAAAAAAGAACCAAACCAAAAAAAGCCAGAACCAAACCTTTCAAGACAAGAACAAAACGCTTTAAAGACCATCGAATGATGGTAAGTTGGAAGAATATGAAGATAAGCAAGAGGGGGAATAATGCCAAAGCAACATCTCGCATTGCATAGTGAATTCCTTGAAGAAAAAATGGCATTAAAACAAGATACCCAGCAACATCACAGCGATAATGGGGCCAATGGAAGCCAAAGCAACCAGTCCAAAGCTATCTTCTGAAGTTTTTCTACTGCGAGTAATAGTGGAAAAACCCATACCCAAAGCAAGAATAAAGGGTACTGTCATGGGCCCGGTGGTCACCCCTCCTGCATCAAAGGAAACAGGAATGTATTGAGGACTGGAGAAAATGGAAAGAATGAAAATAACAACATACCCTCCAATCAAAAGATAGATCATGGGAATATTGAACAGGATGCGGAGCAGAGATAGAGCAACAAAAACTCCGACCCCGATAGAGATAAAGAGAATAAGAAGCCATCTGCCAATACTCCCCATCGAAACCTGGTCGATCTGAAGAGCAAGAACCTGAACTGCTGGCTCAGCAACAGTGACGACAAAGCCTACCATAAAGCCAAAAACAATGACCATCCATAATTTGCCTTGAAGTGTGATGGTTTTGCCAATGGCTTCACCAAACTCTAAAAGACTGCTTCGAATGCCAGCCAGAAATAAGATCATGCCAAGAATCATAAACAAGGCACCAACTATAAAATTAGCAAGCATTGGCGCAGGGAAAGGTGTAAGGAAAACTTGAAGCACCAGGACAAAAACTGTAATGGGAATGATGGAATAAAGGACTTCTTTCACGATAAGCTTAAACTCGATACTTCACCCCCACCATGCGACAGATTTCAGCTAATAATTATATCACAAAAAACGATATTGAACCTGCAATAGTTAGATGAGTGCCCCCATGCTTTTTGCAAGGATAACAAGGCTTATGGCTGAAGCATTCCATAGGAAGTGATACAGCAATGACCACTGAAAACCGAAGCGTAATCGCAGGTAACTCAGCACAAAACCGCTTAAAATCTGGGGTAGAGTAATGAGAGGACTATAGAGTAAAATTTTTGGAGAAAGACTACCAAAATTCGAGATATGAAGCAAGCCAAAAAAAGCGACAAAGCCATAAACTATCCAGCGTAGATGTTGGTTCCAAAACTGTGCTGTTGATCTACGGAGTGAGGGAATTTTAAATATAAACAATACTGCAAGACTCAGGATGGATGCAATAAGTATTTTGAGATAGGGCATTGAATCAGGCACGACTATATTTTTCAACACAAATGGAGATAATGCCAGAATAGATAAACTTAGAAATGCAGGCTTAAAGACCAGCGACAAGCGAAAACCTAACTCCTCCAACACAGGAGCTGTGATGGCTGTGGTAAAGAAAAGCAGTATGGAAGGAGTGTTTAAGGCAAATTCAAGCAATTTATGGGTATTTTCAGGACCCATTAAAGTTTGATTGAGTTGATTGATTTGAAATGCCATGAGAAGCTGAATAAGAGCGTTAAACCCCATGATTATAAAAAAAACTTTGAATGTCTTTCCGAGAGACAAGCGATCAAAATAGGATGTAGCAGGATTTTTTATAAATTGCCAAAAATCTGAAAAAACTACATTAATTGTCATCAATCATCAACCATCTTTCCGTATAACACTCAGAAACTACAGCAAATTGCTCTCTTTTTGCATGAAGAATATAGCAGAAAATCATAAGCACGAAAGCAATCCAAGGAAAAATCAAAGAAAGCAGATGTTGCGATTATTTTTTATTGCAGGTATTAATACCAAATAGAGTATAGAGAGGGCAAAAACTGATTAAACTGGTGAGGACAAAGATAACAGCAAGAACCATGAGGACAAGACCCAGGGTACCTGTGATAATGTTCATTAAATAAAGCACTACAAGAATCAAAGCAATCAAAGTACGGATCAGACGATCTGCGCTACCCATGTTCTTTTTCATTTAAACCTCCAGAGTGTTTTTAACTACTTTATAATGAAAACACAAAATGACAATGATTGGAGATCAGTATTTTAACAAATGGATACCTGGACTAAAAGGTCTCTCTAATTCATTCATAGTTCAAATTTCTTCAAACTGCATGGAAACGATTCGCGCATCTTTAGCTCCACTTTTGAACGGAGTCCAAAGAAATAATCGCCAGGTTGTGAAGGTGTTACAATACCTGCTTCGGGATTTACAATGATCCTAGCTTTTTTCCATTTTTCTTGAGTAGGATCGATAGTATCACCAAGGTTGAATTGAATATCCACGCTTTGATCTGCATTGATTTTAACTATTGGAAGCCCAGAACAAGTACGAGTGAAACAATGGTCTTCTCCGAATAGAGGACGAATCGTGATAGCTTCAATGATTTGAGCCAAACGTCTGTTTCTTTCACCAGGTTCTTCCGGGATGGGGGGTTCCAGCTTAGTCCCTGCAGGAAAATGTAACAAAACCCAATCGTGAACTTCTATTTTTTTCTGAGGGAAATAGGTAAAAGTGTATTCTGCATGAGTATCACAAAAGGCAGGTATGACATGAAGCTCAAGAGATTGCGCAGACTCCATGGAAAACAACAAAGGTTTGCTTGTGGCACTAAACATAGGCATTACCAAAATAACCATGAATACGACTAACAATACGAAAAACATCCTACCTCGCCGATGATGGTGCATTTTAACCTCCTAAAAAAAAGTTGGCTCCAAGTATCAGTTATGTTATATTATACAAAACTTTTAATATTTGCATAACAATCGGGGACGGTTCTTTTTTGTTAGAAAAGAAAAAAAGGGTGAAAAGGGGTTTAGCATGAATAAACTCGTTCTTGGGCTATTGCTAGGCGTATTCTTAAGCTTTATTTTGAGTTGTACCGCTCCAAGTGACTCCTCTTCATCAAACAAGGCAAGCTTGAGACCAATAAAGCTGAGTTCGATTCCAGAGTATTCTCATCCTGAGAAGATCCAAGCTTATCCACTGCCTGATAACATTTCGTATCGTTATCGTGAAGCTTCCCCTTTAACCGTCAAAGCATCACTTGCTACATGGTAAATCAGACTCGAGAGCCATCCCTGAGAGACATAGAGGAAGGTGAAAAAAGAAATGTTGCTTCATAATGCTTATTTCAAGCTAAAAACAAAAGCTATTTGTATGGTAATTTGTCTGATTTGTTCTATGCTTTGGTCATGCAATCAGAATAAACCTGCTCAAGTGGAGTACATTGATCTTAACGAGATATCTACCGAAGCATGGAAGGGGGTTTCAAACCAAGCCACTGAAATTCTTTGGAAAGAAAGTAAGCGAGATCCATCCACCCTTGTCGCCTGGAAAGGAAAGCTTGACTTCCCAGCTTTTATCTATGAAGGCATACTTTTTATCGAAGAAGATAGTTTTGAAATACCAAATCCCAGGAGAGCTTCTGATGATATTCATAGTAATTGGACGCCCAAGTATTTGAGAAAACAACTTGTTGCAAGAAATCCTTCGAATGGAAAAATACTCTGGACTTCACCTGATCGCTTGAATAAGGTACCCCTTCCTCATGATTCGAAAGTAATGAACAACATTTATGCTCTTGCCTTTGCAAATAATCAAATCCTATCGACCACAACAGATCATAAACTTGTAGCTTTTTCTCTTCCAGATTTCAAAGAACTTTACTCACATGATCTGAATCAGCAAGAAGTTGTTTTGCTGGGATGCAATCAGGATATGGTGTTCTACATTGATCCTAATCATACTCTGTACGCTTTACAATTACATTCAGGTGATACTCAATGGAATCTTTCTCTAGCTTCTCCAGTAAGATCTTTTCACCTGATCGATTCTCAAAGAATATTGATTAGCTCCTATGATACTCATAAGTTATGGCTGATCAACGCTCAGAATGGTACGATTGAGTGGGAATACCTGAGTCAGGATCTTATTTTTCATCAATCTATATCTTTCCATCAGAACAAACTATACTTTCTTTCAGAGCCCAATCCAGGTAGTAATTCCAACCATGTGCATGCCTTTGATTTAAGCACTCTTACCTTTCAATGGATAAAAGCAATTGAAGTCTCGAATTTTTTTAATTTTAGTCATTTCCCTCTTCACTTCTATAAAGATACCTTATTTTTACCTTCGATACGAAACGGAAAGCTGGTGCAACTCAACCTAAAAGATGGAAAGCTAGTCAAACAAGGAGTTCTTCAAAATTTCATTTCTCATTGGTATCGACAAGAATCCTACTCTTTGAACCTGGAAAGAATCATTAAAATTAAAGACAATTTGATGGTGATGTCTGGAACCAAAACCCTGATGGTGTATGATCTGGAAACACAAGAAGTCATATGGACTTTTTCGAGTCATGAATTGGTATATGGCCCAGTGTTAGTGCAGAACAAGTATATGTTTGTATCTGATAGATCCAGTTACAAGGACAGACCAAATGTATCGCAGTATTTTTTAATTGAAATTGACACGGGAAACATAATTTGGACAGGTACAACTAATTGTGTTCCTCCTGCAAATGAGTATTTTTTCTTTGATTCTCTGTATTGGGAATCAATGGTTTTTCCAAGCTGGAGAGATGAAGCTTGGGATTTAGCTCCTATAATTCAAGCCTGGGAAGCAAGAAAACCGTAGAAGTATATGCTATCACATGAACCTTTTGCACAAGTGAGTATGGGTGATTCCCATTTCTCTTGTGTTTATCGTAAGGAAACGAATGTCACTGGGACCTTTTAGGAAGAGAGCACCGAATTGTCTTCGATGCTCTCTTCCTATGTTCGTTTGTTTTCCGGAGCATGCGAAGGACAATGGGTAACACCACATGGCAAGATTATTTGACACAGTGCATCAAAATGATAGACTTGCTTTAAAGATCGAATACGAAAGAGGGTTTTTGTGATTCATGAAAAGCTTGGGTGGTTTTTCTATGAATAAGATTCTTGTAGTAGCTTTACTCATTGTTATCTCAGGTCAACTGGGCTGTGCAAACTCAAATAAAAAAGTAATAAAACCTTCCATTCCTTCAAAACAGATGAGTTTCAAAGCATCCATTGATGTGTTAAAAGAAATCAAAGCTTTAGTCAGTGATTATTCATCTGAGTATGAAACGCAAATCACTCTCCTAATCGACTCTGAGACTGATTCCATTTTTCATTCCATAACCCTATTGCCTCCCAAAAAAGACTATAGTGAACATATTGGTTTCATATTAAAATACGACTTACGTGGTAAACAATGGCATTTTGTAGCTTTAGAACCAAACTTTAGAGAATACTCTACCAATATTTGGGATGACCAGCTTCTTGTGGATTATAATATCCATGGCAGAATCTATACTCATAGCATCAATAAACATACTCTGCACCTGGATGAAAAGGGGCATGATTTAGATTATGCACAGAATGTTTTTTTACTTAAGCGCCACAGGATGTACCGTTTTGGCAGAAATCTAAACCAAGTCTACTTTATTTCTGCTTTTGATGATGAATTAAACCTGTTGTGGAGATACCCCAAAATGGAGAACGATTTATCTGGTTTCTTTCCCCTGTTTGAGAGTATCGAACTGGATAACATGTTTCATTTAATATTTAGATACAATTCTAACCCCTTGGATGCTTATCTGCATCATCTTGTAATCCAGGCTGAAACAGGAGAAATCCTCCTGGATGAGACATTGCTACCAGATACGGATGAGCCCTGGGATGATTCAGGGAGAAATCCGGGTAATATTGGTAAAAGAGTTCTCTGGGATGGCAAGGAAGTGTTTATTCAAGGACAAGATCAGGCTGGGGTGTATTTAAGTAAATTCCAACTGACGGATTCCAATTCTTTGCAGTTGCTGTGGAAAACAACCATCCCTGATACTTTTTTTGATAATGATGTATTCCCCTCTCATAGCGAGGATGCAGGAATAAAGCTTATCGAAATCCAGCAGCAAAAACGTATCCTGATGCCCCTTTGGAAAACACCTGATACCTTTGATTTGTATTGCTTTGATCCTTTGGATGGAAAACAAACATGGCTTTGCTCCTCTGTTCCAGGCAAAGATATCGTTATTGATACTGATCAGGAAAACATCGTGCTTTATTCCAAGTACGATCCTATCTTTGTAAGCATAGATTCCCAAAAGGGGACGATCAATTGGAGCAAGACCATAAGCAGTGAAAATGAAGTTCAGGTGGAATATTTTAACTCTCATTTCTATGTGTTTATAACTGAGCAAAAGAAGATTCAGAAATTGGACGCAAGAAGTGGTAACTTGATAGCAGAATATCCATTAAACTTTCCCAAACCAGTCCTTGGTCAATTTTACAAAAATCAAGACCATTTGTGGGTCTTGATAAACGACCAGGATGAAAAATGCGAAGGTAAGATGACACTTGCCCAAGTGATGGAATTGGAATGAGGTAGAATAGTGGAGAAAACCCCAGGAGGAAGTATGCTTAATAAACCTCTGGTGAGTGTTTGTGTTTTTTGTTTAGTGCTTGCTTTGTCCTCATGCCAAAACATCAAAACTTCTTTTGTATCAAGGGATAAACACTGGAATGCCCTGGATTCTAATAGTAAGAAGATCACAGATAGCCAGGTTGAAATAGTGAGTCCAGCGATACAAATCAAAGTGGATTACTACCATGATTTTTACAAAGAACTCATGGAAGAAAACTCTAACTCCGTGGTCTATCCAATACAAATCAACGATGGAAAGCTGGAACAATCGGGGACGGTTCTTTTTTGTTAGAAAAGAAAAAAAGGGTGAAAAGGGGTTTAGCATGAATAAACTCGTTCTTGGGCTATTGCTAGGCGTATTCTTAAGCTTTATTTTGAGTTGTACCGCTCCAAGTGACTCCTCTTCATCAAACAAGGCAAGCTTGAGACCAATAAAGCTGAGTTCGATTCCAGAGTATTCTCATCCTGAGAAGATCCAAGCTTATCCACTGCCTGATAACATTTCGTATCGTTATCGTGAAGCTTCCCCTTTAACCGTCTTAAACCATCGCTTGTACTTTATCAGTCCCATGAAAAAAGGAGCTCAAGGCCTGATGGCTTTTGATATTCAGAAAAAACAAACACTGTGGGTCCATAAAGAATCCAATGATCACCCCCTGTTAGAAGATATGGCCATTTCCAACGATCATATCTTCGTATGTAGCAATATCTGGGATGGTGAAATAGGACAAGATCGTAATTTTATCAAAGCCATAGATCTCGCTACCGGTACCGAACAATGGCGCTATAACCTAAGTAACGATAAAAACTTGTTCTCTACCAAATGGATGGCGGGACCAGTGTATTGGAACCTGCAAGTGATTGCGATGGGAAATCTTACTTCCCTAGTGGATGGCGCAACAAAAGATGAATACTTTACGAAAGAAGAGTTTTTTTTAATCGGACTGGAGGAAAGCTCTGGCAAGCTCCTTTGGAAATACCCCTTGGAAGAGGAGGATCATTACGATGGCTTAAGTCTTTTTAAGCTCATGGGAGATAAGCTGTATTTATCCAAATCAAGAAATAAACAAGGTAAAAGCAATAGCCTGGACGTCTTTGATCTGAACACCCACAAATTCCAACAGATTCAAAGCATCGCAGTAAAAGATTTGATTATTTCGGAGGACGAAACCTTATTTTTAGGAGACACAGGCAATTATGGAGATCCATTGGTTTTGGGAAGCTTGGATTTGGCTCAAAAGACCTTGATTTGGGAGCTTTATCAAGAGAATATACCCAGTGCTCCAAAATATGGACGCTATCATGGGGTCTTTTCATGGAAGGATAAGCTTGTTTTTTACGATGATTATCGTCTCTACACTTATATGCCCCAGGAAAAGACCTCTCTCCCCACACTTGAACTAGAAGGCTTGGAGTTTTATGCATTTCATGGAGCTGTACAGCAAGAAGACATGCTATACCTTGCAGTAGGGCCACAAGATTGGAATCAGGGCACTACCTATATCCTTGCTTTTAATATCGAAACCCAGCAATTTGCTTGGAAATGGAAGCTGGGGTATTTCGTTGAATCTGCGTATGTACACCATGGGATGGAAATTCTCAACCAAAGCTTGTACTTCCATTGCACTAATGGGCAAGTATATGAAATTCCTCTTGTTGAATAGTTTTGGTAGAAAGAGATAGCTAAACCCATGAGCCTTATAAAAAGAGAGCATCGAAGTCAATTCGATGCTCTCTTCCTATGCTCGTTTTCTTTCTTTCCGGGATACACGAAGGGCAATGGGTAAGACCACCTGGCAAGATTATTTGACACAGTGCTTCAAAATGATAGACTTGCTTTAAAAATCGAATACGAAAGAGGGTTTTTTGTGATTCATGAAAAACTTGGGTGGTTTTTCTATGAATAAGATTCTTGTAATAGCTTTAGTCGAAGATTATTCCTCTGAGTATGAAACACAAATCAGTCTCCAAATTGACTCTGGGACTGATTCCGCCATGTCCGTAAAGGCTACATTGCGGAAATGCAAAGGTGGCTAAATCAGCTTTACACTTTCTCTCAGAAAGGTTGAGTAAGTTCTCTGCGTACTGGGAGCATAAAATGTAAGGTAGTCCCCTCTTTGGGAACAGATTCAATCCATATTTTGCCCTGGTGTTTATCAATAATCTCTTTGGATATGGAAAGCCCGAGTCCAGTACCACCATTATCAGACTTGATAGCACTGCTTGATCTATAAAAAGGTGTAAAAAGTTTTTTCTGGTCTTCTGGGTCGATACCAATACCCTTATCACGTATCATGATGTGAACGAGAGTTCGTTCTTCATCAAAACGACCATATATGGTAATCTTTCCTGAACTGCTGTATTTGATGGCATTACTGATCACATTGGTGAAAACGAGAATAATTTTATCTTTATCCAACTCCACCAGAGGCATTTCATCAGTTAAACGATTTAATAGCACCAAACCCTTTTTTTTGGCTAAAGGCTCAAGCATTTGAATGGCTTCGTCAGCCAACTCCAGCAAACTGACTTGAGTTAAGTTTAAATTGTAATGAGTGGAGCTGATGGTTTGAAAATCGAGTACATCATTCACGAATTGGCTCAGTCGAATGATGTTTCGGTCTGCAATATTGAGAATCTTGGATTGCTCATCGCTCAGTTTTTCAAATTCTGGATTGAGAAGAAGCCTGATACCCCCTTGAATAGCTACTAAAGGAGTTCTGAGCTCATGGGAAACCATGTTGATGAAACGTTCCTTCATTTGAATTACACTCTTTTGAGCAGTGATGTTTCTAACAATAAAACCCCTCATGATGTCTGCAGAGGAGCGAATAAAAAAAGTTGAAAATTCATAAATAGCTTGAAGCCCATTTTTGTCTTTGATGGTGAGTTCGATCAGACCCGATCCCATCTCCTCAGAAAACATCTTTGAAATAGTGCAGGTATCAGAAGTAACTTGAAGCAAAAAACTCTTAAAGCTTTGCCCAAGCATTTTATCTTTGGAAAAACCAAAAAGATCAGTCTGGGCTTTATTCCATTCCAATATTTTATGTTCAGAATCAATAATCACTATTCCATCGTAAGATTGCTCGATCGTGGCTCGGAACAACTCTTCCTGTTGACGAAGCTCGTTTTCCATACGTTTAATTTCAGTGATGTTGTTGGAAACTCCTATCAATGCAGATGCCTGACCTATTTCATCATACATGATCCAGGTGCGGCAATTTAAGACCAGACGATTGCCCTCTTTGTCAAAGTTGACTACTTCCCCCTTCCAGGATCCATTTTTCAAGGTTTGATGGATAATCTCTTCTTGAGTAGCTCCCTGGTCTGGGTCACAGCCAAAAATTTCGATACTTTTTCCGAGTAAATCATTTTTTGAGTTTCCAAAAGTTTTTATTTCAATATCGTTTGCATAAATAATATTTCCATCCAAATCGGTAGCTGTCACAAAATCGCCTATCTGTTTTAAGATGGAGGATTGAAAATGTAAGTCATGCAAGGCCTTTTTTTGAGAACTAATATCGTGAATAAAGCCTTCAAGATATACTAATTGACCAGACTCGTTATAAACTCCTGAGGCCTTCTCGCTCAGCCAACGAAGCTCCCCATTTTTGGTTTTAATTGGATATTCAAAAGTAAAATCTGCTCTTTTTTCAATACATTCCTGCCAGGTGTCCCAAAGAGTGCTTCGATATTCAGGTAAAATAAGGTCGTTATAGGATAAGACGCGGTCGTCAATCAGTTCATCTGCATGATAACCAGTGATTTGGTAAACTCCTTCGCTAAGAAATACCATGGTCCACTGAGGGTTGTTTTTGCATCGGTAAACAAAACCGGGAAGATGTTTTAGTAAAGATTCGTAGCGTTGATCGGAACTAATGAGTGCTTTTTGATCCTGGAGACGTTCTAATACGAGCGATGCTTGTCTGACCATCATCTCAATAGCGGATTTGAATCTGGTGAAGGGTTGAGAGCATAAAAGAATGATGTTTCCAAGATGTTTGTGAGGGGAATTTAAGCCAATCCCATATACATATCCAATTTGAAGAAACTGCTCGAGTTTTTGGCACTGCTCCTTAGATATGCGTCGAGCAAAAACATCATACAAACCATCTTTATAATCGAATACCTTTCCACTTCGATAATATTTTGTTTGTTTAGTGCTTAATTCGTTAAAATTGATACTTAAACTTCTTGGATCAATGCCAATGATTGAGGCGATCTGATCCCAGGATTCATTGATACCATGGGATCCAATAAATTGATAAGCTAAAGTTGTTTGATGGAGAAGAAAGGCAAAAGTTATGCCTGATTGAAGGATTTTGTGAATTCTTTCGCTTAAGATAGATAATATTTCATCTGGGCTATTTGCAGCTAACATATCAGTGATGGATTGATCGAGAATTTGTTGGACTTTCTCGCATTCTTTACGTTTGCTGATGTCGCTGGCCAAGCCAAAAATAAAGGCTTTGGATCCAACTTGAATACGGTTGATATTTATTTCAGCAGGATAAATACTTCCATCTTTTCGTTTATGGTAGGATTCAATCTGAATTGAGCCCTTTACTAACGCTTCATTTTTCCAAATAGCTTTTTTGTGGTTTAATGATGATGCTTGGGTGTCGATGTCGTAAATATTCATGCTTAAAAGTTCGTTTCTGCTATACCCTGTTTGACGGATAACTGCTGGGTTGATGTCAAGAATCTGACCTTCAAGATCATGAAAAAACAACATCTCACTGGTTTGGTCGATAATAGATTGCAATCTAATGCTTTCGTTTGCTTTTTGATTTTGGGGGAGAGTTGAGTCAGGCGTAAAAAAACATAACAAGAAAGACTCGTCGTCTTGAGTAATCCATTTTGAGTTGTTAAGACCAGTGATCTCTCCGTCAGGAGTTGTAAAAGTGATGGTTTGGGTATTGTTTGAGCCCTGGTCGCTTGTTAAAAGACTTGGTTCCTCGCTAAATTGTATGGGTTAACATATTTACACATCATACTATGAATATAATAACTAAAAGCGAATATTGTCAAGCTTTTTAAGGGTGTTTTTTCCTTCCTCTTTTTTATAATG
>Ga0208041_1000235_pt1 | contig 63662 bp, 55 predicted proteins | sample AD_SCU002_MetaG_FD_184453 | JGI IMG/M metagenome (GOLD analysis project Ga0208041, IMG submission 184453) | Active sludge microbial communities of municipal wastewater-treating anaerobic digesters from China - AD_SCU002_MetaG (SPAdes) (version 2) | ecosystem: Engineered > Bioreactor > Anaerobic...
GTTCTGGGGCTTGGACTGAACGGAGGCGCGTATATCTCGGAAATCATCAGAGGGGCTTTGCTTTCCGTGGACAAAGGCCAGCAGGATGCGGCGTTCTCTTTCGGATTCTCGTGGCTTCAGAGCATGACCTACGTGATTCTGCCCCAGGCCGTCTCGGTGGCCCTGCCTCCCCTCGTGAGCTCCTTTTCGGCGCTGCTGAAGGAGTCGTCGCTGGTTTCCGTTCTTGCCATAACGGAATTGACCCGGGTCAGCCAGCTCATCTATACGCGCACTTTTCGCGCTCTCGAAGTCTACCTGGCCATTGGGGTCCTGTATTTCCTGATGACCTGGTTTGTTGCCCGGCTCTCAAAACGATTGGAGCGGAAATACAGGGTGAGCGGGCGAATTCCGTGACTCACGGGGCGGGGTTGGGCCTACAGTACCGCAACAGGAAGGGGTGAGCGAAACGGGAGGGTTGCGGCCAAGGGGGGATTGGACCCGTCCCCGGTTCGCGACGAAAGGGCGTACCGTGCGGACTGGGTCCGGCGGGAGTGCCTCGGACGGTTTCTTTCCCCGGTTGCAGACGTCCTATGTTGAAGCGCGCGATGCGGGTATGAAGAGGCACCGAGAACCCGATGCTGAAAGGCCGCCCCGCGGGAGCTCATACCGAGGTGCGTTCAAGATGACACAACACCTGCCCGGTGGGAGGTTGACGCGGGGGGGATAAACCCCGCCCTTGCTACGGACCGATGTGCCGGTCTGACGTAGCGAGGGGAGGGCTTTATGCCCTCCCGCCCAATGCAATCATCTTCAACCTAGAATTTTATCAGAGATTGACGTCCTCAAAAAGCTCTCTGCGGTTCTCCCGCAAGTCGATCACGTAGAGGAGCCTGGCCTTTTTCCCCAGTTCTTCCCGGATCACCGGAAGCTCCGCTCGATCAAGGCCGCGGACCCGGATGTGGACCCGCCGCTGACCCTTGGGCGTGCGTTCATAGGAACTGAGGATACTGGCAAGGCGCCCTCCGTGGGCCCTTAGGATGTCCGTCAACTCCTTGATGGAGCCTGGTCGATCTTCCAGTACGAAGCCGAGGACGATTCCGCCCCGGCGGTGCCCCGTCACCGCCACCAACACGCGATTGGTATCGGCCTGGGTGAACACCCCCAAAACCTGGTTGCTGTGATCGATCACAACCACGCCGGGAACGTCGTTGTACAGCATGACTTCGGCGGTCTCCTCCACGCTGTAGTCCAACGGTACGGTGACGGGAGCCCGGGACATTACATCGGAGACCCTGATCCGTCTCAGAACCAGGCTCAAGTCGAGCCCGCCGAGAGAGAGACCGCCGCTCAGGGCCAGAGGCTTGAGGTTCAGGTCGGTGACGGCCCCCACCAACTTTCCGTCCTGCATGACCGGCAGCATGCTCAGGTGATTATTGTTGAGCAAGTCGATGGCCTGCCCGACCGAGGCATCGGCATCGACGGTGATCGGCGTTGCGCTTATCCAGTCTTTTACAAGCATTATTGCTCCTTATAAGAAATTGACGACGGGCGGCGACTCACGCTTTCCCCTTCGTTTCTTCGCTGATTTCCCTGTAACGCTCCGTCTCGGAGTATTTTTTCGCTTCCGCCTTCTTCACATCTTCCTCGGTGAGGTGAATTCTGCCGCAGGCAGGGCAGTAGAGTTCCTTGCTTTTCACATTCAGTCTTGCCGCCAACTGATCGACGGTCATGTGAGGCACCGCCCCGCAGGCCGTGTCCGCCGATTCCACCGTGACTTTGGTCCGTTTTTCCCTGGGTTCCTTGGCGCTCATATCAGCCTCCCTGTCTATGGTGTCCCTGTCATCGTCTTCAGTCGTTTCAGGGCACGCTGGAAAACACGATAGCAACTGATCGTCCAACCGCGGAAATGCGGCGCGGCCACGGGGGCCGCAACCCGAGGTCCGGCTTTTCCGTGAAGGGCGCGAAGAATAGGAAGCCGCGGTGAGAAGCCTTCTCGTAACCTTCGTACTCTTCGGTGTGGCATGCCTCCGTTCAATGACTCAGGGTGTGGGCCATTTCCGGATAACCTCGCCGTCCGCCTTCCTGATCGTAATGGTAACGCCATTCTCGCCATCCAGGCGATGGGTGGCACAGGAAATTCAGGGGTCGTAGGCGCGCACCGCCATTTCGATCTTGTTCAGGATGGTTTCGTCGACCACCCCTCTCTGAATCAGAGTGCGCGCCGCCTGGTTGACGCTCAGGCTGATGGGTCCAAGGTTGTGGGTCGTGCCGACGATCATGTTGGCTTTGGTCACCATCCCCGCGGAGTCGGTGGTGTAGTCGTGAATGAGCGTGCCGCGGGGAGCTTCCAGGCAGCCCACCCCCCGTCCCGCTTTGGGTTCGACTTTGGCGCGCACGTTGGGATCGGTGATCTCCGGACCCTCGAGCAGCTCTATGGCGTGCTCGCAGGCATACACCTCTTCGATCAGGCGCGCCCAGTGGTGGAGCAAGGTGAACTGAGCCGGCCGGCCGAACTTTTCACGGAACTCCTCCAGCTCGGCCTGAGCGCGCGGAGTCGCCATTTTGTCGGCCACGTTGATCCGGGCGAGGGTGTTGGCGCGATAGATTCCTCTTGGCTGCAGCGGATCCAGGGAAAATCCCTCGTTCCAGCAGCGTGCATAGGGGAACTTGCCGTAGGAATGGGGTTCCACGTGTTCTCCGAGATAGTCGAGGTAATCCTGCGGGTCGAAATCGACAAAGCTTCCGTCGGGTTTCATGAGCCGGATTTTGCCGTCGTACAGGTTCAGGGCGCCGTGGTCGTCCACCGTGCCGATGAAGCCGGTGTTGATCACCCCGAGGGAGGCCACCGCATCGAGGTATTTCGGGAACACCTGGGTTTTGGCGAAGTCGATGGTGAAAAGCGCGAACTCCAGCATTTCTTTCATCTTGCCGAGAAATTCCCGGCGGTCTTCCTCCAGGAGTACCCGGGAAAACCCGCCCACCACCCCCGCGTGGGGATGAATGGCCTTTCCGGCGAATTTCTCGAGGATCATCTTGGTTGCATATCGCATCCGCACCACGCGCCGGGCCAGTTCGGGATGTGCCTTCGCCACCCCGATGACGTTGCGCACCCCGTAGTCGCTGTCCGGTCCCATGACGAAGTCGGGTGCGGCCAGGAAGTAGAAATGCAGAATCTTGTCTTCGGAGTGAGAGATGGCCTGCATGAGCTCCCTGAGCTTTCGGCCGGCGGGGGGCGGCGTCACCCCGAAGCAACGGTCGACGGCCTTGTTGGAAGCCAGGTGATGCTGCCACGGGCAAATCCCGCAGATCCGGTTGACGATGCGCGGGAGCTCCTCCGCGGGTTTTCCTTCCACAAACTTCTCGAAGCCCCGCAGCGACATGAAGTGAACCCTGCTGTCCTGGACTTCACCCCGGTCATCCAGCTGAATGGCGATGGACGCGTGCCCTTCGATGCGGGTAACGGGTTGAATATTGATCAATTGTCCCATGGTCTGTGCCTCCTACGCTTTGCGCGCGGGCCGGAGCATCCGATGGGCCCCGGCGAATCTCAACATGGAAACGGTTTCCGGCAAAGAACCCACGTCGATGCCGTTGGATGCAAGGGCGTTCAGCATATCGAGCCGCTGATTGCCGTCCTGCTTTACCGGGCCGTAGCATCCGCGGCAGGGAACCCTGGCCGTAAGGCAGCGAGGGGTGATGCCGTCTCCCCCGCACCCGGCCCTTGTCACCGGTCCCATGCACAGCATTCCTTGTTCGAGAATACAGCGCATTTTGTCCAGAGGCTCGTCCGGGCTCTGCTGGTAGGGTGGCTGCAGGAATCGCCTGAGTTGTTTGACCTGCCCTTTGCCTTCCCGCACCGTGGGACAGTGATCGCACACGCTCCTGCCGGGAAGATCGAGCGGTTTGCCTTCCACCAGTGCGACCAGCGCGGCAAAAACGTGGTCCGGGTGCGGCGGGCACCCGGGAAGGTAGACGTCGACCTTGACCTGTTCATCGAGAGCGGAGCAGGCATCGAGCAGGGTCGGAACGCCCTGGTTGGGGAACTCCTCCGGCCGGTCCGTGGATTCGGTGCCGTAATAGCGCTCGAGGGTCTCCTGGTTGCTGTATGAATTGGACAGAGCCGGGATTCCACCGTGTGTGGCGCAGGTGCCGAGGGCCACGATGATCTGGCATTTCTGCCGCATCAGCCGGATGATCTCCAGGTGTTCCTCGTTGCGCACGCCGCCGCTGACAATCCCTACGGCGGCCTCGGGAATCTCCAGGTGTTTGCCGTCGCCCAACTGGCCGAAGTACTTGTGATCCATGAGTACCGGGCTGTGTACGAACTCCACGAGCGCCAGGACGTCCAGGAGCCGCTCGCCCATGTCCACTATGGATATTTCGCAGCCCGAACAGGAATTGAGCCATTCTTGCACAACTTTCACCGCCATGAATCGCCCTCCTCAGGAAGCCGCAGCCTGCTGAGCCCGGCGACCGTATGGAGACGGTCCGAGCTCAACGAGCTTGTTGGTCATTTGAGTAACCGCATCGACGAAACGATCCGCTTCCGCGGAAGAACACCAGACGAGTTGAAATCGTTCGGGCTCCAACCCGATGGCTTCCACCATCTCGGTGATGACCCGGGCACGCGCTTGAGCTTTGTGATTACCATCCAGGTAATGACATTCGCCCAGGTGTCACCCCATGACCATGACGCCGTCCGCTCCCAGCGTCAGCGCCTCCACGACCAGCCTGGGATGGACCATGCCGGAGCACATGACGCGCACCAACCGAATGTTGGGCGGATACTGCATGCGCGATACCCCGGCAAGATCGGCGGCCGCATACGTACACCAGTTGCAGGTGAAACCGATGATCTTGGGTTCGTGATCCATGTGTTTCTCCTTTCAAGCCGTTAGCATCGCCCTGACCTGGGCGCCGATTTGTTCCAATGAAAAGCCGGCCACCTCCACCCCGTCCTTGGGGCAGGTCGCCTGGCAGAGGCCGCACCCTTTGCATTTTGCGGCGTTCACCTCGATGTGGGCCGAGCGACGGCCGTCGGACCCCGTTTCCTGGGCCAGGGAGATGGCATGGTAGGGGCAGACGTCCAGGCACAGGGCGCACCCGTCGCAGCCCGCCGTGGGTTGCGCTTTGGTGGATTCGAGCCGGATCCGGTCGTTGGCCAGGACCGTTACGGCCCGGCTGGCAGCCGCCTTGGCTTGCGCGATGGCCTCATCGATCGGCTTCGGGTAGTGGGCCAGGCCGGCCATGAAGATGCCGTCGGCCGCAAAGTCCACCGGCCTGAGCTTGGCGTGCGCCTCCATAAGGAACCCGTCGGCGTCGGTGGAGAGCTTGTAGAGCTTCGCCAGTTCGTTGTTGGCCGGATTCGGAACGATGGCGGTGGCGAGGACCACGATGTCCGCCGCGATACGCTGGGGCTCGTGGAGCACATGGTCCCAGACGGTCACTTCCAGTTGACGGTGTTCCGTGGCCTTGACCTTCGGCTTTTCGTGCAGTTCATAGTTGATGAACACGACCCCCATTGCTCTGGCCTTCCGGTAAAGCTCCTCCCGTTCCCCGTAGGTCCTCAGGTCGCGGTACAGGATGAACACCTCCCGCCCGGGCTGTTCTTCCTTGAGCTGGATGGCCGCCTGCACGGAATGCGTGCAGCACACCCGGGAGCAGTACATGCGATCCTTTTCGCGAGAACCCACGCACTGGATGAACAGGAACGTCCTGGCGTCGGCGAACCGTCGATCACCCATCATGTAGAGCTTGTCGAATTCGATGGCGGTGAACACCCGGTCGTGGGTGCCGTAGCCGTATTCGACGGGCTGGTAGGCTTCCCCTCCGGTGGCCAGGACGCACACTCCGTGTTCGACCACCGTGTCGGTGCGGCCATTGGCGACCGTGGAGCGAAAATTGCCCACGAAGCCCTCAGCCCCGGTCACAGTGGACTGGAGATGCAGTGTGATGAGCGGATGGCTCCTCACCTTGGCATCCATTTCCTGGATGGCGGCTTCGAGGGGCTCTCCTTTCCAGGTGTGATAGAGATGTCGCGCCTGTCCTCCGAGGACGTTCGATTTTTCCACCAGGTGCACCGGGAAGCCGTGATCGGCCAGTTCCATGGCTGCCGCCATGCCGGCCAGGCCGCCCCCGACGACCAGGGCGGAGCGATTGACATCGAAGGCCAGGTCGGGAAGCGGGGTGAGCAGCCCGGCCTTCGCCACGGCCATACGCACCAGGTCCATGGCTTTGGCCGTGGCGCGGCCGGGGTCATGGGCATGCACCCAGGAATCCTGGTTGCGGATATTGGCCATCTCGAACAGGTATTCATTCAAGCCCGCCGCCTTGAGGGTTTCGCGGAACAAAGGTTCGTGGGTGCGCGGAGTGCAGGCGGCCACGACAATCCGGTTGAGCCCTTTTTCCAGGATGCGCTCCCGCATGATCTCCTGGGTATCCTGAGAACAACTGAATAGATTCCGCTCCACGTGCGTCACGTGAGGAAGGGTGGAGGCAAACTCGGCCACTCTTTCCACGTCCACCACCCCGGCGATGTTGGTGCCGCAATGGCAGATGAAGACTCCGATGCGCGGCTCCTCACCGGTCACATTCCGCTCATCGGGAAATGTCTTGGCCCGGGTCAGGAGGTTGCGGGCCGGTGCCAGTTCGCGAGTGGCCTCGGCCGCGGCCGCGGACGCTTCCATGACGGTTTGGGGGATGTCCTTGGGGCCGGTGAAGGTGCCGCACGCAAAGACCCCCGGCCTGGACGTGGCCACTGGGTTGAAGGAAGAACCGTCGACGAAGTGGTTGCCGTTGAGATCGATCCCGGCGCGCCGAGCCAGCTCGACGGCGGGGGCCGAGGTGCACAGGCCTACCGAGAGCACCACCATGTCGAATTCATCTTCGATTTGCCGGCCTCGATCGTCGATGTAGCGGAAGTACACGTTGTTGGAATCGGTGACGGGTTCAAGGGAGTGGACGCGGCAGCGATGGAAACGGATGCCCTGCTGTTTCGCCCTTTCGTAGAAGCGCTCGAACTCCTTGCCGTGGGTGCGCATGTCCATGAAGAAAATGGACACGTCCAGATCCTTGACGTGGTCTTTGGCGATCATGGCTTCCTTGATGGCATAGGTGCAGCAGACCGATGAGCAGTAGCCGTGGGAGGCCTTGTTGAGATCGCGGGAACCGATGCATTGGAGAAACGCCATGCGGCGTACCTCTTTGTGGTCCGAAGGGCGCACGAGGTGACCTTCGGTGGGACCGGAAGCCGAGAGCAGCCGCTCCAGTTCCATGGCCGTGATGACGTTGGGGTACATGCCGTAGCCCCAGGTGCGGATGTTGCTGGGGTCGAAGGTGGCTGAGCCCGGGGCGAGCACAACCGACCCCACCTGCAGGGTTACGGTTTCCTCCCGGTCGTCGAACCGGATGGCGCCCGCGGGGCAGAATTTTTCACAGGCCCGGCATTTTCCGGCTTTTTCGAAATAGATGCAGTGATCCTTGTCGATGGCGTATTTCTGCGGCACCGCCTGGGGATAGAGCAGGTAGGCGGCTTTGCGTTTGTTGAGACCTTCGTTGTACTGATCTTCCACCTTACGCGGGCACTTTTCGGCGCAGAGCCCGCAGGCAATGCATTTTTCCATGTCCACAAACCGAGGATGCCGGAGCAGTTCCACGCGGAAGTCACCGGGTTCGCCGGTGATGCTCATCACCTCGGAAAGGGTGTGCAATTCGATGTTCAGATGCCGGCCGACCTCGACCAGTTTCGGTGCGATGATTCACATGGCACAGTCATTGGTGGGGAAGGTTTTGTCCAGTTTGGCCATGGCCCCGCCGATGGCGGGCCGGCGTTCGACCAGGTGGACATAAAAGCCGGAGTTGGCGGCGTCCAGGGCCGTTTGCATGCCCGCGATGCCTCCTCCCACGACAAGAACGGATCCATTGATGGGATTGGTCATGATGCGTCTCCCTGAAGCAAAAAGGGTTACTCCTCTTCAGATTTTTCGGGTTCCAGGATCAAGGCGTCGGCCACCAGTTCCCAGATGTATTTGACTTCGACGTCAAGGTCGTATTCCTTGCGCAGGCTCTTCATGATCTGGTCCCGGCAGTTGTGGCAGGATGTGACGACCAGTTTGGCCTTGGTGTTTCTGATCTGGCGCTGCTTGATACGACCATAGAAGACGCGTTCCTCGCGGAAGGGCAGGGCCCAGGCGCCGCCGCCGCCGCCGCAGCAGTAGTTGCCTTCAAAGTTGGGATACATTTCGGTGAAGTTCGGGCAGCACTGCCGCACGATCCATCGCGGCTCTTCGAAATAGCCGATCCCGAATGCCTTCAGCGACTTCCTTCCGTAGTTGCATGGATCGTGATAGGTGGTGAGCTCGGAATGCAGGGCAGGATCGACCTTGATGCGTCCCGACTTGAGGTACTCCATGAGGACGTCGAAAATGGTGACGATCTCAAATTTCTTGAGGTCTTCCGCGTACCATTTCTCCAACCCGAACCGGGTGGCATAATAGGCGTGGCCTCATTCGGGCAGGACAAGTTTTTTCGCCTCCAGACGGTACATGTTGTCCACCAGGCGGCCGACCATGATCCGCATGGCCTCGTCGTCACCGGTGAACAGTCCCCAGTTGACTCCTTCCCAATTCTCCGAAGGAATGGTCCAGGATTCCCCGGCGGCATGGAAAATCTTCCACCAGAACTTCATGTCGTCCGGTTCACCGAAAGGTTCCTTGGAGTTGACGGTGACCAGAAGGTTGGCGCCCTGCACGTCGACGGGAGTGGCGAAACCGGGGCAGCATTCTTCAGCCAGCTCTTCACCGACTTCCACGAGCAGGTCGACGAATTCGGATTTGGGTATGCCCAGGTTGTTGCCGCGGCGCAGCGCCATCAGCACCCCCTTGTGCAGAGGGCCGGGTACCTTCTCGCGTTCCCGCAGTCCGCGGATCCGGCGAAAGAGTTTGACCAGTTCCACATTCATGGGACAGGCTTCTTCGCACTTGCCGCACAAGGTGCACTTCCAGGTCCAGTTGGAATCAACCACTTCCTTGGTGCGTCCCAGCACCACCATGCGGACGATTTTGCGCGGGTCAAGACCGTCCACGCCGGAGATGGGACAGGCACTGGCGCAGCTGCCGCAGGTCAGGCACACGTCGGCCCATTGGGGATCGGCCCGTAGAAGATTGTCGCGTATCCCGATCGTTCTCAATTCGGGGGCACTCGTTGTGTTTATATTCATGGTTTCCTCCTTGACTGGTAAAGACTCGACATCCCATTGTGCCAACTGGGTGAAAACGCTTTCCGGTATGGACTGAAAGCGGCAGAAGCGGCGCAGGTCTTCAAGCTGGATGAAATACTTCTTGGCAACCGTGCTCGTGGCGCGCAAGGTGCCGTTCTTGATCCAATTGCGCACCGTGTTGCGATGCACGCCGAGCTTTTCGGCAAATTCTCCCACACGAATCTCGATCATGAAACCCCTCCCTCGGCAGCACAAGGGAGCCGTAGCCAGATGCGGCGGGTGGCGGCAATCGGGGGTCGCGACGCTTCCCCCCGGATTGTTTGGGGAATGTGAACGATCTGTGCCGACCGGGCGCGGATTGCCTTGAGCATGTTCACGTTTCGAAACCGGCGACGGGCAAACACCATGGGCTTCACCCGGAGAAAGCAGTCGATTCCGGAAATTTTGCCGCGTTCCTCTCCGACTTCGTCGACTGCAATGTCCCGAACCGTCCGACGACAGTTCCCGTCTACCAAAAGGAGATTGAACCGCAATCCGGCCGTACCCGCCTCGATCCAGACCGTGCCGCCGGGGCTTCCCGGGTGGACATGCAGCCGAGCGGCGAGGGCCGGACCAAAGCCGTCGTCTTCCGGTAATGGCTTGATGCACGCCAAGACCACGCATTCCTTCGGGAATGGACCCTGGATCATGTCGTTTGACTCGATTTTGAGTGACGTCGCCCGTGGTGCTCGAGCCGCGTTGGAACACCGCCCGATCGGCCTGGACAACGAAACGATCCACCGATGCCGCCAACCGGTCGGAGGAATCCGAACCTGCCGGCAGGCGGCGGAAACTACCTCAGATGAAAGCTGCCGTAGAAGCTGCGAAGCAGAAGCCGGATCACCGGGCGATAAACTGGGAGGAAAATGGATCGGGAGTGGAAAATGAGCAACTCAGCCGACAATGCAAGGAGCTCGATGCTGCTGGTGAAACCAATCCGCTTGAAACTTCAAAGAAACCGACAGGCCGCCGTCATGAAACCATCGCCTGTCGTGAGAAAAACCCGCACTTCGAAGTGTCTGCCGCCCTCCTTTCTCAGAAAACCTGCTGCATCGGCCCTGCGCCGTCTTCAAACCGACTTTCCAGGTAATTGCATTGTGGTTGTGAGATCGGATAGTGCCAAATGTGCGAACTGTGCAATCGTGCTGTGAATGCAATTCTAGATCGAGGTTTTCGGAAGTCAAGCATAAAATGCACATTCAACGGAACTTTGCGGCGCACCGGCGCGACGCGGAGACGAAAAGGTCTGACGAGCAATACAATTCGGTCTTTGCGGTGGGCTTTCGGTCGGCGGATTTCCCGGACGGTCGATTTACGCCCGTGTCGCACGGATCGGGATGCGGTTGTCCCGGGTCGGTCTCGAGCGCACCCGGTTCAAGGACGGCATCGGGACGATCCGGACAATCGGGGGCACTCTCGACGCGTGGAGAGGACAACCGCCGCTCGATGCGACCCTCCGCCTGGCGATTGCGAACCTGTCCAACCCGGAGAATCATCTACCAATGGTAGATTCGTCAGTTCATAGAAGCGCGCCCAGCCTCGATGATGCACTGTGGCACTTTCCTTGCTATCTGTTGTCCATAACAAAACGAATGCCGATCCCGTAATCCCATAGTCATCAGCTCAGGTGAAAAGGAGGGCGACATGGGTCTTCCCGGTCATCCCACTGCGATTTCGTCCAAGTCCGAGCCGTCGCCCGGCACATGGAAGGGAATCGTCCTTGCCGGCGGCGCCGGCACCCGGCTCTATCCCACCACCCGGGCCGTGAGCAAACCGCTGCTGCCGGTCTACGACAAGCCCATGATCTACTACCCGCTGTCCGTTTTGATGCAGGCGGGGATCCGGGATATCCTCATCATCACTACCCCCAAGGATCTGCCCCGGTTCCAGGCTTTGCTCGAGGACGGCAGGCAATGGGGAGTGAAGTTCTCCTATGTCGAACAACCGCACCCGGCCGGAATTCCGGATGCGTTCGTTCTCGGACGGGATTTCATCGGCAACGACCGTGTCTGTCTCATTCTGAGCGACAACATTTTCCACGGGGACGGCCTGGAGGCAATCCTTCGGCGGGCTCTGCGGCTCAAGACCGGAGGCCTCGTCTTCGGGTATTGGGTACACGACCCGCACCGATACGGCGTGGTGGAATTCGACGGTTCCGGTAAAGTCATCGGCATCGAGGAAAAGCCGTCCGTTCCGAAATCGAATTTCGCCGTCACGGGCCTGTATCTTTTCGACAGCAGGGTTGTGGAAATCGCGGCGCGGCTCGTTCCTTCCGAGCGCGGGGAATTGGAAATCATCGACGTGATCACAGAATACCTCCATCTTGGAGAACTGCAGGTCGAGCTGCTGGGGGGCGAGATCACGTGGATGGATGCGGGGACCCACGAGTCGCTCGCGGAAGCATGCACGTTTGTGGAAATCGCCGAAAGCCGCCGAGGCGTCAAAGTGGCATGCCTCGAAGAGGTGGCCTACAGGATGGGGTACATAGGGCCGGAGCAGGTCCGCAGTCTTGCAAAGCCTCTTTCCAAGAACGGTTATGGCCGGTATCTGCTGCAAATGGTGGAGAATCGGGCGTTGTGACGATGCGCTCCGGAAGGGCGTGCCAATCCGGGGTTTCAGGTTGAGAACCGCCCCCGGCCAACTCCTTGCCGCCATAACCGGGGACACGTCGTTGCCGGCGTCCGCCGGGGTGAGCGTCAGCCATTTTCACAGGAAGGCGGCACTCTCGGAGAATCGTCCTGTGCCCCGGTTCTTGCCGGGAGAAAATCCCGCCTTCCCACATAACAGGAGGAATCTCGATGAAGCGTAGCATTTCAGTGATCTGTCTTGTTTGCCTGGTCGCCCTGACGCCGGCCTTGTCGTTTCCAGTCGTGGAGCAGACGGCCGGATGGGGCACGAGTTCCGCCATCGCAGCCGAAACCGGCTCCAAGGACCGGAACCCCGGCACGAGCAACATCTCCGACTCCGGCACGGGCGGATTGAACCAGCGCCCCACCAAACCGAGCAAGATCCCGGAACCCGCCACCATCGTCTCGATCCTTGCAGGGGTGGCCGGCGTGGCGTTGTTTGTCCGGTGGAGGAAAAAGGGCAGGGGCTGATACCGGTGGGTGTTCGAGCTCACGGAACAAGGGATCGGCGTAATAAGGGATCAACGGAAGAAGGGTCGGACGGGGATAAACCCCGTCCTCCGTATTGTGGGCACGGAGGAGCCGTGCCCACCCTGCGGATCCTGCCAGTCGCGTCTACAAGGGACGGACTTCATGCCCGCCCATCGAATGCTGCCGTTTTGAACCCTGTTGCCCATGGCGCCGGCGTCACCACAAGGCATGAAAACAGACTCACCCCGGAGTCTTTTCCCAGGTTAATGCCCATGGCGCCGGGCGCCGGCCTGCAGCGCATCAACGGCCGGCCCCGAGCCTCACGTTGTCTATTCTGCCGCTGCCGCGAACCGAGAATCCATTCACTTCGAGGATCTTTACCCCCGGCTGTGCCCTGGACAAGTCCTTTTGCAGGTGGCGGGCGAAGGTGTGCCAGTCGCCGTCCAGGGTGCCGGGCCCAAGCCCGCAATCGATTGTCCGGTCGTCTCCCGGACCGTTTCCGACAAGAGGCTTGTACCGGATTTCCCGGTAGCCGTCCGTGGTCTGCAGGTGTACCGAAACCACGTAGTCCTCGGAGAACTTCATGCTCCACTCCAGGACGAACTGACGGGTGTTGTGCCAACCGTCGAGGTCCCGGCCGCCCAGGCGAAACGCGTTGGCCGTTTCGGAGCCGGACAATTCCGTGACGGGACCGCCCCGCTCGTCGTCAAACACGCTCAAGACCTTCGCCCCGGGCGGGTCGGAGTCGGTGATGCTCCATCGGCCCGGCACTCCGCGCGATACCGCGCAATAGAGCGTTGAGGGGAACGGCTGCGGCACGCTGGTGATCAGGATCTTGTCCAAGCGCGTGCCGTCCTCCTTTTGCTTGATCCTGAGCGTATGGTCGCCGGCCCTCAGCCGCAGTTTCAACGGGGAACCGGAGGACCCGTCGCGCACCTGGTCCCACAGCCACCCGTTGACGATCGCGGTGTTCCAGATGAGGAAAGGGCCGGAATCGACCGAGACGAAAAAGGAATTGCGGGTGCTGTACGGACAGTATTCGCGTCCCCAGAAGGTATAGTCTCCGGCGGCGGTCACCGTGAATGCATAGGTGGCGGTGCCCCCTTCCCGCAGAGGGTCCGAAACGGGCTCAAGCCCGACGGGCACCCGGATAAAACCGGTGGCGGACGTGGTCACGCCCGTTTCCAGGGGGACCTCCAGAGCGCCGGCTTCCGCCTCCAGGTAAACCGATTCGCGGGGTTGCATGCCCCCAAAATCGGGCGCCGCATCGGAGTCGCCTCCCGCATCGTTGACGCCGGGAGCCGGGGGATCGTTTGCGGACAAGACTTGCAGCTCGAATGCGCCCTCGGATGCCGGGGTGTCTGACGCATCCCCGGAATCACCCGTCTGGAAGCGCGTATCGTGGATCGATGCCTCATTCGGGGGGAAGACCACTTCTTTTGAGAATCCGCTCTCCACCCCGGCGGCATAGGAGGTTACGGCAAAATAGTAGGTTCTGCCCTTCACAAGGTTCGTTACCGTCCCGGAAGTCGCCTTGCCCAGCGTCACGCGGCGGGAATAGTTGCGGTGCGACGTGCCGCAATAGATTCTGTAGCCGCGAAGGTTCTTGAACGACACGGGATTCCAGGACAGGGTGACTGAAGCGGGAAAGGCATCGGGGGCGATCGAGAGGACGGCCGCGAGGGCAACCAGGAAAGTCGTCAAACGGCGGATGCGCCGGGATTTCGTTGTGCGGACGAACGACGCTCTGCTTTCGGTCATGCTCTACCTCCGTAAGTTCTTGTGACCCGAATTCGGGCAAACGAACGCATTTCCAACACCGCAGACTGAAAGCGCGCAGTCCCGATATCGTGAAAATGGTTCATGGCCGAAGACTCGGCTCGCGGCCGTGAACCGCAACGTTCTCTTGAGAAAATCGATGTCTTGCGAGAATGCCGCGGCCAAAGGGTGCAATATCGATGCCGCATCAACGAAAAAACGATCCGTGCGGGACATCCAACCCGTCATGTGCCTGAATGCATTTGTCAAATCGTCCGTTGGAAGGCCTGAAAGTCAAACGATGCATGATGGATTTATCGCGGATGTCGGGTTTTTTTCAGGGGGGAAAGTGTAGGGAATTCAGTACACCCCTGCATGCATATCCCTCCAGACTCGGGCAGGGCCTCCCCGATGAACCTGTATGTCCCGTGGGTCCTTCATTTCCACGGGTATTCGGGGCGGAGGAGCCCGCGGCCCGGTGCTTCCTTGCGTCTCGGCGATCAACGTGGCGGTTGAAAAATCGAATCGAGCTCCTGCGCTTTGACTTGCTTCTGTGTGCTTCCGGGCAGTGTCGGAAGTATTTCTCCGTGAGATTGAGGCGTCTCAAATCGTTCTTGACAGGTGTCTCGGCGGGTGCTAACCAAAGATCCTCAGATAAACGGCAAGTTATCGATTCGATCACGTGGAATTGCATTTTCGGAACGCCATGGACCAACTCAACCAGATCGTCAACACCTTAGCCCTGACCATGGGCGTAGGCTGGGCCAGCGGCCTCAACCTGTACGCCGCGATTCTCACGCTTGGAATCCTTGGCGCCACGGGCAGCATCGTTCTTCCTCCGGAGCTTGCGGTTCTGGCCAACCCGATTGTCATCGTAGCGGCCGCTGTAATGTATGTTGTTGAATTTTTTGCTGATAAAGTCCCGGGTGTGGATACGGGATGGGATACGCTGCACACCTTCATCCGCATTCCCGCCGGGGCGATCCTGGCCGCCGGGGCGGTCGGCTCCGTCGACCCGGCGCTGGCGGTGGCCGCCGGCCTGCTTGGAGGTGGTCTGGCCACCGTGTCCCACGCCACGAAAGCCGGTACCAGAGTGCTCATCAACACCTCGCCGGAGCCCGTCACCAACTGGACAGCCTCCGTCACGGAGGATGTGATGGTTGTCGGCGGAATCTGGACGGCACTCCATTATCCCTGGGTGTTCCTGGGTTTCCTGATCCTCTTCATTCTCATCGCCATCTGGATGCTTCCCAAGCTGTGGAGGGGCATCAAGAAGGTGTTCGCTTTCTTCGGACGTCTGTTCGGCAAGAAATCTCCCACCACGTGACGTTGCCGTTCCGTCGTCCGATCCCGCGCCCTTTTCCCCTCATATTGGTTCGCGGCCGTGGCCGGCCGGAGCACGACGGAGCGGCGCGGGAAACGCTCAGACCTTCCGCCCCAGAGCGATCATGCGACGGTTCATGAATCCGTAGTCTCCCGGCGTGCGGTGCGGTGAGAAGTCGGTGAGGACCCTGACGCTTTCGAATCCGGTCCGGTTCAGCAACGCTGCAATCTGTGCGGGATCATAGAAGCGGATGGCGTAGGTGCGGTCTCTGAGCAAGCCTTTTTCCTTGCTCAGGACCATTTCACGGACGAATACGGTGTCGCCTTCCACTTCCCGCCGGCGACAGACGATTATCTCCCGGCCGATCTCGTGCCATGCCTCGGGACTGAGTTTTTCCCGGACGGCTGTTCCGTCGGCGAGGTCGAGCAGCAGCCAGCCGGCGGGACGGAGCACACGGTGGGCTTCCTTCAGGATTTCGCCGTCTCCCGCGGCATCGCGCAGATATCCGAAGGAGTTTCCCAGAATCAGCACGTGGTCGAAGCTTGCCGAGGCAAGCCCGGTGCTCCTGGCGTCGGCCTGGATGAAGCCCATCGAGTGATTACGTTCCAGTGCGCGCGACCGGCCGCATCTGAGCAGGTATTCGGAGTAGTCGACCAGGATGCATCGGCTGAAGCCTCGCGCGCAAAACTCCAGGCTGTGCCGCCCGTGGCCGCTGCACAGGTCCAGAACGCGTTGGTCCGGGCGGATCGGGAGTAACCGGCAGATGAGATCCACCTCCCGCCGAGTGATCTCCTCATCGCAAACCGAGCGGGCATCGGTGAGGAGATAGAGCTCATCGAACATCGTTTTCCACCATTCGGGGTCGGCTTCGATGGTCATGGCGGCTCCGGACTCGCGCCGAAATCGAACAGCCCGTCCGAGGCGATGATTGCGGCGGAGCCTCGCCAGGGCTGCATGCGAGCGATTTCAAGCTCTTCTTCTTCAATCTGGATCATGGAGCTCAGCTCCCCGGAAAGCCACATTCTTTCCAGTGTCAGGCAGTCCGACCACAGGGCGCGTCCGTACTCCGTCAGAGCGTCGATCTGCCGGGGGGATATCAGCCTCGGGCGCAGAGCGATCTTGATGGGTCCAAGCAGGTACGTGAAGCGGTGTTCCACAGCCATGCTCTCTTGCATCTCGACGACCTTGCCGAGGGTGCCGCAATCCATGGCCAGGATCGCATCATTGATGCGATTTACCGCCTCCCGCACGCTCATCTTCGAGCGGAGCACGGCCAGCGGTTGGACTCCTCCTCCGCTTCCCACGTTCGTCGGGACCGCTCCGTAGCGGCCGAGGAACCCCATCAGCCCCGATGGGCCCACAAGGCATCTGAAGTCCGTCTGATAGCGTTCGAGCGTCGTGCTCCCCCGTTCCGCGTTCAACGTCGGAATTTCCTCGGCCCACAAATGGAGCGGGATTTTTTCCTGGACGATGTAATGACCTTCCCGTAGCGCCAGGTCAATCGCCTCCCGGGCGTTCGGGTTTACCCCGCCGACCCGCACGCCCTTGCCGGAGTATCCGCGTTCGGGTTTGAGCACCAGGTCGTTCCAGTGCCGGGCCGTCCACTCGACCAGGTCGTCTATGGCCTCTCCCCGGGGACCGACGGTGCGGCGCGGACGAAACTGGCGGGTCCAGGGAGTCCGCTGCACGATTTCCGAGTGAAACCGGTCGCGGTGGGGACCGCCCACGACTTCGAACATGCTCTTCACGTTGATGGGTTCCGTACCACGGGGATTGATGACGCGCCCTTCCCGGACCGCCTGCAGAAGCGGGGTGAGGTCGTGCTTGCGATGGAGGGCCAGCAAAACGTCGGTGTTGAAATCCACGAAGGCGATCGACACGGGTCTGCCCATCCAACATACTCGACCACTCTTGAGCTCGAGTTGCTGCGGAGACATCAGCGCTCCGTGAATGCCGTCGATCCGGTTGAGGTGTTCGGCGAGGTTGATGTTTTCGGTAACGTCATCGAGCGTTTCCTCTTCGGCCACCACCGCGACCAGCCCGGGCCCGCCGCCGTCGCGGGCGCGGCATGCCGCGGCCAGCATGGCCACGAACCCGTTCACGGGGTAGAGCAGTGGGTGATCGAAATCCAGGTCGACGCCCACTGGGGCAATTTCGTTGAGGCGCAGCCAGACGGCCTTGCCGATGACCTGGGTAACGCGCTGGTAGTCCCATCCTCCGGGACTGCCCAGGTTCCATTCCGAATGGTAACCCGCAAAACCCGTCATTCCATACTCCTCCTCGTGCTATGGGTAGCGTTCGCGCACCGGAGCCGCTTTTCGATCGCATGAAACGGCGGTTCACCGCCTTCGAGCATCAGTCGGTGAAACCCGTCGTGCCCCATTCCGCCCGCGTAAGTCTCTCTGAGTCGCATGATCTCGAATCGACCCAGGCTGTAGCAGAGTTGATAGCCGGGATTCAGCCGAAAGCGACTGATTTGTCCGCGGGCTTCCTCCATGCCGAACCCGGCGGTTGTCAACAGACCCAGGGCGTCGTCGGGACTCAGTCTCCCAGAATGAAGCCCGATGTCGATCCGGCAACGCGCGGCCCTCCAGAGTCTCCGTTTGCAGTCGACCAGCAGGTCCAGGGGATGATCGGCGTACCCGTATTCGGTCAGGAGTGACTCCACGTAATAGGCCCAACCCTCGTAGAAAAGTGCCGATTCGATCTGGCTTCGCACTGGATTGTCGAGCATTCTGCGCGTGGAATCCAGCAGGTAGTGCCCCGGGAAGGTTTCATGGGCGGCGAGGAATTTATACTCCCGGTGAAACTGCTTCCTGAGAAGCTCCGCTGATCGGTCGCGCCTCTGTCCGGAGGCCTGGGTCGTAATGTAGAAGTAATCCTCTTCGGTCCCGTCCCTCGAAAAGGCGGCGCTGAAGGATGCCGAGCCCCGCACGGATTGCAGGTAAGTGGGGGTCCGACAGACCACCGGCCACCCCGCCGGCATGACCTCGCTGAAGCCGTGCGATTCGAAAAAACGCTTCAGCCTTTTCATCTCGCGGTCATAGAGCACCAGGGTGTCACGACCGGCCGCGTCTTCCGGCAAGTATCCATGATACAGCTCTCTCCAGGATTTCCCGGGGTCGATCTTCCTTTGCAGGCGTTCCAGGCGGCAAAGGTTCTCGCGCCATTCCTCGACGGCGATCTCATCCACTTCGGACAGGCTCCGATGCGATCGGAATCTGTCCTGCAGAGTGACCTCCAGGCTCCGGAAGGCAAACTCGCGGTCCGGAACGGACCTGACCGCCCCAAGAAATGTCCCGAACGCGTTCAGGGCGGATCGGGTCTTCTCCAAAGCGGCCGTAAATCGCCCGGAATCGAGGGGCGCCAAGCCTTCGGCGGTTTCGGAAAGATAGCTCCGACAGTCGACGAGCATGGCGAGCGCGGCCTGGAGTGTGCTGTGGGCCACCCGGTCGATATTTTCCGCAGCTTGTTGGAGCAGGCGGGGAATCGCCTGGAGGCGCGCCCGGGTTCTTTCCAGCCGTTCATTGTGGCTCGGAGTAGGTTTGGTCAACGAATGATCGAGCCCGATGAAGGCGATTTTGAGGTAGAGGAGGGGATCGTGCCGCCACACCTCCTTGGAGTCCAGTTCGATCAGGATGCCGGCAATACTGGAATCGAGCATCTCGAGGTCGGTGAGCTTTTCCGGATCGCTCTCGACGGCGGCCAGACGGCCGAATTTGCGCCGATACTCCTCGATTGTGGCGATGCATTCCTCGATCCCGGCGCGGTCGAAGGCGTCCATCCGGTCGTAGTGACGGCTCGCCGCCACCGCCCGGGGAAGAAAGTGGAATTCGTCGCTGGCGCACATCACCGGAAAACGCTGGGCCAGGTAATCGAAGTATTCATCGGTCAATTCCGGCTGGTACTCCGGCATGGGAAGACTCCATGGTCCCGGGGAAGCGTATCGGCCGGGTGCTTGGCGTGTGATCTTCAAACGGTGCCTGCGGTTCGACGGCCACTGCCTGTTGCGAAAACCAGCGGGTTTCGGGGCGACGCCGGATCGCCAAGGCGAGCCCGCGCCTCTCGGTGGTCGCCGGATTGCGGGGAAGAGGCTCAAGAGCAATGATCGTTTTCGTTTGAGGGGCCTCGCGGGCGCGACAGAAAAACCATTCCGATGCTTTCCGCGCTTTGATTCATCCCTCCCGGCGGCGTTACCGCTCGGGAGAGCCCCCCACTCCACCTTATGAATGATATTGCACAATCACGGCGAAGATTTCAAGGCCCTGCAAGTTCGGGCCCGGGGGCCTCCATGGGTCGGGCTGAAGCGGAGGCGATGCTCGCGAAGCCGCTGGATATACGCGGAGACCGAATCGTCTTTGACGGGAAGGTCTGCGAGGGCATCCGGTTCAGCAGGACAAAGGAGAAACTGAGTGCCTACCTGGAGCGGGTTTACAAGATCGGTCCAAAGGATTTGGAGTTGACCGATCAATTGATCGAGGTGATCAGGACCGACTGCAGTCTCCCGGGTTTCCAGGAATACATGCGCCTGGGCGATCGGAGGCTTGTGATCCAAGTGAGGGGGGTTTTCTTTTTCTTCGAGCCGAAAGTGACCTATTGATCTCCGGGATTACATATATACTCAGCGCCATGAGTATTTGCGCATCGAGAGCGTGAATCGACGTCCTGAATCGGCTCAGGCGGCTTGTCTCCCCTCTCCATGGTGTACATCCAATTACGGCTCGACCTGCCGCCTGCGCCCGGAAAGCCCCCTGGCGCGGGGAGGGCTTGAGTCCTGCCTGTGCGGCCGGCCGGGTTCCTGACAGTATGCGGGATTCGTTGACCGGCTGAACCTGGAACCTTCATGTGTGTTCAAGCGCAGTCGGAGAAGATTCTTCAAGCCGGTTGGGCCTTTGTGAGATCAGAATGCTTCGCGTGTCGAAAGCCCATGGTACGAGAGTTTTCCGACACGACCACTCAATCTCCGATCCCAGTGTGTAGGGGACCGTATACACGAGTGTACCGTATTCCCTACACTCTTCCCGAAAGAACCGGCCTGCCGCAACGGGAATGCCTTGGGACGCTCAATCCCCCGCCGACTTCCGACTCAGAGTCTTTCCAAGTCTTTTCAAATGAATAGCTGGATGGAAACCGATGATTGTCCCGTAGAGTGGTCTCTTCACGGGCGCGGCATACATATTGCTCAATTCAACTGCGCGATCCTCGTGACCCTCGATTCATACGAAGGAGCGCTGTGGTCCAGGACCCTGGCGGGAGTCTCGGTCATCATGCCTTTCCACGACATTTCAACCGCGCATTTTCAGCCGGCGATGCCGGATGTGCGTTGCTTGACCTCAGTTCAGGTCATGTAAGTTTCGGGAGGTGAACCTTGGCTGGAAATGGACCGCTGCCTTTCCCCCTCATTGATCTCTGGTGTTTTGCCTGGATGGCGGCCTTCGTGGTCATTGTCGCGATTGCTCTCACAATCGCTGCCGACGTATACCGGGCTTCAGCGGCACTGGCCCGTGACCCGGTGAAGGCCGAGGATCCCGGCGGCGGTGGAATCCATGACGACACAAAGAGCCGCAAACGTTCCGTCCCTGTGACGCCGGACAAGCTGAATTCAGGAGCGGCACATGGTCTTGCGGAGGGCGGAACCTGTTCTCCCGCCGTCGCATCCTGCGGTGTTGACGGGAGGAAGGATTACCCGCACCCGATGGTCTACTTGTCCCTGATTGCCCTGAGTGCGGCACGGTGTGTCCCGGGGGAATCGGCGAAAAGGACAAACTTTTGAAAGGAGGAAGTCGGATGGAGAACGAAAGCGTTCGAGCGGGCATATCGCATGCGGTACACATAAGTACCAACACCGCAACCGACTGTAGACATTGTCGATTCAGCATAGACGGCAAACGATTTGAAGAATCGGTGAATCACTATGTCGAAGAACACGGCTACAAGGTCCTGCACATCGTTACGGAGACGGATCGTGACTCCCCGGGGCAATTGCGGCGTTATTCACTGGCGGTGGTGGGAAAATAGGCGCAACTTCGGCTGAAAGGTATACTGATGAGAGCGGAGAAAAACCCGGATCTTCCGGGTTCCCGTGCGAACCTGCCGGTGGAGAAGGTCGACGGAAAGGCCCGACACGGGAAAGAAATCGTGTCGGCAGGCGGCAATGAGACGTGCATTGCGGCCCATGTGATTAAGATAACGGAAGAAATAAAGAATGGAGAAACGCCGCTCGCGAGAATAGAGGCGATCAGAGGTCTTCTCCTCCGTGGTGCTTACACGATCGAACCCGACGAAATCGCGCGGAAGATGCTGGGAGAAATCTGGTAGAGGTTTCAAAGGGGATTCGGAATCATTCCCGGTGCCTCTTGCGGCCGCGGCTGCCGGGAAGATGGCGTGCTCAAGCCCGACTCCGGGCTGCCCCGAGCTGAACATTATCACGATGACTTATGGCGGCTCCAAGGTGCGCCGCCGATTCCGGAATCCGACTTGCACGGGGACCGGTCTGTTGGGGGGAGGGCACACACACATCCCCTGCCGTAAACGACAAAACGCCCGCGACAAGTTGCCTTGCGCGGGCGTTTATCGGGCCGTCTCGAAGAGCGCGGTCAGTGCGTTCCTATTCGGTGAGCCCGCAGTACTTGATGGTGCTGAACAGGCATCCGAGCACCCGCTCCTCGAGCTGCACGCGGACAACGGCGGCCTTGGGCGGTTCATAGGGTTTCTTTTGCGATTCCTGGGTTTTCATCTCCATTTCCTCCTTTATGGGACCTTGTCCCGATGACATGAGTCGTTCCCTTCCTATTCGGTGAGCCCGCAGTACTTGATGGTGCTGAACAGGCATCCGAGCACCCGCTCCTCGAGCTGTACGCGGACAACGGCGGCCTTGGGCGGTTCGTAGGGTTTCTTTTGCGATTCGTGCGTTTTCATCTCCAATTCCTCCTTTATGGGACCTTGTCCCGATGACATGAGTCGTTTTGTGTCTATTCGGTGAGCCCGCAGTACTTGATGGTGCTGAACAGGCATCCGAGCACCCGCTCCTCGAGCTGGACGCGGACAGCGGCGGCCTTGGGCGGTTCGTAGGGTTTCTTTTGCGATTCCTGCGTTTTCATCTCCATTTCCTCCTTGATGGTTTGTTTCTTTCACTTCAGGACAGTCACGTTTTCTCCGACGATTCTTCCACACTCGCACTCGGCGGAGCCTCAGGCGCAGGCAGCGCTTACCGCCGGGACCGTCATTGTTGCAGCTGCGATCATGAGTACGAGCGCGAATATCATGCTCGCGACGTTTCTCACTCTATTTTCTTTCAGAAGATTAAGTGTTCCGGGAAGCTCAAGTTCCCAACCGCAATCTTCCGAGTAGCCGAATTCCTCTTTCATATGATGTTGTTTAAAGATCATCGTCAGTGGAGTTGACTTCTTCCGATCCCGCGATCTTCTTGTTTCATTTGGTTGCATGACCTCGCCCTCCATTCTGCTTGCTTGCCCTTTACCCGTTCTGACAAAGGAGCCCCGGAAAGGTTCCCGAATTTTTTCACCCCGAGACAGAATTTTTTTGTGGGCCGGTTTTTGTGTTTGACAGGGCGTAAGGATGATTTTAGGGTTTTGAAACAACCCTTTCGGACACCCACTTCACATGCTCCTGCCACTCCGGAGCGGGTCTCACGCTGTGTGCTTTTGAACCGACGGGACATTCGTCAATACGGCAAGAAATTCCTATGGGGTACACAGGAACTTTTCTTTTCCGGTACTGTCAAATTCAATGGAAAGGCAACATCACAACCGGACGTTTGCACAGGTGGCGAGGAGGCGATCAATGAACAGGTTTCTTATCGTGATGGTGCTGGCCGTTTCGGCGCTGATCTTCCATTCGGGCTTTCACGGCGGTGGACAGGCGGCCGACTTCCCATCGAACCAGGAGCTGGGGGCTCGGAATGTCGCATTGAAGATGACGCAGTTCGATTTCGCGTCCGGGCTCAAGCAGGACGCGAATGGAAAGCCGAACGGCAACGGGGTGGAGCTCATGGAGGCCGGCTCATTCGGGAGCGGTTTCCTGGTCGATGAGGAAGGAACGATCGTTACAAACTACCATGTCGCGCGCAAGAGCTTCAGGGGCGAGGCCCTGTTTCAGGAAGGTTCGCGGTTCGAGATCCGGAATATCAAAGTCTACGATCTTCCAAACGATATAGCCATATTGAAAATAAGCGGCCAGAAGAGCTTTCCCTCATGCGTGCTCGGCGACTCCAACACGGTTGAACCCCGGGACAAGGTATTGGCCGTGGGCAACCCCCTCGGCATGGGACTCAACATCACCGAGGGAAGTGTCAGCCAGGTGGTCAGAAATGATCTCAAGCAGACCGAAAGGATCAACCACACCGCAACGATCACGTCCGGCAACAGCGGGGGGGCGTTGTACCGCGGGAACGAGGTGATAGGAATCAATGCGGCCGTCATGGTGAACCCGGCTTACGGCGGCAGCACGGGGTTCTTCTACGCCATTCCCATAAACAAGGCAAAGAAGTTGCTCGCAGACCCGCAGTTCAACAGACTTCTGTCCCTGGAGCAGATTTTCCCGCCCAATGTCGAATTGATCGTGAACAAGGCTCAGCAGTTGGATGGAGTGACCGGCCAGATCCAGCCCGCGCGCCAGAAGGGGAATGAAGTTGACCCCGGAGCCTGGAAAGCCGGCTTTCAAAGCCTTGCATTGACTGATTATGGGTTTCTGGTCGAATCGCCTTCGGAAAATATTTGTATGGTATTGCTGGACTCGCAGAATAGAACGAAGGGGTTCGCCAGGATGAAGCACAAGCAGTATTTGCCTTTGTTCGTGAGCTCGAATTATCCGGAACAGTACTCGATAGTCCTTTTGAATTTCAATAACAAGCCGGTGAATTTCGGTTTGAAAACGTATCGCTTGGTCTGGTAGGAGGCAAGAATGAAACGGATGAAGCTCGCAATGATATGCTCAGTTCTGTTGCTGCTGGTTCCTGCGGTGGTCCTTTCGCAGGATGGTTTTGACCCGAATACCTATAAGTCGGACGGCCCCATGCCCTATTTCAATTCCCATGCGTTTCAATCCGGCATAAGGTCCACCGGGAATATAGGGGATATGGCCAAACAGCATTCCCCGCTCCAAAGCAGGGCCTCGACCTACGGATTTGCGGCCAGATCGGACGAGGCGCGGTTTTTCCTTATCGGAGCTCTCTATACGGAAGCGCTCGCTTATGTGACCGGCGGGAAAGGGGAACTCGCGTCGCAACGGCTCGAGGTCATCGAAGGTGAGTTTGTGAAGATGGGCGCTCCCTCCTCGCTTTACGGTTTCATTACAAAAGCGCGCAATATGATCGAAAACGCGAAATATCCTCCAGAGTATCTGGTTACTGTTCTCTCCCTGTTCCAGCCCTTTTTCGAAGAATACGCCAAGGCCCAATCGGAAGATAAGCTCACTCTGTTCAGAGCGGGCGCTTGGCTGGTGAACATGAGCCTGACCGCCGCCTCGGGGGACCGGGAGCTCTTGAGGCAGCCGGCGACGCTGAGCTATTTTACCTCCGAGCTCAAGCGGATGGACGCCCCGAAGGGAGTGGTCGACGCCCTGGAGGAAATCGCCGCCATATCCGGTAAGGCAGACATCACGGACAAGGATACGCAAAAGGTTCTTCAGCTTGTCACACAGATCGAGCAGCTGCTGAGCTGACGTCGTCACTCAGGCTTCCCGCGGAAGGCCGCGGAGCGCGCCTGACTGCATATTGCCGGTGACTCGGTTGCACTGAAGGAGAAACGGGATGCGCGCCTTGCAACTCGTTTTCGTTGTTCTATTCGCCGTTCCGGTTTTTCCCGATTGGGCCCAATCCTATGAAAACCCCATGGAAACGATCGATTTCTGGCAGCGCCAGTATGAAGAGATAAGGCCGGAAACCGATGCTCGGGCAAAGAGAGCGCACGAAATCTTCAGCCGTCTGGTCAATGCCGTCGGGAGTCGGCCCGGTGTGGTGCCGAGGCTTTTCATCTCGAAGACCGAACCCAAAAATATTTCTCTCCCCATAGCCATACCCGATGGGGCGGTCATCATTTCCGGCAGAACCCTTGACATCTGTTCCGGGAACACAAAAGCTGCCGATGACCGTCTGGCTTTCGTGCTCGGGCATGAACTGGCGCATCTGCTCAAAGATGATTTCTGGCACATGAAGTTCTTCAACGCCCTGAAGACGGCAGAAGCCGGGAACCCGGCCGATGCGAAGACTCTCGCCGAGCTGAGAGCGATAGCCGGCTCGACGGATCAAGTCCTGGCAAAGGAGCTCCAGGCCGATGAGTATGGGATCATCTACGCGGCCATGGCCGGATTCGACACCAGGGCCGTGGTGGATGACGGTAAGGTCAGCTTCTTCGTCGAGTGGCTGCAAGCTGTTGACCCGGCCTATTCCGTCAATACGCCCAAGGATCCCGATCACCCCACCCCGGAGCAGAGGGCGGGAACGGTAAAGGCTCGCCTTCGGCAGGTTCTGAAAAACGTGGAGATGTTCGAACTGGGGTTGGCGTTTTACCGGACAGGGCAGTATGACCGGGCGGTTTCCGCATTCAGGAGGTTTCTTGCCTACTTCCCGAGCCGCGAGGTCGCCCACAATCTTGCCGCGAGCCACCATCAACTGGCCATGAAGTATTATGCGGGCAAGGCGGGAGGGGCGCCCCCCCTTTTCAGAATGTCGGTCGCCATCGATCCGCGGACCCGGGCCGGCGACATCGCTCAACGGGGGGCGGAGGATGCCGAGTACCTGTTCAGAGTGCATCTGAAGGAGGCTATTGAGTTGTATCAGCGGGCCATCGGCCAGGATCCCGGATACGTCAGGTCATATGACAATCTGGCCTGTGCGTTTATTCTGAGAGGCGAGGAGGGCGATGCGTACAGGGCGGTGGTCATGTTGAAGGACTCCCTCAGAATTGCCCCGGCTCGAAAAGAGGCGCTGAACACTCTTGGCGTGGCGTTCTTCCACACGGAAAACCCCGAGAAAGCCAAAGGCTGTTTCCTCGAGGCACTCAAGATCGACCCAGCCTACGATTTGGCGCTGTATAACCTCGGACGGCTGGCACTGGAACGGGGCGATGAAAGTGAGTGCAGGAGACACTGGCTGGAATATCTCAAGCTGGACAGGAAGACTCCGTGGGCGGCCGCGGCAAGGAAAACCCTGGGTGTCGAAGGTCCGGCGGATTCTTCCCCTCAAGGCGTCGAACACGAGCGGGAGAACGTACTGGGCCTTCAGACAGGCGCGTATGACGAGGAAGTCCCAAAAGACTGGGGGACTCCGGAGACGGAAAACGTGCCCCTGGAGCGTTATCCCTACAAGATCAACCGGTTCGCCAACCACCTGATGACCGTCTCGCAGAACAAGGAGATCGGGCTGATCCTGGCATTCAGGGATTTTTCCGGAATAACGGCGAGGAACATCGGCATGGGGAGCTCCAAGGAAGACGTTGTTGCACGGTACGGCGATCCGGACAGGAACCTGGAGTCCCTATCGGGATTCACGCTGGTCTACGAGACATCGGGAATAGCGTTCAATTTTCAGGAAGGCGGACTGGTCTCCTGGATTCTGTTCTGAACGCGCGGATCGGTTGCAGCAAGCCCCCGCCATCGACTGGGTGCTTCGTGATTGTATCCGGGGGGGGACGGGGGCGACCGCTTTCGCCACAGGGTATCGAGGCGGGCGGGTTTTCCGGCCCCCGGCGCTTTCCTACCTGAAATTCCCCATCAAAACGAAGGGCGCCCAGAAATATGGATGGGCGTATGGTGCCGACGGAGGTGTTTCAAAGGACGGGCTGTTCCTCCCGCCGCAATCGCGCGACTGCCTGGCCTCTTGCGGGGGTGGCGGCTCGCTGGAGGGCTCTTTCTCCTCTTCCCCCCGGAGCAATTCCAGCTGAGCCCGGCGCAGGCACTCGGCCTTGTTTGTGGAGGGGTTTCCCGCGCGCGCTTCGTACATTTTCTTCATGAGCAGTCCCGTACTCCTGTCGGCAACGGACCATAGGGATGCGATAACCCCTTTTGCCCCGCTGCGCTGTGCAAGCACTCCGAATCCCTCTACTTCCCGCCCGTCGGCATCCCGCGCGCCCAGTCCGGTTTCGCATGCCGAAAGGGTCAGCAGGTCCACCTCGTCAAACCGGAAGCCCTGGTGCTTGATTTTGTCCAAAGTCAGCTGAGACCCGTCGCCCATCAACAGAAAGGATTCTTCGGCTGTCGGTTGGAAGACGAAATGGCTGGCGATGTGCACTACGGGGTAGTCGCGGAGGAGCGCCTCGCGCATGGCGTCAACCGTGAACTCGCCGTCGAGTTTGACGATTCCCGGGAGAACGCCGCCTTTGCCTTCCAGGCCGACAATACTGTGCAATTCATATCGAACCGAAGGCAGGGCCCTGAAATGCTCGCTCACCTTGTCCGCAACCCCGAACCCGGCAACTTGCCAGGATAGGGAAGGGGAATCCCTCAGCCTGTCACGGCTGGCGGGCGTGAAAACCACGGGCGTATAGCGCTCGATCAGGTACTTCCGGCCGTCGTAAAGACAAGAGAAAGGAATGTATCTGAGCGCTCCATCAAGCGAAAGCAGGAGTGTCGTGGCGCCCGCCTGCTCCAGGTCGCGGGAAATCGGGCCCAGGACAGCCGTGAACAACTTCCTGGAAGCGGGCCGGGGGTCTTTCGACGGGCACAGGAGATCCTTTCTGAGATCCGAGATCATGTGATTGAGCTCGATGGCGCTGACGTCTGTCTCTCTTGCCAGTTGTGTTTCCGAGGTCGTCAGTATGACGATCAGTTTCTTTTCGGTCACGAGATAGTGGACGACGACCGTCCCGTTTCCCAGGTACCTCAAAAGGGATTGGAAGGATTTCAGATCGCGCAGGCTTTTTTCCGTCAGCTCTGCGGCTTTTTCCCCGGCGGTTTTCTCGAATTCCGCGGAGATCCTGTCGATGAAAGCCTCGAAGGTGCGGCTCGCTGTCTCCAGATCGGACAGGATTTCCTTCTGTTTCTTCCTGTCCTCCTCGGTGAGCTCGCTGCTCTTGGCTTTTCTCCTGATTTCCGCATATTCCGCGCCTCTCTGCGCAATTTGTTCGCTGATCAGGGCGAATTTTTCAACCCAGGGTTTTTCGGCCTCGCTGTAGCCGACCCCTTCGCCGGCCTTCGGGACATCCAGCCCTCGCACAAACTCGAAAAACTCCTCTTCTTTCAGAAGGTCCATCACCTGCTGTGCTTCAGGAATTCTGCCCATGTCCGTCAACAGTGCCGCAAGGCGCTTGTAGACGTTTTCCTTGTCGCGAATGAAGCTTTTCCGGAGGGACATGTCCATGCTCGCCATGGAGGAGCGCATGGCCTGTATTGCATTGATCGCCTGTTTTCCGAAGAGGATGGCGACGTTCGGATTGCCGAGCTTTGAAAAGGTCGAGCTCATTCCGGCGAGCACATTCCATTGAAGCTGGGCGTCGCCGGACCGCAGCGCGGCCGGCAGCGCCTTTCGGTAGTATTCGATCGCCCTGGAGCAGTCGCCGGTGGACTGGTAAACCGACCCCAGATTGTTGTAGGTCCTCGCCGTGGCGGGATGATCGGAGCCAAGCGTGCTCAACTGGATCGACAATGCCTTGTCGAAATACGGCAATGCCTTTTCGAACTCCCCCATGCTCTCGTGGGTGGCGGCAATGTTGTTGTAAGTCACCGCGGTGGTCGGGTGATCCGGACCGCTGGCCTTGAGATCGATTTCGAGCGCCTTTCGGTAGTGTTCGAGCGCTTCGGGGTATTGGCCCAGGGCCTTGTGAACCGATGCTAAGTTGTTATACGTGACGGCTGTGCCGGAGTGTTCGGGGCCGTAGGTTTTTATATAGACGGGCAAGGCTTTGTTGAGGTTTTCGAGGGCTTTTTCGTACTGGCCCATGGCTTTGTAGATCCCGCCCAGGTTGTTGAAGGCGGTTGCCGTGGCCGGGTGTTCCGGCCCGAAGACCTTCAGCCTGATGCTCAGCGATTTCTCGTAGTATTCGAGCGCCTTTCTGTAATCGCCCGCCTCTTCGTAGACCGAAGCCGCGTTATTGTAAGATACGGCGGTGTCGGGCTGGTCCGGTCCACTGCTGCGGATGAGTATGGCAAGGGCCTTCTCGAGATGCGCGAGTGCTTCGGGGTACTGTCCCATGTACCGGTGCATTCTCCCCAGGTTGTTGTGGGACACCGCCGTATCGGGGTTGTCGGCCCCGAAGATCCGGATGGCAAGCGCGAGATCCCGGCGGTGGGTTTCCAGGGCCATGGCGTAGTCCCCAAGAGCCTCGTAGGTGGCGGCCAGCCCGATCAGTTCCAGGTGCGCCTTCTCGGGGCGGCAGTAAATGTCCGTTGAGAGCGCCTGGTCAAGCAATTCCAAAGCTTCGCGATACCTGCCCGCCGCATAGGAATCTTCAGCCCTGGCAAACCGGTCATCCGCGGCTTTCGTCAGGGGGCCGCAATCACCCGGGGCCGTTCCGTGCAATGCGTGCAGGAACACGATCAATAAGCAAACAGCCCGGAAGAACCTTCCTATAATGCCGGGCATCACTTCGTCGGGAACCCGTCCGTTCATCTTTCGCTCCTTGGCTCGTTCGAGCGCCTCGATGAAGAATCATATCGAATGCGTCGGTTTCGAAGCTCGAAACCTTCGCCGACATGCGCGGCGCATTGCTTGAGCGCCTGCCGGCGATAGCCTCGGTATATTTTGACAAGTTCGACCCTGAAAAGTTGCATTTCTCCGGGGAATGAAGGCCGGTTGCATGGGAGTTCCCGAGTCAGGCGGGTGATCGGCCGAGGATTGCCGGGAAGCGCCGTGGGCGGTTGGACATCCGGAAATCGAAGGATCTCGGGCCGCTCCGGCTCTAGTCCCGGGCAATGCCGAGGGAACGCCGTCGGGCTTTTGTTCGACAAGAGTTCCCCGAGCGACCCGTGAAACCGCTGCCGCCATTGAGAGACAAGTGCGGAGGCGGCTCGGCCGCCCGGATCGCCCGCCCGGTCCTCATCCGTATCATCGGATGCGGTAAGCCTGCCAGCGGCTGCCCGTTATGCGGTCTTCGCAGAGCATCTGGTCCGGGCCGACCATTTGAAAGAACACCGTCTCGCTCTTGACCCAGTGCATGCGCACACCGTTGTACCATTTGGGTTCGTGGTCAGTGATGTCGAAGTGTATGTATCCGGAACCGACCGTGTACACGCCGGTGTCCCAGGTGAAGACCTGGCCGGCCCTGAATGTCTTGGTGAAACGGCCGTCGGGCATCAGGGCGGTCTCGCCCGTTGCCGGTCCCCAGGGGGTCGGGACCTGGGCGCGCCAAACGCCGACGAGATTCGGCGTTGTCGAGTCCTGCGCGGAGGCGAGGGAGGAAGCCGCCAGCAGGCAAACGAGCGCCGACAGGACAATCCAAGGGGCTCTTTTCATAGCGTTTCTCCTCGAATGAGCGGGTCTGATTCAGGCGTTCCACTGAGGCGAAGACCGAAGGACGTGACTGCCGGCCGGACCGGCGCGCGCGGTTCCACCGGGCAACGTCACGGTCCAGAGCATGTTTCAGGCGATAGGGGCTGTCTGTTTGATGGCTGAAATATCTTGTGATATCAACTCGGTAAGGCCACTCGGAATCAAGTTATCACCCGCTGCGGACGCTGTCAAGCACATTCAAATTTAACTTGACAGACAAAAGAGAATATGATTTCATATAGTTACCGCACGTGTATCCATCCTGCCATACATGCCGTAATGTACCATAAAGGAGGTGGAGAGCCATGAAAGATCAAGGAGCCCGGAAGAAGTCCTATGAGCCGCCCAAGGCGACCGTCGTCCAGGTCCAGCTGGAGGAGCGGGTACTGGGCTGTAATTTCAGCACCATCAAGGTCTGCGGACTCACCGAGTGAGCCTCGCCGCCGGTGGTGATCACTGTGTCAGCCCGAGGGAACGCCTGCGCAAAGGGATTTGTCGCGGGCGTTTTAGTGTACTGCAGAGGACTCGGACATGAAAAGAAGTGAAGACTTCTCGTTGCGAAATGTCGGGGGCCAGGACATTCTGGTGCCGCTCGGCGCGAAGGTGCTGGATATGAACGCCCTGATAACCCTCAATGCAACGGGGCGTATCGTATGGGAGCTCCTCGCGCGGGACCGCTCCCTCGAGTACCTGGTGACGGAGGTCGTGAAGGAGTTCGACATCGACGAGGACAGGGCCCGTGGCGACGTCCAGGCTTTCCTGGACGAGCTCGGGCGGTTGGGGTTGCTGAAGACATGACCCAGACGCCTACACAATACGGGGCGCTGGTCAGCGAGATGCTCAGGCGGGCCGCCGTACACCGCCAACCCGCCCACGGGGCCTTCGAGCTGACCGGTCGCTGCAATTTGTCCTGCCGGATGTGCTACGTGCGCAAATCCGCAGGTGACATGGCGGAGGCCGCAAGGGAGCTTCCGGCTTCGGGGTGGTTGGAGTTGGCCCGCCAGGCGGTGGATCACGGCATGGTCTTCCTGCTTCTCACTGGCGGGGAAGTTTTTCTGCGTCGCGATTTTTTTGAGATATATGAGCCACTTACTCGTATGGGCCTGTCCCTTGCCCTCTTTACCAACGGCACGCTCATCACGAAGGACATCGCGGCGCGCCTGGCCCAGGCACCCCCGAGCCGCGTCGAGATCACCCTTTACGGAGCGACCGCGGCGACCTGCGAGGCAGTCACCGGCAGGCCGGGCAGTTTTGCCGCCTGCAGGGCCGGCGTGGAAGCCCTTCTGTCTCATGGCATCACTTTCGGGCTCAAGACCACCGTCACGAGGCAGAACGTGGGGGAACTGGAGGCCATGCGCGGCATGGCGCACGGCTGGGGCGTGCCGTTCTCCGCGTCCTGGCTGCTCACCCGACGTCCGGACGGGTTTTCCTCCGATGTGGAAGACTGCCGGCTGTCCGCCGAGGAATGCATCGAGCTCGAGGCCACGGACAGCGCCACGGCGGACGAATGGACGGAGGCGGCGCTCAGGGAAACGGCCGCCGGCAGGCACGACAATTTCTATTGTCAGGCGGGGAAAGCCGCGTTCGCGGTCAATTCGGCGGGGGAAATGAACGCATGCCTGCTTCTGCCTCACCCGGCCGCCCGGCCGCTGGAGATCGGCTTTCCCGAGGCGTGGAAGCAGGTGCAGGAATACGTTGATTCCGCGCCTCCGGCCGGATCGGAGTGCAGTGCCTGTGACGCCTTTTCCTACTGTGGGCGATGCCCGGCATGGTCGATGTCGGAGACGGGCACGCTGACCGAGGCCGTGCCGTACCTGTGCGAAATCGCCCGCGCGAGAAAGAGTCGCTATGAATAGCCCGCCCGGCGTATTCGCCGGCTGTCGCCGACGGCTTTTCGAGAGGATCGGGGCTGCATTTCGTGGTCGGCTCGAATCGAAGGCGCGCCATTCCGTGGGGCCCGGCACATGATCATCCCCGCTCGTGAATTCATGCCGCTGGTCCTGGCCGCTCTGGAAAGCAATCAGCGCGTGCGCATGACCGCCATGGGCAGCAGCATGTTCCCCTTCATCCGCGGCGGCGATGTGGTGGAAATCGAACCCATCCGCTCTCCACCGGTGGCGGGAGACGTGGTCCTGGCGCAGCGCGCTCTCATGCCCGAAGGGGAGCGCTACGTCGTGCACCGCATCGTTCGGATTGAAGGCGAAATGTATTACCTGCGCGGCGATGCGCAGAAGAATTGTGAAGGGCCGTTCACGCGAAGAGACATTCTGGGCAGGGCCGTCCTGGTTTTCCAGAAGGGACGCGTACGCAGGCTCGATCACGGCATATGGCGCCGAGCGGGCTTTGCGTGGAATCGCTGTGTCCCCCTCAATCTTTGGCTGTTCCAGCTGACGCGTCAACTCCAAAGAAAGCGCAAATAGGCTGCCGGGGCGTTTGCCCGGCGGTCCTGTTCCCGGCACGGGGATCGGCATGCAACCGTCAGGCAGTGCAACAGCGAAATCCTACCTTCTGTCCTTCCTCCGGTATGCCGGCGCAAAGGCCTGGATATCCCTCCTTATAATGGTTCTGCTCGGTCTCAGTGAAGGCGTCGGCCTGATCATGCTGATACCCTTCCTGCATCTGATCGGTTTTGGGGGAGCGGAGAAGACCGACGGAATTTCCCTTCTGGTGAGGGAGCTTTTCGATACGAGCGGGCTGCCTCTCACGTTGCCGGCAGTCTTGTCCGTCTACGTGGTCATTCTGAGCGTGCATGCCATGATCGGCCGTTACCAGGAAAGCTTGAACGCCCGGCTGATCATGGGTTACACGCAGTACATGCAGGACCGTCTGTACGCGGCATTTGCGCGAGTGGGCTGGCTGTGCTTCACGCAGACGAGCGGGGCCGACGTGATTCGTGTCGTGACCAACGACCTGATCCGGGCGGGGCTGGCCACCCAACGACTGCTCGAACTCATTGCGGCGGTCGTGCTGACCGTCATCTACATCTGCGTTGCCATGACCGTTTCGTGGATCATGACGATGTTCACGCTGGCATGCGTCTCCATTATCTTCCTGATTCTGCAGCCTCTCAACAAGCAGGCTCACCGTTTGAGCGAAGAATTGCAGAAAAAGGTGGAGGACATGTACTGGGTGGCGACCGAGCACCTCGGGGGCATGAAAATCGCCAAGAGCTACAACCTTGAACACGAGCACGCCGAGAGCTTCTCCGCCATCACGAACCAGCTCGCGGAAAAGGCCGTCCGTTTCTTCCAGGTGGACGCCGGCACCAGGATGTACCACCAGATAGGGGCCATTGTGGCTCTGAGCTCCTTCTTTTACCTGGCGGCAGAATTCGTTACGATCCCGGCGACCAGTCTCCTGCTCGTGGTCTTCGTGTTTGCGCGGCTCTCGCCGAAGGTATCCGGCATACAGCATTTCATGCAGCATATCAGCAATTCCCTCCCGGCCTTCCGGGAGGCGAGCCTCATGCTGAGCCGTTTCGAAGCCGCGGCTGAATCGCCTTCTCCCCCAGTGGTTCGGCCCGTGCGGCTCGAAAGCTCCGTCCGATTCAGCCGGGTGTCCTTTTCTTATGACGGCGGCATGGAAAGTCTTTCCCTGCGCAAAGTCGATCTTGTGATCCGGGCGCACGAAACGATGGCGATAGTCGGTCCTTCCGGGAGCGGTAAAACCACTCTCGCCGATCTCATCCTGGGGCTTCTCAACCCGACCGAGGGCACGATTCTCATCGACGACAGGCCGCTCGAGGGCGAATGGGTGCACAACTGGCGCAGTTCCATCGGTTATGTTCCTCAGGAGACTTTTCTTTTTCACGACACGGTTCGCGGCAACCTCTTGTGGGCCAAACGGGACGCCACGGAAGAGGAGATTTGGACGGCGATCCGGCTTGCCGCCGCCGAGGACTTCGTGTCGGCTCTGCCCGACGGCCTGGATACCGTGCTCGGCGATCGGGGAATCCGGCTCTCCGGGGGGGAGCGGCAGAGGATCGCCCTTGCCCGGGCGCTGCTGCGAAAGCCGACGTTGCTTCTTCTGGATGAAGCAACGAGTTCCCTGGACACGGAAAACGAGCAGCGCATCCAGGAGGCCATCGAGGGGCTTCACGGGGAATTGACCATGGTGATTATCGCCCACCGCCTTTCCACGATCCGAAGAGCGGACAGTATCGTGGTGCTGGATGGCGGGCGGGTGGCCGAGGCGGGTACGTGGGAATCGCTAGCGCACAAAGAGGGGGGCCGCTTCCGAAGCCTGCTGGAGCGGCAGATGTAGGCGGGACTACGGGGTCAAACCTACACTTTTCACAAATCTCCAGAATCTGGGGCGCACAGCGAAATGTGAAAATGTGTCGGGCCGGGGTATCTTCAGACGAAGTGCGCTATCACCGCTCAAGGCCATGCCGGCGGGCCTTTGACGAGACTGCGAAAGATCCCTGCCCGAACGGGTTCTTGTTCCCGCATGCCGCGGCCCGACCGCAGGGCGATCTCCCTCATGGCTTCGGCGAGACCCCGAGGGGATTTGCCTCCCAGCACGATTGTTCCTTTTTCGGTATCGACGGCGTATACATCGACGGGGAAGGGCAGGCCTTCTCCAGGCAGCAGGTGGTAGATCTCCGCGCGATTCCTGACTGCACGAATTTCGTCCCACCGGAGGCGAAACCGTCGCACGGGCGGCAAGGGACAGGCACGCCACGCCGGTGCGGCGATGGTCAGGTCATTTCGACTCATTTCAATGCGAGCGGCAAAAGTCGCAAAGCCCGTGAGCAGCTCAATCAAAGCCAGGAACAATGTGGGCAGGCCCATCAGAAGGAATGCAAGCAGAGTATCGCTGGCGATAACGGTTACGCCGGTCCCGATTCCGATCGTCAAGATTCCCAGGAGGATGAGTATTACACCGGTTGGCCTTGCGCCATATACTTTCTCATCATCGTATGGCGTCATATTTCGAAATGACCTTTAACGAATTGGGTTGTTTCAATGAAAGTACCAATCCTCGTGGGAAAATCTGCACGGTCCCGACTTGCTTCCGGGGTACAACCCAGGAAGATCTCAATGATATCGAATCCTGTCAATCTCAAAAGACCATGTTCAGCGGAAATATCAGGTGACTGTCTTGCCCGGCACGTGATTCCATCAAACGGTCATACAAATAGAGACTATTGGTGTGGTTCCAAGTGCATGCTCATTGTCAGAAATGTGTCACTCGAAACGGCGCGGGAAGATTCCGGTCAGCGCAAAAAAAAGAAAAAGGGCTTAGATTCTCATCCAAACCCATAAATTTCCATTTCGATGAGATGCCGGAGGAATGCCTTCACCGAGTCAAGCCGCCCATTAATGGAAATGGGCTTCATTCCCCGGTCCTGTTCGTGCTCGACAAAGGCCTCGAGATGCTTTCCGCTCACCCCCTCAAGGTGAGTCAGCCTCTCCTTTTTCAGAAACTCCAGGAAGAGCCTGATGGACGTGTAATTGAGCTCGAGCGTGTTGGGGCGCCGGTTGCGGTGATATAGATGGGAAAGGCAGTTTTCGGCAAACTCAGTTCCAGGCAGGCCTCGTTCTCGAAGCTTGGCCGAAAGCTTCTCCAAAGTCTGTCTGGCAAGATTTTGGACTCGCCCCCTGACAAATGTGAAACCGAATTTCGAAGGGGCGGGTTGGCATTGACGCGGTTTTATCTCTTCTGAAAAAAGTTCAGGGGCTATTTTCTGCCTTCTTTCTGTTTTTCACCAACAATAACAGGCATATAACGCCACAGATCGTTCTGGGATCAATCATCTGTTTTGTTACGTACAAGAGGAGATATAGTATACTTACCGTTGCCCCCTTTTCTACAGCAATCCGATGCACCACAGCACATGTCCCGTGGCACAGAATTGCCACCCAAGCTTAAAACTGGTACTATGCAGCCTTAGCACAAATGCGTTCTCATTTGCGGGCTTGCTGGTTTCTAAACTCACCATGGGTCTGCCATCGGGGAGGAATCGGTTGATTTCCGGGTATCCGAAACTATCCGGCCTGATTCGTATTGGCTTGCAGCTCAAGCTGACCCTTTTGGTCATCGCACTTCTCTGTCTCCTGGTCGTTTTTATCGGACTGCTTTCAACCGATTCAATCCGCCGTATTTTGCTGAGCGAAATAGGTCAGAAAGCACTCGTCCTGGCACAATCGGTAGCCCGCAACCCGGTAATGCGCGAAGGTCTTCAAACCAAAAATTCCGCGGCTGTTCAGGAACTCGCGGAGAAAATTCGCCAGGCCACTGCAGCGGAATATGTCGTCGTCTGTGATCGCCAGGGGACCCGATACAGCCATCCCAATCCGGAAAATATCGGGAAGACCTTTGCAGGGGGCGATTTTCATCCCGTCGTGGAGATGGGAAGCGCCTATGTCTCACAGGCTGTGGGGACGTTGGGACCTTCGACGCGTGCCTTTGTCCCGGTACTCGGAGATCAGGGGGAGGTAATCGGCTTCGTGGCTGTAGGGTACCTGGACACGGAAATAGAGAAACAAGTCGGCGTCCAACAGCGGAAAATTCTGGGATATGCGGCGGTCGTCCTGTTTTTTGGAGTTTTCGGCGCTACGGTCATTGCCAAGAAATTCAAATCCGCCATCTTCGGGCTTGAACCGCACGAGATCGCCACATTGTTCGAGGAACGAAATGCGATAATCGAGGCCATTCGCGAAGGGGTTGTGGCCGTTGACAGGGCAGGGCGCCTCAGATTTGTAAATCAGGCCGCACGGCGCTATCTGGGACAGTCCCCCGATGAGGAACTGGCAGGGTGTCTTCTGACCGATCTCTGCCCATGCGGTGAAATGGAGAATGCGCTCCTGCAAAAAGAAAAAATACTGGACCAGGAGATTTCTGTCGCAGAACGCACGATGGTGGTCAACGTGCTCCCCTTCGAAGTATCCGGTAATGGGTCCGGAGCGGTCGCGACCTTTCGCCCCAAAGACGAAATCGACAATCTTGCGCGAAAGCTCCTGCACATGCAGGAATACTCTGAGTTGCTGCGTGCACAGACACATGAGTACTCGAACAAGCTGCACACAATTGCGGGGCTGATCCAGATCGGAGCGCACCATGAGGCGCTTGATCTCATTCTTACCGAGTCGAGCGGGTATCAAGACCTCGTAAAGACACTGGCTGAAGCGGTCCCCGATCCCGTCATTGCCGGCCTGATTCTTGGGAAATTCAACCGGGCGCGCGAACTCAAGGTAGAACTCAAACTTGAGCCTGACAGTTCCTTTTCCGATCTGCCGGCCGAGATCGAGCGGGGAAGCCTGGTCACGATAATCGGCAACCTGCTGGACAACGCCTTCGAGGCGGTGCGCTCGTACGGGCAAGATTGTGAGGTCCGGCTCTTCTTTACCGACCTGGGCTTGGATTTGATTATCGAGGTTGAAGATTCCGGCCCGGGAGTCCCCCCTGAAATTGCGGACAGATTGTTTGAAAAGGGAGTTACCACAAGCATCGGTCAGGGACGCGGAATGGGGCTCTATCTCGTTCAAAAAGCTGTTGCGGCGCTCGGAGGCTCGGTTACTTTCTCCACGGGTGAACTGGGCGGGGCGCTTTTTACGGTCACTATCCCGAAAAATTGCGCCGGACTGTACGACAAGAACATGCTGTCCGGGCAAAAGGGAACGGTTTGATGGCAACAAAAGAGCCCATCCGGGTATTGATCGTTGAGGACGATTTGCGCATTTCCGAGTTACACCGCCGTTTCACCGAGAAAATCGACGGGTTCGAGGTCGTAGGGATAGCGAACACGATAGCCGACGCGGAGGATATGGCCGAGGTTCTTGCCCCCGACCTGGTGCTGCTTGACCTGTTTTTCCCCGAAGGAAACGGGTTGGATTTGCTCCGGAAACTGAGAGCACGGGCAGTCCCGGCCGACGTGATTCTTATCACTGCCGCCCGCGAGATGAACTCGCTAAAGGAAGCAATTCGCGGCGGTGTTTTTGATTATAATGTTAAGCCTGTCGTCCTGACTCGCTTCCAAGCATCGATGGAAAGATACCGGGACTACTTCCGCAGCATGAGGGCAGGAGGGTCCCTAGACCAGAAAGACATCGACCGGCTGTTTCACCCCGAAATAGGCAGACGATTCGAAGACCCGGAAATGCCCAAGGGCATTGACCGGCTCACGCTGCGTAAAATCAGGCAGGTATTTGAATCATCTTCCGACAAAGACTTCAGCGCCGAGGAAGTGGCAGAGCAAATAGGCCTCAGCCGCTCCACAGCCCGCAGGTACCTCGAATACCTGGTAAGTGAGAGCTTCCTGGCTGCGGACCTCCTCTATGGTGTAGTTGGCCGCCCCGAAAGGCGTTATTTCCGAGTCACCTGAGCTTATCCGGAACTCCGGCCGCAAAATCCCAGCGGGATTTTGCGATCCACTCAGTCTTTACCTGAATCCTGAGACCTCCCTCACCTTCTTTTCTCCACTCCTTTTTGATTCCACCGCTTATTTCGAACCATTCACCTCCCGGGCGGCGCCCCAGGGCGCCCCGGACCTATTCCGCGCATCGTGAGCAAAATGAACAAAATCATCTTTAAGAAATAAATAAACTAAATATTCCAAATATTTACAAGCAATGAAGTTGCTGATAGGCTTGTTAATGTAATGAAAGATTGATCGAGATCCAAAGGTGACGGCAGGAGGCAACCTCAAAGAATTCGGGAAATCTGAACGCACAGGCGAAAGGAGAGGAGACAAACTATGTTCTGGGTAGAATTTGCTGTTCTTTTGCTAGCAATCTACATCGGTATTCGCGTTGGTGGAATTGGACTCGGCCTCATCGGAGGTACCGGCGTGACCGTCTTCACCTTTGCCTTCGGAATGAAGCCGGGCTCTCCTCCAATTGATGTTATGCTCATCATCCTGGCCGTGGTGGCGGCCTCTTCCACCCTCCATGCAGCCGGCGGTCTGACCTACATGGTGCAACTGGCGGAAAAGCTGCTGCGCAAACATCCTAATAACATCGTTTTTCTCGCTCCTTTTTGCACTTACTTTCTGACCATGGCGGTCGGAACCGGCCATGCCGTCTATATGTTGCAGCCAATTATTGCGGACGTTGCCTATAAGACCGGAATCCGCCCTGAACGCCCCATGGCGGTCTCTTCCATTGCCTCGCAAATGGGCATCACGGCAAGTCCGATCGCAGCGGCGGTAACCAGTTTTCTGGCTATGGCCCTCAAAGTCGGGCATAACATCACCCTGGTGAACATTCTCTCCGTCACCATCCCGGCAACGGCTATAGGCATCTTTGTGGCTGCGCTCTGGAGCCTTAGACGTGGCAAAGACCTGGACAAGGATCCCGAGTTCCAGGAGCGGATGAAAGATCCGGACTTCCGCGCTCAGTTGGAGGAGGGGGCAACCCTCCTGGATGAAAGCATATCACTGAAGGCAAAGCTTTCTGTTTTGCTCTTTTTTGCGGGGGTTATTGCGATAGTTCTTGTCGCAATGTTTAAGCTGGCACCCGTTATTGACAATAAACCGGTCTCAATGACCATCATCGTGCAGATCGTCATGCTCACGACTGGTGCTGTTATTATGCTCTACTCGCGTGTCAAGGCAGCGGAGATTGCCGCCTCTTCGGTGTTCAGGGCGGGAATGGTGGCAGTAATTGCGATCATGGGCATAGCCTGGATGAGCGAAACCTTTATAGAAACGAACAAAAAAGTACTGGTTGACACCATGCAGTCGATGGTCAGCCATTACTCATGGCTCTTTGCGGTTGCGATGTTTGCGGTTTCCGCGTTTGTCAAAAGCCAGGCGGCAACCCTGCTGATCATGGTGCCCATAGGTTTTGCACTCAGCATCCCCATCAATCTCCTTATAGGAATGATACCGGCTTGTTACGCGTACTTCTTCTTCTGCTTTTACCCGACCGATCTTTCGGCAATCTACTTTGACCGGACCGGCACAACCCACATCGGCAAATATCTTCTAAATCACAGTTTTATGATCCCCGGATGGATTGGCGTCGTAACGGCCACGCTGGTCGGCTATTTGATTGGCGCGTTCTTGCTGAGGGTATAGAGCAGGGTGAAGAAAGGCTGGTCGTGTATGAAAGCTAGATTAGGCAGTGCCTGATGTTGAATGCCTTAGGGGAGAGACAAATGAAAAAGCTCACAATAATCATCAGTCTGATAGTAGCTGTGGCCCTTGTAGCCTGGGTAGAAGCCACGATGGCAGGACCTCAAGAATCTCCCATCAGGGTAGGAGTGGTACTTCCGCTGACGGGAAATCTATCGAAATTCGGAAATATTGAAAAGAACTCTTTTAATATGGGGCTGGAGGAGATCAATGCTGCTGGCGGAGTAAACGGCAGGCCGATTGAGCTCGTGTTCGCAGATGATGCGTCTAGGATCGAAACAGGTCGATCAGCGGTTGAAAAACTGGTCGTGCAAGATAAAGTGGTCGCTCTGACCGGCGGATACTCTTCTGATGTTACACTTGCCGTGGCATTTTTGGCAAATCGCCTGCGCATACCTTTCCTGGTCACGACCGGGGCGGCGGACATGATCACCGAGAGGGATTGGGACTATGTGTTCCGTATCAACCAGCCCATCAGCGAATACTCCAAAACCCTCATTGAGTTTCTCCATGGAGAGCTGAAGTACAAAAGCGTTGCCATACTGCATGACAGTGGCCTGTTTGGTCGCGCGGGCGCCATTGAGTTTTCCGAGCACGCTACTGAGTTGGGGTGGAAGATAGTCTTGCAGGAAGGCTATGAGCCGGGCACCGTGGATTTCAAGCCATTGCTCGGTAAGGCCAAGGCAGCCAAGCCTGATGTGGTCTATATGATCTCTTATGTTCATGAAGCAGCCCTGCTTATGAAACAATCCAAAGAGCTGAATTTTGCTCCCAAAGTATTTGCTGGTGCTGGTGCCGGTTTCACTTTGCCGGAGTTCTACGAGCTTGCCGGCAGTGCTGCGGAAAATGTACTTTCGGCGACTCTGTGGACACCGCAAGTCCCATATCCAGGAGCGAGGGAATACTCCATCAATTACCGGAAAAAATACGGAACCGAAACAGACTACCATGGTGCTGAGGCATACGCTTCCATCTACGTTCTTGCAGACGCGCTCAAAAGGTCGAAGGAACTTACGCCGCGAGGCATTCGTGAAGCCCTTGTGAAAACGAACATGATGACTGCCTTCGGTCCCGTAAGGTTTATATCCTACGAAAATAAGGGACAACAGAACTCGTTGCCAACTTATTTGGTTCAGTGGCAAAAGGGGGTGCTGGAGACGGTCTGGCCTGCGATCATTGCCAGCAAACCTTTTGTATCTCCCGAGCAGGCAGAAAGCAAATAAAGTGGATCGATCAGGGAGAAGTAAATGGCGGGATGGACACCAATATGGACACCAACGAAAAAGGGGCTACGTCTGAATCGGCGTAACCCCTTGATTTTCTGGTAGCGGGGAGTGGATTCGAACCACTGACCTTCGGGTTATGAGCCCGACGAGCTACCGGACTGCTCCACCCCGCGACAACTTGTTAAACATACGCCAATGTGTGCCGGCTGTCAAGGCGGTTCCGTCACATTCACCATTATCCCGTTTACGGGAGCAGTATCAGCTCATTGCCTCCTGTATCGACGGAAGATCCCGGTGCAGGCGATCGACCCCTACCCGTCTGAAAAGTGCCGAACAAACGTCACGCGGATCGTTCTCGCGCGAGCGGCGAGAGCGGATGTCCCACGCACCCTTGGCATGGGGGCGAAACTCACTGAGGATCGTGCTCGCGCGGGCGGATGTTCCAAAAGAAGAATCTGCTCCTTGCGTTCCAAATCCGGGTCATGAACACGCGGGCGGATGTTGCTGATGTCCATGTCCTCGCAGCTGGGGGAGCCTGCCGACCCAAGCCGCTCGGGTAGGATGATTTCCCGCAACACTATCTTTGCACGAAAATGCCTTCCGGTTCCACACTTTCAGACAGCTTTGCGAGCGGGGATGCTTCTTCGCGGACCGGCCGGTTGAAATCGGCCGGTCAATCCTCTATAGTCGCGCAAACACCGTGACGGAAACAAATCGGCGCGAGCGGCGCTGTCCCGTGCCGCTGCCGGGATGGAGGATGATGCGATGACGAGAAAATGGCGTGCTGCCCTGTTGTTCTCGGTTTGGGCTTTGGCTTTGGGGATGTTTGCACTGGCGTCCGTCGTCCCGGGGCGGGCCGAAGCCCAGCAAAAACAGGCCGAATCTCAGAATAAGGTTTCCGGTGCGACTTCCAAGGCGGCCGCGCCCGAGAAAAAAGCCCCGGATCGGGAGAAAAAACCGGAAAGCCGGGAGAGAAAGGAGGAGCCCGCTCCAGACCAGAGTGCGACGGAGGCTCCGACCCCCATCAACACCGAGGCAATCGACGAGGCGGGCCAGGTGCTCGGCAAGAAGATCGACGAAGCAGGGAAGGGGGCCTCCCGAACGGTCGGCGAGTGGATCAACGCCAAAGCTTTCCTGGGCATCACGTGGCTCAAGCTGCTGGTCTGCCTGTTGCTGCTCCTGGTGGTCGCGGCCGTCGAACGCACCGTCCGCCACCTGATCGCGATGCAGATGAAAGCAAAAAAGGATGAAGAGGCGGGGACGGGCTGGTGGCCGCTGTTCCTCGACGCCCTGTCCAGGCCCCTGTCCCTCTTCATCAGGGTCTACGGCATCTACTGGGCGCTGTCCCCGATCCTCAGCACCTTCGAATCTTCGAAAGCCTACGCCGTCGTCCATCGCATGGCCGGCAAGGCGGCCGACATCGGCGGCACCATAGCGCTGTTCTGGTTCGTCTACCGCTTCATCCACGTGGTGGACATGCAGCTGCGGCGCTGGGCCAACTCGCGCAAGAACAGCATCGACGACATGCTGGTGCCGCTGGTCGGCAAAATATTTCGGGTTTTCGTCATCGTCATCGGCGGCATCATGACCGTCCAGAACCTGACCGGGATCGAGATCGGCCCGCTGATCGCGTCGCTGGGGATCGGCGGTCTGGCCATCGCCCTGGCCGGAAAGGATTCCATTGCGAATTTTCTGGGAAGCCTGACGATTCTGCTCGACAAGCCGTTCCAGGTGGGAGAGCGCATCGCCATCGACAAGCACGAAGGCTTCGTCGAAGACGTGGGGTTTCGCAGCACGCGGATTCGGACGCTGAGCGGCCACCTGGTTTCCATCCCGAACGAAAAAATCATCAACTCGACCCTGGAGAACATCGGCCGGCGGCCCTATATCCGCTGGCACACGAACCTGACGCTCACCTATGACACGCCGGCCGAAAAGGTGGAACGGGCCGTGCGGATCGCTCGGGAAATCCTGGAGAACCATGAGGGCATGCGCCCTGAGTATCCGCCTCGAGTGCACTTCAATGCGTTCAACGACTGGAGCCTCAACCTGTCGATCTTCGCCTGGTACCACCCGGCCGATCATTGGAAGTTCCAGGAGTGGGTGCAGAAGACCTGTCTCGAGATCATGCGAAGGTTCGAGGCGGAGGGGATCGAATTTGCTTTCCCGACCCAAACGGTGTACCAGTACAATCTGGATGGCCGGGATGCGGAGGCGCCGGACCGGCCGGCAAGGATAAGCCTCGGTTCCAGGCAGTGAGGTCTTTCGGAGTCGTGGTTTTCCCGGAAATCGGGCCCCGCGGGGTGCGAGAATAAATTTCCCCCGACGCGCGGCGCGCTTCTGCCGGTCTCCCGGCCTCCGCCTACAGGGTTCCCTTGGAGGACGGAATGCCCGCGCGCCGCTCATCGAACCGGGTGGCTTGGTCCAATGCGCGCCCCAGTGCCTTGAAGATCGCTTCCAGGATGTGATGCGTGTTGCTTCCGTACAGACCCTGGACATGAACGGTGGCGCCGCCGTGCTGGCAGAACGCGCGGAAGAATTCCGGCACCAGCTCGGTTTCGAACCGCCCCACCCGGGCCGCGAGCGTGGGAACGCGGTAGACCAGGAACGGGCGGTTGGAAAGATCAAGGGTCACCGAGGCGCAGGCTTCGTCCATGGGCACCACGGCATGTCCGTAGCGCCGGATCCCCTTGCGGTCCCCGAGGGCTTTCGCCAGGGCGCCTCCCAGGCAGATGCCGATGTCCTCCACGGTGTGATGGGCGTCGACGTCGAGATCGCCTTCGGCCTGGAGCTTCAGATCGAAAAAGCCGTGCACGCTGAAAAGCGACAGCATGTGATCCAGAAAGGGAACCCCGGTGCGCAGTTCCGCTTTTCCTCCCCCGTCGACCGTGAGATCGGCCATGATCTTGGTTTCACTGGTGATTCTCTCCACCGTTCCCTGTCGCCTGCCAGCCATGTGTCGGTATCCTCCGATCGTGTGAAGCCGTTGGGTATCGGTCGGTGCCCTCCTCGGAACGGCATCGTTCCCGGACTCCGGGCCGCCTTAGGGGCAGGCGTGAAGCCCGCCGGCCGCCGCTCTTTCTCCGTTCTCCCACTGCCCGTCTGTATGCCATAATTTGAACGATTTCACCAGAGAATTGGCTGCCGGCGCAAACAGGAGCGCACCCGGAGCTCTCCCGTGCGCCGCCACAGTGCGGCCGGGGCGCTCGCCGCCCCTGTTTCCGCCGGTATGCCCTTTCGGCTCTGCAAACACGCCCGCACAATGCCGCGCGTAAAAGCACGTTCCGGGCGTGCCGGCTTCAAGCAGGCCGACGGAGACCTTCTCCAACCTCGACCTTCGGATCCTGGGCGTGCCGGCCAACGCCACGTCCCGTACACCGTGCAGCGCGCCGCCGAGGCGGCCTTCAGCCATTGCCGCAATGCCCGGTCGTCGCCTGCGTCGCTTGAGTTACAACCGTGTCATTCCAATGACGGTTTCGAATGCCGGGACGTCTTACCCGCTTTGCGGAACAGCGGCCGCGCCCGAGCGAAGCCATTGTCACGCGTGATTCCGGTTTGCGCGGCGCACAGCCTCCAAACGGGCTTTCCGGATGGCACAGATGCTGCACTTTATTCCCCTCACACGAAAAAGGGCAAAAAACAATATTTGACGCGCCTCGAATGCGAACCGCAGGACTTCGCATGAAGGGGCGAAAAAGGTCTCTCATGGGTGCCGGGGAGGAGAATATGCACTTGAAACGACTTGCTGTGGCTTGTTTCGCGTTGTTTTATGCCACGTTTTTCGGTAGCGCAGGTGCGTTTGCCGAGGAACTGGCCGATGTGCAGAAAAGAATAAAAGACAGGAATCTCAAGTGGGTTGCTGAGCGACACCTCAACCCCGAAAGGAAGGGACTCGGACTCCTCAGGGACGGGTTCACCGCCGCCGTCCCGCCTGCCGAAGGTGCAGGCGATGTTCCCACAGGCCTGGCGACCGCCGTGGACTGGCGAAATATCGGCGCCGACAACGCGTTCGGGGTTGCCCCGGGCAACTACGTGTCCCGCGTGAAGAACCAGGGGAGCTGCGGCAGTTGCTGGGCTTTCGCAACGACGGCAATCCTTGAGTCCGCGACCCAGATCGCCAACAACGATCCGATCGAACCCCTTGATCCCGGCAGTGCCTACGATCTGTCCGAGCAGGTCATGCTCACCTGCAGCGGCGCCGGCAGCTGCAACGGCGGGTACGTCACCACGGCCTCGAGCTATGCAGCCACCACGGGATTGCTGCGGGAATTCCCCTCCGGCTGTTACGCCTACAACATCGGCAGCACAACCTGCCCCAACCCGGGTTCCTACCCCGACTGCGATCAAACCCGCTTCCGGATCGACGCCTGGAGCGGGGTATCGGCCACCGTCGATGCGATGAAGAACGCCCTGAACACCCATGGCCCTCTCGTGGCGACCTACGCGGTCTACAATGACTTCTACCGCTACTACGGCAGCGGCATTTACGAGGCCATTTCCTGCGATCAAACGGTCAACCCCCTCGTGGGCTATCACGCGGTGGCGCTGGTGGGCTATCGGGATGCCGATGCCGCCGACCCGGTGGGGTATTTCATCGTGAAGAACAGCTGGGGAGCCGCGTGGGGTGAATCGGGGTATTTCAGAATCGCCTACTCTCAGGTCGGCAACTGCGTGAAATTCGGGGGGACAACCCTGGCGTACTCCAAGACGGCCTGCAACGGGGCCATCACCGTGGATTCTCCGGCCGAATCGGCCACCTTGCAGGCGGGAACGATGCACGCCATCACCTGGAGCGACTCGGGGAGCATCGGCCCATACGCGAGTATCGATCTCTACCAGGCAGGGAATCGCGTCCGGACGATCCAGGCAAATGCCCTCCTGGCGGATGGATCATTCTCGTGGCTGGTCGATTCCGATCTTCAGGGGCCGAACTTTTCGGTAATGGTCACGAGCACGGCATGCAGTTCCGCCTACGGCACGAGCGGACCGTTTTCCATCAACCCGGCGGCGGATTTCGAAGTGGCCGGCACGGCGGTTTCCGGCAGTGTGGGACTTTCGGGAGTGACCATCAGTTTCAGCAGAGTTTCCGGGGCCGGCACGATCCCCGCCCCTGTCGTCACCGACTTTCAGGGCGGGTGGAGACAAAGCGGGTTTCAGCAAGGGACGGAATACCGGGCGACGCCTTCAAAAACGGGCTGCACGTTCAGCCCGGCGTTCCTGGATTTCACCGATGCAGCGTCCAGCCTGAATTTCGCCGCGACGGAGAACAAGATAACCTCCGTCATATCTCCGACCGCCGGCTCCATCGTGAAGGTGGGGGGGGCCCTGCTCGTCAAGTGGACGTTCACGGGCAGCCCGGGCCCCTATGTGACCATCGAGGCCGTGAACACCGCTACCGGCGCTCGAACGGCGATCAGTTCCAAGGCCAAGATCGGCACCGGCGGGATCGGCTCTTACAACTGGAGGATCGGCAAGCAGCAGGCGGCAGGGACCTACCGGATCAAAGTCGCGAGCAAGACCAACGGTTCCTCGGCGACGAGCGCCGAATTCAGCATCATAAAATAGCTGCGGCGGGCCAGGCGCACAGGGACGCAGCGGGCTCTCGCCCCGCCGTTTCTTCTCTCCTCGGGCGATACCGTGCGCCGGGATGGCATGGAAGAACACCGGTGTTTTCAAGAGGCGATGAATCGAGAGGTCTGTTTGCCCGGCGACGGTTATTGCGATCGGATTGCGGGTTATTCCGGGGAATGCGGCAAAATGCCGGTCACCGTACCCGTTTCCATGTTTTGCGAGCACCGGGTACAGCATCCCGCCAGGCAGGCATCCAACAACACTACCACCACCAGGAAAAAAGGGGCAGGTCCCTGACCTGCCCCTTCCCGTTACATGCCGGAGTGATCGAGCAAGCGATCTACCCCACCAGGCGTTTATCAGCGAACGGGAACCGCCCGCAATTCGTTCAACACCGGGGTAGCGGGGGCCGTCGCCGGCTTCTGCAGCAACTGGGGAGCCGGAGCCGTTTGCCGTACCGGGATCATGTTGATCTCAGAGGAGTTGAGTGCGCTCTCCGGGCAGGTGCCCTTGGAGACCACCGCGTGCCCGATGATCCAGACGCCGTCACCGTTTGTGTCGGTCAGCGTCAGCCCGGAGAATGTGTCACCGGATGCGCCGGCGTCATAGTACCTGGTGATGCCGTACCGGCCCGGTGCAATCTTTGTCGGTTTCAGGTCGGACGCGTACAAGTGGACTTCCTGGAGCTTGTAGTCCGGCAGCAAGGCATACCTGACCGTTGCCGACGAGCCGTCCCACGTCACGTAGAGTGTTCCGACCTCCACCCCCTTGGTGGTGTCGTTCAAACCTGCCCCCGCATAAATGGGGTACTCTTCTTCGGTGACCTGCTGCGTGAGGTTGATGGCCCAGCCCCAGCGTTGCCTGGTCAGATCGAGACTCGGAAGCCCTTCAGGGTTTGCCTTGGCGGTGGAGGCGAATACGTGGGTTCCCTTGGCGAAGGCGGTTTCGGACCAGCATACCGGCGGGGGCGGGAAGTCGCCACAGCAGATCGCGTACTGGCCGAAAAAGTACCAGCGCCCCGGCTCTTCGACGTTCACGGGCTGGTCACCGCCCCAGGCAGTCTCCCACTCCTTGCACCCGTCGCCGTCACTGTCCATGTAGACCTCGGCGTGCGTGAAAACATACAAGGACAAGTCGCACACCGGCTTTCCATCAACATCCACGGCGTTCAATGATGCCAGAGGAATTTCGAAAGTATAACTGGTCAGGCCCGCGGCGTTGTGTTGGTAAGGGAACTGGCCCGGCACGGGGATTCCCTGATTGTTCGTAGGAATTGAGCTCAGGTCGTTCCCCGCCCACACATGGAGAGTGCCGAATGTAGCGTCCGGCCATGTCAGGTTGTAGGTTACGTAGAGGTAAGTGGAATCGTTTGTGACCTCAACCGTGCCTGCGTTGTTGTGCTGCCCTGCCGTGAGGTCCCAGACGACGGGTTCGCAAACCGCCGGGATGTCTGGAATAAACAGTTCAAGGAGTTGAGCGTTTGCGGTCCCCGCGCCGATAATGAAAGCGCATGCCGCAAAAAGTGCAACCCATGTAATCTGCTTTTTCATCTCTGTCCACCTCCTTGCATTATGGGTGTTCTCACCGTTTCAGACCTAACAGATTCCTTGTTCGCATCCTTGAAACCTCTCCGCCTGTTCGACGCTTGAAGCACCCCGTCCACAAACAGAAAAGCCGGGCTGCCGTCTTTCAGGCAACCCGGCCGTCTACGTGAGACCCGCGGTTTTCCGTCCCCCCCTCGCGGGAGGTTTGGCTTTTTCACAAGAGCTCGAAAGGTCGCTCTCGGCGCATGAACCCGCCGAACGACACCCTTGGCCAAACCATAGCATAAGGTAATTTGCGATGCAAACTATAAATGTTAACAACAACTTCAAAAGAACCCGCTAATAAAGGTCGAAGACATCGGTAAAGGGGCTGCCCGGAGACACGGCAGTGGACGCGCGAACCGCTGCCCTCAGCGCCCGGGCGTTCGGAAATCGATGGGTTACGACGAACAGGCCGTAACCTATCGTGGCCGCGCAGGCGTTGTGCTGGATGAATGCCCGATCGAGCCGAACCGTTCTCCTCTTGGACCGTTGCTCGAGGGGCTGAGTCCCCGAGCGATTCGCGTTTGATGGCAAGATTACACAACACCGGTTCGCCTGACGCTGCGGCGGGGGGTGCCATGCCGCGCCCCCGCGCCTGAGAGACCGTCGGAGAGGGTGAGCCGGTCCGACCTGCAAAAGGAGGGCTTTACGCCCTCCCGTCATTATTGCCATTTTGCACGAAATTCTGCATGCCCCCGACGCCTGCGGAACCTGCAGAACATGAAAACACACTCACCGGGGATTTGATTATCCAGGTCAGTTCGTATCAGCACCCTGCCGCTCCTACACCTATTTGACGCATAGTTCAAAAGCACCATCCGGTCCATATCCGATGCGAAAATCACAAAAAACGAGTGCTTCAAAGAACGGATTTGACAATGGGTCGTCAACAGCATTAAAATAAAAAGCAAATATTGATGTCTGAGATACATCGGTTCGTTCTGCTCTTGATCAACGTTCTCTATCCATCAGCGAAGATTCTGAAGCGGATCATGCCACAGTCGACGTGACCGGACAGCGGAGAGTCTGTCGAGCAATCCAATAGGAACCTCATTCCCGGGGAATACTGGAGCAGTGACAACCTGAACAACCGGGACGGTTCCTTTCACGGCAATGACAAAAAGGAGTGCCCTCCGCCATTTTCGACTTTGCATCACGTATTGACCGCCAGAAAATGATTTCGGGAGGGAGATATGTTGAGAGACAGTATCAGGGGAATAGTGCAGAATTTGTTGTGGATAATCCTTCTTGTGGGCACAACTGGATTCCATCCGCTTGTATCGCACGTTTCCGCCGCCGAGCTGTGCCAGTATCCCGACACGTGCAGCGGCATCACGTGGCCGGAGGACGGCGACTGGAAAGTAATGGGCACGGAAACCGAGCCCAACAGCGACGCGGATATCGGGGAGCAGATCCAACTGGTCGGCGACGGCACGTGTCCCAACCTCTACTTTGTCAAGAAGAACAGCGGATCTCAGCCCTTCCTGTTTTTCCGCGTGAGGATGAACTACAGCGGCACCGTCGGCTCCGGGACATACGACGACACCGTTTGGGTGCATCTGCGAACCCCCGGCACGGATCCTCTCCCCCAGTACTCCCTGGCGTGGGATTCAGAGAGTGGTGACTACACCACCCACGGGCTCGAATTCCAGGTGCCGGCAGCGGGGCAGACGGCGGCCGCGGGTTGGGACAGTTATACGAGCGACGACTACGACTGCAAAGAAACCGGTGTCAACCCGAATTGCATCGTCAAAAAGTACCTGTGGGATATCGACGGAACGTCTGCGGGCACCTACACGGCGAGAAGCGAGGGTTTCGTCCGCACCGTGGACGGGGTTACCTGCGGAGGCGGTACGTACACGTTTGTCGACATCGCGGTGAGCTGCGCCTATTTCCAGCGTGTGGGCGCAGAAGAAGATTCTACCGTCCCCGACCTCTGCGCCAGCACGCTGTATATGATGCCGGCCACGCGGGAAGGCGCCAACGATCACAACCCCATTCAGCTTTTTACAAGCGGGGACATCGGCCGAGGGGTGAGCCTGACGGACCCGATCACGACTCCCATGTGGGGAAGCCCGACACAGGCCGTGGTTTCAGATTTCACCGCACACCTCCGGAACGGCCGGGTGGTTGTTATATGGGAGACGGCATCCGAGGTCCAGACCGCCGGATTCAATCTCTACCGCGTGGAGCCGCGCACCGGGGCTCGAACCCGGGTCAATGACGGCCTTATTCCCGCGCTGCTCGGGGAACCTCAGGGAGGGAGATACTACGCCGCGGACCTGGGTGCATCCCCGGGGAAGACACTCTCCTACGTGCTGGAGGAAATCGAATTCCGCGGGTCCCGCAGGATCTACGGTCCGTTTTCCGTCAAACCGGTCGTCGACGGGCCCGGCGCGGAATCGGACGGCATGCTGCCCGATGGGCAGAGCTATGCACGGCAAAGCAAGGTTCTGCCCACACGGGCCAAACGGGATGGAATTCCCGGTTTCAATGCCGGCGCGGATTTGAACCTTGCAGTTCCGGCCGGCAACACGCCCCGCTCCCTTAAGATCGGCGTCCGCGACCCCGGGCTCTACCGCCTGGGCGCAACGGAGATTGCCGCCGCTCTGGGACTTCCCGTGAACACCGTTCGAGGCTGCATCCGCGCTCGGCAAGTAATGCTTTCGAACAGGGGGCGCCGCGTCGCGACCATGGCCGGGGCGGACGGCGAATCGCTTTACTTCTACGGGGAAGGCATTCGGAGCATTTACACCGACGTCAACGTCTATTTTCTGAAGGTGGGGGCCGGGCTTCCGATGCGTTCGCTGCCGGCGCGGAGAATCGCATCGATCCCGCCCCGCACCGTTTTCACCGACCGGCTGCATGCGGAGCAGGACGTTCGGCTGTTCACGTCGCTGTTCCACGACCCGGAGAGCGACTTCTGGCTCTGGGAATACCTGGTGGCGGGAGACCCGTCGCTCCAGGCCGCTTCATTCGCCGTGAAAGCCGACGGCGCGGCGGGGGGAGGAACGCTCACGGTCAACCTGCGGGGCATCACCGAAACCGGCGTGCACAACGAGCACCACGCGATCGTGAAGTTGAACGGAACGATCCTCGGGGAAGATTCCTGGACTGGAAGCGTTCCGCACAGCGTGACGTTGGGTGTGCCCTCGGAAGTCCTTCGGGACGGGGACAATTCGGTCGAGCTGATCGCCGTTCGCGACTCCGATGTGCCGTACAGCCTTTTTGCGCTCGACTCCCTGGACCTCTCCTACGAAAGGCGATGCAGGGCCGTGTCCGACCGGCTGCTGATTCGAAGCGACGCGGCGGGGCCCATCCTGGTCGAAGGGTTCTCCAGCTCCCGGATCCTGGTCCTGGACCTTGCCGTTCCGCGATTCCCGCGTATCCTCACCCCTGCGGCCACCGGAGGGGGCGCGGGGAACGGTTGGGTGAAATTCACGTCCGAGGCCGCGGGCCGGCCCTATTTGACGGTCTGTCTTTCCGCTGCCGGAAAGCCCGCGTACCTTGGGCTTCGAACGTCGGCGGGTCTGAAGCGCAAAGCCGGGAAGGGGAGAGAATACATCGTCATCACTTCACCGGAACTCAGCGGGGCTGCCTCGTCCCTGGCCGACTACCGGCGCCGCTCCAAAGGGTTGACGACGCTGGTCGTCACCACCGAGCAGATTTACGACGCGTTTTCGTGGGGCATCGTCACCCCGTATGCGATTCGGGATTTCCTGGCGCACGCGTCTTCCTGGAATCCCGCTCCGAAGTTCGTGGTGTTCGCCGGTGAGGGCAGCTTCGACTACAAGAATGTCAAGGGCTATCGCGATGCGCTGGTCCCGCCGCTCATGGCGGATACGCCCAACGGCCTGGCACCGTCGGATGCTCGGCTGGCAGATTTCGCCGGCGAGGACGGGCTCGCCGATGTGGCGCTCGGCCGTATCCCGGCAACCGACGCAAGCCAGCTCACAGCCTACGTGGCCAAGCTGGAACAGTACGAAGCGAGCCTTGGGGAACCATGGCGCGGCAGGGCCCTGCTGGTGGCCGACGACCCGGACGGCGGGGGCGACTTCCCGAGCGACAGCGACAGGATCGCTTCCCTCATGCCGAGTTGGCTCACCCGGGATAAGGTCTACCTCTCGACCATGTCCCCTTCGGCCGCGCGCTCCAAGCTTCTCGAAGCATTGAGTTCGGGAGTGCTCGCGATCAATTATATCGGACATTCCGCGGTGGACAGCCTTGCCCGGGAACGAATCCTCACCTCCTCGGACGTCCCCTCCATGACGAACGCTCCCCGATTGCCCGTGCTGTTCGGCATGACCTGCGTCGTCGGGCAGTTCGGCATCCCCGGTTACGACAGCCTTGCCGAGGCGCTGATCAAGCATCCGGCCGGAGGCGCCGTTGCGGTCTGGGCGCCGACGGGGATGGTGCAGAACCAGGAGTCGCTGGCGATTGACGAAGGTCTCTGGTGTGGCTTGGGCGGCATCGGCGGGGCCGCGCTGGGAGAGGTCATCGCCGAGGCCGGGCGCAATTACGCAAACGGCGGGGGACATCGGTACATCCTCGAGACATTCGAACTGCTGGGAGATCCTGCCCTGGAGGTGAGGCCGTGACGGAAGGAAAAATGCGTCGCCTGGACAACATCGTTCGACGTGACATTCACGGCGAAGTCCTGCTGGTCCCGATCCGCGGCAGGTCGGCCGAGATGCAGAGGCTGTTCGTTTTGAACGAGGTGGGCGATTTCATCTGGCGCCGGCTGGACGGCACGCATTCGCGCGACGATATTCTGCGCTTGCTCCAGGACCGTTATATCGTTCGGGCCCAGGATGCCGCCTCGGACCTGGAAGAATTCCTGGGGCTGCTGAGCGCGGCCAACCTGGTCGAAGAGGTGCCATGACAGTCGTGGACTGCCGTTCATCTCCCATTCCCGACGGTGCCGAACACCTGCGCAAACTTGCGCGCATTGCCGTCGAACATCGGATTCCGCTGTTCGGAGCCTTCGATCTCACCTATCGATGCAATCTGAATTGCATTCACTGTTATCTTGGGCCGCACGATGGAGACCACGAAACGCTCGGGCCGGAAGCGGGCGCCGCCCGGATTCGCGACTTGTTGCGGCAGGCGGCGGAAGCAGGGTGCCTGTACGTTCTCCTGTCGGGGGGCGAACCGCTGCTCAGACCCGATTTCGAGTCGATCTACCGATACGCCCGGTCTCTGGGGCTGATCGTCACCGTGTTCACCAACGCCTGCCTGATCGACGCACGGCATATTGAAATCTTCAGGGAGGTTCCCCCGTACCTGGTCGAGGTCAGCGTCTACGGGGCGACGCGCGGGACCTTCGAGAAAATCACCCGGGTGCCGGGATCCTTTGAACGGTGTCTGAGAGGCATCGGCAGACTGGTGGACGGCGGAATCCGGACGGGTCTCAAGACGATGATCATGCGGAGCAACGTGCAGGAGATCCCCGCCGTGGAAGCGCTGGCGAAGCACTTCGGCACCGGGTTCCGGTTGGACCCGGTGGTTTGCCCTCGTTTGGACGGCACTCCCGCCCCTCTTGTCGAGCGGGTCGACCCGCGGCGTGCGGTGGAACTGGAACTGGCCGAAAAGGAGAGGATTTCGAGCTACAGAAAATACCTCGAACGCGCCGCGGCGTTGTCGCCTCCGTCGGCATTGTATGAATGCGGTGCGGGTCGTGCTGCGTTTCACATCGATCCCGGGGGGGTGCTTCGCCCCTGTCTGATGGTTCGCTCGCTTGCGTTCGATGCCCTTGCGGAAGGCTTCAGGGCGGCGCACGCAAGGGCCGGGGCGGCGATCTCCGGGCTGAGAGCGGTCAGAGGACAACCGTGCTTTGAATGCGCGAAACGTCCGGTGTGCGGATACTGCCCGGGTTTGTTCGAGTTGGAAAACGCCTCGGCGAGCATACCGTCGGGATTTCTGTGCCAGTTGGGAACTCACCGGTTGCAGGTCCTGCAAGGCGATTCGAGCGCGTAGGAGGAGAGGATGAAAGACGATTTGATCGGCCGGACTCCCGGGCAGCCGTTTCCAGCGGATGCCCGGGACGCTCCGGCAAGGAAGGCTTATGAGAAACCGACCGTCTCCTTCATCGATCTGACCGTCGGGGAAGTTCTCGCCACGGGCTGCAAGACCGTGAGCGGAGGGTATGCGGCGACCACTTCGCCTTGCAGCGCAGGCAGTTGTTCCGGTGTCGGTTCATAGCCGGCGGGCCGACTCGGTTCCCACACCAACCCCGGCAAGAGTTGGTGAGGTTCGGAAAGTGATCGGCGGCCTCGAGGTGCGGGTTACGGCCGTCGGCTGCCGTATCGCGATCCCCGACGACCCCGCGTATCGGCCGTTTATCGATTTCGAGGGGCTCCGGACCGGTCCGCGCGGCGATATTTCGATACACGTCTTTGCCGATTCGACCCCAAGTGTCGAGGGACTGCCGGAGGTATTCGACAACGACGAGACGTGGAAGATGTATCGAGCGGACGGGGGCTACGTTCTTTCCTTCAGAGGGAATGGACTTCCGCCTCGGGAGCACATCCTCGTCCGGGCCGATTCCGGCACGCGCACGGTGAGCGTCCACTGCCTCGACGTCATGCCTGGAGCGCCGGAGGAACCGCCTCTTGTGTTCGATCCCGTCCGTTATCCACTCGACCAGATCCTGCTCATGAACCACATGGCTTGCCGCGGCGGCATCATTGTTCATTCGGCGGGGTTTTCCCTGGACAGCGCGGGGTTGGTGTTTGCGGGAATGTCGGGGGCCGGGAAGAGCACCATGGCCCGAATCATTGCCGCCAATGCTCCGGAAGCGAAACCACTGAGCGACGACCGGATCGTGCTCCGCATGATGGAAGGTCGGTGGCGTGCTTACGGCACACCCTGGCCGGGCGAGGCGGGGGCGGCCGCGAGAGGCTGGGCGGAGCTTCGGGCGCTGTTTTTCCTGGCCAGGGATTCGGCCCATCGCGTGGAACCGTTGTCCCCCGCGCAGGCGCTCAAACGGCTTTTTCCCGTGGTTTCCTGCCCGTGGTACGATAGGGATCGGCTGCCGGGAGTACTGGACTCCTGCGAGCGGTTGGTCGCGCAAATTCCCTGCTTCGAGTTGCGTTTCGCACCGACACCCGGTGTCGTCACCTTGCTGCGCGATTTCGTTCGCCGCCGGCAGGTGGGGTGACTCCCGCCGGATCGCGAGACTTCCCGACCCGCTTCTCGCCGGCTTTTCCCGGCCGGCGAAAGGTCGGCACGCCTCCGTTCGTTCCCACGCGTCATTCCGGACCCCCACGAGGTCGCTATGGACCAGGAAAGCCGTCGGCACCCCCACCATGCCCGCGACCGGGGGCAGGGGATGCGTCTGCCTCGCCCGGTCGTCTTCGCACTCCAACCGTCGTCTGCGGACTTGCCAAAGAGTCACCATAGGTTATAAAAATGCCTGGCGGCCCGGAACGCCGTGCGCGGAGTCCGCGTAAAGAGGGGCGGGCCGGCGGGGATGACCGGCAAATATCTGTTTCAAACGGACGCCCGGAGTGTTATGGTTCGGCGGCAGCCTGATCGATTCCATTTTGCCCGTAACTGCGGGGAGTTATCGTGCACGAACTGTCCATCGCGCAGAGTCTTTTCGATATTGTCATGGAAGAAAGCCTGAAGCACGGCGTCACAAACGTCCGAGCGATCAAGCTGGAGGTCGGCGCCATGGCCGCCGTCGTCCCGGAGGCCCTGACGTTTTGTTTCGAGCTGGTGAGCAGGGACAGCATTGCCGAAGGGGCGCTGATCGAGATCGTGACCCTGCCGGTCGTTGCGCGATGCGGCGAATGCGGCCTTGAATTCGAGGTCCGGGATCAAATTTTCAGGTGTCCTCGGTGCGACGTCCCTGTGTCCGACCTGGTGAGCGGAAGAGAACTCTCGATCGTCAACATTGAAGGTGAAACAGGAGAAGAGGATGGCTCAGATTAACGTTCCCGTGGTTCGCAATATCCTTCAGGCCAACGAACGGCTGGCGGCGGAAAATCGGAGACGGTTCGACGAGGCGGGCATATATGTGATCAACCTCATGAGCTCACCCGGTGCCGGCAAGACTTCCCTCCTGGAGCGGACCATCGAAGGGCTCGCCGGACGGGTGAAAATGGCCGTGATCGAAGGTGACGTGCAGTCCTCGTTCGATGCCGAGCGGATTCAGCGCAAGGGAGTGCAGGCCGTGCAGATCAACACCGACGGCGGGTGCCACCTGGACGGCAACATGATCCAGATTGCGCTGGAAGCCATCGATCTGAAGGGTCTCGAGCTGCTCATCATCGAAAACGTCGGGAACCTGGTCTGCCCCGCTGAATTCAATCTCGGAGAACACGACAAGATCATGATCCTGAGCGTTGCCGAAGGGGACGACAAGCCCTTGAAATACCCGCTCATGTTTCAGCTTTCCTCGGTGCTCCTGGTCAACAAGATCGATCTTCTCCCGTACATCGACTGCGATCCCGCCAAGATTCGGGAACAGGCCCTCCAGTTGAACGGCGCTCAGCGGATTTTCGAAGTCTCGTGCCGCACGGGCGAAGGTTTGCAGCCGTGGTTCGCGTGGCTCCAGGATAAGATCCGCGAACGCAAAGCCCGGCGTTCGGGCTGACCGGTCGTGAAGAACCCCCTGCAAGCGAATATCGGCCCGCGGGGCGTGGAGGTTCCGGTGGATGAGGCGGAGTCCGGGGAAGGCCGCCGCCGGGTGCTCGTGCGAATACGCGGCATCGTCCAGGGTGTCGGATTTCGTCCGTTCATCTATCAACTGGCCACGATGCACCGGTTGGGCGGCTGGGTGTGCAACCAGTCGGACGGCGTGGAAATCGAGGCGGCGGGACGATCCGGTGACGTCGAGGCATTCCTGGACGACGTGCCGAAGAAGGCGCCGCCTCTTGCCCGAATTGTCGAAATGGATGTTTCCGAGCGCTCCTATGCCCCGATGGAGCCTTTCCGGATCGTGAAGAGCCGGTCGCTCGACGTTCGCGCCACCTTGATCGCGCCCGACGTGTGCACTTGCGGCGACTGCCTGCGCGAGCTGTTCGATCCGGGAGACCGCCGCTTCCGTTACCCCTTCATCAACTGCACCAACTGCGGGCCGCGCTACACGATCATCAAGGACATCCCCTACGACCGCGACAAGACCACCATGGCCCGGTTTCCCATGTGCTCCGCCTGCGCGAAGGAGTACGAGGATCCGATGGCCCGGCGCTTTCACGCCCAGCCCAATGCCTGCCCGGAATGCGGGCCACAGGTGTGGCTCGAGACGACCGCAGGCGAGCGGCTCGGGGAACGCGAAGCCGCCGTTGCCGAGGCGATCCGCCGCCTGGGGGAGGGGGCCATCCTCGCCGTGAAAGGCCTGGGCGGGTTCCACCTCGCCGTGGACGCAATGAACGAGGCGGCCGTGAGCCGTCTCAGGAGGCGCAAGATCCGGGAGGACAAACCCTTCGCGGTCATGTTTCCGGATCTGGAAACCGTGGAATCCACCTGCCGCCTGAGCGATCGCGAGGCGGAACTGCTCGGGAGCCCGCAGCGGCCCATTGTGCTTTTGGAGCGACGCCGGGACGCGGGGCGGGGAGACATCGCCGACAGCGTCGCTCCGCACAACCGCTGCCTGGGGGCTTTCCTGCCGTACACCCCGCTGCACTTCCTGCTCTTCGAAGGGGCTCCCTACCGGGCCCTGGTCATGACCAGCGGCAACCAGAGCGACGAGCCCATCGTGATGACCAACGAAGATGCGCGCGAACGACTCAGGGACATCGCCGACCTGTTGCTGCTCCACGATCGGGACATCTACATGCGCTGCGACGATTCGGTCACCCGGGTGCTCGACGGGACGCCGCGGCCCATGAGAAGGGCTCGCGGCTACGTGCCCGTTCCCGTCTTCCTGCGCGACCCCGTGCCCTGCGTACTGGGCGTGGGAGCGGAGCTCAAGAACACCGTCTGTCTCACCCGCGGCCGGGAAGCGTTTCTGAGCCAGCACGTCGGCGACCTGGAAAACCTAGAGACTCTGCGATCCTTCGAACACACCATCGCGCACCTGAAACGCATCCTCGAGGTCGAACCCGAATGCATCGTCCACGATCTGCACCCCGATTATCTCAATACTCAATGGGCCCTGAGACAGACCGGCATGCGCCTCCTGGCCGTTCAGCATCACCATGCCCATATCGCGTCCGTGATGGCCGAACGGCGCCTGGACGGCCCGGCGATCGGGTTGGCGCTGGACGGGACGGGCTTCGGCACCGACGGGACGGTCTGGGGCGGCGAGATTTTGCGTGTGGAAGGCACGGGGTTCGAACGACCGGCCCATTTCCACCGGGTGCCCATGCCCGGCGGGAGCAAGGCCATCAAGGAGCCCTGGCGGATGGCGTTGAGCTACCTGCGCTGTCTCGACCCTCACCCGGAAGAGGCTTTCCGGGATTTCACCGACCGATGGCCCGCCCGGAGCGTCGGGGTGCTGCTGCAGATGCTCGAGCGCGGGGTCAATTCTCCCCTGACGTCCTCCTGCGGGCGCCTCTTCGATGCCGTGTCGGCTTTGGTCGGAGTCCGCGATGCGGTGAACTATGAAGGCCAGGCCGCAATCGAGTTCGAACAGTGCATGGAGCCCGATTCGGGAGCCTACGAAGGCGAATTGAGACGCGAAGGGGAAGGCTGGATCATCGATCCTCTGCCCATGGTCCTCCGGGTGATTGCGGATGTGCGGGCCCGCGTCCCGCGCGGCAAAATCTCGGCCCGCTTTCACAACGGCCTGGTGGAGCTTCTCGCCGATGCCGCGGCGAAAGTCTGCGCGGAAACGGGGCTTCAGCGGGTGGTTTTGAGCGGGGGCGTTTTCCAGAACATATACCTCCTGGAGCATCTCGAGAAGAAACTGGTGCGGCTGGGCCTGGAAGTGTACGGCCACGTGGAAGTTCCGGCCAACGACGCGTGCATCGCCCTCGGGCAGGCCCATATCGGGGCGCAACGGCTCATGCGCGCCCGGTGAAAGCGCTTTCGTTGGGTGGAAACGCCGGATGGCGACTGTGCGCCAAACGCTGCCGCCCCGTGAACCCGGCCTGCCCGATGGAGGTTCGGTCGGTTCCCCGATAGTCCGGCCATTGGATTTCAGGCCATTGCCAATGCCGGAAAAAGCGGGTTATCATTTTCTTCGTCGGCGGTCATGGGCCGCAAACCGGGAGCATTATGGAATGAAATACCTCGATGAATACAGAGATCCCGAACTGGCCAGGACTCTTATCGAATCCCTGCGCAGGAGGCGTTTCGATCGGGACGCGCGGCTGATGGAAATCTGCGGAACGCACACCGTGGCCATATTTCGCTCGGGTTTGAGGCAATTGCTCCCGGCGCGCATCCAACTCATCAGCGGACCGGGCTGCCCGGTTTGCGTCACGGCCAACGAGGACATCGACCGGAGCGTCTGGCTGGCGCAGCAACCGGAGGTGACCATCACCACGTTCGGGGATCTGCTCCGGGTTCCCGGTTCCTCCTCGTCATTGCACGTGGAGCGCAGCAAGGGCGCGGATGTACGGATCGTCTACGGCAGCCTCGACGCAGTCCGGATTGCCCGGGAGAATCCGGATCGCCAGGTGGTGTTCGTCGGGATCGGTTTCGAGACGACGGCCCCGACGGTGGCCGCAGCCGTCCGGACGGCCGCGGCGCAGGGTTTGGAGAATTTTTCGGTCTTTTCGGCTCACAAGCTTCTGCCTCCTGCCATGAGAGCGCTCCTGGAAGCCGAAGATCTCAAGATCAACGGCTTCATCTGCCCCGGGCACGTCAGCACGGTGATCGGAGCTTGCGCGTACCAGGAAGTGGTGGACAACTATCGTATTCCCTGTGTGGTCACGGGTTTTGAGCCGCTCGATCTCCTCCAGGGGATCGGCATGCTGGTCGAGCAGATCGAGAGCGGCAAGGCGGAGGTGGCGAACCAGTACCGGCGCGCGGTCAGCTGGGAGGGAAACGTTGCGGCGAGGCGCCTGATCGATGAGATATTCGAACCGGTGGACTGCACCTGGCGCGGTCTGGGAGTGATTCCGCGCAGCGGCCTCAGGATCCGCGAGCAGTGGCGGGTATTCGATGCGAGCTCGCGTTTTTCAATGCCCGCGATCCAGGTCCGTGAACACGCCGGATGCCGTTGCGGCGAGGTGTTGCGGGGGGTGATGACGCCGCCGGAATGCGGCCTCTTTCGAAAGGTGTGCACTCCCCAGGATCCCAAAGGACCATGCATGGTTTCCAGCGAAGGAACGTGCGGGGCCTATTTCCGGTTCTCTTGATGCGTTGCCGTCCCGGTGGCCGGCGGGAGGAAAGGGTGGGGCTTCGGAGGAACGAGGGGGAAAACGGCCGCGATCGACGGTTGGATGGCGGAGTGCAGGACGTTCGGCCGGGGCCGGACAGTTGACGGGGGCGGGTGACACATGCAGGTGAAAACGATCCAATTGGACCAGGGGAGCGGCGGGCGCGCCACACACGAACTGGTGGGAGAGCTGTTCATAAGGGCCTTCCGCAACGATTTCCTGCTCGAGCTGAACGACAGCGCGCTGGTCAGCGTTGAAAACGGCAGAATCGCTCTCACGACGGATTCCTACGTTGTGGATCCCATAGAGTTTCCCGGCGGCAACATCGGCAGTCTCGCCGTTCACGGCACGGTCAACGACCTGTGCATGCGTGGAGCAAAGCCGCTTTATCTCACCGTGGGATTCATACTGGAGGAGGGGCTTTCCATCGAGACGCTGGAACAGGTGGTGGAGGCGATGTCGCGCGCCGCGCGCGAGGCCGGGGTCCTGATCGTCGCCGGAGACACCAAGGTGGTGCCCAGGGGCAAGGCGGACAAGGTGTTCATCAATACGTCCGGAATCGGGGTCGTACCCGCCGGGATCCAGGTGGCCGGCCAGAACGCCCGGGCCGGAGACGCCGTGTTGATCAACGGCACCATCGGTGACCACGGGATGGCCGTGCTCTGCAAAAGGGAGGGGCTCGCGTTTGAAAACGAAATCCGGAGCGATTCGGCGTCGTTGAATGGCCTCGTCTGGAAAATGCTCGATGCCTTCCCTGGAATTCACGTGCTGCGGGATCCGACTCGCGGCGGAGTGGCCACGACTCTGAATGAAATTGCCGCCCAGTCGGATGTGGGCGTCCGTCTTTTCGAGGAGGCTCTGCCGATTCGTGAAGACGTTGCCGGCGCCTGTGAAATCCTGGGCCTCGATCCCCTCTACGTGGCCAATGAAGGCAAAGTGCTGGCGATCGTGCCGCCCGAGGGGGCGGAAACGACGCTTGCCGCAATGAGGGAGCATCCTCTGGGGAAGGATGCGCGGCGCATCGGGGAGGTGGTGGCCGACGATCCGGGAAGGGTGTTCATGCGTACCCGCATCGGCGGTCACCGGCTGGTTGACATGCTGCGCGGCGAGCAGCTTCCCAGGATATGTTAGTCGGTTTGCGTGCCGTCGCGAACAATGATCTGCAGTGCTGAGTCATGATGTTTACCAGGAAATCCCGGAAATTCGAGAAGAACGATGCCAGGTGCGCGGTATGCGGCGGCGACATGTCCGGCGTGGGAAGCGGCATCGAAGTGTGCCCCGACTGCGTCCGGAGGCGCTGGAAGGACTGCCGGCCAAGGCTCGAAGCCATCCATGCGGGTTCGAGGGAGGTGTTCAATCTGCCTCTTCGGGCGCCGGGAGACCCCGGCGGATTCGCTTGCGATCTGTGCTACCGGCGGTGCCGCATAGGCCGGGAGGATACCGGGTATTGTGGAATACGCAGCGGTTCGAGCGCAAGCATTCACAACGACGGCCGTACCCATGCCAGGCTCTCTTTCTACTATGATCCCCTGCCCACCAATTGCGTCGCCGACTGGGTTTGTCCCGGCGGAACCGGGGCCGGCTATCCCGAGTTCGCCAATGACCGTTGCACCGAGGTCGGGTACTACAATCTGGCGGTGTTCTTCGAAGCCTGCAACTTCAACTGCCTCTACTGCCAGAACTGGTCGTTCAAGAAAACCGCCGGAACGAGGCGGGCGTGGCATTCCGTGAATTCACTGACCGGGGCGGTGACCGACCGGACGAGCTGCATCTGCTTTTTCGGCGGCGATCCCACTCCCCAGCTCCCTTATGCCCTCCTGGTTTCTGAAGCGGCTCGCCGGGAGCGCCCCGGGGGTATCCTCAGGATTTGCTGGGAAACCAACGGAAGCATGGACCCGTCCTGGCTGGAACCGATGGCGCGGATATCGATGGAGACCGGCGGGTGCGTGAAGGTGGATCTCAAGGCCTGGAACCCCAGGATTCACAGGGCGCTGTGCGGGTGCGACAATCGACGGGTGCTGGAGAATTTCGCCCGGCTTGCCGAGTGGGTCCCGTTGAGACCCGATCCC
>Ga0208041_1000247_pt1 | contig 62066 bp, 51 predicted proteins | sample AD_SCU002_MetaG_FD_184453 | JGI IMG/M metagenome (GOLD analysis project Ga0208041, IMG submission 184453) | Active sludge microbial communities of municipal wastewater-treating anaerobic digesters from China - AD_SCU002_MetaG (SPAdes) (version 2) | ecosystem: Engineered > Bioreactor > Anaerobic...
TTTTTTTTATAGTAACCATTTTCTCCTTGCATTATCACCTCGTTCTCTGGTAAGCAAACCGAGGTCGGTATACCTTCTAAAGCTATATCTTTGATATATATAGTTTTATAACCTCTTTGCTTTTTACTAACTATCATTTTCGGGAAGAATAACCCATTATCTCTCCAAAAAATCCAATTTGCTATATATTTTTTTGATGGAGGTTTTAATTTATTATGTTTTATTATTAATGGAAATTCATTTAGAAATAATGATTGATTTGTCTCTAAATTCATTAATTTTATAATATTATAATTTCTAGAACTCAAAAATAAAAAATGAAAACAAAGTCGATGGTAACCTTTATAGTATAAGATTGGATGTTTATATATATAAAAATCCTCTTTCCATTTTTCGAAATATAATTCATTTGTAATAGTATCAAATGGTATCGCTAATTCAAAAAAAATTTTAATTTTTTCTCCTTGCATTCTATAAATGTTTTTTATTATAGCATAATCATTACAATTAAATTTAGGTGGCTTGTCATAAGTTTTAATTTCGTATCTACTTTTTATTTTTGTAGAGATAAATATTGTGTCGCCATTTCTATGATAATATGCTGTATCTATTAATGGTTCTTTCAGTGAATTACTTAAAAAACTTATAGTACATAAACTATCCGATATAAATTCTAAATGTCCTAAACCACCTTTACCATAATAATGCGAACCTAAATCTTGACAATTAATAGTAATATTTTGTAAAACTATAAATATTAAAATAAAAAATTTAATTTTCATTTCTTTATCTTTATTTTTAATGGTTTATTGCGAAAACAATTTGTTCTTTGTAGACCAATATCTTGCTTGTATTGAGCGACTGTATAATAAGATTTTTCTTTTTTACTTTTTTTCATTACAGGGAAATAATAATTATTATAAATCCAACACCATTGCTGTGCTTTATTATTAATAGGTATTAATTTATTTTTTTTAATTTTTAAAGGAAATTCATTAAAATAATGGCCAACATTATATAAAGTAATAAATTTAATAGAAAAATATTTAGCACCTATTACTGATAAATAAGGCTTTTTGACCAAAAATTTTTTATTAGGCCATTCACAAAAGTATAATATCTCTCCATACTCTAATGGTGGTTGCATATTATTAAATACTATTTGTTGATTAATACTATCAAAGGGTAAAACAAATTGCTGAGTGAGAATATATGTTTTATTATCAAATTTTTTATACCTCTTAATAATCACTGGGTTACCATCTAATACAGGTATAACACTGTCTGATACAATTATTGAATACATTCCCTTTATTTTAGTAGATATCCACATAGTATCATTTGTTTTTCTATAATAAATAGTATCATATATATTACTATCTTGACCAAATGAATTCATACAAATAATACCCATAGAGTCATCAATGAGTTCTAATCTACCAAATCTATTTTTACCAAAATATAAACTCTGACTATATAGATTAATAATGGTAAAAATAAGGAATAATGTTAAAATAATTCTTCTATACATAAATTTAATTATTAAATCTTTCAAATGTATCTATACCAAATTTACCTTTTAAAATTAATTTATCATTTTTAATTTCACATAAGCTTGTGTCTGTATAATTATAATCATAATAAATTATTAATGTTTCACCTTTTAATTTATACTGATACCATTCATTTGCATCTACGTAAAACATAGAATCTTTTACAATTTTAAAGGTAGCATTTATGTCTTCAGGATAATACCAAATACCTAACAGTTGATTAATATCTATGTTAATCTTATTATTTATTCTATTTGTATCTTCTTTAGATGAAGTTGCTGAATAAATATTTTTGCTTGTTAAACTACTATCATTCAATTTTTCATATTTTGATTCATGTTTTGTATTTTTACAAGAAACAAAAATGAAAATAAATAATAATAAAAGAAGAATAATATTTTTCACAAATTTTTTTTCATTTCTTATGTAAAATTAATGAATATTTTTGAATAATTTTTTATAAAGAATAAATCTTATAAATTTTAACTATCGCATATTTTTTGATATTTCTCTCATTCTCCCGTCACATTGTCTCCTTGTCATCTAGTCTCCTTGTCATCCAGTCTCCTTGTCATCCAGTCTCCCAGTCATCAATTCACCCACTCTCCCTGTCACATTGTCTCCTTGTCATCCAGTCTCCCCGTCTCCAAGTCTCCCAGTCATCATTTCTCCTCGTCATCCTGTCTCCAATTTCTCAGTCAGTATAAGTTACTACCATAGAATCATAAATAGACCAAAAAACATTTATTTTTACAATGATATCTTTATAAAGTAATTCTGCATTAATAATATTATTTTCGAAATCTATATTTTCTATTTTAATATTTGATTTTAGAAAAATATTAGGGATATTAGATTTCTTGTATACAGATTCTTTAGCAGACCAGAATAGAGTGCTATAAAAATACAAATCATTAATAGGTAATAAATCAATTTCATCATCAGATAGAAATTTGCTTTTATTTCTAAAAGCTTTTTCAGAGAGCCTCTCTACATCTAAACCTCTAATTTCATTAACATTTTCATTTATCAAAACTGCAGAGTAATTATCTGTGTGGCTCACACTAATAGATCTAGGAGGATTTACTAAATAAGGTTTATTATTTTCATCATAATATATGCGATAAATAAAGTCTGCTTGCACTATAGATCTGATCAATGCTCTATAACTCATCCATTGTTTTTTTCTTTTTTCACTTTTAAATGAATTAAGCATAGCAAACTCTTCTTCATTCAAATATAAATATTTTAATAATTCATCTACAGTCTCGCTGATATGCCAAATACCCAATTCTAGTCCATGAGAAATCTTATTATAATAAACTAATGGCATTTATTCAATTACAATTTTTTCAGTATAAATATTTTGGTCATTGTAAATGGTCAGAATGTATACTCCTTGATTGAAAGTTATAGGAATGATGAGGTTATTCGAATTGTTTAATGCTGCATTGTAAATTAGTTGGCCTTGTATAGAGAATAATTTGATTGTTAAATTATCAAAAGTATTAACAAAATTAACATTTATAGCATCATTAGTAGTATATAAATAAGCAACAAAATCGTAATTATTTATAGTAGCTGTAGGCCCCCAGATGTCATTAACCCATTCAGGATGGTCTACAAAAGGATTTCTATTATGCTGGATTACATAGACAGAATCATTTCTTTTTCTTTCTTTACTACTAACAGGATCGAGCTGATGCCATTGCAGGAATAGATTTTTTGCCCAAGAAGATAAATCACTATTTTGGAAACTTGCACCATCCCAATTAGCAATTTTGTCCATATATCTAGTAGACATATAGAAATAGATGCGCGCTATATCTCCTTTGAAAGAATCTATAGGTTCAAAGACAGTGCCAGAATATCCACTTGTAGCAGAACTACCAAGTTTACTACCATTCAGAGATGTCCAGCTAGCATTTCCTACTTTGCCATAGGGATAATTACTTCGTCGATTATTCACATAACCATCTGTAGGCAAAACATGAAAAAGATCACTATACATGGGAGAGGCATCATTAAACCAGCTAGCTGGTACGGTGTGTTCTCTATTATAGCAATCACCTTCTCCAGAATAGTTACCACACTGATCTGTGATAAATGTAAACTCATATGGTGGTGTACCATTAGGAATATCACTATAAATGTCCCATACTTTACCATTAGATTTCTTATCAGTTCTAGGATATGCATCCCATAACTCACTGTAGCTAATAGATGTTACATTTGTTTTGATAATATTATATAAAGCTACTCTAAGCTCTTGTCCATATTTACCTTCAGCATTATCATAATATCCATTAGGTATCTGACTGAAAACTAAGATAGTAATAAAACTAAAAAAAGTTACTAACAAATATTTCATAACATAATAATTTTTACAAATTTACGAGAAATTTTTTATAAAATAATCACAATATTTAGAAATCGGACAATTAATACATTTGGGAGATTTAGCTGTACACACATATCTGCCATGTAAGATAAACCAGTGATGTATTCGATTAACATATTCTGATGGAGCTAATTCCAATAGTATTTTTTCAATTTTTAATGGAGTATCTTTTTCTTTTGCGAAACCTAATCTGGTAGCTACACGTCTTACATGAGTATCTACAGGTATAGTAGGAGCATCATATAAAACATTTAAAATAACTTTTGCAGTTTTAGGTCCTATACCAGATAGAGTAAGTAATTTTTCATAATTATCGGGTAAAATACCATTATATTTGTCCACCAATTCATCTGCTAGTGATTTTAAATATTTAGCTTTGTTATTAGGATATGAGCATGATTTTATCAATTCAAATATTTCATCAATATTTGCTGATGACAAAGTTTTAAAGTCTGGAAATTTCTTAAAAAAATTTTTTGTAATTATATTTACTCTTTTATCAGTACATTGAGCACTGAGAATGACAGCTACCGTCAGCTGATATTCATCTTTATACATTAATTCTGTTCGAGGATTAGGATTTATTTTGTCAAAAATTGTCAAAATATTAAATAAAGATTCTTTTTTGTTCATAAAAGATTAATTAGTAATTAATCCTCTACCAGTTTTATTAATTAAGCCTTGTTTATTATAATCATCTATGATAGCTTGCAAAAGACCATTAATGAAAATATGGCTTTTTTCGGTACAAAATTGAATAGCAATCTCTATGTATTCATCTATGGAAGTTTTAATAGGAATAGTAGGACAATAAACGATCTCTGTCATAGCTTGATGAATAATGTAACGGTCTAAAAGATTTAAACGTTGTAATTCCCAATTTTGAGCATGTTTTTGAATCTCTTCATCCCATTTGTTTTTGTTTAGAATAGTATTATCAAAAAGAGTTTTTACAAATTCTTTATCGTCTTCATCACCGATGTTTTTTATTGGTTTAAATGGTTGTGGAGGTATTTGAGATTCACTATTCTGAGGATTATAATTTTTTATCCACATATAAGTAATCAGAGCCATAGTATTCTGATCATCACTCCATGAGATATTACCAGATTCTAAATAAGATTTTAGCAATGGATGAAAAGCAATAAATTGCTTAAAAAATTTCGAATAAAATTTTTGATAATCTTCTAATGAATAACTATTTTTAGAAATAAAATTTTGATAAAGATACCAACCTTTGATTTTTTTGTATACATCCCAGAATAAATCACTTTCATTAGGAAAGTCTAAAGATAAATTACTAAGACCACTTTTCAAATTTTCATTATGTAATAAATCATTAATAAAAACATTATCAATAATGGCAGTATTAGGATTAATATCATCCTCAGAAGGGAAAAATTTTTCTTTATTTTTTTCGAGTCTTTCTTTATAAAACTTAATAAAATTTAGAAAAAAATAAATATTTATAAAAAAAATTTTTGCAAGATCATCAATACTATTAATTAGTGAATTCCTAGCCGAAGGTAAATCATTATTTCCTGATAAGTGAAATGCATAGACACTCTGTAATACTTTAATTCTCAAAATTCTTCTACCAATCATAAAATGATATTGCAATTGCAAAATTAATAAATTATTAGTTTTTATCCAAAAAATTAAAAATAGTTTAGAAAGAAACTAAAAATTAATTTACAATGATTTTTATACTAATTATTAATTAAGATCATAATCATCATAATTACTATTGTCAATGTCTTCCATTGGTATAGACCAGTAATTATATAAACCAAATAATAATCTTTGTTGTTTCTCCTCTGGAGTCATTTTAGCATATTTTTCTTTTTCTTTCTGAATAGCTTCGCGTTTTTTTTGTTCTTTTAATTCAAGTTCTTTTAATTTTTTTTCGTTTTCTTTCAGATATTCTTGTTCTATTCTTTTCTTTAAAAAATCTTCTGCTACATTAGGGAAAAGCTCTAATAGTAGTTGTTCTTTTTCATTATTATACAATTTTCTATTACCATATTCAGGAAATTCTTTATTAGGAAATGGTTTGTATGTGCTAGTGTCATAAGGTTTTTCTTGTTCGCTGCCAGTAATTAGTTTTCTAAATTTAGGATCTATAGGTACAGGAGTTTTACCATAAGCACCTTCTACTAATTTAATGAATTGAGTATTTTTAGTAGTGTACCAAGGTAGATTTTTATTTTCATCTAAAATGCAATTGACAGCTTGGCTACCAACTATTTGACTAGTAGGAGTTACTAATGGTACACAGCCTGCATCTATTCTTACTTTGGGCACTGCTTTTAATACTCTTGGTAATAAATGTTCCAATTTTAATTGTTGTAATTGTGAAGTCATATTAGTATACATACCACCAGGAATTTGAGCATCTCTAACAGCTTCATTAGGAGCGGGAAAATTAAAATATGCTTCTATTTGCTGACAAACTAATAAAGCATCATCAAATTTATTTTTGTAAGTAAGTTCAATAGCGTTATCAAATAATTTTTCTATATCAGTAGGTAGATTAGGATTTTGTGGATCAAACATTTTAGGATAATTATTAGGATATTGATCATAAGCTTTCAGCTCTTTGCGAATATCCATCAATATTTCTTGTAGTTTAGGAATCACAGAAATATTAGCTTCTACATCTATATTTAGTTTTTTACAAAAATGATAAACTATTTCGAAAGATGCTGCTGCTGGTCCACCAGCAAAGGGGAAAATATTAGTATCGATAATATCTGCACCTGCAATAATAGCAGATAGGGTAGAGGCAAGCCCATATCCAGGAGTACTGTGAGAATGAAAATCTACGGGTATAGATAACTCTTTTTTAAAAGCAGAAATAATATCATAAGCAGCTTTAGGAGTTACTAAACCAGCCATATCTTTTAGAGTAACCATATTAGCACCCATAGATTCGTGAGCTTTTGCTTTCTTAACAAAATATTCTGTAGTGAAGATTTTAGTTTGCTTTCTATGTAATATTTTATCAAAGAAATTTTTGGGTTCTAAAACTGGATCTACTGTATAGCAAACAGCACCATCTGCTGTAGCCCCATATTTTTTGCAATAATCTACTGACGATTTACAATTATCTAAATCATTTAATGCATCGAAAATCCTTAAAATATCCACACCATCAGCGATAGCATTTTTGATAAAACCTTCTATAACCCATTCAGGATATGGATTATAACCAAACAAATTTCTACCTCTAGATAGAGCAGTTAATTTACTAGCTTCACCGATGCCTTCTTTTATTTTTTTTAATCTAATCCAAGGATCTTCATTTAAAAATCTCATAATACTATCTGGAACTGCTCCGCCCCATACTTCCATTGCATAGAAATGTGCTTCTTTAAAATATGGTAATGTCCTATCTACTTGTTCTTGACTCATTCTAGTAGCAAATAAACTTTGCTGACCATCTCGCAAAGTTAAATCTCTTATTTTAATAGTTTTAGTACTCATATAACCTTAATTTTATTATAGTGCAAATATAATAAAATTTTTTATTTTAACTTTGCAAAGTATGGAAAATTTTATAACTCTTAAACAACTGTCTGACCAGATTACTAGTATTATAAATCAAAATTTTACCAGTAGCTATTGGGTACTAATGGATATACAAAAATTAAATCTGTATCGTACCGGGCATGCATATCCGGAGCTTGTAGAAAAAGATGAAAAAACAAACAAAATAGTAGCTCAAATGCATGGTATCATTTGGTCTAGTGATTTTTTAGCTATTCAAAGAAAATTTATTCAAGTGCTGGGCACTGAGATGAAAGATGGCATTAGAGTATTAGCGAAATGTTTAGTTACTTATCACCCTGTGTATGGCCTTAGTCTTAGAATATTAGACGTAGACACTACTTATTCTCAAGGCATTCTAGAACAAGAAAGATTACTTACTATTAAAAAACTAAAAGAAGAAGGTATCTATGATGCAAACAAAAAAATACCTTTTCCTCTTGTACCACAAAGGATAGCAATTATTTCTATTGAAACAAGTAAAGGATTTAATGATTTCATTGGCATATTAGCAAACAACGATTACTCATATAAATATCAATACAATCTTTTCCCTGCAATTTTACAAGGTGAGAAAGCTATTGAAAGCATTTTAGAACAATTAAGACTTATCAGTATTAAAAAAGATTTTTATGATGTAGTAGTGATAGTAAGAGGTGGAGGAGGAGAGATAGGCTTGACAGCTTATAATGATTATTCTTTAGCAAAAGCTATTGCTACTTTCCCATTACCAGTATTAACAGGTATCGGCCATTCTACTAATCTAACAGTTAGTGATATGGTAGCACATTATTCGGCTATCACACCTACAGATTTAGGATATTATATCATAGATAAAACAACAGAATTTGAAAATAAAATATTAAATATTGCAGATAAATTAATAAATATTATTAATCAACAACAAAAAAATTATGAAAATAAGATCAAAAATTTACAATTTTCAATATTACGCAATACGTCTGCACAACTTTATTCATACCAATCAAATTTAGATAAAACAATAAACTCATTTTTTAATATTATCAATTCAAATATTAATAAATCCTCATTTAATTTAGTCAAAATCGTACATATTTTGCAAAATTTATTAAAATCTAAATTAAAACAATACTATAGCGAGCTACAAAAAATTTATTTTAACATTTCTAATAATTCAAAAAACTATATTAATTCTATAAATGCAGTACTTTATAATAATACATTAATCATAAAGTATAAAACTCCATTTATAATTAAAAATCCGCAAGCACACATCGAAGACATAAAAAATTTTATTATCTTTAATATAAAGCAATATATGAATGAGTCTAAGACTAATATTAAAGAAACACAAAAAATTTTAGAATTGTCTGATCCCAAACGTATTTTAAAAATGGGTTATTTAATTATGAAAAAAGATAATAAAATCATAACCGAAGATAATGTAAATGAGAGTGATGAAGTAATGATAGAAGGATATAAAAAAAACTTTCAAGCAGAAATTAAAAAAGTTGAAAAAAATAGAAATTATGAATAACGAAGAATTAAATGTGCCAGCAAGCTACGAACAAGCATTTAATGAGCTGCAAAAGATAGTATCAGAGATAGAGCAGGGTGATATTACAATTGATATGTTATTACCCAAGGTGCAAAGAGCAGCGGAATTAATTAAATATTGTAGAGATAAATTAAGAAATACAGAAGAAGAAGTAAGCAAGATCATAAAACAGTTAGAGGATGAAACTGATGAGAGCGGGAGAAATGAGAGATAGAAATATTTAATATAAGAAGTGTTAGTGATTTGTCAATAGGAATAAGGATAAAAGGTATAAAAATAAAATTTTGTTTAACTTTATATGATATATTAATATTTCAACTTTATTAATTTAAAATACCGCTCCCACGCCCACCTATCGTGTGATGACAAGTTTAATAGTCGTCCAATATCTGACTCTACCTTATCTTTTAAATACTTATTCATCACTACAAACCACATTAGATAGTTCTGTAGATACTTTGTGGCTACTCCTCTAAATCTCATCATCCATACTAAAAAATTAGTAATCTTTTTCTCTGCTACATTTACACTATAAATTGATAATCCTTTTGTTTTATGCATCACTAATACTTTTTTGCTTGGTGATTCTTTAACTGCCTGCTGGAACTCATCATTGGGCTTAAAACATATTAAATTGTTTTCCGATACTCTACGCTTTAACTCATCCTTTATCTGACTATTTTGTACTTTATTTTCTCCAGTATGTTTAAAAAGTAAATTACCTTCTCTATCAGTCATCACTAATACGGCTACATTTGGATGAACAGTTTTCATAGCTTGTTCTTTTTCTTCTAAAGTTTTAAATTTACGACCCTTTTCTGAATATTGCATCAATAATTCATCAGTTTCAGTTATTCCAGAGAAGTTAATTCCTCTTTCTAATCCTTGGATAGCTGCCAAAATTTTATGTCTCCATTTGAAACTTGTTGGTAAACTAATGCCAACTTCTCTAGCACAAGCTCTTAGGCTTTTACCTTCTAACATACATTTTATATAATCCACTAAAAGATAATATTTATGAGAATAATAGACAAGTGATTTGGCAGTTTCTCTGAATCTATAACCACATTTTTTGCACTTATATACTTGTCTTCCATCACTTTTACCAGCTTTAGTTACATATTCGCAATGACATCTGGGACAAATGGGTGCGGTTGATAGAATCTTGATTCTCTGATAATCTAATGCTGTTAATTTATTACTATTGAGAAATTCATAAAGGTTATCTAAAAATTCACGCTTACCTTCTTTAGTAAGAGAAAGGATCTTTTGAATGTTTTCAGCTGTGTATTCCATAAATTTTTATTTTTTTCAAAATTAGCAAAAATAATTAACATGAAAAGTTTAACATATTTGTTAAAATAAAAATAGCGATGAATCTTCATCGCTATTTTTATTTATTAATTTCGATTACAATCCTTTTGCATTTGTCCATGGTTACATTGTTCACCATGATTTTGCATATTACCCTGTTGTTGCATATTACCCTGTTGTTGCATACATCCCTGCATCATATTATGCTGTGGACATGGCTTATCGCAATGTTGCATATTTTCACAACACTGTTTCATCTCGTTTTCTCTTTGATGCATATTAAATTTTTTATCCCAAAAAATTTTTTGATCTTCATTCAACAAATTTCTCACAGCATTATGAAAAGATAATTTTTCTTTTGCTAACTGCAATTTTATATTATAGATTTCATCTAGAAGTTTCTCTGCGTTAGCAACATTATATGATGCCCACGAAGTAGCTGTATTCATTTGTGCTTTTTTCTCTTCTAATTGATTTTTTAGTATAGTCATCTGCTTAATATGTGCAGCATGTAAAGTTGTTATTTGCTCTTTTTGTTGATCTGTAAGATTAGGAATACTTTGCCATCCGTACATCTTTTGTGGTTGCTCTGCTACCTGTGAAGTAGGAGGTGCAGGGGGTGGAGTAGATGGTTGAACTTTTTTCTGTGCCATCAAGGGATAAGTTCCCACAACAAGGATGGACATCATTAAAATACTCATTAACTTTTTCATAGCTTTTATATTTTTTATTATTTGGTTTACAATGTGGTTTAAATTTATCTTTCATATTTTCTAAAAAGATAGTATATTGTTCTTCGTCAAGAATTGATTTTACAGCTGTCAAATGTTTAACTAATTCTTGATGCATTTTTCTATCAAAATGAACCAAGCTATCTATATATTTGTTTATTGTAATTGCATTAGGGTTATCTTTATTTAATTGTTTAAATAAAGAATCTCTAATAATATTCATTGAATCAGCAAAAATTTTAATATGTGATCTATATAAATGCATCTCGTTTTTCATATCAAGCTCTTGTTCAGGTGATAACTGTAAATTATCCATTGGAGGCCTATGCTCTCCATGTTTAGGAATTTTCCATTCTATTGTTTGACTTTGTTTTTCTATTTTATTTATTTTAATATGATCATATACTATGATTACTAATAAAGCAATATTTAAAGCAATAGAAATGCCATATAGAATAATTAATGTTTTAGTTTTCATTTTCATCATTATTTAAAAAATTAGTAAATATAACATCAGTATAATAATAATGAGTTTCATCATTATTATTATTAATATTAATACTATGATTATCCGAAAATAGGAATATATATAAAGATATAATAATAGTAATTATTGCAGCAACCCAGGGGATAGCATTAATTAAAGTTCTTTTAGGGACAACTTTTTGCCATGGATGTGCTTGTAATCTTTGGTTCAATATTTTTAAATTATAATCAGTAGGTTGGTCCCAACATTCATCTTGTGATAATTGTATATCAATATCTAACAACATAGCCAATTGTTTACATTTCTCACAATTATTGATATGAGATAGCTCATCATTCGTAAGCTCTTCAATTGATTTTTCAATTAAATTTTTTTGTATTTCATCACATTTCATATTTATTAGACATTTAAATTAAAAAAAACTTGTGTTTTATATTGAAATATTATTTTATCATTTAAACATCACTTTTTATACTATTATAAATCAATAATTAAAGTTTTAGTACTTTTTTATAAATCTAAATTTCTTATAAATTATTATCTATATTAAAATTTGCTAAATATTTTTTTAAATTTTTTCTAGCTCTGAAAAGCAAAGATTCTACAGCTGATACACTTATGTTTAGTATTTCTGAAACTTCTTGATAATGAAATCCCTCATAGTAAAATAATTGTAGAACTAATTTTTGATTTATTGGCAGATTATCAATAGCTTTTTTAATTAAAATATTTCTTTCTTTACTATTTAATAATTGCTCTATTGAAATTGGATCAGCTGGTTCGTAAGTAGATTTTTCATTATCATTATCTAAATCCTCATTTGTAAATTTATTAAAATTCACAATTCTTTGATTTTTTTTTAATTGATTAAGTGATAGGTTAATAGCAATTCTATAAAGCCAAGTTTTAGGATCTGATTGGGCTCTAAAACCATACCAATTTTCCCATGCTTTTACGTATGTATCTTGAACTATATCCATAGCTACCTCTTCATCTTTTAATATATTAAGAGCTAAACGAAATAAAGGTTTTTGAGTTTTTTCTACTAATTCATCAAATGTTTTTATATTACTATTTTTAAATTTCTTCATTATAATAAAATGAGTAGTTGTATATTTTTAAATGAATTTTTTTGCAAATTAAAGGATTTTTTAGAATATTAATTAAGCAGATTTATAAAAAGTGTATATAAGGGGCAAGTAAAAGATTAATCTTTTAAAATTAATATTGGATTTAATCTCAACTCCATATATACATACCACGCTTGCCGATCTGATGAAGCTAAATTAAGCATTCTACCTACATCTTCTATCAATTTCTTTAACAAATATTTGTGCTTTATTATATACCACATTATGTAGCTTTGCAGGTACTTAGTTGCCACTCCTCTGAATTTATTGTTTATCCAGTTCACAAATATGCCTGTATGCTTCTCTATAGCTGTCAATCCATACAAATCATTTTTGCTCTTTTTATTTTTTATTATCGCTTTTCTTCTAAGTTCTTTGGCTTGTATATTTCGTAATTCTTCATCGTCATCACTGCATATTACTCCATTCTTTGAGATTTTTGTTGTCAATATCTTCTCTATATGTGCTTGCCTTACTTTTTGGAAGCCTACAACATTAAAAAGCATATTCCCACTTCTATCTTGAGTAGCTAGCACAGCTACTTTTTGAAGTCTTCGTATTTTGGCTATTAATTTGTCTATTGCCTTACGTTTTCTTCTGCCTTTCTCAGAATACTCCATAAGTAATTGTTTCATCTCTATGATTCCAAAAAAGTTAACATTATTATCAAAACTTCTGAGAGCTGCTAATATTCTATGACGCCAAGCAAAGCTTGTTGGTAAACTTATGCCCACCTCATCAGCACATTGTTGTAAGGTTTTGTCTTCGAGCATACAACGAATGTAGCCTAGCATCTTTTCACGTTTTTGAATTTTATATACAAAAGTTCCAGTAGTTACTCTAAAATTTCTACCACAATCTTTACAAATATAAAGTTGTTGCCCTTGTTGTCTACCGTTCTTAATGATATTACTACTTTCACAATTGGGACACAGTGGAGCAGCACTTAGAGTTTTCACCTCTTGATAATCAACTGCATCAGCCTCTTTCTCTAACATTAAATTGTATAGATTATCTAAAAATGCTAAATTCTCTTGTTTACCCATAGAGATATACTCGTCTACGTCTTCGATTATCTGTTTCATAATTCTTATTAAATTTTTTACAAATATATAAAAATTTTTAATAAGTTGTCCAATATAAACTTATAAATATTTTTGATCTTATTACTACCCCTTGCTTCTTTCCCCTTTCATAAAACTAAATCTAAAAACATCATTAAAACAAACCCCCCTAATGTAGATATTGTCGCTATCTCATTGTGTTGATTATTCTGCGACTCAGGTAATAATTCTTCTATTACTACAAAAGTCATTGCTCCTGCTGCAAAAGATAAGGCATAAGGCAGTAATCCTTGTATAAAATATACTGCTATAAATCCCATTATTGCTGATAAAAATTCTACAAATCCAGATAATTGTCCTATGGCAAAAGCTCTCCATTTGCTATTACCCTCTTTAAGCAGTGGAAATGATACTGCTAATCCTTCTGGAAAATCTTGTATTGCTATACCTATTGTCAAAGATATTGCTCCTGCTATTCCTACGAAATTATTAGCATCTATCGAAGCAAATGCTACTCCTACTGCTAGTCCTTCTGGAATATTATGAATTATTATTGCTAATGTTAAAAGTGTAGTTTTTTTTAATTTACTTTTATGACCTTCTATATAAGTTTTGTTGCCTAATGCATGTAAATGTGGGATTGTGATATCTAAAATCTTTATAAATGCTACTCCAAGTATAAATCCTAATACTGGTGCTATCCATTCTATATGTCCTTGCATTCTTTCCATTTCTATTGCTGGTAATAGCAATGAAAAAAAACTAGCAGATAGCATTAATCCAGCAGCAAAACCTAGTGAAATATCTAATATCTTTTGCTGTGGTGATTTTAAGAAATATACTGTTGCTGCACCTAATGATGTACCTAACCACACGAATATACCACCTAAGCATACAAGTATAAATGGTGATAATCTTAGTAAATCTTCCACAAATGTTAAATTATAGTTTCTATTATTTTGCGATCTATTTTATGATAAAATCTAGATTCTATCTTGTCTCTGTATTCAGTGTATTCTTCATATGCCTCATCAAATTTCAATCTTGCTTCTATGACTTCATTATATTTGCCAAGTAAGCCCATTACTAGCTCACATATTTCTCTTACTGCATTTCGGTTTCCTGTATTTGCAGTAATATAATCTACTAGTTCATTATCTCTTACATACATCTCAAATAATGGACTTGCACTGCGTCTCACTAAAAATGATGTTCCTACTAAATCAGCTGCTGACACATCTAATACATCATCCATTACAAACATTATTTGTGATGGTTTTATATTAAATTGTTCATTCACATGTTGCACTGCTTCTCTTGTATATTTAAATGTGAAATATACTGCATCGAAATGTTCTCTTTTTGCTAATTGAAAAGCTGACTCATTCACTTGATCGGTGATGATCCCTATAAATGGAACTTTATTACTGATTCTATACAGAGCAAATCTTAAAAGATTTATACCTAAACTATCTATTTCATTATATGAGCTGGGAAACTCTACACCTTTCTCACCACTATTAAATACTCCATCCCAGTCTAAAAATATAGCTTGTGTATTTTCAAGTTTTTTTGCTAATTTATTCGCTGGTGTTAGAAATGAACCACCTAATTTTTCAAATATTTCAGATATGTTATTAGTATCCATAAAAAAATTTTTGTCAAAATTATAAATTTTTTAATCATTTAACAATCTATTTTTGTTTTTATTTTTTTTAAAATATTTAAGTTTGTAAAAAAAAGCAATGTACATTTCTCCTTTACAAAATATTTTATCAGATTTTCGAATATTATTATGTTCTAATAGCCCTCGTAGAAAGCAACTTCTAAAGGAGATGGGAATAGATTTTACGATTGTAAAAAATGATTTTAATGAAGAGGTTAATACTAAACTAACTCCTGAAGATCTTGTTATTAATTTAAGTCAAGGTAAAAGTTTGGCTTATAATAAGTTAATAGATAAAGAAATTTTAATTACAGTAGATACCATTGTGTGGCATAATGATAAATATATTGGTAAGCCAAAGGATAGAGAAGATGCAAAATTAATATTGCAAACTTTATCCGGTGATTGGCACGAAGTATATTCTGGAATAACCTTGAGAAATATTCATTTGACTAATTCATTTTTTGATGTTACAAAAGTAAAGTTTAAATCATTTAATGAAGAAGAGATAGACTACTATATAAATACTTATCAACCGTATGATAAAGCTGGTAGTTATGGTGCTCAAGAATGGTTGGGCTATATCGGAATCGAAAAAATAGAAGGTTCTTTTTTTAATGTTATGGGCTTACCAACTCACAAATTATATGAAGAGCTAATTAATTTTGTAAAAAAAATAAAAATATAGTTTACAAAAATTTTTTTATCTTTATGCAGCCAGAATCCTTTTACCTAAAAGGGTAGAGAAGAGTAAAATATTTTTTATTCTTCAATCTCTTTATCATATATTTTAACATATTCTCTGATTTTTTCTATTGGACCGAAAAGTACTAATCTATCATTTTTATGTAATAATGTTTTAGGGTCCCTAGCAGGTGTATATTCAAATGAAGGAGTATGATATAATTCGCTTCGCTCAAAAGGACTTTCTGTATATGAATATCTTTTAAGCATTAAAATATTAATATCATCATTGATTTTTATATCACCTAATTTCAGATTTTCGTATGATCTAGGAATATTTATTTCTACAGCGATAAAGTTTTTAGATATTGGAAATGCATCATAAATTATTTTACTCGCAATCTGCATAGCTAGTCTACCAGCAGATTCGATTTCGGGTTCAAAAATGTATTTAACTCTCAGTAGAGATAAAATCTGCCAATGAATATTATTGATAGCTCTTGCATAGATGATTTTAGCCTCATATTTTTTCAATAGTGCTACCATTGTCAGACTAATGCCCACATCATGACCTATGCACACAATGCAAAAATCATATAAAGATACTTCTAATTCATTCATTACCTCATCTTTAGTGGCATCGCCTTCTACCACATTGGTAATGCTGTCTTTATATAAATCTACTAGATGATGATTAATATCTACACCTGTTACTTCCATATCTTCGAGAGTTAGCCTTCTAGCTAATTCGCTACCGAAATTACCTAACCCTAATACTAAAACTTTTTTACTCATTTATTTATTTTTATAAGTTTACATCAATTTCTGGATATTTGATTAACCTTTGCTTAGCTTTCCTAATGATAGCTAAAAATAGGATAATAAATTGCATTCTGCCAATAAACATTTCTGTTATTATCACAATTTTAGATGCTAAAGATAGACTAGGAGTAATACCTAATGTTAATCCTACTGTGCCAAAGGCTGAAAACACTTCAAACATTATATTCATAAAACCCAGATGTGGATCAAAAGCACATACTAAAATTGTTCCTATGAAAATCGTCAATAAAGAAAAAACAATGATAACAAATGCCTTTTGTATACTGCTATTACCGATAGAACGTTTTTTGAAAATAATTTTTTCTTGATTTTTACCTAGAGACCTTGCATTTAAAAATGCTAATGCTAATGAAGTGGTTTTAATACCACCTCCAGTACTACCTGGTGATGCTCCTATCCACATTAATATTATTATAAACATTACTGTAGCAGGTGAAAAAATAGCAAAATCTAAAGTATTAAAACCTGCTGTCCTTGGCGTCACTGAGCAAAAAAATGCTTGTACAATTTTATCAAACCAATTATAGCTAGCTAACCCCTTATTAGCTTCTAAAATTAAAATTACTGCCATTCCTATTACGAGCAATATTATTGTGGTTCTCACCACTATTATATTGTTTATATTGACAATTTTAGGTCTAATTATTTTTGATTTATTAAATATTTTTCTAAAAAAATTTTTAATATATAGAAAGAAGTTATTTACGAAACTTTTAATTACAAAAAATCCTAAACCACCGAAAATTATTAACCCACCTATTGTAAAAATGCTTAAATAATTACCAACAAAGACACTATTCATCATACCACCATCTACATTACTAAAGCCTGCATTACAAAAAGCTGCTATTGCGTGAAAAATCGCAAAAAATACGTGCTGAGATATTGTATTAAACTCTCCCGCAGGTGTAGAAAAATAAATTAATATAGCACCTATACTTTCGAAAAATAATGTTATTAGTATTACTGCATAAAGATTTTTTAAAACTTCTTTGTATGTAGAAGCTCCTATGCTAAATCCTAAGCCTTGTTGCTCCTTGAGAGATAAATCTGAACGTGTAAATGACAAAGCTAAAAAACTTGTTATTGTCATTATTCCTAATCCACCAATTTGTATTAAAATTAATATAATTAATTTCCCTAACCATGTAAATGTAGTTGCTATATTTAATGTACTCAAGCCCGTTACACATACAGCAGATACAGTGATGAATAATGAATCTTCATATTTTATATCTTCGTATGTTGCAGCAGGTAATAATAATAGAAATGAACCTATTATTATTATAAAAATAAAACTAAGAATAAAAATTTTTGCTGGGTGCTGTTTTGTGATACGATATATATTCTCTATCCAATGGCTTATTGTTCTCAAAAATACTATAAATATTAAAAACAATTTATAGTAATAAATATAACTTAATTCATTCAAATAATTTGAGATAAAATCTGGAATAAAGTAGACAAAATAGTTTAATGTAAGGATAAATATAATTTTTATTAACAAATTTATTAATGAAAATCTTCTACCACCTGGTAATATTAATAATATTATTTGTATAAAGTAAAGAATACTTATACTCCAACATATGAAATTTATATAAGGGATTAGATTTTGTGCTACTGTAGGTGTATATAAATTACCTACAAAAAATATTGCTAATAAACCACCAAAAAATGAAAAAAATGAAATTAAAATGTAAGTAATGTTTAGTACTCTTGGATTGATTTTAAAAATCCATTCGTAAACTTTTATCCTAGTTTTCTTTAATAAATAAAAAAAATTTTTAATAAATTTTTTCACTGCTTTATAATATAGATATTAATAAATTAGTATTTTTTTTAAAATTAGTGATAATTTTTAATTATTATCTTCATAAAACCATTCCGCATATGAGCTATCAGTCTCTCTTAATAATGCGTGTACCAATTTTACATTATCCGGTAATTGTTTATCAATAATATCAATAAAATGTAATAATAAATTTTCACTTGTTGGCTGAAAAGGTAATTTAATAATTCTAGAAAAGCTATCTATATCCTGCACTTGTTCTATCCAATTAGCTTTTTGATTAACTACTAATGAATGATCGAACCTATTTATAATATGTTTATTTACAATATCTTTTAATACGCCAAAATCCATTACCATGCCATTTTTAGGAGACATAATATCATTATTTGGAGTGCCCAAAATAGTAATAATTAAAGTATAAGAATGTCCATGTACGTAAGCACACAAGCCATCATATTTATCTAATACGTGTGCCATCTCGAAATGAAATTCTTTACTTATTCTTATTAAAGACATTTTTTTTTTGCAAACTTATTAAGTTTTTATATTTCAAAAAAATTTTTTTAAATGACGAATTTAAATTTTTTATTTATAAAAAAAAGATTTATCTTTGCAAAAAACATAAAAATTTTTGTATTATGAGAAAGCATATTTTTAACGCAGGTCCCGCAGTATTACCAGTATCAGTATTAGAGAAAGTATCAAAAGCTGCTCTAGATTTGGATGGTATAGGGATGTCTATACTTGAGATTTCACATCGATCAAAAGAATTTGATGCTATTATTAATGAAGCTGTAGAATTGATGAAAGAGTTAATGAATATTCCAGAAGGTTACCACATCATTTTCGTTGGTGGAGGTGCGTCTACTCAATTTGCTATGCTACCAATGAATTTCCTCAAAACTAAAGCAGCTTATTTAGAAACTGGTAGCTGGGCAAAAAAAGCTGCCAAAGAGGCTAAATTATTTGGTGAAGTTCAGATAGTAGCTTCATCGTCTGATAAAAACTTTACTTATATTCCTAAGAATTTTACTATACCTACAGATGTAGATTATTTCCACATTACTACTAATAATACAATTTATGGTACAGAAATAAAAACTGATTTTAGTTCACCAGTACCTCTAGTAGCTGATATGTCATCAGACTTCTATAGCAGACCAGTAGATGTATCTAAATACTCTTTAATCTATGGTGGTGCACAAAAAAATGTAGGTCCAGCTGGAGTAACTATAGCAATCATAAAAGATGATTTTCTAAATAGTAAACAAGTTACAGACCGCATAATACCTACTATGCTCAATTATAAAACTCATACCGAAGAAAACAGTCTCTATAATACTCCTCCAGTATATGCTATTTTTGTTGTTAGAGAAGTGATGCGTTGGCTGAAAACAGAAATCGGTGGTTTAGAGAATATGAAAAAAATCAATGAAGATAAAGCTAAAGTTCTCAATGATTATTTAGACAATAGCAAGATGTTTGTTCCTACTGTTCCAAACAAAGAAGATCGCTCATTAATGAATATTACTTTTGTAATGCAGGATCCATACAAAGATTTAGAAGCAGCTTTCTTAGAACATTCTAAAAAATATGGTATCGTAGGTATCAAAGGTCATAGAAGTGTTGGAGGTTTCAGAGCTTCTATGTATAATGCTTTGCCCATAGATAGTGTTAAAGTTTTAGTTCAAGCTATGGAAGAGTTCGAAAAAACAAATTTGAAATAATATTAAAAAAATGAATATTATGAATAAAATAGTAGTTTTAACAGAAAAACCTTTTGCAAGTGATGCCGTTAATAAAATGAGTGACATTGCAAAAGCAGAAAAATTTGATATAAAATTTGTAGAAAATTATACAACTAAAGAACAAGCTTATGAAGGTGTGAAAGATGCTGAAGCTTTAATAGTACGTAGTGATATTGTAGATAAAGATTTGATCTCACATGCTCCTAATCTCAAAATCGTTGTTAGAGCTGGTGCAGGTTATGATAATATAGATCTAGCTGCCTGTACAGAGCGTAAAATTGTAGTTATGAATACGCCAGGGCAAAATTCTAATGCGGTTGCAGAATTAGCACTTGCTCTTATGCTATATGCTGCTCGCAATTTTTTTGATAGTTCTACTGGAATCGAGTTAAAAGGTAAAACTTTAGGATTACATGGTTTTGGTTATACTGCAAAAGCTTTAGCTCAACTAGTACAAGGTTTTAATATGAAATTATATGGACATAGACGCTCTGCAAACGAAGATGAATATAAACAATTAAACGTAACTAAAGCTAATTCTATCGAAGAATTATATAAATCTTGTCAATTTATTTCATTACACATACCTGCTAATGATAATACTATAAAATCAATTAATTATAATCTATTATCATTAATGCCTAAAAATGCTGTTTTAGTAAATACTGCTAGAAAAGAACTTATTGATGAAGATGGTTTATTAAAAATGTTCGCAGAAAGACCAGATTTTAAGTATGTAACTGATGTTGCTCCAAATTGCAAAGACATCTTAAATGAAAAATATCCTGGACGTTATTATGCTACACCCAAAAAATTAGGTGCTCAAACTAAAGAAGCTAATAATAATGCTGGTTTAGCTGCTGTTAAACAAATTATTGCTTTCTTTAATAATGGAGATACTACTTTTCAAGTAAATAAATAGAAAAAAAATTACAACACCAAAAATATACAACTATGGAAGAAAATAGACCAATGAACTTCTTCAGATTCGAAGATCTACGCATTTATCACAAGACTTTAGATTTCGTGTCTTGGGTTTATAATGCTACCAAATCATTCCCAGATTATGCTTCTGTGATTAGGAATGATATGATAGAGGCAGCACAAGAGATAACGGTTAATATTGCCGAAGGCTCTGGACGTACTAAAAATCAGTTTATCTATTATCTAAAAATGGGTCGTAGCTCTATCAGAAAAAGCATCGTACTTATTACTATTGCTCAAAAAGAAGGTTTAATTACTGATGAGCAACACGAAGAAGCTAAAAATCTACTTATAGAAATCTCTAAAATGTTAGGTGCTCTTATCTCTTCTCTACAACGTAATAAAAGAGGTGAAAGAAGCTCTTCCGAAGAGGGAGAAGATGATGATGATTTCGAAGAAAATAATAGCGGTAACGAACTAATTTAATTCTCTATCTGCTATTAAATAGAGTAGGAGAGAGACTTTCTTTAAAAAATACTTTTATTAACGAAACTTAATGTTGATTAATATTTTTTGTTAATTTGTATATTTATTGTTTATAAATTTTTTAAAATAAATTAAATTATGGCAATTTTTAGACCTTTTAAAGCATTACGACCACCCAAAAATATAGCTGATAAAGTAGCAGCTAAACCGTATGATGTTATTAACACACAAGAAGCAAGAAAAGAAGCTGAAGGTAATCCATATTCTTTGCTTCATATTACTAGATCAGAAATAGATTTACCTGTAGGTACTGATGAACACGATCCACGCGTTTATGAAAAAGCTAAAGAAAATTTTCTAAAATTTATTGAAAATAAATGGTTAATACCTGATAAAGAGGCATATTTCTACATTTATGCTCAAACTATGTGGGGAAAAACTCAATATGGAATCGTTGGTTGTGCTAGCATAGATGACTATTTTAATAATGTTATCAAAAAACATGAACTCACCCGTAAGGATAAAGAAGAAGATAGAATGAAACATGTGAGAGTAACTAATGCTAATGTAGAACCAGTTTTTTTTGCATATAAATCACTTCCTGAATTAGATAACTTGATTCTTTCTTATGCTAAAGAGCATGAACCAATTTATGATTTCACTGCTAATGATGGCGTAGGACATCATTTCTGGGTAATAAACGAAAAGGAAATTAATGAAAAAATTCAAAAATTATTTGCTGAAATGCCTGCTCTATATGTAGCTGATGGTCATCATCGTACTGCAGCAGCAGCTTTAGTAGGTAAAGAAAAACGTGAACAACATCCTAATTATACTGGCAATGAAGAATTTAACTATTTCATGGCTGTAGCTTTCCCAGATAATCAATTGACAATTATTGATTATAATAGAGTCGTAAAAGATTTAAATGGTCTAAGCAAAGATGAATTTTTACAAAAATTATCTGAATTTTTTGATATTGAAAATAAAGGTACAGAAGAATATAAGCCTAATAAACTTCATAATTTTTCAATGTATTTGGGGGGTAATTGGTATTCATTAACAGCAAAGAAAGGCACCTACAATGACAATGATCCTATTGGGGTACTAGATGTAACTATTTTATCAGATTTAGTTTTAAATAATTTATTAGGCATTAAAGATCTGAGAACAGATAAAAGGATTGATTTTGTAGGTGGCATCAGAGGTTTAGGTGAGCTGAAACGTCGTGTGGATAGTGGAGAAATGACTGTTGCTTTTGCTTTATATCCAGTGTCTATGAAGCAACTCATGGATATAGCTGATAGTGGCAACATAATGCCTCCAAAAACTACTTGGTTTGAACCTAAACTTCGTAGCGGACTCTCAATTCATTTGCTGGACTAAGTTTACTAATTAAAATTTTATTTTGAAAAAAATTACCAGGTTTTCCTGGTAATTTTTTTTATTATGTTAAATAGAAATAATTTAACATAATTTTTTATAAATATAATAGAAAATTAGATAAAAATAGCTCAACGAATGTTGAAGAATTATAATATTAAAAATATTAATTCTAATTAAATTTTTTGTAATTTAATTTATAGAATAACATTTTTTAATTATACTAAAATATTTATTAGGTAATTGTTTGAAAAATATATTTTTTATATTTGATAATTTTAATATTAATATGATAAAAATTTTGAGAAAATTTTTACAAATTTAGAAAACCATTTAGAAAAAATATTAAACAACTTTGAACTATTTTAATCGCTTCCAAATAAAATTATATATTTTAAATGAACCAATAATGCAAACTTAAAAATATTATAAAAATTTTATATTTAATTGTCCGATAATTTATATTATGTTAAATTGATTTTTGCAATTTATTAAATATATGTTTTTAAAACGTATTTTATATTTAATTTTTCATAATATTTGATATGCTCTATTTAAATCAAAATTTATAAAAATCAAATTGCTCTATCCTTCATTCGCATGAATGAAACATCTTTTAACTTTACCCACAATAAGCATTGTAGCACCTTATTTATTCTATACTTTGTAATCTCTTATGTTAAATAGTTTTTTGCAATTTATTAAATATATGTTTTTAAAACGTATTTTATATTTAATTTTTCGTAATATTTGATATGCTCTATTTAAATCAAAATTTATAAAAATCAAATTGCTCTATTCTTCATTCGCATGAATGAAACATCTTTTAACTTTACCCACAATAAACATTGTAACACCTTATTTATTTATACTTTGTAATCTCTTATGTTAAATAGATTTTTACAATTCATTGCACTATTCAAATCAAAATTTATAAAAATCAAATTGCTCTATTCTTCATTCGCATGAATGAAACATCTTTAACTTTACCCACAATAAACATTGTAGCACCATTAATTTTATTAAATTTTTTAGATTTTATAATTTATTAATCATTGCTGAAAAATAATATTTATAGGCAATAAATTTATTTTTGCTATATTTGTAATTAAATAAATAAAAAAATGCTTGTAGATGTAGCTTTACCTCTGCCATTAGACAAAACGTTCCTTTATAAAGTGCCATCAGATCTACAAAATGAAGTTCAATGGGGTATCAGAGTAATAGTACCATTCGGAGCTAAAAAATTGTATGCTGGTGTGGTAGTAGATATTCGAGAAGATGAAAAAATTAATAATTTAGATGAATTTACTAATGACATAGACGAAATAAAATATATTTTAGAAATATTAGATGATAAACCTATCATAAATAAACAACAATGGGAATTATATAAATGGGTAGCAGATTATTATCTAGCAAATATAGGTGATGTGCTGAATAATGCTCTACCTAGTGGTCTAAAAATACAATCAGAAACTAAATATCAGCTACATCCAGACATTGATTTAAATAATATTAAAACAGAAGATGAAAATTTGATTTATGAAACTTTGCTTAGTAGAGAATTCATTACAAATGATGATATACAAAAGTTATTAGGTAAAAAAAATATTCAAAAATTTATAAAATCCTGTATTGACAAAAGTATTATCTACCCTAGTGAAGAATGTGAAGAGAAATTTATCCCCAAAAATGTTAAATTTATTAGCTTGAGTGAGGATTTTATTAATTCAGAAGATTTTAATGAAATAATTAATAAATTAGAAAAAAAAGCTCCTAAACAAATAGATATCATCCTATTTTTACATCAAAAACGCTCACAAGGACAAACAAAGATACTTAAATCTGAATTATCTAATAAGTTTACTATCTCTGCCATACAATCTCTAATAAAAAAAGGATATATTATCGAAACTATAGAAACTGTATCAAGGATAGAAAATAAAATACCTCATTTTAATGAAATTGAAAAAATTACATTGTCAGATATACAAAAATCTGCTTATAAGGAAATAAAAGAATACATAAGTAAAAATAAGCATGTACTTTTGTATGGAGTACCTGGCAGTGGAAAAACAGAAATATATTCTACTCTCATTCAAGAGTATTTAGATGCTGGCAAGCAAGTATTGTATCTTTTACCTGAAATAAGCCTAACAACATATTTAGTTAATAGATTACAAAAATATTTCGGTGAAAAAATTTTAGTATATCATAGTAGATTTAACCTACATGAACGAGTAGAAATATGGAATAAATTAGTAGATTTATGGGAACAAGATGATGCCTCCTGCATAATAGTAGGTCCTCGCTCTGCATTATTTTTACCATTTAAAAATTTAGGGTTGATAGTCGTAGATGAAGAGCATGACCCATCGTACAAGCAGCAAGATCTAAATCCTAGATATCATGCCAGAGATATGAGTTTCGTTTTAGCTGATAATCACAATGCTAATCTAATTCTGGGTAGTGCTACACCAAGTTTAGAAAGTTGGTATAATGCTAAAATAGGCAAAATTGGATTTGTTAAAATCAAAGAAAGATATTCTGGTATCATACCTCCTTTGATAGAAATTGTAGATATGAAGTCTCTAATGCAGCAGGGCAAAGTGAGAGGGCATTTCAGTAATACTCTTTTAAAAGCTATAGATGATGAGGTGAAAGCTGGTAGACAAGTACTTTTATTTCAAAATCGTCGTGGCTACTCATCGTGGATGGAATGCAAAAATTGTGGCTATATTTTTCCTTGTCCACATTGCGATGTCAATCTCACCTACCACAAAAATGAAAATCTATTAAAATGTCACTATTGTGGTTACACAATTGAAGTGCCTACTTATTGTCCAAAATGTAAATCTAATAGATTGATATTCAAAGGTTTCGGAACTGAAAGAGTAGAAACTGAGCTACAAAAATATTTTCCAAACTACAAAATTGATAGATTAGATTTGGATAGCACCAGACGAAAGCATGCTTTCAAAGAAATAATTCAAAAATTTGAACTACGTGAAACTCAAATACTGGTAGGAACACAAATGATATCAAAAGGTTTAGATTTTTCTAATATTCAACTTGTGGGAGTATTGAATGCTGACAATCTATTAGTATATCCTAATTTTCGCGTATTTGAACATGCTATACAATTGCTAATGCAAGTCGCTGGTAGAGCTGGACGTAGAGATGTGCAAGGTAGAGTGTTTATTCAGACTTTTTCTCTCAATAACCCTATCCTACCCTATATTGTTAATAATAATTATGATGATTTTGCAGAAAATGAATTAAAAGATAGATGGCAATTCAAATATCCACCATATTATAGAATGATACAAATACAACTACGACACAAAAATTTAGATATTGTAAAAGTCGCTTCTGATGCTTTAGCAACTAAAATAAAAGATATTTTGGATACTGAATACGTTAAAGGTCCTGTGGAGCCTGTAATATCAAAAATCAGAGATTATTATTATCGTCAAATTTTAATTAAAATACCACGTGATAATTCTTTAAAAATAAAAAAACAACAAATTAATGAAGTCGTTTTCTATACTCTGAAAAGAAATAAAGTGTGGAAAAGTGTTTTAGTAGACATAGATGTAGATCCAGTTTAGGAAGATAATCAGACTGGGGAGACGAGGTGACTGGATGACGAGAAGACTGGGAGACTGGAGAGACGAAATGACTGGATGACGAGAAGACTTGGTGAGGGAATGACTGGGGAGACGAGGTGACTGGAAGACTGGGATGACGAGAAGACTGGGAGACTGGGGAGACGAAATGACTGGATGATAACTAACAACAAACAACTGACAACAAACAACTAAAATTTCTCTACACTTCTAAATTCCTCAACTTTTCCACTTCTACACTTCAAATCAATCACTCATCCACCTTTTAAACTTTATAAACTTTATGAACTACTACACTTCTCCACTCCTCAACTCCTCCACTTCTCAACTTTAATTTTTCATTCGTGCCAATTTGTGTCCATTTGTGGATAAAATTAACTTACAACCTACAACCTACAACTTACAACAAAAATTTTTCCCACTCCTAAACTCCTAAACTTATCAACTCCTCAACTTTAATTTTTCATTCGTACTAAATTACTCACATTACTATTTTTCGAAATTATTATTCCCTAAAAATTATAAATATTCTTCTATTGCTTTTAGGAATATTTTTTCTGCTTCATCTAATGACCCATAAAAATCGGCTCCTGAGGCATTTTTATGTCCGCCACCATTAAAATATCGTTGCGCTAAATATCTCACGTCATAGGCAGCTTTACTACGTAAACTAATTTTAATGCGATCCTTCCTCTCAGATATCAAAGCAGAAATGTTTACATTTTCTATACTAAGTGGCATATAAACTATCCCTTCAGTATATCCAGGATGGTAATTAAACTCTTGAAGTTCTTTTTGTGTGAGTTTAATGTAGGCTACTCCTTTATTTTCTAAAAATTTTAATTTTTCGTATATGCTATAACCTAATAATCTAAACCTATCATAAGTATAGGAATTGTAGATCAAATTATTAATTTCATGAACATTAATGCCTTTTTTAATTAACTCAGCCATTATCTCATAAGGATGTGGACAATTACAGCAATGAAAAAATTTATTTGTATCTGTATAAATGCCAGTATAAATGCATTCTGCTATTTGTTTATCTATCAAACCAGGCTCCATATAAGTCAATAAATCATACACAATTTCTGAAGTAGAAGAAACTTTGTTATCAGAAATCAAAATATTCCATTCATTCTGCGGAGGATCTAAATGATGATCTATACATATACGAAAAGCTTTTATGTTATTAGTTGATACAGACATACTCATATTGCGACTAAGTGAATTGAGGTCAGTAGCGATGAGATAATCTGCGTCAGAAAATAAACTAAAACATAGAGCATTATCATCATCAAAAATAATTGCTCGATCTAAATCTGGCATCCACTTATAAAACGAAGGAATAGCATCAGGAATTACCAATGATACCTGATGTCCTAATTTTCTAAGAAATCTGCTGATAGCTATAGATGAACCTAAAGCATCACCATCAGGATTTTTATGAGTTGTTACAATAATTTTGTAACTTTGCTGACTCATAAAAAAAGTTTTCAATTGAAAAAAATTTGATATATCATTCATATTAAAAAAATATTATAATTTAGCATGCAAAATTTTGCAAATTTAAAAAATAAATTATTATGGCAGAACAATGTACTCTTGCAATTATTAAACCCATAGCAGTACAAAATGGTCATACTGGAGCTATCCTTCACACCATTTGTGCTAATGGTTTCAAACTAAGAGCTTTAAAAATGATGAAAATGAACAAAACTTTAGCAGCAACTTTTTATCAAGAACATAAAGATCAAGATTTCTATAATGATCTGATCGATTTTATGACATCAGGACCTATAGTCGCTATGGTAATAGAAAAAGAAAATGCAATAGAAGATTTTAGAAATTTGATGGGATCTACAGATCCATCTAAATCTAAACCTGGTACTCTCAGATATCAATATGGTACTAGCATAAGAGCTAATGCTATTCATGGTAGCAAAGATGAGGAAAGTGCTAAAAGAGAAATTGATCTGATGTTTACTAAAAAAGAAATTTTTTAATATTTAATTCTTTTTATACCTTTTATTTCTTTTTTTAACTGCTTATTATTTTTCTGATGTGAAACTTTTAAAAGTACCATCAGAAAAGAACCATACTATGCTTATAATTTCTTTAATGCTATCATTAATAACGTGTAATGACTGATCAGAAGTGATATTTTGAGATGCTAAATTAAGATTATCATCTTTTTTTGAATTATCTGTTAAGGTCTCATTAATAGCTTCTTTTATTGTTTCTTTAATGTCTTTTTCTTCTTCAATTTGCTTATTTAAATTTTTAACATCATTATAAGTATCTGGTATATTTAAATCTAATTCTGCCGTTGAAGGTTTACTTTTTTCATTTATTAAGTTTAAATTTTTATTAGAAGTTTCTATATTTTTTAGCATATTACCAGATCCGAATAATAGCCAATCAGAGCTAATTTCAGGAAACTTTTCAAGTATTTTCATAACAATTTCTAATGAAGGTTTATTGCGTCCATTTAGAATATGTGATAAACGAGATCTATCTATTTCTAATATATCAGCGAATTCTGATGGAGTGAATTTATTATAATCCATTATTTTTAGAATTCTATCTAACATAATTTTTTTTGTTTACAAAATTAAATTATTTTTTTAAATTGTAAAAATATAATCAATTTACATTTATACATTTGTAAATTAACAATTGTATATTTTAAAGTATTACTTTAATATTTAATTCTAATTAATTAATATACAATAAAATATAAATATTAAACTTTATATTAACTTTATTGTAATATATGTTAACGAATACTTAATGTATTAGTTTAATTTATATATGTTAAATTATTGATATATAATATTTTAATATAATAATGATCTAATTATAATCTATTTTTTATGTTTTTTAATATTAATTTATAAAAAATGTTATAATTTATATTTGTCAATCTATTTACTTTTGTAAATTATTAATAAATTGATTAATGTAAACAAGTTATTTTATGAAATTATAATAAATAATTTACAATTGTTAATTTTTTAAACTCCCCTATTCTATTTTTATACATTATTAAATATTGCATATTTTAATTAAGATAATAAAAAATTTATTTGTGGTTTTGAATAATTTTAAGTTATTCTATTTAAGTAATAAGTTTGGAAACAACGTAATATTTTATATAAATTACAAATGTAAATATATTTAGGAAAGATCTAAAAATTGTTTTTATAATTATTTCTCTGAAAATAAATTGAAGATCAAGTAATTTTGTAACCTATCTATTTAATTAGTTGATGATGCATGTTGAGATTAAATACCAAGTTACATTCAAATATTTAAATAAGTAAAAAGTTTAAAAATGATGGTACTTTGTGCTCTCCGTGCCTTCTTTGTACGCTTTGTGGTTAAATATAATATTATACCTATGAATGTAACTCGGTATAATAAAGGTATTGAACAAACTATTGAATGACTAAATGATATGAAAACAGTAAAAAATTGTTAAAACTAACAAACAAATGTTAAAAATTGATTTAAATGCTTAAATTATTCTCAGTTAGACCTTAAATTGAAAAAAATTAATTAATACATAATGCAAATGCTAAGACAAGTAACAAGCTAAATAGAGAAGTATATTTCAAATAAGGATCCAAGTCTTTACCACTTTTATGAAAAATTTTAAATAACATTATAAAAGACAATAATAATACAAATGTATATAAATATCTATGCCAAGGGAATGACGCATAGATAATACTATAAGAAATAAAGCATAAACACATTGTGCATGTGAGAATAAGGTGATAAATCTTTGCATTTTTCAATCCAAGCTTGACAGCAATAGTAATTTTGCCTGAAGCGAGGTCATTATCAATATCTCGCATATTATTAATATTCAGAATCATTGTACTAGTCAATCCTATACCGATGGCTGGTAGTACAGGTTGAAAATCCAAAGAATGCACATGTAAAAAATAAGTACCAATAACAGAAACAGGACCAAAAAATAAAAAAGCGAAGAAATCGCCCCACCCTTTATATCCATAAGCATGTTTGCTCAAAGTATAAAAAACTGCTGCTAATATGCAAAGAAGTCCAATAATAAGCATAATTATTGTTGACTTCCATCCAATAAACTTAGTAGAGTAAATAACAAGTGTTAATCCGATAATAGCTACCCATATTATACCCAATCCTACAGCTATTTTCATTTGCTTTAAAGAAATATATCCACTCTGAAGAGAGCGAATGGGCCCCTTACGATCTCCAGTAGTATCTGTACCTTTTTGATAATCTCCCAAATCATTTGCCAAGTTAGACAAGATTTGTAATGATACTGCTAAAATCAGTGCCATAAAAAATATTTTACCAAAAAACATTCCTTCGTGCCAGGCTAGAGCGCTTCCTAATATCACAGTTGCTATAGCCAAAAAAAGTGTTCGTAATCTAAAAGCTGATATCCAATTTTTTATGGTGGGCATATTCATTTATTAAAAAAGATTCATTATGTTGTGATTAATACAGATTGTTTTAATATATATTATCAAAAAAGTTTCTTTGTTTTTTAATCATTCATTTTGCCTTTATATTGATTATAATTATATATTTTTTCGAAAGGTTTTCTTTTTTTCTCAGGGATTTCATCATTTTTAGGATAACCTACAGTGATAATGAGAACAGGCCTACTAGATGAAGGAATATTAAGTAATGAACGTACTTTTTTTTCATTAAACCAACCAACAATACATGTACCTAATCCCAATTCTGTTGCTTGTAAGCAAAAATGAGCCGTAGCAATGCCAATATCTATCAAATTATAAGGTTTATTTTTTAAAACAGAGCCAATAGCTGATGAGACATTCGGTCTCTCCATTATTGCTACTACATGAATGGGAGCTTGTTTAGTAAAATGATTCATTGGTACTATGCCCTTAGATGTAGCATCAGCAATTTGATTTTTAAGATTAGGCTCATTAACAATAATAAATTTCCATGGTTGTGCATTACATGCTGATGGTGCTAAATGTACAGCTTGTAAACATTTTATAATTTTTTCATCTTCTACTGGTTTATCACTGTATGCTCTCACACTATATCTACGTTTTACCAGCTCAATAAAGGAATTTTGTTCATTCTGCATAATGAATATTATATTTTATCCAATTGCAAAAATAAGATTTTTTTTTAAAGATATCGGTTATCAAAATTATTAATAATTTTGAAAAATATTAATTATTTTAAAATTATGGGATTAAAAACTGGCTTGGTTGGTATCGCTAACAGTGGAAAAACTACATTATTTAATTGCCTTACTAACAGTAATATAGAGACCTCTGCATATGCTTTTTCTAATACAAAATCTAACATTGGCATTGCTAATGTTATAGATCCACGATTAGACGAGATACATAAATTAATACCTGCTGACAAAAAAATTTATGCAACAATAGAAATTATTGATATTCCTGGACTGGTGAAAGGTGCCAGCCAGGGCGAAGGTATAGGTAATACTTTTCTTAATGATATTAGAAACATGGATGCTCTAGTCTATGTACTTAGATGCTTCGAGGATGAATCACTTTCACACATCGAGGGCAGTATAGATCCTGTGAGAGATAAAGAAATTTTAGATTTAGAATTGCAAGTTAAGGACTTAGAACAAGTAGATCGTAAACTACAAAAAGTAGAGAAATTAGTAAAATCTGGTGATAAAACTGCTGCTGATGCATTGAATAGTTTATTGAAATTCAAAGATGCTTTAGAAAATTTTGTTAATATCAGAGATATAGAGCTTAATGATATAGATAAACTATTGATAAAAGAACTTGCTATTTTGACTGCTAAACCAGTATTTTATGTTTTAAATGTCGATGAAAAGGGTGTTAATGGTAATAAATATACAGAGAATTTCCTAAAATCTATTAATGAAAATACTTTAATAGTAGCGGCTAAAATTGAGGAAGATATTATGACTATAGATAGTGAAGATGAAAGGAAAGAATTTTTGGCTGAATACGGATTAGATGAGCCAGCAATAAATAAATTATCTAGAGGGATTTATAAACTTTTAGATTTGATAACGTTTTTCACTATCGGTGGTAAAGAAAATAGAGCGTGGAGCATAAAAAATGGAGCTACTGCTGTAGAGGCTGCTGAGGAAATACATAGTGATTTGGCACGAGGTTTTATAAAAGCAGAAGTCATCTCTTATGAAGATTTGATTAATTATAAATCTGAACAAGCTTGCCGTAATGCAGGTAAAATAAGATTAGAAGGTAAAAATTATATAGTCAAGGATGGAGATATATTGCATATTAGATTTAATGTATAATTACAAATGTAAATTCATAAAAAAAGGAGTTAAATTAAAATTTAACTCCTTTTTTAATTTTATGGAATATACATTAATTTACTTCTTCGTAATCTACATCAGTGAAATCATTTTCATTTGATTGTTTTTGAGATTTCGAAGAAGTTTTATCTTCATTTTCTTCGTCACTAGATTCATACATATAAGTGCTAGCTTTTTGCCAAGCATCATTTAGACGAGCCATAGCACTATCTATAGCAGTAACGTCTTGAGATTTATGGGCATCTTTTAGAGCATTGAGAGCACTTTCTATTTCTGCACGATTTTCTGGTGGTATTTTGTTACCAAAGTCTTTAAGTTGTTTTTCAGTACTATAAATCAGATTGTCAGCTTGATTAACTTTATCGATTTTTTCTTTGAGTTTTCTATCTTCATCAGCATGGCGTTGAGCTTCTTCTTTCATACGTTCAATTTCTTGATCTGTTAAGCCAGTACTAGCCTCTATTCTAATAGATTGAGTTTTGCCAGTAGCTTTATCTTTAGCAGACACATTAAGTATGCCATTAGCATCTATATCAAAAGTAACTTCTATTTGTGGTACACCACGTGGTGCAGGAGGAATGCCGTCTAAATGAAATTTCCCAATTGTTTTATTATCTTTAGCTAATTGACGTTCACCTTGTAAAACATGAATCTCTACTGAAGTTTGATTATCAGCAGCTGTAGTGAAAACCTCAGTTTTTTTAGTAGGTATAGTAGTATTAGCTTCGATTAATTTTGTGAAAACACCACCTAATGTTTCTATACCTAAAGAAAGAGGAGTTACGTCTAATAGTAATACGTCTTTTACTTCACCAGTAAGCACTGCACCTTGGATAGCAGCACCGATAGCAACTACTTCGTCAGGGTTCACACCTTTAGAAGGAGTTCTACCAAAGAAATCTTCAACTATTTTCTGTACCATTGGTATACGAGTAGAACCACCCACTAAAATAACTTCATCAATTTCAGAAGCTTTCAGATTAGCATCTTCTAAAGCTTTTCTACATGGCTCTATAGTAGATTTCACTAAATCCTCAATGAGAGATTCGAATTTTGCTCTTGTTAATTGTTTTACTAAATGCTTTGGCACATTATCAACAGTAGTAATATATGGTAGATTAATCTCTGTCATCATACTAGAAGACAATTCTATTTTAGCACGTTCAGCAGCTTCTTTTAATCTTTGCAGTGCTAAAGGATCTTTTCTGAGGTCTACACCTTCTTCTTTCATAAATTCTTCTGCCAACCAGTTCATCAGTCTTTCATCAAAATCATCTCCCCCTAGTTTAGTATTACCATTGGTAGATTTAACCATGAAAACACCTTCACCTAGCTCTAGAATACTAATATCAAAAGTACCACCACCGAGATCATATACAGCTACTTTCATTTCTCTATGTTTCTTATCTAGACCATAAGCTAGAGCTGCTGCAGTAGGTTCATTTATAATTCGCCTGACATTTAGTCCTGCTATTTCTCCAGCTTCTTTAGTAGCCTGCCTCTGAGAATCATTGAAATATGCTGGTACTGTTATGACAGCCTCAGTAACTTCTGTACCCAAATAATCTTCAGCAGTTTTTTTCATTTTCTGAAGTATCATAGCAGAGATTTCTTGAGGAGAATATTCTCTATCATCAATTTTGACTCTAGGAGTATTATTAGGTCCTCTGACTACTTTATAAGAAACTCTATTAATCTCTTGCTGTACTTCATCAAATGTTCTTCCCATGAAACGTTTAATGCTATATATTGTACGCGTAGGATTTATTATTGCTTGTCTTTTAGCTGGATCACCTACTTTAATCTCATTATTGTCTGTAAAAGCCACCATCGAAGGAGTTGTTCTACGACCTTCGCTATTAGCTATTACGATGGGTTCATTACCCTCGACCACTGCCACACATGAATTAGTGGTCCCTAAATCTATTCCTATTATTTTTCCCATAGTTTATATTTTTTTGTTTTACTTTGTCAAAATATATACCACATTAGATAATGACTGATTATTGACATAATTTCATATTAATTAAAGACAATTTGTCTTGAATGGAATGATATTATTAAAGGATATTATGTAAAATATTCATATTTAACTAAAAATTTATTAATGAGAATTGGGCGTTAAAAATAATATTATCAATTTTATTTAAAAAATTGGTTCTATAACTCTTATTATGGGCAATATAATTTTAGATTGTAATATGAAAATATTTATTTTTAATTGTTTAGGTTAATTTTTTAACCACAAAGGGCACTAAGATATTACACAAGGTTCACAAAGTGCCATTTATAACCCTTTTAATTCCATCTTTTAATAAAATAACATTAAAGTTTATCAATAGTCCTAGCTTATAATTTCCGAGTTTTAGATATGTTAATGTTTGCGCTAAGTGTATATCATTTAATGCTTCAAGGCTTTTAATCTCAATAACTAACTTTTTCTCAATTAATAAATCAATTCTGTAACCACAATCTAATTTAACTCCTTCATATACTAATGGCATCGGTTTTTCTTTTTCTACAAATAAACCCGATTTCCTAATTTTATAATACATACATTCTTAATAAGCACTTTCTAATAAACCAGGTCAGAGCTATTTATGAATCTCTATTCCCAAACCAATCACTTTATTTGCGATTTCATTTTCTTCAAATTTTTCTCTGTGTTCTTTGTGCATTCTTTGAGAGCTTTGTGTTTAATATTTAACTGTTCTATAATAAAGAAAATAATATTATAAAATCCATTTTTGTAAATTTACACTATTTTTAATCTTTACGCCCATAAAACGTTATAGAACTATATAAATATTTTATTAATTATCTGAAATTCAGGTTTACAGTAGTATTTTTATTGCTTTCTATAGTGAAATTTTTTTCTATTGTATAAATACTTTTATTTACATATTTAGCTCTAAAGATGATAGTATAATCTCCTGGTTGCAATTGTATAGTTTGCATAGTTTCCTCAGTTTTTAAATTAATTACTAGTTCTAAATCTTTATCTTTTTTTCTTTGAAATATGCTACCATATCCATTAGCTGGCAGGTAAATGACCACATTACCAGGAGCAGGTATTTCTACTGTGGTAGTGTAACTTTGTTTTACATCCACATTATCTATATACAATCTGGGTAATGTCAATATTTCTAGATCATATTTTCCAACAAGATATTTTTCTTTTTTATTTGTGTATTGAACATTTAAAGTAGCATTTTCATTATTTTTTCTAACAATTACTGGCAAAGCAGATTTCTCTACATTGGAAGAGGGAAATTTAACAAGTAATTCTCCTTGTGGAGTAGGTGCAGATACGATAGTGTGTTTACCTGGAGTGAGACCCAGAGAATCAATATAAACTGGAGGAATAGTATGTATTTGAATTCTATATTTTATCAAAGGATCTATTAATAAAGTATCTGGTACACCTTTATTATTAAGTGTATGCACAAATTGATAAATAATTTTATTATTCATCCTATTATAAAAAGTCATTGGAATATTTGTCTCGGTAGGATTACCAGCTTGGTCTAATAAATTTACTTGACAAGAAGTAGAATTTAATGCATAAGAAATGACAATTTTTAGGGCTTTCTGAAATTGCTCTTCTGTACTACCATCATAATAATCTCCTACACATTCAAATTCTTTAGCAAAATTTTGACCTATGCCGATAATAAATGGTTTAAGCACAATACCTTTTTTTTGTAAATCCTGAGAAACAGCACACGGATCGCCATTGCACTCCTCTATGCCATCAGTTATTAATATTATAATATTCCTACATTTATCACAAGGAGGAAAATCATTACCAGCAGCAGCTAAAGTATTAGCTATAGGAGTAGTGCCGCGAGGTGTCAAATATTTAATAAAATGAGCAATTTTCTTAGCATTACCTTCAGAGAAGGGTACTACTAATCTAGTGTCATTACAATCTTGAGGAGGGAAATCTTTCAAATCACCAAAAACTCGTAAACCTAATTGTAAATTTTCAATTGTAGAGATACTATCCAAAATATTATTTAATAAACGCTTAGCTATATTTATTTTAGTATCACTCTGCCAGTGCCCATACATGCTATTACTAGCATCAAAGATTATTAATATTCTAGTGGAGTTTTCACTTTTTGGTGGCTGAGATTGTCCATAAGATGAAACACATGCAAGACAAACAGATAATAAAAAAATAAATTTTTTAAAAATCATTTAGCGAAGATTTTAAATATTTCAATGCCTCAGCAGCTTGTTCGTCATTAGGAGGAGTACCATGCCATTTATGATCATTTTCCATAAAAGATACACCTTTACCCATAATAGTGTGCATAAGGATCATAATTGGATAACCTTTACCTAAATTATCTTTAGCAATATTGATAGTGTGCCTCATATCAGAAAAATCATGTCCATTCATTTCTAAAACGAACCAACCAAAAGCTTCCCATTTGGCACGTAGATTACCAAGAGAATTTACTTCGTCTACAGGTCCATCTATTTGCTGCCCATTATAATCAATTGTAGAAATGAGATTATCTATTTTTTTAGAACCAGCGAAGAGTGCAGCTTCCCATATTTGTCCTTCTTGTAGCTCTCCATCACCATGTAAAGAATATATAATTTTTTTGTCATTATTAAGCTTTTTAGCTTTAGCACAGCCTATAGCTATAGACAGCCCTTGACCTAATGAGCCAGCTGCGAAACGTACACCAGGCAAATGCTCAGAAGGTGTAGGATGTCCTTGCAGTCTGCTATTAATACGTCTAAAAGTAGCTAATTCATCAATTTGGAAATATCCTCTACGTGCCAAAACAGAATAAAATGCTGGACTGATATGTCCATTAGATAATATGAATATATCTTCGTTATGCCCTTCTAAAGTGAAATTTTCAGGATCTAAATCCATAATTTCGAAATATAGAAGAGTGAGAAAATCTGCACAACCCAATGAACCACCAGGATGTCCAGACTTAGCCATATTGGTCATTCTAATAATATCTCTTCTCACTTGAGTGGCAATGTCTATTAATTTTTCATTAGTCATAATACAAATAGTTTTTACAAATTTATTTAAAATATTTTTATTCAAATAAAAAAAATTAATAATAATCATTTTATTTTGTAAAATTTAAAAATTTTTATTAATTTTGCGAAAAGAACACAAAAACCAAATTATATGAAAAAATTAATTATTACAATTTTAGCCTTAATGACTGGTCTGACAATGTTTGGTCAGGTAGTTTTCCAGTCTGATTTCGAAACATGGACAGATGGTTCATTTCCTGATGGATGGGGTGGCAGTGGTACTAATATCGGCATAGCTAACGTAGTGAAATATACTACTAGTGCTTATGCAGGTAGTAATTCTTGCCAATTAATTAATGCTACTACATCTCATAAAAGATTTACTACTACTGCAGTATCAATAGAGAGTGGCACAGCTTATAAGGTAGAATTTTATGCTAAAGGTAAAGGTGATATTAGGTTAGGTATTAAACGTACAGCATCTATCCCTTCATATATGGCTTATACTCCATATACATCTATTAACAGCAGTTCTTGGGATATGTATTCAATAACTATAATAGCTGATACCACAAGTTCTGATGCAGAATTTATTTTATCTGTTGTAAGCACTGATGCTGCAATGGAACATTTAATTATAGACAACGTAACTATATCTGTAGCTACAGATATACAAGAAGTATCTATACATGATATTCAATATACTACAGACCCATCTGGAGACAGTCCATACAGTGGACAAACTATAAAAACTCGTGGAGTTGTAACTGCTGTCAGCACTCAAGGTTTTTGGTTACAAAATGGTAAAGGTGCATGGAATGGCGTCTATGTATACAATAATACAATTTTGCCAACTTTGGGAGATAGCATCCTAATATCCGCCATAGTTTCTGAATATTACAACCTAACCGAATTAACTAGTGTAAATGTACTAGAAAATTTTGGTAATGCAACTTTACCTGCACCAGAAATTATAAACATTACAGATGCAGGAGAAGCATATGAAGGTGTTTTATGTAAATTAGAAGATGTACAATGTATAGCTTTACCAGATTCATATGGTATGTGGCAAATAACTCAAAGTGGTAATAATCTATATGTAGATGATGATATTTATGCATTCACTCCTACTATTAATACACACTATGTAGTTACTGGTTTAATACATTATTCATTTAGCCAGTGGAAAATTTTACCACGTAGTGCTAATGATGTTACAGTATATTCAGGTATTAACTCAGATGAAACTGATGATCTTACAATAAATTATGATGCTAATTCTAAAAATCTTTTTATTAAAGGATTACAAAATAATGCTAGTTTAAATATAATTAATATTTTAGGTCAAAATATGGCTAGCTATTCCATTACTCCAAATACTAATAGAATAGATGTAGCTAATCTTAATTCGGGTATTTATATTGTAAATTTACTTTATAATAATACAATTACTACTAAAAAAATATTGATTCCATAAATTAATATAAAATTAAATAATAAAAAAAACCAGGTTATTGCTTAACCTGGTTTTTTTATTTAAATTTGCTTTAAAAAAATTAATAATGAATTTTAAGCTAAAAAGTATTATATTATTTCTGATGTTTTCTGTTCAAGTTATATTTTGCCAAAGTATAAAAGAAGAATTAGAATGGGAACTAATAATTAATAATCCAAAAGAATATCAAATTGATAAAAAAGATAAAGCTATGCAGCTATTATCTATTGACAAATTTAACTTAATTGCTATAGATTATTTAGTAAAAATATATTATCAAAATGGACAAAAAGATTCTATCCAAAATTTATTTGAAAAGCTAATAATAGAAAATCCTAATAATGTTGAACCATACTTAATAAAAGAATCATTACATAAATATATGGGACTAACATATACCGAAAGAATAAACTCACTCAAAAAAGCAAGAATAATTGATTCATTAGATACAAATGTAAATTATCAATTAGGTAAATTATATTATGAACTTTTTAATAGAGAATATATAAAAAATGGAAAGCAAGTGAACATGAAATATTATGCAAAAAAATCTATATACTATTTCGATTACTTGTGCTCAATAGATACTAATTATAAACCACAATTAAAATTTCCTCTAATCCAATTATCTAATTTTTTAGCAAATAAATCAGCAATAGAAAAATATAAATACTATACAATAAAAGGCTTATACTTTCCTCCAGAAACTTTTGCTGAATTACCTGACAACTGGATGACAGACTATAAAATAAATTTAATAAACAAATTAGAAAATCAATGTTTTAGTAATGAACTTTTCAAAATATATCTAGACACATTTCACGAACAGACAATAAATGATAAATTACCATATAAAATTTATAGATTTACTTATCTTAGGACATTTCATAATCCTATTCTAATCAGTTTAATAAACAAAAATGATACTATTACTATTCACTGGAAAGTTACAAATGGACAGAGTGGATACGACTTTGGACAACTTGTTATTAATGAAAGTAAAAAATTAACTTTAAAAGATTGGTATAATTTTGAAAAAATTATTAATGAAGAAAATTTTTGGAATTTACAAAGTATAGGTGATGAAATTATAGGAGAAGATGGCTCAGAATGGATATTAGAGGGTAATGACATGAATAGTTACCACATAGTAAATAGATGGTGTGGCTATGAAATCGAGAATATTGGTATGTATTTAATTAATCTTACAGATATAGAAATAAATCATAAAGAAATTTATTAACTCAAAGAAAATAAAAAATGAAAAAACAAAAAAATATCGGTTTGTTGTTTGGTACATTTAATCCGCCACATATCGGGCATACATTAATAGCAAATTATTTCTATATAACTAATAATTTCGATGAGATTTGGTTTATAGTTTCTCCACAAAATCCTTTTAAAAAAGATATAACACTATTAAATGAAAAACTAAGATTAGAAATGGTAAGATTAGCAATAGAAAATGCGAACTACTTAAAAGCCAGTGATATAGAATTCGGTCTACCAAAGCCGAGCTATACAATAAATACTTTAGAAAAATTAAAAAATGATTACCCTCAATATACATTTAACATTATTATGGGTAGTGATAATGCAATATCAATAGAAAAATGGAAATATTTTCAGAATATTATTGATAATCATAGAATTTATGTTTATCCAAGGACAGGCTACTCAACCAAAAATATTTTAACACATAAAAATATTAAAATAGATAACACAGCACCAATTATTGATATTAGTAGCACATGGATAAGGGAACAAATAAAAAATGGTAAAGATGTACAATTTTTTTTAAGAAAAGTAGTTTATGAATTTATAAAGATAAATGGGGTCTATCAAGGAGTTGGTTATTAAGAGTTGATGAGAAATGGGAGCTAAAAAGGGGAATGGTATAAATAACATTTTTATGTTATATTTTAAATATTTTATTATTTTAATAAAATATATTAATTTTGTTAAAAATTTTAGTTATGAAGGAATTATTAGAAAACATTGATAAATACTTGGCTCTACCCAAGGATCACAAACGTGATTTCCTTGATCAGCTATATCAATACCTCGTCAATAACAATGCTACTGCTGTTGATTATCAAAGAGTAAAAATTCAATCGACTGCTGCTATCTGTCCGGACTGTAGAAGCGAAAATGTAATCAAAGTTGGGAAAAGAAATGGCAGACAAGTTTACAAATGTAAAACCTGCGGTTATCAATTTCGTGAAACTGCCCGCACCTTTGTTTATCGTATGCGAAAATATCCATTAATGCTCGATTATATGAGATGCATGCTCGAGGGTAAAAGTCTGCGAGCTTGTGCTAATGAGGTTGGCATTTGCCTGAAAACCAGTTTCGAATGGCGACACAAAATATTAGCAGCTATTAGAGCTTTAGAAGGTGGAATCAGTTTTTCTGGAATTGTGGAAGCAGATGAATTGCTAATGCAATATTCAGAAAAAGGTAGAAAGTTTAAAAACAAAGAAGAATATCAGAGAGCTAAAAAGAAGAAACATCCCAAGGTGGCAGTATTAGTAGTTACAGACAGAGAAGGTAATATTCTTTTTAAACAAGTTGGAGAGAAAAAAGTGAAGAATGAACAATTAAGAGAAGAGCTCAAGAGTAGATTGTCAGAAAACAATCTGATATGTGTAAAGCCCAAAAAAGAGTTCAGAAAAGCTGTTAAAAGTTTACAAAGTAAAAAAGTGATAGTAAATAAAAAACAGATTAAACGAGGGATTTATAGTGTAAAAATAGTAGAGAACAAAATAAGTGATTTCAAGACTTGGTTGAGTAGATTTCACGGAGTGGCTACGAAGTACTTGCAGAGCTATCTGATGTGGTTTGTGATAATGAATAAGTACCTAAAAGAGTTGATAGATTCAGACATTGGTAGACTACTGAACTTGTCATCGCACGACAGATGGGCGTGGGACAAGTATAGAGAGATAGTTAGTCAGAGATATGAATAACATATTTTGAAGTATAACAAAAATTTGTTTATATTCATCCCCCTCTTCTTTCATTCCCCTTCATATCATTTAATCTCTATTTTTTATACTAATTATTCTAACATTTGAGTTTATTCTCAAAAAATTATTAAATGTTTGGTTTTAGATTAAATTTTGAATTTTCATTTTCTATTTTCATTGTATTTTTGCATAAATTTATTTATTATGAATGAAAATAAAATAGTAGATGAAGGGATAACCTTTGATGATGTATTACTAATGCCTGCATATAGTGAGGTTTTGCCTAGAGAGGTCGATACTACTACATTTTTGACAAGAGATATTAAACTAAATATTCCTTTACTATCGGCCGCAATGGATACTGTCACAGAAGCTAAGATGGCTATTGCTATGGCTCAGGAAGGTGGCATTGGTGTTATACACAAAAATTTGTCTATTGAGGATCAAGCTCTCGAAGTAAAAAAGGTGAAACGTGCTGAAAACGGCATGATTATAGATCCTATAACTATTTTAGCTGATAATACTGTCGGTGATGCCTTAAAAATAATGTCTGAAAATCATATAGGTGGCATTCCTGTTGTTGATGCTAATCGTAAGTTAATTGGTATAGTAACTAATAGGGATTTACGTTTCGAAAACAACTATTCTAAACCTATTTTTGAAGTTATGACTAAAGACAAATTGATCACTGTTAATGAATTTACTGATTTTAATACTGCTGAGGCTATTTTACAAAAATATAAAATAGAAAAATTACCTGTTATTGATAAAAATGGAGTTTTAATTGGTTTGATCACTTATAGGGATATTATGAAGCTACGTGAGAGGCCTAATTCTTGTAAAGATGAGTTAGGTAGATTACGTGTGGCTGCTGCTGTAGGGATAACAACTAATACATTAGAAAGAGTGGAAGCCTTATTATCTGTGAATGCTGATGCTATCGTAGTAGATACTGCTCATGGGCAATCTGCTAAGGTTTTAGAAACTATTAAAAAAATAAAATCAACTTTTAAAAATATTCAATTGATAGCTGGTAATATAGCTACGGCTGATGGTGCTCAAGCATTAGCTGATGCTGGTGCTGATTGCGTGAAAGTAGGTATCGGACCAGGTTCTATTTGTACTACTAGAGTAATCGCTGGTGTAGGTGTCCCTCAATTATCTGCTATTATGTATGCAGCTTCTGTTTTGAAAGATAAAGGAATTCCCATTATTGCTGATGGTGGCATTAGATATACTGGTGACATTGTTAAAGCATTAGCAGCAGGTGCGAGCACTGTGATGATAGGTAGTCTCTTTGCTGGTGTAGATGAGGCTCCAGGCGAAACTATTATTTTAGAAGGTCGTAAATATAAAGTTTATAGAGGCATGGGAAGCATCGAAGCTATGCAGCAAGGCTCCAAAGATAGATATTTTCAAGATATGGAAGAGGATATTAAAAAACTTGTACCAGAAGGTATCGTGGGTAGAGTCCCATACAAAGGCAATCTGTCAGAAGTAGTCTACCAAATGATAGGTGGTTTGCGATCAGGCATGGGCTATTGTGGCGCTAAAACTATTGAATCTCTTAGACAAGCTAAATTTATTCATATCTCTAATGCTGGCATTATCGAGTCACATCCTCATGACGTAACTATCATCAGAGAAGCTCCAAATTATTCTAGATAATTAAAAAATTATTTTATTATGAAAAAATATTTAAGTATTGCAATTTTATCAATTTTTTTGTCCTTAACACTTATCGGACAAAATGATAAAACATTATTAGTGATTGAAAATCAAAAAGTCCCAGTTTCAGAATTTTTAGATATTTACACTAAAAATAATAAAAATGTGGACTATTCTAAAGCTAGCATTGATGAATATCTGGATTTGTTTATTAATTACAAACTCAAATTAATGGAAATTCAACGGTTAAGGTTAGATACACAAAAAAATTTCATCAATGAATTTCAGAAATACAGAGACCAATTAGCTCAATCTTATTTAATTGATAAAAATACTGTAGACAAACTTATAAATGAAGCATATAATAGAATGCAAAATGACGTGAGAGTAAGCCATATCTTAGTTAAACTATCTCCCTATGCTAATCCTAAAGATACTCTGAAAGCTTATAATAAAGCTTTAGAAATTAGAAAAAAATTGCTTAATGGTGCTGATTTTGCTAAATTAGCTATAGAAATGAGTGATGACAATAGTGCTAGAGACCAAAATACAGCTGATGGTAGATTGATACCAGGTAATGGTGGTGATTTAGGATATTTTAATGTTTTTAATATGCTGTATGATTTTGAAACTGCTGCTTACAATTTAAATGTTGGTGATATATCTCTACCTGTAAGAACTCCAGTAGGTTATCATATTATCAAATTGACTGAAAAACACCCAGCTATTTATAGATTTAAAATTGCTCATATTCTCTTAATGTATCCTCCTAATGCCACTACTCAAGATAAAGAATCTATTAAAGCTAAAGCTGATAGCATTTATAAAGAAATTCTAAGTGGAGCAGATTTCGCTGAACTAGCCAATCTACATAGTGAAGATAAAGGTTCTGCTAATAAAGGTGGTGAATTGCCTTGGCTCACTCCTTTTAGATTAGTACCTTCTTTTGTGCAACCTATCTACAATCATAAACCTGGTGATTATATTCCTCCTGTAGAAACTTTCTATGGCTGGCATATTATTAAGTTAATAGATAAGCAATCTCCACCTGATTTTGCTTCTGTTAAACAAGAATTATTAACAAAATTATATAAAGATTCTCGCTATCTATTAGCTCAGAAAAAAATAGCTGATAGCTTAAAGCAGATTTATAAAATTCAATATGATAAAAAATTACTTGTAATTATTGCTAAATCTATTAATAAGGATTCTTTGGTAAAACGATCCTTTAAGGAATCTCAAATACCCAATTTAGACCATATTTTAGTTAAAATCGATGATCATTCTATTTATATTAAAGATTTTGCTACTTATATTAAAAAAAATCAAAGCTTATTTACTAATACTGATGATATTCAAATATTTGTTAATAAAATGTTTGATAATTTCTTAAATGATAAAATTTTAGAAATAGAGAAAGAAAATTTAGAAAAAAAGAATCCAAAATTTGCTACTCAAATTAATGATTATAAAGAAGGAATTCTAATTTTTAATCTGATGGACCAAAATGTATGGAGTAAAGCTATGCAAGATACTGCTGGCTTAAAAGCTTATTACGAAACTATTAAAAATAAATATTTAACTGATGAAAAGGCTAAAATCGGCATTTTCAAAACTAATGATGCTAAAATTGCTCAAAAAGTTCAAAAAACTCTCCAAAAAAATATTCAAAAATCTCAACTTAATCCAAATTTAATTTTATCTAAAATTAACAAAAAAAATAATGTCGTTAGTTACGATTCTATGATCATAGAGACAAAAAAATTAGCAGATATTGGGTTAGAAAAAACTGTAAATACTATATTATCGAAAGAAAATAATAATTCTTACGAAATATATTGGTTACAAAGTATCATTGCACCACAACCTAAAAGTTTAGATGAAGTAAGAGGTTTAGTAATATCCGAATACCAGACCTATTTAGAAAAACAATGGATAAATGAACTTAGAAATAGGTATCATTGGCAAGTGAATGACGAAGTTCTGAAATCTTTATATAAAAATTAATAATGAGAAAATTATTTTTAGTTACAAATCTAATATTGCTCTTTTCATCTGTTTTGCTATCTCAGAGTACACCACCTCAAATATTAGATAAAATCATTGCTATTGTAGGCAATAAAATTATATTAAAAAGTGAGGTAGATATGCAAATACAACAATTGATGATATCTGGTACTCTCGATAATGCTATAAAAACTGACGAGATACAATGCGAAATATTAGAAGATATGCTTTTACAGAAACTTCTTCTGATGCAGGCAGAGATAGATTCTGTGGAAGTATCTGATGATCAAATAAATAATGAGTTAGATAGAAGGATTAGATATTTCACCTCGATGTTTGGTAATGTTCAAGAATTAGAAAAATATTATAAAAAAAGTATTCTAGAACTCAAAGAAGAACTTCGTGAACCACTAAAAGATCAATTATTAATAACTACTATGCACGATAAACTCGTATCTAATGTTACTGTGACGCCTAGCGAAGTAGAAAAATATTATAAAAAAATGCCATCAGATTCTATACCTATCATACCAGCACAATGGGAGATTGGTGTCATAGCAATAGCCCCTTCTCTTACTCAGGAAGAAAACAATATGCTAATTTCAAAATTACAAGATATAAAAAGAAGAATTAATAATGTATCTGATTTCGAAGTGATGGCTAGACTATATAGCGAAGATCCTGCTACAGCGAAAAATGGTGGTGAGACAGGCTATTTTACTAAAGGCGTTATGGAGCCTACTTTTGAGAATGCTGCTTTTTCTCTTACTAAACCTGGTGAGATCTCACCTATCATTGAAACTTCATACGGTTATCATATTCTGCAATTAATAGATAGAAAAGGTGAACAAGTAAATGTGAGGCATATATTAGTTCGCAAACAACCATCAAATAATGCTATTCAGATAGCTAAACAAAAAGCAGACAGTATTTATAATTTATTAATAAAAAATGAAATAAATTTTGCTGATGCTGCAAAAAAATTTTCTAAGATAGAAGGAGATTTAACACAAGGAGGTATGATTTTATCAGCTAATGGAGGCTTCACTCTAACTACTAATGAAATAGACGCCAAATTTTTGCCTATATTAGATACGATGAAAAATTCAAAATTTTCAAAACCTTTTCTATATATGGAAAATGATGGCACTCCTACATACAGAATATTATGGTTAAAAAACTATATACCACCTCACAAAGCTTCTCTGAAAACAGATTATTACTTGATACAAATGAAAGCTCTAGAAGAGAAAAAAAATCAAGCCTTAGCTAAATGGGCTAATGAGAGATTGCAAGAAGTTTATGTGAAAATAGATGAAGATTATCAAGGTTGTGACTTTAAATATCCATGGATAAAAAAACATTAATGTATGAAATTTAATAGTGATACTGAAGCTGCTAAAAGTTTAGTAGAATTTTACGAGAATTTAAAACAAGAAACTGCAAAAGTGATTGTAGGCCAAGAAGATGTGATAGATAAACTTTTGATTTCTTTATTCACACAAAATCATGCTCTATTGATTGGTGTGCCTGGCTTAGCAAAAACACTTCTGATAACGACAATATCTCAAATATTAGGTTTATCTTTTAATAGAATACAATTTACTCCAGATCTGATGCCTTCAGACATTCTAGGCACAGAGATCCTCGATGAACATAAAAATTTTCATTTCATCAAAGGACCAATTTTTGCAAATATAATTTTAGCTGATGAAATCAATAGGACACCTCCTAAAACACAATCTGCACTTTTAGAAGCTATGCAAGAGAGATCTGTATCCATAGCTGGTAATACTTTACAATTAGATCGTCCTTTTTTTGTATTAGCTACTCAGAATCCTATAGAGCAAGAAGGTACATATCCATTACCAGAAGCTCAACTAGATAGATTTATGTTTTCTATTTGGTTAGATTATCCAACTATTAATGAGGAAATAGAAATCGTGAAAAGGACAACTTTCGTAGATATGCCCACTGTGAATAATATTATTGATAAAGAAACTTTGCTAGAATATCAAAAATTGGTAAGAAAAATTAGTGTACCAGATCATGTTTATGAATTTGCAGTGCAGATAACAGCAAAAACCCGTCCAGTATATGCAGATTGTCATCCAATGGCAAAAGAATATGTTGCTTGGGGCGGTGGCCCTAGATCTAGTCAATTTATGATTTTAGGTGCTAAATGTCACGCATTACTTAATGGTAAATATGCTCCAGATAACGAAGATGTAAAAGCTGTAGCTGATAGCGTTTTTAGACATAGATTAGTCCTCAACTATAGAGCAGAAGCAGAGGGAGTAAATACTATTGATATTATACACGAAATCATTAAAGATATAGAAAAAAATAATTTTAAAAAATAATTGAGATAAGCAATTAGTTCATCAATTTTATACAATATTTTAAAATTGTTATAATAACTCTAAAATTTTTTCTCGCATAGCATTAATACTGAGGGTGAGTTATAATTTGTAATAATTCTCAATAAAATTAATTTATTTTTACAAAAGGATTATTTGATTTCTCATGTCCAATGCTAGTAGGATTACCATGTCCTGGATATACTTTCACTTCATCAGGTAATTTATAAAGTTTATTTTTTATACTATTTACTAATGCATCCCAATCTCCTGTTATGAAATCTGTTCTACCCACACTTTCATAAAATAGCACATCACCAGTAAATATAATTTTTTCATCAGAAAAATAATAACATAAAGATCCATCAGCATGCCCTGGTGTTTCATAAACTAAAATATCAAAATCTCCAATTTTAATATTCCCTTCATTGATAAATTTTATTTTATCTTTAGCAAGTATCTCTACTTGATCCATGCCAAATTGATCGGCTATATCCACTATGCTCTCATATAGATGATATCCTGCCTCAGACATCATAATTTCAATATTATATTTTTGATAAAAATTACTTATACCAATCGCATGATCTATATGAGGATGCGTGATTAAACAAGCTTTTACATTTAGATGCTCCATAGATAAATAATTTTGCAAGGCTTCCCACTCTTCATGAGAATAATATCCTGCATCTATCAATAGAGCATCATTTTTGTCATTACTAAATATATAATTATTTACCATGAAAGGATTGCAAACAAATACTTTTAGTTTCATATTTTAGAAATTTATAATTTGGTTACTTAATTAAAATTCGACATACTTGAGTTCTCCATCTTTATTGGAAAACACTGCTTTTTTAATATTTTTGGGTAGATAATAAATATATCCTTTTTGCAGAATCTTTAGAGTATCTTTATAAATTATATTTTTACCCGAAGCATTTGTAATAGTTATCTGACAGGGCATAGGTTTGCGAGCAGGTAGATTATGTTGAGAAATTTTATAATTTTCAATTTTAGGATTTTTATTTAAGGGAGTAATTTTTAAATAATAATTATTATCAACTTTATCAGATATTTCATAAGAAAAACCCTTAGATGAATCAAAAGAAAACAAAAAAATGTTTTCTTCATCATTTTTATTAGGTAATATATTTATAGAAAAATGATAATTAGTTTTTGACACATTTCCAATGAAATATGATAGATAAAAATTATATAAATTTTTAATTTCTTCAATCATTGTATTAAATGTAGCATCGTCATATGCTATCTCTGGTATACCACCTATTAGATCATAATAATATCCTTTTAATAGATTAATATCATTGGCAAGATCTTTAGCAATGTCGTGATCTGATTTAGGAACTAAATTAGTTTCATATATAGTTTTAATACGTTTAATAGTATCTATAGTAACTAATTGATTAATAGTATCAGTCTTTTCTAAATATTGATTAGTTATAAAAAACTTAAATATATCGGTAGATGAATCATCGCTAATAGCATTTAGCATCGTTTTATCAACAATTTCTTTTTCATCATATGCATTATCATCATTGATATTCAGCAAACCATTTTCTAAAAAATGTAATTTAATATTGTTTCTCACTGCATCATTAGAAAATTTCAAGAAAAAAGTAGCACTAGTATCTGGTATTAATTTATTGGAAATATTAAGATTATTTATAAAAAATTGCGATGATTTGTTAGTAATAATAGGTGTATTGGCAAAAAATTCATTGGCAAATTTAGAATAAATTCCAGGGATAGAATCTACTTTGTAAACATCTATATTTATCATTAACAAATTTTGAGGTAAATTAATTTCTATAAAATTATAATCTTTAAGCTCATCTACATTTTGATAAATTTTAAATGAAGAACAAGCAGTGAGAAAAATAATTATACAAAGTGGAAGTATTTTCATAAAAAATTTTTATTTACAAAAATACAAAAATATTAATTTACTTTTGATAGCTAAATACATTTCAATATATATATTTTATAAAATATAATATTAAAGCAATCATAAGGTATCTTGAATAAATAGAAAGCAAAATTTGAATAACAATAAATGGTTTAATATAAAATTATTTTTATTATTTTTGAATTTGAAAATAAACTATGTTTAAGAATATTAAACAACATAAATTTGACTGGATACAATTTAAGTGGCTTCGAATAGGATATAAAGCACTAATAAATCAAGCTATAATACCTGCAATTATAATTGGAGTGATCACTGGATTAGCAGCAGTATTATTAAAAAATGGAGTTTATAATCTCACTGCATGGGTTCATAATATAACTCAAACAGAGCATTTGTCTATATTATATTTCTTTTTACCGATTATCGGCATTGTATTGACAGTGATTTTTACTGATAAAATTATAAAAGAGAAACTAGATCACGGAGTTACACGAGTATTAAAAGCTATAAGTAAAAATAAAGGAGACATTCGTCCACACAATATATATTCTAATATAGTAGCTTGCGTAATAACAGCATCTTTTGGAGGATCTATTGGTATGGAAGGGCCAATAGTTACTACTGGTGCAGCTATTGGCTCAAATACAGCAAAATTTTTTGATTATTCATATAAATACAAACTACTTTTTATCTGTGCTGGTATGTCATCAGCAATAGCTGCAATTTTTAAAGCTCCTATTGCTGGTTTAATATTTTCTATAGAAGTATTAGCAATAGATTTAAGTGCAGGATTTTTAATACCAGTAATACTTAGCTGCGTTACAGGCACTATAGTAGCTACATTTTTTCTAGGACAAAAAGCAGAATTTTATTTTGCTGTTTTTACTAATTACAACTATTCAAATACATTATTTTTCATATTATTAGGTATCTTCGTTGGCCTACTTTCAGTATACTTTTTACGTACTTATTCTTTTATAGAAAAAGCAATAGCAAAAATCAAGAAAAAAACTTTTAGAATATTAATTGGTGGAGGGCTATTAGGATTATTAATTTATTTATTTCCTCCTCTCTATGGTGAAGGATATAATAATATGGAAATGATCCTTAGCGGTAATATTGAACAATTATTTTCTAACTCCATTATTTATCCATACTTTAATACTGAAATTGGTTTTTTGATTTTATTAATTATTTTATTTTTCATGAAAGTAATAGCAACAGCTTTGACAACTGGAGCTGGAGGAGTAGGTGGCGTTTTTGCTCCAGCATTATTCACTGGTGCAGTAGGTGGAACCGCATTTGCGATTTTAATGAATATTTTATTTAATACTAGCTTAAACGTAAGTAATTTCACCCTTGTAGGTATGGCTGGCGTAATGGCTGGTGTAATACAAACACCTCTTGCTGCTATATTTTTAATAGCTGAACTCACCGGTGGATATAATCTTTTTATACCTCTTATCATTACTGCTACTATTTCTTATGCAACGACTAGATTAGTAGAACCATATTCTATATATACAAAATCTCTTGCTGAAAGCGGTGAATTATTGACACATGACAAAGAAAAAAATGTTTTTACCCTTGTAGATAAAAATGATTTAATTGAAACAGAATTTGTACCATTAAATATTAATCAAAAATTATCAGACCTCATAGAAGCTATTAAAATATGCGATAGAAATGTCTTCCCAGTTTTAGATGATGAGAATAACTTAGTAGGATTAATATATTTCAAAGATATTAAGAATATCATTTTTGATAAACAAACCTATGATAAAATAAGTCTTTCTGAATTGATGAAAGACCCAGAAATAATTATTGATATAAATGAATCTTTAGACTCCATAGTAGAAAAAGTGAGAATGCAAAATATATGGAATATTCCTGTGGTAGATCATGGTAAATATGTTGGTTTCATATCAAAGTCATCACTTTTATCTGCATATCAAGAAGTTTTTGACACATTTACATTTGAATAGGAAAGTAAATAGGGCAATAATCAAGTTTATAAAATTTTTGAAAAAATTTTATAAATATAGTAGAGAAAAATTTAAATGTTATAGATTAAATATGTTAATGACATCAAATCACTATACCGCTCCCATGCCCGCCTATCCGACGCCGCCAAATTCAGTATCCTCCCCGTATCTTCTATAACCATCTCTGCCAAATACTTCCCCTTCACTACAAACCACATTATGTAATTTGTCAAATACTTCGTTGCCACTCCACGAAACTTGTAATATATCCACCCTACAAAATCTGTTATCTTCTTATGAATAGTTGATACGCTATATATTCCTTGCTTCATCTTGTTTTTGTTAGTTATTTCTTTATGCTTGATGTGCTCTGCATTAACTGTCTTGAATGCTTTTTTATTGCTGCCACATATCACAGAATTATCTGATATTCGTGATTTTAGAAAATCAGATATATGATCAGCTTGTACTCGTTTATCTTCTAATTTTTTGAACAAAATATTACCACTTCTGTCTGTGGCAGCTAATACTGCTACTTTCGTTGGTTTCTTTTTCTTTAACTTTTTTACTTCCTTCTTGTCTCGTTTCTTTTTACCTTTCTCAGAGTAATTCATTAGAAGTTCTTCTAATTCTACTACTCCGAAGAAATTTACATTATCTTCAAATGATTGCATAGCACATAAAATTCTGTGTCGCCAAAAGAAACTCGTTGTGAGACTAATATGTACTATTCTTGCACACTCTCTCAAGCTCATTCCAGCGCTCATACATTTGATGTATTCAAGCATCTTGCCCTTTTCATGAACACCATACATAAAAGTGCCAGTGGTTACTCTGAACTGTCTTCCACAAGTTTTGCATCGATAGTTCTGTACTCCACTTTGCAAGCCATTTTTAATTACGTGGCTACTATTACAATCTGGACATAGTACACCAGTAGACATAGCTTTGATTTCTTGATAGTCTACTACATCTTTACCTTCTTCTTTCATCTCATCATAGAGATTATCGTAGAACTCGCGTGTTTCTTCTTTGGTAAGGCAGAATAATTCTGTTGGATTTTCTAAAAGGTTATTCATATATTAAAAAATTTTACAAATATAAAAATTTTTAATATAATAAAACTTGATTTTTAAGAACATAATAATTACGTTCTCTTTATTTTCTCACCCCTCTTCTATTCTACCCTCACATGTTCTTTATTATATATTCAGCTATTTGTACTGCATTTGTTGCTGCTCCTTTTCTCAGATTATCTGCTACTACCCATATATTTATAGCTTTATCGTTAAAAAGATCTTTTCTTATTCTACCTACAAATACTTCATCTTTACCTTTGGCATAAATCGGCATTGGATATTCAAACTCTTCAATTTTATCTAAAACTTTTACTCCTGGTGTATCATTTAAAATATCGTAAACTTTTTTAATATCTATGTCTTTTTCAAAAACTGCATGTATAGCTTCGCTATGTCCACCTACTACAGGTACTCTCACTGCTGTTGGCGATATGTGTATGCTATAATCATTAAAAATTTTATGCGTTTCATTTATTAGTTTCATTTCTTCAGTTGTGTATCTATTTTCTAAAAAATCGCCAGCATGTGGAAGGCAATTCTGCTCTATTGGATGTGGATAAAAACGATTTATTAATTCACCTTTTTTTTCTGATTCTAATTGCAAAATTCCTTTCATACCAGATCCTGTAACACTTTGATATGTAGATACCACTATCTCTTTCAATTTATATTCCTTATGTAATCTAGACAATGCTAATACCATTTGTATAGTACTACAATTAGGATTAGCTATAATTTTTGTGTTTTTAGTTATTGTCTCTGAATTAATTTCTGGTACAACCAATGGTATATTTTTATACATTCTCCATTGTGAGCTATTATCTATAACGTATATACCTTTATCTGCTAATAATGGAGCATAAATTTCTGAAACTTTAGAACCTGCAGAAAAAATTGCAATATCTATATCTTTAGTTAATAAATCATCTGGAGTAATGCATTTATATTCTTTATTTTGATAAATAATAACTTTATCTTTTGAACGTTCTGACGCTACTGGATAGAATTCGGATATTTCTATTTGTTTTTCTTCTAATACTTTAATAATTTCTCTACCAACAAGTCCTGTGGCTCCTACTACTGCTAATTTCATTTTTTTTTACAAAAATAAATGAAATTATTTACATTTTTTATTATAATAATAATTTTCTTAAAATTTTTTTAATTTGTAGCAAAGTACTTTTACATATTTTTAACAAAAATACTTCATCAATCAAACATTTATCAATATCCACCCATATATTTTCTGATAAACCATTCGAAAGATAATAATGCAATGATTATGATTAGGTAAACCCATGATTGTATCAAAGGAATAGTAGTTTTTTCTATTGTGTAATATGTTTGATTTATTTGTTCAGATTGTAAAATTTTATCCAAAGAATCTAAATCAGTAAAAGTAAAAAATCTACCACCTGAGAATTTAGAAATTTGTTTAAGCAAATCATGATCTGCAGTTAAATTTTGCATTTCAATGTCAGATTGCTCAACAGCGAAGGTGCCTTTAGTTGTCAATGGATTGCCTTTTAATAAAGCTGTAGCAGAGTAAGTGTATGTATCTGGTGGTAATTGACCTAAAGACAAAGTATAAGCATTACCAGTTCTAGAAAAGTAAAATTTACCTCTAAATCCTTTATTAGAATTAATAGTAATTTCGATATCAGGATAATTGATAAGTTCACCACTTTGGTTCAATAGTTCAGCTTGTATATTAATAGCTTCAGTACTTTGGTAAATTGATTCTGCTATAATTCTAAATCTATCTTTATTACTAGTACTTAATAAATAATTAATAATTTTAGCTACCCACGAATCAAAAACATTGGAATTATTTTTTAAAGCATCTACTCGCCATCTCCAAATACCTTCGCCTATAAAAACTGCAATATTTTTATTATTTAACTGATAAAAAAACATCACTGGATTGTTACTAATAGCATTACCGATTTTTTGATAAAAAATAATAGGAAATTTGTTACTAACAATATTTCGTGGATATAATGTCATAATAGGTGGTGCATTTTCGAAAAAATTTATCTCATCATAAGATAATTGAAAATAGGGAAATTGTTCATTTACTTTCACTTGTGATTCTATATAGCTACTATTAACTAAATTACCCAACCAAGGAACAAATGATGTGGTCAGTGGTATCTGAGTTTGAGTACCTATAAAAAGCCATATGGGAGTATGAGATGTCTTTAGCTGTTCCATATTTTGCTTGCTTAAACAGTTGCCATTGAGTTGATAAATTATTAAAACATCCAAATCATTTGGTATCTGGTCTTTACCTGGTCTGATTAATTGCACTTCATTTAATAATATTCCACTGAGAGCTCTATTGATAGCACCTATATCTGGATGAGTAGAACATGATAAAATTCCTATTTTATATTTTTGTTTAATGATTTCTATTGTTTTAATCACAGAATTATTAATAATATTTTTTTCGTCATCTATTCTATCCCAAATAACTTTAATTCTATGTAGTCCTTCATTATTAGCTTTTGATTGCAACGTTATTATCTTAGAAAAATTATCATAATTTATATTAATAATTTCATTGTATATAAGCTCATTATCCAAAAAGATCTGAAGTTTTGATGATTTGCCTTTAGCTTGTTTAGCATTTAGTACTACCTCGATAGGGAAAGTGCTGCCAATAGGTATTTTGTCATTACACTCGATTTTACTAACTATCAAATCTGTATGTACCGTAGTATCTCCTAATCCTATCGTATAAATAGGTATTTTCATTTGATTAAATAGTAAATGTGGGTCATTATTTTGAGTATTTATACCATCAGTAAATAATAAAATAGCTTTTATGTTTTCTTTTTCATTTGCTTGCCTTAATGCTAGCTGCAATGCATCGTATAAATTAGTGGCTTTACCATCAAAAGAAAAAGTTAAATTATTCTGTATCTTATCTGAAAAAGAATAATTATCAAAAATTATGTTTTTAGAATATTTATTGAAAAATTCCTTTATTGTGGGTTGTATGGAGGTATATAAAGGATCTACCTTGATAGATTGAGAGTTATCAATGAGAGTGATTATTTCGGGCGGATAAATTATTTTTTTATTTTTTTCAATAAAAGGAGACAAAAGTAAAAAAAATAGTAAAAAAAAGGTAATGCTACGAGTAACTAATAATATTTTTTTCCATAAAATAGATAGACTATCATAAGGATTTTTGAAATATAGCAACATAGCTAATCCTACTGATATAGCAATAATTAATAATAACCACCATGGACTATAAGGTAGTATGATTTTCATAGATTAGCTATTAAAAACATAATTAAACAAATAAGGAAAAAAATTTTTCACACTTTAATCATTAATTAAAAAAATACCATTAATAGCTATTAATTAGTTACAAAACAGATAATATTATAGATGTGTGTTTTACATACGCATGCCACCGCATACATTTATCACCTGTCCACTTACATAACTAGATAAATCACTAGCTAAAAATAGTGCTACATTAGCCACATCATCTGGAGTACCACCTCTTTTTAGTGGAATTTTATTCATCCAATCTTTTCTAATATCATCAGGTAGCTGAGCAGTCATAGGAGTTTCAATAAAACCAGGAGCAATAGCATTGCAGCGAATATTACGAGATCCTATCTCCTGAGCTATACTTTTAGTAAATCCTATAATACCAGCTTTAGAAGCACTATAGTTAGCTTGTCCTGCATTACCACCTACCCCCACTACACTTGCCATATTTATTATAGAACCAGAGCGATTTTTCATAAAATGTTGCAATAGTGCTTTTGTCATATTAAAAACAGATTTTAGATTTACTTTAATGACCATGTCCCAGTCTTGTTCACTCATACGAAGTAATAGATTATCTCTAGTAATGCCAGCATTATTTACTAAAATATCAATCACAGTAAAATCTTTTAAAAGTTTCTCTGTGAAATCTTGACAAGCATTGAAATCGCTCACATCAAAGGCATAAGCTTTAGCTTTAATATTATATTTTTTTTGTAATTCAGCAATAAAATTTTCTACTTCTGCATTAATAGCAAGGTCAGTAATTATAACATTAGCACCATTAAGAGCAAATTTTTCTGCGATAGCTCTACCTATGCCACGAGCTGCACCTGTAATCACAGCAGTTTTATTTTCTAATAATTTCATAATTATTTTTTTATTTGCAAAAATAACAATTTATTTAATCTTATCTAAAACAAAATCATAAATAGCTTCTACTTCATTTTGAGCTGTTTGTAGTAAATGTGAAGCATCTGATAAAATATTATCTGCCCAACTTTTATCTTTTAGCCCAGCCACATTAATAAGAACATTTAAGTAGGCACCTTTAATGGCAGTCAAGCAACATATAGCACCTACGCCAGCATCAGAAATAGAATTAGGATTTCCTATTTCAGCCATTTTTTTACATAATGGGATAGCCATATTAGCAGTTTTCATAGTACGATAAGGAATCTCCGTAGCATAGCGAGTAGCTTCTTCTATAGCTTGCCTTCTAATACTTTTTTGCTCATCAGTATCTTTAGGTAAACCAAAAGCATCCATTACTTTATTAAAAGCATTTGTATCCTCTTCTAAAAGTTGTACTAATACATCTTTAATTTTTTGACCTTCCTCTGCGAAATTACTAAACTCTTCCCATCTGTCGTCCCAACCTGGTTTATGAGAGCTAAGGTTAGCAACCATGGTAGCTAGAGCAGCACCTAGAGCACCTACATAAGCAGATATAGACCCGCCACCAGGAGCAGGTGATTCGCTAGCAGTCTCATCAGCAAATTCACCCATAGTCATTTTTATTAATTTCGGTGGTGGTTCATCTTTAGCTAATAAAAATTCTATAACTTTATTCTGAGCATCAAAAGGTTTCAAATCATCTAATCCCATGGATTTGATAGCAATTTTTATCAATTCATCTTCTGAAACGCCAGTAGAACGTTGTTGTTTTTTTAGGAAATATTTACCTGCATCTATAAGAACTGATTTCGGAATGAGACCCACAATCTCAGCTCCTGTTACTCTGATACCACGAAGTCTAGCTTTCTCACTAACCTCATCAAAAGCTATATGAACAGGAGTAACAGAAATATCAGTAATATTCATCGATACTTGAGCTATACCATATTCTTCAATAAACCAACCGATAGCTTTAGTAGCTTTAAGTGTTCCTGGAATATAAATAGTATTACCATTTTCATCTTTAACTATTTCACCAGTTATAGGGTTGCCTTTACGCATAGGTCTTCCTTTTTCTCTCACATCAAAAGCAATAGCATTAGCTCTACGTACAGAAGTAGTGTTAAGATTATAATTAATAGCTACTAGAAAATTACGAGCACCTACAGCTATAGCACCTGTCTTAGGTAAAAATTTTGATGGTCCGAAATCTGGATGCCATAAAGGATCTTTTAATTTTTTTTCTAGACCTTCATATTCTCCTGCTCTCACATTGGCTAGATTACGTCTATCTTCACTTTTAGCAGCAAATTCATATAAATAAACTGGTATGCCAAGCTCCTCCCCTATTCTTTTGCCTAATTTATTAGCATACTCTATAACCTCCTGCATAGTAATATTAGCCACTGGCACAAGTGGGCAGACATCTGTAGCACCAAAGCGAGGATGAGCACCTTTATGCTTAGACATATCTATGAGTTCAGTAGCTTTTTTGACAGCTTTAAAAGCAGCCTCTATGACAGCATCAGGTTCTCCAGCAAAAGTAACTACAGTTCTATTAGTAGTAGCCCCTGGATCTACATCTAAAAGTTTCACACCATCAGTATTTGTAATTTCTGCAGTGATTTGATTGATAATGTTCATATCTCTCCCTTCACTGAAATTAGGAACACACTCGATAATTTTTTTACCTGTAAGCATATAAATTTATTTTTTAAAAAATTTTTACGAAATTACTAAAATTATACTGCTATATAAAATTTAAACTTTTGTAATGACCATTAATACACATTTTGCTAATAATTTTAATTTTCTAAAAAATAATAATTGAATTAGGCGTTTACATAATAACTCCAAAATAGCTCTCTGTGCTCTTTGTATGTAAAACTTTGTGGCCTTTGTGTTAAAAATATAATAAGAAGTTATATATAAAATATTAACCACAGAGAACACAAAGAAATCACAGAATTCACAAAGAAAAGTCAATTATTACTTAAACGCCTAATTCAAAATAATAATTTAATAATACAAACATATTATCAGTAAGTTATTTGTTACCAAACACATGTTATGAGCAATTAAAAATATCAAAAAATAAAAATTCAAAAATATTTATTAATTTTACTTAATAAATGAAAAAAAAATTTGTGAAAAATATTATTCTTCTTTTATTATTATTTGTTTTCATCTTTGTTTCTTGTAAAAATACAAAACATGAATCAAAATATGAAACATTGAATGATAGTAGTTTAACAAGCAAAAATATTTATTCAGCAACTTCATCTAAAGAAGATACAAATAGAATAAATAATAAGATTAACATAGATATTAATCAACTGTTAGGTATTTGGTATTATCCTGAAGACATAAATGCTACCTTTAAAATTGTAAAAGATTCTATGTTTTACGTAGATGCAAATGAATGGTATCAGTATAAATTAAAAGGTGAAACATTAATAATTTATTATGATTATAATTATACAGACACAAGCTTATGTGAAATTAAAAATGATAAATTAATTTTAAAAGGTAAATTTGGTATAGATACATTTGAAAGATTTAATAATTAAATTTATGTATAGAAGAATTATTTTAACATTATTCCTTATTTTTACCATTATTAATCTATATAGTCAGAGTTTATATTTTGGTAAAAATAGATTTGGTAGATTAGAACTCATTGATGACTCTATGGGTATTATTTGTATGAATTCATTTGGTCAAGATAGTAATATATATGATACTATTTATTATAGAAAAACAAATGATACTATGTGGATATCTACTAAAATAAAGGGAATGTATTCAATAATTGTATCAGACAGTGTTATACCTGTATTAGATGGTAACCCAGTGATTATTAAGAGGTATAAAAAATTTGATAATAAAACATATATTCTCACTCAGCAATTTGTTTTACCCTTTGATAGTATTAATCAACAAATAGTATTTAATAATATGCAACCACCATTAGAGTATGGAGAGATATTATACTTTTGTGAATGGCCTAATAAAAAATTTTTGGTCAAAAAGCCTTATTTATCAGTAATAGGTGCTAAATATTTTTCTATTAAATTTATTACTTTATATAATGTTGGCCATTATTTTAATGAATTTCCTTTAAAAATTAAAAAAAATAAATTAATACCTATTAATAATAAAGCACAGCAATGGTGTTGGATTTATAATAATTATTATTTCCCTGTAATGAAAAAAAGTAAAAAAGAAAAATCTTATTATACAGTCGCTCAATACAAGCAAGATATTGGTCTACAAAGAACAAATTGTTTTCGCAATAAACCATTAAAAATAAAGATAAAGAAATGAAAATTAAATTTTTTATTTTAATATTTATAGTTTTACAAAATATTACTATTAATTGTCAAGATTTAGGTTCGCATTATTATGGTAAAGGTGGTTTAGGACATTTAGAATTTATATCGGATAGTTTATGTACTATAAGTTTTTTAAGTAATTCACTGAAAGAACCATTAATAGATACAGCATATTATCATAGAAATGGCGACACAATATTTATCTCTACAAAAATAAAAAGTAGATACGAAATTAAAACTTATGACAAGCCACCTAAATTTAATTGTAATGATTATGCTATAATAAAAAACATTTATAGAATGCAAGGAGAAAAAATTAAAATTTTTTTTGAATTAGCGATACCATTTGATACTATTACAAATGAATTATATTTCGAAAAATGGAAAGAGGATTTTTATATATATAAACATCCAATCTTATACTATAAAGGTTACCATCGACTTTGTTTTCATTTTTTATTTTTGAGTTCTAGAAATTATAATATTATAAAATTAATGAATTTAGAGACAAATCAATCATTATTTCTAAATGAATTTCCATTAATAATAAAACATAATAAATTAAAACCTCCATCAAAAAAATATATAGCAAATTGGATTTTTTGGAGAGATAATGGGTTATTCTTCCCGAAAATGATAGTTAGTAAAAAGCAAAGAGGTTATAAAACTATATATATCAAAGATATAGCTTTAGAAGGTATACCGACCTCGGTTTGCTTACCAGAGAACGAGGTGATAATGCAAGGAGAAAATGGTTACTATAAAAAAAA
>Ga0208041_1000248_pt1 | contig 61992 bp, 50 predicted proteins | sample AD_SCU002_MetaG_FD_184453 | JGI IMG/M metagenome (GOLD analysis project Ga0208041, IMG submission 184453) | Active sludge microbial communities of municipal wastewater-treating anaerobic digesters from China - AD_SCU002_MetaG (SPAdes) (version 2) | ecosystem: Engineered > Bioreactor > Anaerobic...
GGAAGGCGGTGCGTCTGTTGACGGAACAACTGAACCGGAATGATGATCCGGAGACGCGTTTGCGTCTCGGGCAGCTCTACTTGAAAATGGAAGACTATGAGATTGCGGAAAATACAATTCTTCCGGCCCTGGAAAAAGAGCAGGAATCGGCGGAATTGAACACCCTTCTCGGGGTGCTCTACACTCGCCTGGAAGATTTCAAAAAGGCTGAACGTTACTTTAAAGAGGCTCTCAAATATGATCCGGACGATCTCAACGTGTGGAGCAATCTTGCCGAAGTTTTTCTCAAATTGAACCTGAAGGATAAAGCTGAAGAAGAGTATAAGAAAATATTACGAATAGCGCCGACCCACATAGAATCTCATATTGGATTGGGTGAAGTATATCTGGCCATGGAAGGTGATGACGAAGAAATGTACGATCGGGCGATACATTGTTTTAACGAAGCGCTGAAGATTGCAGATTCAACCAGCCGTTCGAAGAATCTGAAAAAGAAGGAGCGGGCTGCGGTTCTTTATTCGCGGGCATATGCCAGAGTAATGTATCATGAGAAGGTTCCCGTAACGATAAAAGATGAAAATTACCTGCGTGAGGCAATGAAGGATTTTGCACAGTGCTACAGCCTGGATCAGGACAACCATAAAGCTAATCGAGCCAGAGAGAAATTGTCCAAGAGGTTGAGCAGGTTTTCCTCGCGCTGGTTTGCCGATAAAGTTGCTTCCTGGGTAATAGCAGGTCTGTCCCTCATCAGCTTCACTTTTACCCAGTTCAGATTCTTTTTCTTTGACACGAAAACCGGTGTGCCGATAAATGATGCGGGCGTGTATGCTTTGCTCACGTTTGGCTCGCTCATATTTATGGTGGCCGGATTTTACCTGCCGCAGCTTCTTAAGCTCAAAGTCGGCGGCATCGAAATAGAGAAGACGCCCGTGGAGCAGGTTTCCACCTCCATGAGCCTCGGTATAACCTCCCGATAGCTGCCGAAGTATGGGAAGCCGGTTCGGGATTTGACAAGATTTACAGCAGGAACGTTTTCAGGAGCTGCTCCAAAGAGAAAAACAATTGAACAAAAAATTATAAACTGATCACCGGTTACCGGACGAGAAGACGGATTGTTCAGCCTGGCGGGAATCAAGCGTAGAGGAAAACAGGATATGACAGGGGAGAGTAAATCATCCGGCATTAAAAGCTGGCCTGAGGATGACCAGCCCAGAGAGAAACTGCTCAAGCGTGGAGCGGGTGCTTTGAGCAATTCCGAGCTACTGGCGATTCTGCTGCGCACCGGTGTAGCCGGGCTGAGCGCGATTGATCTGGCGCGCCGGATTATTGAAAAGTTCGGCACCTTCCGCAACATGAGCCACACGGATATGCGCGAATGGAGGGAATTCAAGGGACTGGGCCCGGCCAAAATCGCACAGATTCAGGCCGCCCTCGAAATCGGGCGGCGTTTCCGTGAGGACGAAATGCGCCCCGAGCAGCAGAAGATTACTTCCGCCCGCGATGTTGTCGGCGTTATCATGCCCCAAATGCGCGATCTCAAGACGGAAGTATTTAAGGTTGTCTATCTCAACAGCAACAATCGCATCATTGAAATCTCAGATGCCGCCACGGGAACCGTCAATCAGGCCATGCCGATTGTAAGGGAAATCATGCATGCGGCCCTGCAAAAATTCGCCGCCGCAATCATCTGCGCCCACAACCATCCCAGCGCCAGCACTACGCCCAGCCTGGAAGATAAAAAGTTCACGCAGGAGCTGGCCGCCGCGGGTAAACTGCTGGGAATCAGCGTTCTCGACCACATCATCATCGGCGGTGACGACTATTTCAGCTTTGCCGATTCGGGAATGATGACAAAATAGGGATGCTCTGCAGTTATGCAATTTGTAAAAGCAATTGACGGAATGCATAACTTCAGTTTGGCTTGATGTCCGGCATTACATTTTGATTCATGTTATCAGAAGCTTTGCAATTTTTAGTTTGTCGTTTGTAATCGTGGAAAAAAAATCAGCCGACCAGAGACCGACCGAGTCGGGATTTTTTATGAATGGCAGCACGTCTTTTTTGGCCTGACAAAATCAACCGCTGCAAAGCGCTTACATAAACGGCTCTTCAAATCTTCTGCGGTTAATATCGCATCGTCGGCGAGGTGTCCGGTCTGCTTCATCCTTTGTGATAGATGCGTGATGCTGACAGGGATGGATTGGGATAAAAACCAGACGTAATCATAAAAATCACACCCCTTGACCCGCGGGGATTTGATTTCGTCAACAAAAACCGTCAAAGTCAAACCTGTTTTTCCTTCATTTGCTGATGACCCGAACAATGGATTGTGGTATACTTCAAAAAAAGTTTGAAAATGTAGCAAATCAAAGACGGGGTAAGGGAGCCAAACTATGGAAGAACCTGTTTCCTGTCAGCAATGCGGTAAGTGTTGTTTCGTTGATTTTGCGGCTTACATTGAACAAAGTGATTTAGACCGTTGGCGAGCCGAAAACAGGCAAGACATTATAGATCACATCGAAAACCATCATCTCGTTTGGGCGGGAGATAAAATGGTTTCCACTCAGACCGGCGAATCTCCCAAAGAATGCTCTTTTCTCTACAACGAGGGAGATAAATGGCTCTGCTCCATATACGAGACAAGACCTTTGGTTTGCCGGAGCTATCAACCGGGATCGTCGGAGCTGTGTTCGCAATTCAATAACAAAAAACGGAAGAACAAATAAGCTTTTAGCAATTTGATTGACTTAAACACTGCAGCCTCCTTTTTTAAGAGGTTGTGTCGTAATTCATTAGTTGATTGTCATTGCGAAACGCCTCTCAGGCGTTGTGGCAATCTAATATTTTCAAGAGTTACGAGATTGCTTCGCTCATTGTATTCGCAATGACATTATGACACAGTCTTCAGCGGAGGACATGAAAAGGTAATGTTTGCTATTGTGCCCCAGCCTCTGTAGATAATTTTACAAGTAACGGGAGGTTGTTTGTGCCTTTGGAAATAGAACGCAAGTTTCTGGTGAAAGGCGATGAATGGAAAACAGATAACGGCATGCACATTGTACAGGGTTATCTCAATAACGACAGGGAGCGCACCGTGCGGGTGCGCATCTCTGGCGCGAAGGCTTTTCTGACGATCAAGGGCGTCAGTACCGGAGCAACGCGGGCGGAGTTCGAATACGAAATACCTGTTGTTGATGCAGAGCAACTGCTGCGGCTTTGTGAGGGGCCGCTGATTGAGAAAACGAGGCATGAGGTTGCCTTTGCCGGCATGACGTGGGAAGTTGACGAGTTTCAGGGAGCGAATGAGGGCCTGGTGGTAGCTGAAATCGAACTTGAAACCGCAGGGCAAACCTTTGTCCAACCGCCCTGGGTCGGCCCGGAAGTCACCGCCGATGCGCGTTATTTCAATTCCAGTCTGGCGGTGCGGCCGTATAAGAGTTGGCGTTAACAGGAGGGATGTTAATTTCTCCAGCCAGAAAGACTGTGTTGTAATGAAGGATGTTGCTCGCATCTTTCTCATGATGTCCACCGCCGGGGGGTGCAGGGGGTGGAGAGAACGGGTTCAAGGGTAAAGGAGCGAGGAACAAAAAATTAATGACGAGTAATGAATAAATAGTGACAAGGGGGAAATATCTTACTCGTTACTATTTACAGTTTACTCGTTACTCGAAAATCATTCCTTATAGATGTTCTCAATCCACCTCCGTCACGGAGGACATGAAAAATTAGGAGGTACATGATGAAACGACCCGCATCGTTAGCAGCAGGTATTTTGTTTCTCTTGATGGCTGTTGCTCAATTATGCCGTTTTGTTTTGGGGATCGAAGTGACTGCGGGAGGTGTTGTGATTCCCCTCTGGCCCAGCGCAGTTGCCGCGGTAGTTTTAGCTTTGCTGGCTTGCTGGCTTTTGAAAGAAAGAAGTAAGTAAGTAGGGCCATTTATAACCCTGATTTTCAAAGGCAGGGTGGTTACTTGTAAATGACAAAGTTTTTTTAAAAGGAGGGTGATATGAAAGAATTAGATTATATGGTCATTGCCGAGGAAGTTGTCAGGAGAGCCAGAAGGGGAGCGTTTTTGACTGTAAAAGCAGGAGATGAGCTCAATACAATGACAATGGGGTGGGTTGCTTTCGGATTTATGTGGCAGAAGCCGATTATGATGGTGATGGTGCGTCCGACGCGGTATACCTTTGAAATCATGGAAAAAGCTGTTGATTTTACCGTTACCCTGCCGTTGGACGATATGAAGAATGAACTTGAATATTGCGGCTCCAAATCCGGTCGGGTTGTGGACAAATTTAAAGAATGCAACCTCGAAATAGAAAAAAGCCAAAAAGTCGTTTCACCGATTATTAAAACTCACGCTTATCAGTACGAGTGTAAAATAGTATATAAATCCGCGATGAATCCGGCCTTTTTAGCCAAAGAAATTGATGCCTCTCTCTATGCGGAAAAGGATTACCATACAATTTATTTTGGCGAGATTGTGGCTTGCTACGGGATCTGATGATATATGATTCCAATTCCAAATCAAGCGCTACCTTTGTTGGTGTCGTCGTTGGCTTCCTCAACGTATGTATAATACGCCTCGTTGCCTCCTCCTAGCCGCCGCGGTATCATCTTTGATTTGGAAATGGAATAAGAAACGGGCTTAAGCGGAGTCCGAAAAAAGTGAAGCGGGTTGTTATGGAAAGACGAAAATCCGGCAGAAAGAAAATTCCGCGGGGCATGGAGCTGCTGCACAATCCCAGGCTGAATAAAGGCGTTGCCTTTTCTGCAGCTGAACGGGACGCGCTGGGTTTGCACGGTTTGCTTCCGCCGCGCGTCTTTTCCCAGGAAAAGCTGGTAGCGCATGTAATCAACAATGTTCGCCGCAAACCTGACAACCTGGAAAAATACCTTTATCTGACCGGTCTGCAGGACAGCGATGAAAGGCTGTTTTATAAAGTTCTGATCGACAATCTGGAGGAGCTGAGCCCGATCATTTATACGCCGACCGTCGGGCTGGCCTGCCAGGAATACAGCAGGATTTTCAGCAGGCCCCACGGATTATTCATTTCCAAATACGATCGTGGGCAGGTAAAGGATGTATTGCGCAACTGGCCGGAGAAAGATGTCCGCGTGATCGTTGTCACGGATGGCGAACGCATCCTGGGTCTGGGCGATCTCGGCGCCAACGGCATGGGGATTCCCATCGGTAAATTATCGCTTTATACGGCGTGCGCAGGCATTGATCCCAGGATGTGTCTGCCGGTGATGATTGATGTCGGAACCGGCAACAAAGATCTTTTAAGTGATCCGGAATATATCGGTTTGCCGGAGCCGCGCCTGCGGGGTGAAGAATATGACGCACTGCTGGATGAGTTCATGGCGGCGGCCAGCGAGCTCTTTCCCCGCGTCATGATTCAACTGGAAGACTTTGCGTGCGACAATGCTTTCCGCCTGCTGGCCAGGCATGCTCAAGCATATTGCGTGCTGGACGACGACATTCAGGGAACCGCCGGAGTTGTGCTGGCCGGTTTGTATTCCGCACTGCGGATGACCGGCGGCAAGCTAACCGAACAGCGGCTGGTATTTTTGGGCGCGGGTGAGGCGGCTATCGGCATCGGCAACCTTGTGGTTTCCGCAATGGTCGAGCAAGGCCTCTCGGAGGAGGAAGCCCGCAGACTTTGCTGGTTTGTCGATTCCAAAGGTCTCGTGGTTGCCGGCCGAACGGGTTTAGCCGAACGCAAGCTGCGCTTTGCCCACGATTTTCCTTTTCAGCATGATCTCCTTGCGGTCGTCGAGGCGATAAAACCAACGGTGATCATCGGCGCATCAGGAAAGGCGGGTACTTTTACGCCGGAAGTTTTGCAGGCGATGGCGCGGATAAACGAGCAGCCGATTATTTTTGCGCTTTCCAATCCGACCTCCAAATCGGAATGCACCGCCGAAGAAGCCTATCGCTTTACGGATAAGCGCGCCGTCTTTGCCAGCGGCAGCCCGTTTCCCGCTGTAGTGATGGACGGCAAAACTTTTGTGCCGGGGCAGGCCAATAATGTTTACGTGTTTCCCGGCATAGGTCTGGGCGTGCTTGCTGCGGAGGCGTCCTGCGTTACGAATGAGATGTTTGCTGCGGCTGCTCAAGCGCTCGATGCTCAGGTTACGCCGGATGATTTTGCGCAGGGGCGGATCTATCCCCCTTTGTCACGCCTGCGCGAAGTGTCGGTCAACATTGCTGTGGCGGTCGCCAGGGTCGCGTTTGCCGCAAAACTGAGCGCGAGAAGTGAACCCGCCGATTGGCGCGGTTTTATCGAATCGATTATGTACAATCCGAGCTATTAGACACCTGCTTAATGCATCAAAGATACGGCGGTTGCTTTTAATTATTTTTAAAGGGAAGTATTATTATGGCAGATACAGACGACAAACGGTGGATGCCGGAAGATCTGAAAAGATGTGTGGAATTTCACGGCCACATCTGCCCCGGTTTGATTTATGGCTACCGGGTGGCAAAGGAGGCGATGCGCCTGATGGATATCGCGCGCGCTGTGGATGAGGAAGTGGTCGCCATTTGTGAAAACGATTCCTGCGCCGTCGACGCCATACAGGTGTTGCTGGGGACCGTGATCGGTAAGGGCAATCTGATCATCCGGGACTACGGGAAGAATGCCTATACGGTGCTGAGCCGCTCCCGGCGTAAAGCTTATCGATTTTCCCGGAAAACAGATTATGCCTACAGTGGTGAAGCTCAAAGCGAGTTTGAACGCCTGGATAAAGCCATGACCGCCGGAGAGGCATCCGAGGCGGACATACGGAAATTGAGGCGCCTGAAGATAGATGATCTGCTCACGCGTCCTTTTGCGGAAATATTTGTTACTGAGGAAGCGCCTTTTGATGAACCGCAATATGCGCCGCTGGACCGCTCCGCATCCTGCGCTCTGTGCGGTGAAATGACCATGGCGGCGAAAATGGTGAAGCTAGACGATGGACGGCAGGTCTGCATTCCCTGCTCCCGGAAAGCTTAAAGGAGGAGAAAATTATTGTTTTTTAAAGTAAAGACACCCGAAGAGGTGCTGGATATATTGCAGGATTTTGCTCCGGTGGACACGGAAACAATTCTTATCGGAGAAGCCCTGAACCGCGTTGTGAGCGGGGAGATAATTTGTGCAGAGGACATGCCGAATTTTTCGAGATCTTCAATGGATGGTTATGCCGTCCGGGCGAAGGACACCTTTGGCGCCTCCGACAGTCTGCCGGCGTTTCTGGAGCTGGCGGGAGAGGTAGTCATGGGTTCTATTCCTGCTGATGTCGTGACGCCGGGGAAGGCGGTAAAGATATCAACCGGCGGGATGATTCCCGAGGGTGCGGATGCCGTGGTCATGGTCGAATACTGCCAAAGTGTGGATGAAAAGACGATCGAGGTGAGCCGTACTGTGGCGCCGCTGGAAAATATTATCCTCAAGGGTGATGATTTTAAAGAAGGAGAGGTGATCTTTAAATCAGGAACAGTTCTCCGGCCGCAGGATATAGGCGTTCTGGCGGGTTTGGGAATCGAGAAGATCGCCGTTTATAAGAAACCTCAGGTCGCCATTATTTCTACGGGGGATGAGGTCATTCCCATTAATCAAAAACCGGCGCCCGGACAGGTGCGGGACATCAACAGTTACACCCTGAGCGCTTTTTGCACTTCGGCCGGCGCAGTTGCTGTCAATATGGGCTTGTACAAAGATGATTTCGGCCAGCTGAAGGAAGCCGTAGCCCTGGCTCTGCAAAGCTGCGACACTGTTTGGTTGTCGGGCGGGAGTTCCGTGGGGACGAGGGATATGACGGTGAATGTGCTGGAGTCATTTGCCGATGCTCAGCTGCTTGTTCACGGCGTCGCGATAAGCCCCGGAAAGCCGACCATTCTCGCCAGGATCGGCTGTAAGGCTGTATTCGGGCTGCCGGGCCATGTCGCCTCGGCTATGGTCGTTGCAGAGATCTTTTTGGCTCCGTTTCTGTCCAGGCTTGCAGGGGAAACATTGTCGGCCGGCAATCATCATCAATATGTGCAGGCCGAGCTGGACCGCAACGTCGAATCGGCAAGCGGCAGAGACGATTATATTCGGGTTAAGCTGAACAGGCGTGAGGGCAGGATTTTTGCGGAACCGATTTTCGGCAAATCGGGATTGATATCCACCCTGGTGGAAGCCCAGGGTTTATTGAAAATCGATAGAAACACGGAAGGGCTGTACAAAGGGCAAATCGTGGAGGTGATGCTCTTCAAGCCCTTGAGGGGAGTGGCATAGATGAAGAGGAATGTCTATCTGGCCATGAAAGGGCTGGAGGAGGCCAGAGAAATATTTTTCCGCTTATGGCAGGATGAGAAAACACATCCGGAGGAGATCAATACGGAAGACGCACTGGGGCGTGTCACGGCGGGTCCGGTTTTCGCCGGAGTTTCAGCGCCGACCTATCATTCAGCCGCGATGGATGGAATTGCCGTCAAGGCGGAGCTGACGTACGGCGCTTCCGAGCAAACCCCGAAAGTTTTAAAGACAGGAAGCGACGCCGTCTGGATCAATACGGGCCATGCCCTGCCTGAGGGATATAATGCCGTTATCATAGTGGAAAAAATCCAGGAACTGGATAATGAGCACATCGAGATCATGTCGCCCGCCTACCCCTGGCAGAACATCCGGAAAGTGGGCGAAGATATCGTCGCCACGCAGCTTCTGTTTCCCCAGAATCATGTGATCCGTCCCTACGATATGGGCGCCCTGGTCGCCGCCGGTGTTTTTAAAATTACGGTCTGGAGCAGGCCCCAAGTTGCCATCATCCCTACGGGAACGGAAATCATCAGCCACCGGGATGTTACGGATTACAGCCAATTGAAAAGCAATCGCATTATCGACTCGAACTCCGTAACACTGGCGGGGCTCGTCCGTGAGGCGCACGGAGAACCGCATATTTTCGATATTACGCCTGACGAAGAAGACGCCTTGCGCGCCGTCCTGCTGCGCGCGGCGGATTCCGATGCGGACATGATTCTGATCAATGCCGGATCTTCCGCTGGATCCAAGGATTACACGGCCGGTATTCTCAAGGAAATAGGAGAAGTTCTTGTCCACGGCGTCGCCATGATGCCGGGGAAACCGACGATACTGGGCGTGGTCAATGCAAAGCCGATTATCGGAATTCCAGGCTATCCCGTTTCCGCCATCCTCGCTTTTGAACAATTCGCCCGGCCTCTTCTTTTCAGCCTGCAGGGCTTGAATCCTCCGGAAAGGCCGTCCATTGCGGTGAGAGCATCGAGAGCCATTCCTTCGAAATTGGGAACGGAAGAATTTGTCCGCGTGAACATCGGCAAGGTCGGGGATCATTGCATTGCAACGCCGCTTCCCCGATCGGCCGGTTCCATTACCACTCTTGTCCGGGCGGAAGGCATTATCCGCATCCCGCCTCTGGCGGAAGGCGTGAGCCAGGACGAGGAAGTGAAGGCCGAGCTGCTGATCGAAGAGAAGGATTTGTTCAATACGGTCGTCGTTATCGGCAGCCATGACATTACGCTGGACATAATTGCCGATGAGGTAAGGAATGCGACGGGGAAAAATATTCGTATCTCCTCGGGCAATGTCGGCAGTCTGGGCGGCCTGATCGCCGTCCGGAAAGGGGTATGCCATTTTGCCGGTTCGCATCTGCTGGACACGCAGACCGGCGAATATAATGTCTCCTATATTCACAAATATCTGCAAGGCGTTAAAGTAAGCCTTTTCCATCTCGTCCTTCGGGAGCAGGGCTTAATAGTTCAAAAGAATAACCCGAAAGGTATCAAGGTAATTCCCGATCTGGCGCGCGAAGATATCACCTTCGTGAACAGACAGCCGGGTTCGGGCACCCGCATCCTGCTCGACTACAACCTAGCTCTTGCCGGCATAAAACCGGAATCCATCAAAGGATATGATCATGAAGAGTTTACTCATATGTCCGTAGCCGTCGATGTGTTGAGCGGAGCCGCCGACTGCGGCATGGCGATTTATGCCGCCGCCAGGGCCCTTGACCTGGATTTCATTCCTCTGACCAGAGAACAATACGATCTGGTGATACCGACTGATTTTCTGCAAAATCCGAATATTCAGGCGGTGCTGGAAACGATCCGTTCACAGACATTTCGTGACAGAGTCTCCGCGCTTGGCGGTTATGATCCATCCCAAAGCGGGGAATTGGCGATGGAGATAAACCCTTATCAATAATATTTCAGGGAGGCTGCTATGTTTTGTTATCAGTGCGAACAGACGTTGAAGGGTGAAGGATGTGTGAAGGCGGGCGTATGCGGCAAGCAACCGGACGTGGCGGCGTTGCAGGATCTGCTGATCTATGCGCTCAAAGGGTTTGCGCAGGTCGCCTGCGAGGCGCGCAAGGCGGGGATTGTCGACGGCGAGGTTAATGTTTTTACCGTGCGGGCGCTTTTTGCCACCTTGACCAACGTCAACTTCGACCGGGAACGTTTTATCGGCCTGATCAATGAATGCGTCGGACAGCGGGAGAGGCTCAAAAGTCAAATGACAGACCGCGGCCTAGCCCTCCGTTATGTAGACGGGCCGGTCAACTTCCAGCCCGACGCTTCACCGGATGGACTTATTAGTCAGGGAGAAGCCGTCGGCCTCCATATGCATCCCGATCTTGATCCGGATATCCTGTCTCTGCAGCAGATCCTGATTTACGGCATAAAAGGCATCGCCGCTTATGCCGATCACGCCCGCATTCTGGGCCGGGAGGACGATGCTGTTTACGTTTTCTGTCAGGAAGGATTGGCGGCCACCCTGCGGCGGGACATCGATTTGAATGGCTGGGTAGAGCTGGTCTTGAAATGCGGGGAAGTTAATCTCCGGGCAATGGAGCTGCTGGACGCGGCGCATACCGGACGATACGGCCATCCCGTTCCCACCCGCGTCCCGCTCGGAGCAAAAAAGGGCAAGGCGATACTGGTTTCCGGCCATGACCTGCATGATCTGGAAAATATTCTCAGGCAAAGCGCCGGTAAAGGCATTCTGGTCTACACCCACGGCGAAATGCTGCCGGCGCACGGCTATCCGGAGTTAAAGAAATTCCCTCATTTCTACGGCCATTACGGAACGGCCTGGCAGAACCAGATCAAGGAATTCGCCGCTTTTCCCGGCTCCATCCTGATGACAACGAACTGTATTCAAAGGCCGCAGGAAGGATATAAAGGCAATATATTTACCACCGGCATGGTGGGCTGGCCGGGCGTGCAGCACATATCCGACGGCGACTTTACCCCGGTCATCGAAAAGGCCCTGGAGCTTCCGGGATTTTTGAATGATGCAGAAGGCAAAACGGTAATGGTCGGTTTCGCCCGCAACGCTGTTTTGAGCGTTGCCGATGCGGTGATCAAGGCGGTTCAGAACAAACAGATCCGCCACTTTTTCCTCGTTGCCGGCTGCGACGGCGCCAAGCCGGGCCGCAACTATTACACCGAATTTGTGGAAAAAGCCCCGCCGGATACGGTCATTCTGACTTTGGCCTGCGGCAAATTCCGCTTCTTTGACAAGGAACTGGGAGACATCGGCGGAATTCCCCGACTTCTGGATATAGGCCAGTGCAATGATGCTTATTCGGCGATTCAGATCGCCGTCGCCCTGGCGAAGGCATTCAATGTCGGCGTCAATGATCTGCCGCTGTCGATGATCCTTTCCTGGTATGAGCAGAAGGCGGTCGCTATCCTGCTGACGCTGTTTCACCTGGGCATCCGTAATATCCGTCTGGGGCCTTCGCTGCCGGCATTCATCACACCCGGCGTGCTGGATGTGCTGGTAAAAAATTTCGACATCAAACCCATTACCACGGCAGAGGAAGATCTGAAGGCTATCCTGGGCTGAAAGGAGAATTTGATTGAGTTCGAAAGCCGAGAGGCTTACCAGGCGATGCGGGCAAACCCGGTTCACGACGAAGCGAGCCGGCGGGTTGAACCTCTGCTGGAGGGACATCCGGTTCCCCGGTTTTTTGACGTAGTGAAATGAAGAGCTTGAGACGCGATGGAGCTATCATATTGGCGGCGGCGCTGCTGCTTTTGCTTGGTTTGGTGTTGACATACCCTTGCCAGGCCGCTGAATCAGAACGAACCCCGCCTTCTTTGAGTGACTTCGTTTTCCTTGGTGCCGGTTCGTTGGCCGATCTATCCCCGGGGGATAATTGCCCGCAATCGAGACGCGCCTGCATAGAAGCCTATCTGAAGGCTGTTCCGGCCCCGGCTCGCAATGTTTTACAAAAAAGTAATCCCGATCCGGAGCATATCCTGTCCTTCCGGAGGAAGCGCCTTGTAGAACAGGTTTGTATTTTCATGGGGCAGGACGCGCGCCCGGAAGCCCAGAATTTCATCCGTGATCTTGTATTGCGTTCGGAATGGGAGGGTATGCCGGATGGACCGCAGGCCGAAGGGGAATCAGCGCGCCGATGGCTGGAAAACCATAAACAGGCGCGCATCAGGCCTTTTGTGGAGCTCTTTCATGCCCATCGTATGCGCGCGGCTGCCGAAGCCGCTGAACGCGGGCAGGCCCCGGAGCTTGTCCGTCAATATTCAGATGCTTACCGGAGCGCCCTCGATGCAGCCCGCAAATCATCCCCTCCGTTGATCACCTGCCTGGCTGAAGATCTGGAATCCCAAACATCCGTTTATCTGCCTTCAGGATTCAGGCTGACCTTGCAAGGGTGCGTGAAGGCCGGAGAGCGCTTTGAACGTGATTTCGGCCGGCGTTTCCTCTTCATCCTGGAACCCATGGCCGGCGGCTGGGAGATTCAAGTCCGTCAGAAAGGCCGGGAGGAGAATCTGGCGCGGCTGAGTCCGCCGCTGCACTTTGCACCTAATCCGCGGGAGATTGAAGGCTGGCACCTTGCTTCGTCGCTGCAAGCCTACCCCTCATGCGCTGCTGCCGCCGGTACGGGGCCGGAAAATCCACGCCGCTTTATTTTTTCACCCGAAGTCGGGCTCACCATTGGCGTCCCTGCCGCCGCCCGCAGCGTAACTCCCCAAGATATCGAAACCATCGGCCGCCATGGCCGGGGTGCTTTGAGCATTGAGCGGTTTGCTTTCGGCCCGCAGAAAGATGGTTGTCCACAGATTGACTGGATGGAGTTCAGCGTGGAAATTCAAGGCGGAAGAGAGTGAAAGATTTTACCGAGGGCGACATTGCCAGACAGGTGGTTAATTTCAGTACGCCGATTATGCTCGGCAACATACTTATTTCCGTCTATGGGATTATTAATATGATCTGGGTCGGACGGCTTCTGGGGCACAAAGCCGTGGCTGCCGTCGGGGCGTCTCTGCCCATTATCATGCTGATGCCGGCGTTTCTCATCGGGTTGGGCATGGCCACCAATGTTTTGATCGCCCAGGCTTTTGGCCGCAAGGACACGGCCCTGCTGAAGAAAATTTTATCCAATTCCTTTTTCGCCTCAACATTGTTTTGCCTGCTTATTTCCATTGCCGCTCTTGTGCTGCGTCGCCGGCTGCTGCAATGGGTGCATGTTCCCGGGGAAATAGAGGAGATGGCGTTGTCGTATCTGACGATCATGATGGCCTCGCTGATATTTCAGTTCTTCATCAACTGGATGAACGGCATGCTGCGGGGCCTGGGCGACGCCAACACGGCCTTAAAAATCCTTGCCCTGCTTACGTTTTTTAACATTACTTTTGTTCCACTATGCATTCGCGGCATAGGGCCGTTGCCGCCTCTGGACGTGGCCGGGGCGGCCTGGGGAACAGCACTGGCGGCCTTAATAAGCTGCATCATCGGCTATGTTTATCTGATCCAGTATAATCCCTATGTTAATGTGCGCAGTTGGGACTATCGGATGGACTGGCAAATTATCCGGGAAGTTTTCGTTATCGGTGTCCCCGCGTCGCTGCAGATGATGGTGGTGTCCCTGGCCAATGTATTCATTGTTTCGCTGGTCAACCGCTGCGGCTCCGATGTGACCGCCGCCTTCGGCATCGGCATGCAGGTGGACCTGCTGGCGGCAATTCCGGCGATTTCCATCGGAATAGCAGCGACAACGGTTTCCGGTCAGAATCTGGGGGCCGGGAAAATGGATCGCGTTTTTCAGACGATGAAGATATCTCTTTATTATGGAATGGTTATCGCCTTTGCCTGCACGATTGCCTTGTTGATCTTCCCTTATCAGATCGGCGCGCTTTTCCTCAAAGAATCCGCCGAAAATGCCGGTGTGCTGGGCTTTGTGCGCGATTATTATCGCTGGATGGCCTTCATCTTTCCCTGTTTCACGATCATTTGCGTCATTCAAGGCGTTCTTCGCAGCGCAGGAGATACAATGGCTCTGCTGGCGCTTTCTTTTATTTCCCTGATCGTGATTCGCATTCCACTGGCTTACCTGCTGGCCGGTCCCGTTGGTTTCCAACAGGACGGCATCTGGATGGCAATGCTCGTCAGCAGCGTCTTGGCGGTGGTCCTCAACTGGCTTTACTTCAAGGGAGGAAGATGGAAGAAAAGACGGATACTGGGAAAACATCATCCGCTGAATACTTAACTTTAATCTTTTTGAACATTATTGTTGTAAATTTGGCCGGTTCGATTTAGAAATCTGTGGCGCCGGAAAAAACCGGTCAAATTATTTACTATTCTGAAAGGAGATTCCTATGGAACCGATTAAAATCATGCCGTGTCTGGATATGAAAAACGGACGCGTGGTGAAAGGTGTTCATTTTGTTGATATAAAAGAAGCGGGTGATCCGGTGGAGAACGCCGCTTTTTATCAAGCCGAGGGAGCGGACGAGCTGGCCATGCTGGATATCGCCGCCACTCTGGAAAACCGCAAAACACGTCTGGAATGGGTAAAGAATGTTGCTGCAGTGCTCAGTATTCCGTTGACGGTCGGCGGCGGCATATCAACCCTGGAAGACATTGAGATGGTTTTAGACGCCGGAGCGAGCAAGGTTTCCATGAACAGTGCGGCGGTGAAAAATCCAGACCTGGTGCGCCAGGCGGCTCAAAAATACGGTGCGGATAAAATAACGGTGGCGATTGATGCAAAAAGAAACTCCGCGATGCCTTCAGGCTTTGAACTGGTCGTCTCCGGCGGTACGCTGCCTGTGGCTAAAGATGCCGTCGAATGGGCCAAAATGTGCCAGGAGCTCGGTGCGGGCGTTATTCTGCCCACCAGCATGGATGGGGACGGCACCAAGGCCGGCTATGATATCGAATACACAAAAGCGATTTCTTCGGCTGTTTCTCTGCCGGTGGTGGCTTCCGGCGGTGCGGGGAAGCTGGAGGATTTCTATGAGGCCGTGGTCAAAGGCGGGGCCTCTATTCTGCTTGCCGCGTCCGTCTTTCATTTCCGGATGATCAAAATTAAGGAAGTAAAAGATTACCTGAAGTCCAAAGGGCTTCCGGTCGCCTGATATTTTTTAGAGTTTTTTGTAATGCTGGAGCACCGCCTGGAGAAGGGAAGCGCTGTGCCCGAGTTGGATGTAAGCTTCTTCAGGGGTCATGTTCCGGTTTTCAGCGCGCAGTTTATAGCCCAGCAGCCGGGAGATGTTGGCTATCCGGGCAATTTCACGGATAAGATCGGCTTCAAAATGATCATCCCTTAAATTGATTTTATACATGTGCCGCTCAATATTTTCGGGATGCTCCTGTACCACCTGATCAACTATACCATCGTTGGCCTGATGGCGGTTCTTGTTATAATCATCATAGGGGATATTGTGTAAAGGCATGGTCAGATCGCCGATGTAGTGGGCGCAATAGACGATATGATATTCGGCGTACTTGCCGGAATTTAAATACTGTTCATATGCCCGCAGTGCGGCGACAATTGCACCGTAAAGGTGGCCCTCGGCATCAAACACCTCGTTTGTTTTATTGTATCGGCTGATCTGTTTTGTTACTGTCTCCGCCGTGACTGCATACTCGCCGTTGTTGTTGTACCAATGGTTGAAGTATTCAATGTTTCCCGCTTTTATTTTAGCGATGTCAGGGGCGGCGGCATTATACCACATCGGGTATTTTGCCGCTTTAGCCACGGCAAGATGGGTGTTGTCATGCCATCCAAGCGCCGTTCCGGTGAACGGGAGCAGGAAAAATAAAATAATTGCCGCGTAAACAATTTTTTTCATAGTTGTTTTCTGCTGTTCAGTCTGCGATTGCAAAATATTATTAGCAGAGTGTTGAAAAACTCCTGTTTTACAGGCTGTTCAAAAAGGTTCAGATGCAAGGCACCGCAAAAACCGCATCGCGAAGCGTATATAGAATACGTTGAGCGATGAGGTTTGCAGCGTAACGCTGCAGATGAGCCTTTTTCAACAGCCTGTCATTCCGTTTCCAAATCAATGATGATACCGCGGCGGCTAGGAGGAGGCAACGAGGCGTATTATACATACGTTGAGGAAGCCGACGACGACGCCAACAAAGGTAGCGCTTGATTTGGAAATGGAATCAGTGAATAATTTTTCTGTCAATAGTCACCGGCTTACTCCCCTCGTGCTCAATCATATTGCCGGCGTCCGGGTTGCCCCGGAAACGCAGAACATTGAGCATGAATATCTCCAGCTTATTGATTACATTAGGCGTCAGGAGATTGCCGTCGATCTCAATTGAGATCACAGGGTACTTTCTTTCCCGCGCCCACGGCGTAATCAAACCTTCAATGACGCGTCCAATAAGACAGGCAAAGGGTGAAATGTTGACAATTCCCGAGTATCCGTCCATCATTGCCGTCGCCGCTACTCCGCTGGAGATGCTGATTTCCGAATAAAGCTCCTGATTCACGAAATACTTCTCGGTGTTTTTCATAATTTTGGTCATGTCGTGCGGAGTTTTGGGAATCAGGTTTGTAGATCCCAGCGCCTCGCTCACTTTTCTCACCACATTTTGCTTGTAGGCGTGTTCTATATTCCAGTCCATCAGTTCCTTGAACTCTTTGGCGAATGCCCGGCGGTACCAGGGGATTAATTTCAGCTTCTTTTCCAGCTCGTACTTCCGGACAAAATCACAATAATAGACCCACTCGGCGACATTCGATACTTTGCCGATGATTCCGCGCTGGCTGAAATGGGCGATCAGTTCATCCACGGCGAAATCGTCGCGCCGCACATATATCTCGCCGACGATAAGGACTTTCGAACAGTCTTCCATCTTTTTCTTGAGAGGAATCCGGGCGATTTCTGCGGCAATTTCTTTTAAAACCGGCAGCACCTGCGTAATGTCCTTTTCCGCGACGCTGATCATGCGATGCCAGAGTCTGTCGTAGGTCTCCATTGCGGCCACCGGATCGACGGCGCAGGTGCGCAGCGAGGTTTCCACATCTTTCATGTGGTCGCCGATGGTAATGGCCCACCAGGCGTATTTGGAAAATTCCGTGCCCAGTTCGTTGTAGGAATTATCCGAGTCCAGAGTAAAGACAACCACATTTTCCAGACGCAGGTCCCGGAAAAGATTGTCATAGAAGACAAAATACTGGCCTGTGCGGCAGGGACCGGTGGTTGTCGGGACGAATAAAATATATATTTCATCCTTGCGGTATTTTTCCGAAGAAAAGTACTTCAGGGCGCTGCCCAGAACGAGGTGCGAGGGCAGACACTCCTTGCCGGAGGCATGATTGCGCGCTAGTTGCAGGGTAAGGATATCCGGCACCGGCATTACCTCGGCGTTAATGCCTAATCCGCGGATGGATGCGCCGACCAGTTCCGCCGAAAGCCTGCCCATATTGGAAATCAGCAGTCTCACCCGCGGGTTGTTCTTGATGGGGATTCTTTCGCCGTTGATTATATTCTTTATGTAAATTTCTTCACCGGGATTATTGATGAAGCGCAATCCATTGTCGTATCGATCTTCATTGACGTCGAGAAACTTCGATCGATATCCTTCAATAATATCCAGAAATGCTTCAATGCGTGTATCTACACCGGCGTCAGCCGTGTGCGAATCCATTTCCAGAATCAGAAAAGGCTTGATGCCCATAATCCATTTCAGATAGTGCAGCATGAAAGAATCAGGCGCACAGGAAAAATTGGATATGTAAGTGACATAAATATTATCTTCGTTTTTGAGGAGTTGGCTGGTCTTCATGTCCTGCTGCCCGTAATACCAGTACATGTTTGGATAGATGGGCTCATCCTGAAAAGGCAGAATGTCAAAGGGAATTACCGAGTAGCCGCGGGTGGTGAATTTCCGCGGTATGCCCATGTTGGCATCCGCCGTAAAGGCGTTGTATGGCCGGCCCAAAAGCGCAATGACGGGGCGTCCCGCAAGACGCGCCGCAGCCAGCGCCGTCTGCCCCAATTGCTGCGCCTGCCGGACATATTCCATCTGCTTTTCAAAGGCGATGGCAAAAGCATCTCCGGCTTCTTTGGCGGTAAAGCCGAGCGTCGTTCCCATTTCGATGAACGATTCTCCGGCCTTTTCGACACCGTACATGAAGCTCACGACAGGCGTTAAATATCTATCTTCGGGAATTTCCGGGAAAGCCTTTTTTATGTAATAAGGAAGGCTTTGCGTAATGGGGCAGAGATTGGCGGGTGCATCCTTTTCATAACTTTCCATATCCTTAAAATGGGGCAGGAAGATATAATCCAGATTGCGGTCAAAAATATCCTGCACGGCTCCGTGGGCAATTTCCGCCGGAAAGCAGTAGCTGCTTTCGACCCGCGCCGTACCTTCATGAGATATATTTTCGGAAAGAGCGGCCTCAACGCCCAGCGAATGGAAAAACCAGGAATACAGGGGCCAGAGGGTATAAACGGAGAAGCAGCGCGGTATGCCGACGACAAAGTCTTTTTTTCTGACCAATTCGTTCGGATCCGGTGCACATTTTCGAAAAAGAAGATCGTTGCGTTCTTCAATATAGTCAAAGACTTCGGCTTCGTTGACCATCTTTTTCTTGCGTATGTTGGCGTATTTGTTGCAGCGGCCGCCGAACATGTATTTATTTTTGTTGACGTTCAGGACACGGATCGGGCAGTAATTGTCGCAGGCTTTGCACTTAAATTCCTTTTCGTAGATAATTTCCGTGGCCAGAATCTTATCTATATCGTACGAAGATTTGGCGATAAGACCGTCGGTCAATTTCTGTCGGGCGAGGATGCCGACGCCGAAGCAGCCCATCATTTCGGGATCGGGCGGCACAAGGATATCTTTATCCAGCAACATGGCGAAGGCCAGGGGGATAGCTTTGTTCTTGGCCACGCCGCCTTGAAGAACTATGTTTTTGCCGATTGTTCTGTTACCGACAACTCTGTTGAGATAATTGGAAACAATTGAGGTGACAATGCCGGCGGTGATGTCCTCGCGGGAAGCGCCCTGCAAGATGGCGTTGCGGATGTCGGAGTTAATGAACGCGGAGCAATGTTCTCCGAACTTCAGCGGTTCATTGGCCCTGACGGCGATGTCGCCGATTTCCCAGGCATGGGAGATATTTAAATCACCCTGGGCGGATTCTTCGAGAAAGGAACCGGTGCCGGCCGAACAGGCTTCGTTCATCGCATAATCAATAGGGACCTTATTTTTTAGGAAAACATATTTGGCGTCCTGTCCGCCGATTTCGAAGATTGTATCAATGTCTTCCCGGTAAAAGGTGGTTCCCACGGCATGTGCAATTATTTCGTTATATACGGCCGGTGTTTCCAGAAAAACGCCGAGAATTTCCCGGGAGGAACCGGTGGTGGAAGCCAGCGTTATTCTGATCCGGCCGTCGCCGATATCTCCCTCGATTTGTTTTTTCATTTCGATCAGGCAGTTTTTGAGAGCCTTCACCGGGTCGCCGTGGGTGCGGCCGTAAAATGACGCGGTGACTTCGCTGGTCTCCATATCAATCAGACAGGCTTTGGTTGTTGTTGAACCGCCGTCAACGCCTAGAATATACTCGCGACCGGCGACAACTTTTCCCTTTGGGGAGGTCAGATAAGATACTTTTTCCGCCGCCGTCTTTAAGTTCTGGAACCGCTTAAATTGTACTTTTCCCGGTTTGAACAATTTATCTAGGGAGGGTAAAGCGCTGCCGAAATTTTTTGCCAGCAGCGCTGCTCCATAGGCTTCAAAATACGCCGCAGGCTTCGGCACGATGAATTCTATTTGCGGCATCCTCTCCCTGATGAAGCGAATGATGTATCGATTTTTCGTGACGCCGCCCACCAGAAGGACTTTTCCTTTGGAGATTCTGGCTCTTTTAAGAAAATCAAGGACTTTCGTGGCCATTACATTGCTCAGCGACAGAACAATGTCACCTTTATTGGCTTCACCTTTGTTTAAACGGTGGGTGCAATCGCTCTTCATAAAGACCGAACAGCGGGAGGAGAGCGTCAGAACGCAGCTGTTGTCGGGAATGTTGTTAATGTCGTTCAGATTCATATCCATTCTGGCCAGCTGCTGCTTGAAAAATTCGCCGGTGCCGGAAGCGCATTTGTTGCCGGAAAAACTGGTGATAATCTTCTTTGTTTTGTTATCAATAGTGTAAACGGCCAAATCCTCTCCGCCCAGGGAGACTACCGCATCCGCTTCGTAGTTCAAATGCTGAAGTGCTTCTTCAATGCACAGGGGTTCGATCACACTGTTGATGTTTAAGAGATGCCTTCCTTCAGTTCCGCAGGCCAGTGTGGAAGTGCCGGTAGGAATCTTTTTGGCACATAAAATTGCATGGAGAGTTTCCAGAAAATTTCCTTCGTGCGGTTCAACTTTGCTCCAGAGAATGTTGTCTCCTTCCAACATGGTAACTTTGACATTTGAGGAGCCTATGTTAATTCCAAGGCTGTGCATTTAAAATACTCCAAAAAGTAGCTGTTATTCAAACGATTAATCGTTGTTGGAAATGGCGAAGAATATGCTGATTCTATTGAGTATATAGAAAATAACTGCAGGATAAAAAGAAATTACACCCACCCGGAGGGACGACGATACGGCCATCCCTCCGGGTAATTTGAGAAATTAATATTAATGGCCTTCTTCCAGTGCTCCGCCTATATACATCATTGCCAGCAACATAAACACCAGTGTCTGAACTACGGATGTAAAGATCATCAAAATGAAAACAGGCAGCGGAACAAGATAGGGAACCAGGGCAAGAATAACGGCCAGAACGATATCTTCTCCCTTGATATTGCCGAAGAGTCGGAAAGTCAGTGAAAGCACACGGGATAAATGGCTGATAATTTCGATGGGCATCATCAGCGGAATCAGCCACCAGACGGGTCCCAAAAATTGTTTGAAATACTTTAACCCATGGGTCATAACGCCGACTACGTGCGTGGCGACAAACACAACCAGGGCCATGGACAGGGTAACATTGATGCTTGCCGTTGGCGATTCAAAGCCGGGAATTATGCCGATCAGGTTGGCAGTCAAGATGAAAAGACCGATAGTGGCTATCAGCGGGAAATATGTCCGGCCATGATGGCCCATCGTGTCGGTGACCAGAGTATCAAAACCGCCGACAATTGTCTCCATGACGTTCTGCAGCGGCCCCGGATAAATCTGCAAGTTCCTTGTGGCCAAAAAAGAAAGCACAGTTAGAAAAAGAATGGTGAATATTGAGTACGTTACATGTGGGGGAAGATAGCTGTTTTCCAAAAATAAAAATGGGTGCATATTTTAAATAACCTCCTCAAGACAGTTTTTTTTTGAAAAAATAGTTGCAGTCACGGTGATAATTATGTTGATTATCACCACGGAAAGCCCGACGACTAAACCGACGACATCAACGGTGCCCCTGCTAATCAGTAAAAACAAAACAATGCCGGTAATCAGCAGGCGAAGGCAGTATTTCAGCATAATCGGGGTTTTGATATCGCCTTTATCACCCAGATTTTTAAAAGAACTTTGCAGTCCCCGGCTCATCCAGTAAAAATTGACAATGCTGATAAAACCGCCCAGCAACACACCCAGAGCAAATTTAAAAGGAGCAAAAATAAGGGAAGGGATAAAAAGAACAGCCAAAAAAAACCAGTTCGCTAGTTCAATTCTTTTCTGGATGAGGTCTTTTTCGATGTTGTTCACTTTTTAAGCTCGTTATAACGGGTTTTTCGTTCGGAAAGTATCTTCTAATTAAAACGTACAGGTTGCGAAAACCGGCAACAATTCCCATAAAAAGAAGCAGTACTTTGAAGAAGTTCCCCGTATCAAATTTATTGTCTAAATAAATTCCGATGTAAAGACATCCGAAAATTGCCAGAACCATTGCAATTCCGACGCTGCTGGCAGCGGCCAGTTGCATGATGGAATTTCTGATATCTTTGTTCATGCGGCTCTTTAGCACTAAAGGGAATCAAAGTCAATTAAAAACACCGGCCAATATTATTTTATCGGCGGCACAAATGACGGTTATTTTTGTACCATTCTATTGTTTTGGCAAGACCGTCCGCCAAGCCCGTTTTGGCTTTAAAACTGAACTCGGCTGCGGCCCTGCTGCAGTCGAGCATTCGGCGGGGCTGACCATCGGGTTTTGTCTTGTCCCAGACTATTTTTCCTTTAAAACCGGTTATTTGTGCTATTAGTTCGGCCAGCTCTCTGATGGAAATTTCAAAGCCCGCACCGATGTTGACGGGTTCGCTTTTATTGTAAAGTTCCGTAGCCAGAGAGATTGCTTCGGCGGCGTCTTCCACGTAGAAAAATTCGCGCGTCGCCCGTCCTGTTCCCCAGACTTCAATTGTGTCTGATGAATTGTCGATGGCGTCGATGCACTTTTTGATTAAAGCCGGGATAACATGGGAAGAACGGGGATCGAAATTATCGCCCGGCCCGTAAAGATTAACCGGCAGTAAAAAAATAGAATTAAAACCGTATTGCTGACGGTAAGCCTGCGACTGAACGAGCATCATTTTTTTTGCCAGTCCGTAAGGGGCGTTTGTTTCTTCGGGGTAACCGTTCCAGAGGTTTTCTTCCTGAAAAGGGACGGGCGTGAATTTGGGGTAGGCGCATATTGTGCCCAAAGCGACAAATTTTTCAATTTTTTGCCGGTAAGCTTCATGAATCAGCTGCGTCCCCATAATCAGATTGTCGTAAAAAAGTTCGGCCGGTTTTTCCTGGTTAAAACCAATTCCTCCGACTTTAGCGGCCAGATGAATAACAATATCCGGTTGTGTTCGTTCATACATCTGCCGGACGTCCGTCAAATTTATCAGGTTATACTCGGGAAGATCGGCTATGGCGATCTTCCGGCAGCCGCGGTTCTCCAAATTCTTGATGAGATGACTTCCGAGAAATCCTTTACCCCCGGTAATGGTGATGCGTTTATTCTTGAACATTTATATTTAATATCCTCTTTAAACCAGGTTTGTACTGTTTGAGGACCGGAATCCGGCGTCAACAAGAGTCTTTTCCTTTTTGGCCAGTTCCAGGTCGGCGGCTATCATCATGTCAATGAGCTGATCAAAGCTTACTTTGGGATTCCAGCCCAGAATTTTTCGCGCTTTGGAGGAATCTCCCAAAAGGACGTCTACTTCAGTCGGCCGGAAATATTGCGGATCGACTTCAACATGCTTTTTATAATCCAGATCCAGTTTGCTGAATACTTTTTCGACAAACTCGCGAACTGAATGTGTTTCACCGGTGGCAATAACATAGTCGTCGGGGTTTTCCTGCTGAAGCATGAGCCACATCGCCTCCACGTAATCTCCGGCAAAACCCCAGTCTCTCTTTGCTTCCAGGTTGCCCAGGTAGAGTTTATTTTTCAGGCCGAGTTTTATTTGCGCGGCCGCCCTTGTAACTTTTCTGGTGACGAAAGTCTCGCCACGCCTTGGTGATTCGTGATTGAAAAGGATTCCATTGGCGGCAAACAGATTGTACGCATCGCGGTAGTTGCGGACAATATAGTAGGCATAAACCTTGGCTGCGGCATAAGGGCTTTGCGGCCGGAAAGGGGTGTCTTCTTTTTGCGGCGGGAGAGCGGCGCCGAACATTTCGCTCGAAGATGCCTGATAAAATTTAGTTTTAATACCGGTTTTACGAATAGCTTCCAGAATGCGCAATGTCCCCAGCCCGGTGATGTCGCCGGTATATTCCGGCATGTCGAAGCTTACGCGGACATGGCTTTGCGCGCCGAGATGGTAAATTTCATCAGGCGCAATGGAATGAAGCAGATCGACAATCTGTGCGGAAACGCTTAAATCGCCGTAGTGCAAAAAGATTCGCGCCTCAGGGTCATGGAAATCACGATAAAGGTGATCAATGCGGCCGGTATTAAACGAACTGGATCGGCGGATTAAACCGTGCACGGTATAACCTTTGGAAAGCAGAAATTCCGCTAAATATGAACCATCCTGACCGGTAATGCCGGTGATGAGAGCTTTTTTCATGTAATATCCTCTCTTATGTCATCAATAATGCGTGCCTGTTGGTTCGTCGCTTTACAAATTATTCAATGTTTTTTCGCAGGCATGGAGGAAAAGATCAATATCAGCCTCCGTATGGGCGAACGACAGAAAGTTGGCTTCGAACTGTGAAGGAGCAAGCCAGACGCCTTCTTTTATCATTCCGTGGAAAAATCGGGCGAACAGGACGGTATCCGATTTTTGGGCCAGGGTGAAATTGTCAACGGGGCCTTTCTGAAAAAATAACGTAAACATGGACTGAAACCGGTTTACACATACTTCCATGCCTTTAACGGAAAAGATTTTTTCCAAGTCCCGGCAGAGTTCGCCTGCTTTTCTATCCAGTTGGTCATAGGAATCAGCCTTCGCCTGCAGCAGCTTAAGAGTGGCCAGGCCGGCATTCATGGCCAGCGGATTGCCCGACAGCGTTCCCGCCTGGTAAACATCGCCCACGGGGGCAAGCGACTCCATGATCTCTTTTTTCCCGCCTATAACCCCGACAGGAAGCCCCCCGCCGATTATTTTACCCAGACAGGTAAGATCGGGTTTAATCCCGATCAGATTTTGGTAGCCGCCAAAGGTAAAACGGAAGCCGGTGATGACTTCATCAAATATTAGTACAATGCCGTGTTTTACCGTCAGCTCGCGGAGACCGGCCAAAAAGCCGTCCATCGGCTTCACAACTCCCATATTTCCTGCCACCGGTTCGACGATGACTGCGGCCAGTTGCGATCCGTAACGCTCGATTGCTTCCTGCAGCGCGTCAATATTATTATAGGGCAGGCTAAGCGTCAGCTCGGCCAGGGTCTGCGGAATACCGGGAGAACCGGGGATTCCCAGGGTGGCCACCCCCGATCCGGCTTTGACCAGAAGAGAGTCGGCATGGCCATGATAGCAGCCGTCAAATTTAATAATCATATTCCGCTTAGTGAAGCCGCGGGCCAGCCGGATTGCCGTCATGGTGGCTTCTGTCCCGGAGCTGGTCATGCGCACCAGTTCCATGGAAGGTATGGCCTGGCGGATTAATTCCGCCAGCTGCGTTTCCGCTTCTGTCGGCGCGCCGAAGCTGGTTCCCCGCCCGGCGGTGCGGCAGATTGCTTCGACGACTTCCGGGAAAGCATGCCCCAGAATCATCGGCCCCCAGGAAAGCACAAAATCAACATATTCCCTGCCGGCGGCATCATAAATTTTACTGCCCTGAGCATGGCTGACAAAAAGGGGATAACCGCCGACCGATTTCCAGGCACGGACGGGAGAGTTGACCCCGCCTGCAATGACTTCTCTGGCGGCGGTGAAATAATTTTTTTGATTTTCAGTCATTTACAAAATACTCCGGTGATGTTTTTTTGTATTCCTGAAGACTTTCCAGAATTAAAAAATCGCGGTTGCTTATGGCTTCCGCCATTTGCTCTATGATTGCGGTGATATCGTCATTTTGGGCGTGCAGCATTGTAAAAAGATTGTATTTGCCCTGGAAGGAAGGCTCCCTTGCATAGCAGTGCGAGATGAACGGGAAGCCCGCGAGAATTTTTCCCGCCTTCTCGATTTGATCCGGCGGCAACGCCCAGACAATCAGCGCATTTTTAGTATAGCCGGCTTTTTGATGGCGCAGAACCGCGCCAAACCGGCGAATGTAACCTTTTTGCAGAAGGCGTCTGCTGATATTCAGAACTTCCTGTTCTGAAAGGCCGCAGGCCAGACCAATCTCTTCAAAAGGGCGGCCTGTCAAGGGGATGTCCAGTTGAATAAACCGGGCGACTTTTATTTCTGCGAGAGTAATTTTTTCCATGGGGGGACTTTTTATCCTGCCTGCTATATAAAATCAAGGCAGGACTTCCATTTTTTATGGGGTGATTATGAGAAGCAACCGTAGGTGCTGGAAATTTTTCTGCTTACAGGGAAGTCAAAATTGTCTTGACAGCACCTGTGGGCAGGTATAAATGCTTTGCAAGAATGAACATTCACTCATTTTTGATAACGGGATTGGAATTATGAAAACCACGGATAAACGCGGCGAGATCATTCAGGCGGCTCTGGAACTGATCGCGGAGCAGGGGTTTCATGGAGCCCCCATGTCTGAGATTTCGGCAAAGGCAGGTGTAGCCACCGGAACAATTTACCGCTATTTCGAGAATAAGGAAGTACTGATTAAAGAATTACACCGGGAGCTGGAAGAGAAGATCAACAAACATATCCGGAGGGGCTATCCGGTTGATCAGCCTCTCCGGGAAAGATTTCTTTTCCTGATTACGGAACTTCTCCGCTACTTTATAAAAAATCCTCTCCATTTTCGTTACCTGGAACAGTATTTCAACTCTCCTTACGGTATATCCCTGCACCGGCAGAGGATTTTAGATAAACCCGACAACAATGATTTAGTAATGGAAATTTTTAATCAGGGGATCAGACAACAGATTTTCAAAGAATTACCCAAGGCCGTGCTCTTTTCCCTGGCCTTCGGTTCCATGATTATCCTGATGCGTGATCATATTCTGGGGTTCTTTGCCCTGGACGATTTTTTAATCAAGCAGGTTGCGGAAGCCTGCTGGGACGCCGTTAAAAGATGATGTTTAAAATTTAAAATATAGAGGTGTTGTATGCGGATTTATGACAGGGCCAGAAGAATTGCCGTCGTGGGATTGCTCATCGGAGTCTTGATGCTGACCGGCTGCGGACAGAAGACTAAAGGAGGTGCTCCGCCAACGCCCGAGGTCACCGTTGTGACGATACAGTCCCAGGAACTGGTAACGACAACCGAATTATCCGGCCGTACATCCGCTCATTTGATCGCTGAAGTCCGGCCTCAGGTGGGCGGCATTATCCAGAAGCGCCTGTTTGTCGAAGGATCGGATGTCAAAGCAGGCCAGGCGCTTTTTCAGATAGATCCGTCTCTGTACAAGGCGGCGCTGGATAATGCGCGAGCTGCGCTCGCCAGGTCCGAAGCGAATCTTACGGCTATTCAGTTGAGGGCCGGACGTATGCGCGAGCTGCTTGCCGACAAGGCGGTAAGCCAGCAGGACTACGACGATGCAGCGGCGGCTCTGAAGCAGACGCAGGCCGATATTCAATATGGAAAAGCTGCCGTGGAGACGGCCCGCATTAATTTGAAGTATTCTACAATTACCGCGCCCATCTCCGGTCGCATCGGGAAATCCGGCGTCACGGAAGGCGCTCTCGTTACGGCTCATCAACCGGTGGCCCTGGCGACTATTCAACAAATAGATCCCATGTATGTTGATGTAACCCAATCCACTTCCGAACTTCTGAAGCTGCAGCGCCGCATGGAGGAAGGACAACTGCAGCGCAACGGCGCTTTACAAAATAAGGTTCGTCTTATCCTGGAAGACAATGCCATTTATCCCGATGAGGGAAACCTCAAATTCCGCGACGTCACAGTTGATCCCTCGACCGGATCGGTTATTTTACGGATTGTCTTTCCTAATCCCCGGGGCACTCTGCTGCCGGGTATGTTTGTACGGGCTATCGTGCAGGAAGGTATCAACAAGAATGCGCTCCTTGTGCCTCAGCAGGCTGTTTCCCGCGATCCCAAAGGGAATGCCTACGTGTTAATTGTAGGGGAGGGAGAAAAAGTCGTTCAGCGTTCGCTTGTTCTTGACCGGGCAATAAAAGATAAGTGGCTGGTCTCATCCGGCATCGCAGCCGGTGATCGTGTCATTGTCGAAGGGATGCAGAAAGTAAAGCCGGGGGCGGCTGTGAAAGCTGTTACAATGGAAAACGGCGAACAAAACGGCGGAGAAAATAAGAAGTCGGCTTTGTCCGCAAAAAAGACTGATGGAGGCAAGTGATGCTGTCGAAATTTTTCCTGGATCGCCCGGTTTTTGCCTGGGTTATTGCCATCATCATGATGGCTGCAGGGGGATTGGCGATCTACAATCTTCCCATATCCCAGTATCCGCCCATCGCTCCGCCGTCCATTGCCATTACAGCCAGCTACCCGGGAGCGTCGGCGGAGACCGTCGAAAACAGTGTGACCCAGATCATTGAGCAGAAGATGACAGGCTTCGACAAGATGCTCTATCTTTCCGCCAGCAGTGATTCGTCGGGGCAATCCCGCATTGAGCTTACCTTCGCCCCGGGCACTGATCCCGATTTGGCCTGGGCTCAAGTGCAGAATAAGCTGCAGCTGGCTATGGCCAGCCTGCCGGAAACAGTACAGCAGACCGGTATCCGGGTGGCCAAATCCACCCGGAACTACCTGATGATCGTCGGTCTGATTTCCGAGGACGGCAGTATGGACGGGAACGATTTGCGCGATTACGCCCAATCCAGCCTGGAAAAAGTGCTTTCCCGGGTGCCGGGAGTAGGCGAGGTGGAGATTTTCGGCTCCCAGTATGCCATGCGGGTCTGGCTCAACCCCGACAAGCTTACTGATTACGGCATGACCGTTGCCGATGTTGTTCTGGCATTAAGGGCATATAACGTTGAGGTATCCGCCGGACAGTTCGGCGGGGCGCCGGCGATGCCGGGCCAGCGCCTGAACGCCGCCATAGTTGTCCAGAGCATGCTCAAGACACCGGAAGAGTTTGCCGCCATTCCTGTTCGCACGAATCCGGACGGCTCTGTTGTCCGCGTAAGCGATGTGGGCAGAACGGAATTGGGCACCGAAGCCTACGATATCCAGGCACAGCACAACGGCAGGCCCTCGGCTGCGCTGGCCGTCCGGCAGGCCGCCGGCGCCAATGCCCTGAAAACGGCGGACAATGTGCGCAACAAGCTGGCGGAGATGAGTCGTTTCTTCCCCCCCGGCATGAAGGTCGTTTATCCTTACGACACCACCCCTTTTGTCAAAGTCGCTATAAAGGAGGTGGTCATGACTCTTTTCGAAGCTATCCTGCTGGTCTTCCTCGTTATGTACCTCTTCATGGGCAACATCCGGGCGACGCTGATTCCCACCATTGCCGTTCCGGTGGTGCTTTTGGGAACTTTTGCGGTGCTGGGTATTTTCGGGTTTTCCATCAACATGCTGACCATGTTCGCTATGGTTCTGGCCATTGGTCTTCTGGTAGATGATGCCATCGTTGTGGTGGAAAACGTGGAGCGGATTATGAGTGAAGAGGGGCTTCCTCCCAAGGAGGCCACCCGCAAGTCCATGGATCAGATCACCAGCGCCCTGATCGGCATCGGACTCGTACTTTCCGCCGTTTTCGGTCCCATGGCGTTTTTCGGCGGCTCCACGGGAGTCATCTACCGCCAGTTTTCCATTACCATTATAGCTTCCATGCTGCTTTCCGTTCTGGTCGCCCTTATCCTGACGCCTGTGCTCTGTGCCTCGCTTCTCAAACCGGTGGCTGCGGGGCACGAACCAACGGAAAACTCCATTTCTTTTCTGCGCCCCTTTTTTCGCTGGTTTGATGCCAAGTTTTTTCATGTCAGGAGCCTCTATATCAAGCTGGTTGGCCATTCCCTTTCGCGCAAGCTGCGGTATCTGGTAATTTTTCTTGTGATTGTGGCGGCCATGGGGTTCCTGTTTCTCCGCATGCCTACAGCCTATCTGCCTGATGAGGATCAGGGAGTCCTGATGGTGCAAGCCCTGCTTCCGGCAAACTCGACTTTGGAGCAGACCGATAAGGTTATGGCGGAGGTGAGAGATTATTTTCTGGAACACGAGAAGAATGCTGTCGAATCCATCATGACGGTTTCCGGCGTCAACTTCTCGGGCCGGGGACAAAATGCGGGACTGTCCTTCGTCAAGCTGAAGGACTGGGACCTCAGGGACAGGCCTGATCTGAGAGTGGGCGCCGTCGCCGGCAGGGCTATGGGAAGGTTTTCTCAAATCCGCAATGCAATGGTCTTTGCCTTCGCACCGCCGGCGGTTGTCGAACTGGGCACATCAAAAGGTTTTGATTTTCAACTGCTCGACCGGGGCGGCTTGGGGCATGGCCAACTGATGGCAGCGCGCAACCAGCTTCTCGGCATGGCAATGCAGGACAAGATACTGACAAAAGTTCGCCCCAATGGTCAGGAAGACGTTCCCGAATACCGGATTGACGTCGACTGGAGAAAGGCCGGAGCTCTCGGCGTGCCCATTTCGTCGATCCATAATACGATCTCGGCGGCTTTCGGCAGCGCCTATGTCAACGACTTCATCCAGGCGGGTCGGGTGAAAAGGGTATTCACTCAGGCGGATGCCCCTTACCGCATGCTGCCCAGCGATTTGAATAAACTTCATGTCCGCAATAATAACGGCCGGATGGTTCCTTTTTCCGCCTTTGCCTCCGGTCACTGGTCTTCCGGTTCCCCCAAACTGGAGCGTTACAACGGCTTCCCGTCCATCAATATTGTAGGCGAGGCGGCGCCGGGCAGAAGTTCCGGTGAGGCAATGCAGGAGATGGAAAGATTCGTCGGGAAGCTGCCGCAGGGTGTCGGCTTTGACTGGACCGGTCTTTCCTACCAGGAACGGATGGCCAGCGCCCAACAGGGATTGCTCTACGCCTTTTCCATTTTCGTGATTTTTTTGTGCCTGGCGGCGCTTTATGAAAGCTGGCCGATTCCCTTTTCAATTCTTCTTGCCCTGCCCCTGGGGGTTATCGGCGGGGTCATCGCCTCCAGCCTGCGGGGATTGCCCAACGACGTCTACTTCCAGATAGGCCTCTTGACCATACTGGGACTCACCACTAAAAATGCCATCCTGATCGTTCAGTTCGCCAAAGCCGGACGAGACAGGGGCATGGACCTGATTGACGCCACCCTGGAAGGGGCCAGGCTGAGATTTCGACCCATTGTCATGACCTCACTGGCTTTCGGATTCGGCGTTCTGCCTCTCGCCCTGGCCACAGGCGCCGGAGCTGGCGCTCAGGTAGCCATCGGCACCGGCGTGCTGGGAGGAATGGTTACCGCTACCGTTTTAGTGCTTGTCTTTGCTCCCCTGTTTTATGTCCTGATCGAAAAGACATTCGGCAAACAACAGCGGAAATCGGAGGGGGACAGGGAAAGCTCTTTTTGGAGTAAGTTGATCAGCAAGGTGGCCAATAAAATGCGAAAAAAGAAATCGGCGGCGGAAGAGAGCTCAAATCCAGCGGAGGGTAAATAACATGCATAGAAAATTGTTGCTTCTCCTGGTTGTCATGGTTTTTCTTCCGGTCGGTTGCACAATGGCTCCCAGGTATACGCGTCCTGCCTCACCTGTCCCTGCCGAATGGCCGACCGGCCCGGCCTATGAGCAGAAAAAGCCCGCTGCGTCAGTTGAAGCGGCGGCAAAATTGTCCTGGAGCGAGTTCATCAAGGATGAACGCCTGCAAAAGGTCATAGCAGCCGCTTTGCAGAATAATCGTGATCTGCGGATCGCCGCCCTGAATGTGGATAGGGCGCGGGCCTATTATGGAATTTCGCGCGTCGAGCTGCTCCCCACCGTTAATGCCGTCGGCAGTATGAGCAAGGTGCGCGTTCCGGCCGATCTTTCCTCCAGCGGCAGTGCAACAACTTCCGAGCGGTACGATGTTTATCTTGGCGTCAGTTCCTGGGAAATTGACTTTTTCGGTCGCATCCGCAGCCTGAAAGATAAAGCGCTGGAGGAATATCTGGCCACGGATCAGGCCCGCCGCAGCACGCAAATAATGCTGGTGTCAACGGTGGCGCAGGCTTATCTGGCTCTGGCTGCGGACAGGGAGGCTCTGCAGCTTGTTTCTTCCACTTTGCAGTCGCAGGAAACTACGTACAACATGATAAAAAAACGATATGATGTCGGTATGGCTTCCGGACTCGATCTTCGCCGGGCGCAAAGTCAGGTGGATATGGCCAGAAGGGACGTCGCCCGTTACACCATGCTGGCAGCGCAGGATGAAAATGCATTGAATCTCCTGGTTGGAAGTCAGCTGGCTCCGGAGCTTTTACCCCCGAATTTGAGCGGGTTTAAACCTCCCCGGGAAATTACCGCCGGTCTTTTCTCTGAACTGCTTCTGGAACGTCCGGACGTGCTGACGGCGGAACACCGGCTCAAGGCGGCCAATGTCAATATCGGCGCGGCCCGTGCAGCCTTCTTTCCGCGTATCGCTTTGACTACTTCTCTGGGAACGGCCAGTACGGAATTATCGGGGTTGTTCAAAGCCGGATCGGCTGTCTGGAGCTTTGCTCCGCAGGTAATCATGCCGATATTCGACGCGCGGACATGGTTTGCCTACGATGTAACAAAAATTGAAAAAGAATTGTCCGTGGCCGCATATGAAAAGGCCGTCCAGACGGCTTTCCGCGAAGTTGCCGACGCTCTGGCCGATAAAGGCACGATCAACCAGCGGATTGCGGCGCAGCAATCCCTGGTCGAGGCAATCGCCGAAACATTGCGTCTCTCTTTCGCCCGCTATGATAAGGGCATCGACAGCTATTTGTCCGTCCTCGACGCCCAGCGTTCCCTCTATGCGGCCGAGCAGGTGCTGATCTATCTTCAACTGTCACGCTACACCAATTTGGTGACGCTTTACAAGGCGCTGGGTGGCGGCCAATATTAAAGGAAACTATTCTTCGGGATTAATTTTGCCGCGTAAAATCTTTTTTTCCGCCTGATGATGTTTGGCGCTCAGAATTTTTTCTTTTGCCCGGCGGGAGCGTTTTCTTTTCTGGCGGCGGATTTTTTCGATTTTTTCTCTTTCTTCGTCCAGAAAGCCTTTCTGGACGCGTTCAATCTTATCCAGCAATAGACGTCGGGCGAAATAACGGTTTAAAGCTTGAGACCTTTCCTGCTGGCATTTTACGGCCAAACCGGTTGGCATATGCAGCAGTTGAACGCAGGAAGAAGTCTTGTTTACTTTTTGGCCTCCGGGCCCCGATGAGCGGACAAAGGTCTCTTCGATGTCGCTTTCGGAGACTCCCAGTTCCAGCATCCTTTGCGTCAGCTCTTTTTCTTTTTCAGAAGAGACAGGCATGACCTAAGTTGAAAATTAAGGAATGGAATAAATTTCGTCGCCGATCAGATGAATCCAGTTCTGTTCCAAAGCTTCTCTGGCTTCGTCCAGTTTATCAACGCCGATAATCAGAATTGTTTCCCGACCTATGCGGTTGATGGTTGTGTATATGGACAGGATATTGATTTCCGCTTTGGCCAGGGGCTTTAATATGGCATTCATGCCTCCGGCGTGCAAAGGCACTTCCACTGCCAGGACAGGTGCGACTTCCACGTTAAAATTATAACTGGCCAGAAGAGCTGCGGCGCGGTCGGGATCGTTGACTACGAGGCGAACCCTGCTGTCATGTTTGATACTGGCGGCGGACACCGCTTTTGTGCTGATGTCTTCCAGATCAAGAATATGAGAGAGCTTGTCGAAGGAGCCGGGTACATTCTCTAAGAGTACGGAAATTTGTTTTACTGCCATATAATTATCCTTATCAATCTTTTACAAAATCATATCCGGCGGCAAAAGCCTTGCGGTTGATTTCGGCTGCCGCTTTTTTCCTGCTGCCCATGACAGTTTCAAGGCTCTTTAAGTAAACATCCACCGGAACAAGTCCTGTTTTTTTAATAAACGCGCCCATCATAATAATATTGGCCACCCTGATATTGCCCATGTCCTGGGCCATCTTGCCGCACGGAACAGCGTAAACTTTAACATCATCGCGGCTTGGTCGGTTCTCTACGATAGAGGAATTTAAAAAAATGAGTCCGCCATGGATAACTTTATTTTGGAAGGTAATCAGAGACGGAGAGTTCATGACCACCAGGTTGTCCGGTTCCGAAGATATGGGGGAAGTAATTTCTTCATCCGCAATGGCGACCGTGCAATTGGCGGTGCCGCCGCGGACTTCAGCGCCGTAGGCAGGCAGATACGTAACATGATAACCCTTGCTCATGGCACTGTGAGCCAGGCTATAACCCATCATCAAAACACCCTGGCCGCCGAATCCGGAAAAAATAGTTTTCGTCATCATGATGCGGCCTCCGCAGGTTTCTTTGTCGCTTCAATATTATCTTTAAAAACACCCAACGGAAATTCCTTGCTCATTACATCGTCTATCCATTTACAGGCGGCCACGGGGGACAGTTTCCAGTTGGTCGGGCACGGCGATAGAATCTCGACCAGGGAAAATCCCAATCCGTCCATCTGACATTGGAAAGCCTTTTTGATAGCCTTTTTAGCCTTATTAACACCGGCCGGTGAGTTGACCGTTACTCTTTCTATGTAAGTTGTACCTTTGAGCTGGGAAAAAGTTTCACATACTTTAACCGGATAGCCGTCCAGTGTTTTATTGCGGCCCGCGGGAGAGGTTGTTGTTTTCTGGTCCAGCATGGTCGTCGGCGCCATCTGGCCGCCGGTCATGCCGTAAACTGCATTATTAATAAAAATTACGGTAATATTTTCTCCGCGGTTGGCTGCATGAAAGCTCTCGGCCAGACCTATCGCCGCCAGATCTCCATCACCCTGATAAGAAAAAACAAGACGATCCGGCAATACACGCTTGATTCCCGTAGCTGTTGCCGGGCCACGACCGTGCTGCGCTTCGATCATATCAACATCAAAATAAAAGTAGGCTAATACGGCGCAGCCGGCGGGAGGAACACCGATGGTAATTCCCCGTATTCCCATCTCATCAATAACCTCGCAGATAATCCTGTGAGAAATGCTGTGACCGCATCCGGGGCAGTAATGAAAAAATGCTTCTTTTAAACTTTCCGGCCGACTGAATACTTTTTTTGCCATATTATTTATTTCCTAATAGTCTGTTTTAGTCTTCTCTCTCGTAATGCCGGGCAATCACGTTGGCTAATTCCGCCGGTGTAGGCACGACACCGCCCGGGCGGCCATGAAATTCAATATCGGCGTAGCCTTGAAGTGCAAGCCGTACGTCTTCCAGCATCTGACCTGTACTCAATTCAAAAACGAGATAATTTTTAACTTTTTTCGATAATGCCCGCAGCTTTAATTCCGGAAAAGGCCAGAGGGTGATCGGCCGGAAGAGTCCGACTTTCATGCCGGTTTCCCGCAGACGTTTTATTGCTCCCTTCGCAACGCGGGCGGCGGTGCCATAGGCAACAATAACCAACTCGGCATCCTCCGTTTTGTATTCTTCATGGAGAGTTTCATTTTTAATAATAGCCTGATATTTGCGCACTAATTTCCAATTGTGTTCTTCCATCTCTATGGGATCGAGGATGAGGCCGCGGATGAACTTGCTTTTACCGGCGCCGCAGCCGCGCAGCATAAATTTTTCACTGTATTGCCGCGGTTTGGGTTTTTTAAAGACGACCGGTTCCATCATCTGTCCCATCATGCCGTCGGCGAGAATCATGACCGGATTACGATATTTATCGGAAAGATCGAAAGCTTTCATGGTTAAATCGGCCAGTTCCTGGCAGGTAGCGGGGCCGTAAACAATTGTCCGGTAATCGCCATGTCCTCCACCGCGGGTCGCCTGAAAATAATCTCCTTGTGACGGACGGATATTACCGAGTCCGGGGCCGCCGCGCATAATATTGACAATAATGCCGGGAATTTCACAGGCGGCCATGGAAGAAATGCCTTCCTGTTTTAACGAAATACCGGGGCTGGAAGATGAAGTCATCACTCTGGCTCCGGCGATGCTGGCTCCGATGAGCATGTGAATGGCGGCAAGTTCGCTTTCCGACTGAATAAAGACGCCGCCTTCCACACTACGCATGTGTTCCGCCATATATTCAATAAGCTCATTTTGGGGAGTTATCGGATAGCCGGCATAAAAACGGCAACCGGCGCGGATTGCCGCTTCTGCGATTATATTGTTTCCGGACATCAATACTTTATTCACGGTATACCTCGATCGCCACTTCCGGGCACATGATGGCACACAACGTGCAGCCGGTGCATTCCTTCCCCTCAGCCGTAGCTACAGGATGATAGCCGCGGGAGTTGTATTCATCCGTGGGAACAATACACCCTTTGGGGCAGGCATAAATGCAAAGGTGGCATTCCTTGCAAAATTCTTTGTTTATTTTAATGTAGCCTTTCAAAGTCAATCTCCAAAACAGTTTTAAACCGGCATGTTTAATCAAAATTCAAAGTTTTGCATTTTGCTCATTGTGAGAGGAAAGTCAAGGGAAAATAAAAAAACTGAAGGAGTTCAGGATGAAGTCGGAAAGAAATAATTTCGCCTTTTAACCTTAGGTCTTCAGTCTTCAACCCTCAGCCCTCAGCCCTCAGTCTTCAGCCTATATCTTGGCAATTTGAAAACCTTCCACTTTTACGGCCACCGAACGGTGCATCAGCTCAAAAGAGATAACAAAAAGCTCCTTATCCACATCGCTGGTGGTTATGATGCCTTCGATTCCGGCAAAGGGACCGTCGGTGATTTTTGCCGCTTCACCCACCTGAGGATACTGCAGCGAGAATACTTCCACCTTTTTGCTTAAAAGACGCTGTATTGCCTCAATTTTGCTGCTCGGCACCGCTATCGGTTCGGCGTTTTCCTTTTTGCCGAGAATTCGCACTACGCCGAATGTTTTCAGAATGGATACTTTTACTTCATTAGTCAGATCAGGAGATTCTACAAAAAGATAACCGGGAAAAAGAGGCACCAATATTTTTTTCTTCCGGTCTTTTCTCTTGCTCCAAACTTCTATCTCGGGTAGAAAAGTTACAATACCTTTTTGTGAAAGACCGGTATTTGCTTTATATTCATGACGGCTTCTTGTACTTACGGCATACCAGGGCATGAAAACTTCCATTGACGACCTCGTAAAAAGGCCGGATGCTAAGTGGATCCGGCGAATGCCGGAGGCGCTTCATCCTTCCCCGTGTACAGCACGGGGCAGGCTATGCGGAGTACGTTAAGTACGCCTCATTCCTCAGGAGTCACGCGCCTTGCCTGCGGCATTTTTACGAGGTCGTTCATTAATTTTAATGTATGCTTTCCTATAATAACTGAATTTATTTTGCAATGGGGATTTGATGAAGCTTTTGCGTATCACGGGAATTAAACTTTCTCTGGATGAAAGTGAAGATCGGTTGATCGAGAAAACAGCTGCAATTTTGACGGCTGCGCCGGAAGAAATTTCCGGTTTGGAAATCATCAAAAAAGCACTTGACGCCAGACGGAACAAACCGCCTCATTTTGTTTATATTGTTCAGGCGGCGCTCGCCGATGGTTTCCAATTGTCTTCGGAGAGCCCCGGTGGAATTCAGATTATTGAGCTCGAAAATAAAAAACCGGAGCCCCTTTTCCTCCCCAAAATTGCCTCGCAACTTCCGGTCGTTGTCGCCGGCGGCGGTCCGGCCGGTCTTTTTGCCGCTTATGTGTTGGCCGCACGGGGAATCCCCGTGACGCTGCTGGAAAGAGGCTCCCCCATAGAAAAAAGAAAAGCAGATGTGAAGATCTTTTGGGAAAAAGGTATTCTCAATCCTGAAAGCAATGTCCTGTTTGGTGAGGGGGGCGCGGGAACCTTTTCCGACGGTAAACTGACCAGCAGGAGCAAGAACCCTTATTCTTCCTGGGTGAAAAGGATTTTTGCCGACATGGGAGCGCCGTCCGCCATCCTTGCCGACGCTAAACCCCACATCGGGACGGATCGACTGGAAAAGGTGATCGTTAACCTGCGCAATAAACTCGAGGCAATGGGATGCACCATTCGCTTCGCAGCAAAGTTGACTGATTTTGTAATCCGGCGGGACAGGCTGGCCGCAATTATTGTCAACGAAAATGAAGAAATTAAAACCAGTCGATTAGTTCTGGCCATTGGTCAAAGCGCCGATGATACCTACGGAAAATTGCAGGAGCGCGGCATTGAAATGGAACCCAAGCCCTTTGCCGTGGGGCTGCGGGTGGAGCATCCGCAGGAAGTGATCAATTTCATTCAATACGGAAAATGGGCCGGACATCCCCAACTTCCGCCGGCGGACTATTTTGTGACGGCGGCGGTTCCCGGATTGGGCCGGTCGGTTTATACTTTTTGCATGTGTCCGGGCGGCACGGTAATCGGCTGCAGCGCCTTTCCCGGTTATGTTTTAACAAACGGCATGAGCAACTGTCTGCGCAGCGGTCAATTCGCCAACAGCGCGGTAGTTGTCAATGTCCGGGTTGATGATTTTGCCCTGCCCGGAAATCCCCTGTCCGGCCTGGAATTCCGCGGCCGGTGGGAAAAGAGGGCTTTTGAGGCGGGGGGCGGCAACTACTCCGCGCCGGTGCAAAGACTGACTGATTTTCTAAAAAAGCAACCAGCCGGGCGCACCGGGCCGACAAGCTTTCTTCCCGGCACAAAACCGGCGGTACTGGAGGAGGTGCTTCCCGCGTTTGTCGCGGAGGCGCTGAGAGCGGGCTTTGATGAATTCAACAAAAAGATGCCGGGATTCGTTACGGAGGAAGCCAATCTGATCGGAGTGGAAACGAGAACTTCCTCTCCCGTCCGTATCTGCCGCGGGAGCGACGGACAGAGTAAAACAGTGCAAGGTATTTATCCCTGTGGTGAAGGTTCCGGTTATGCGGGCGGAATTATCAGTTCCGCCCTGGACGGGATAAGGGCGGCGGAAAATTTGATGACCACACTGGTATGAGTCCTGTCATTCCTGTTTGAGATAGTGTAAACGACGCTAAATTAACAATTTTCATATGATCCCGTAAAAAAGTCGCAGGCAAGGCGCGCGAATCCTGAGGAGCGAGGCGTACTTGGCGTACGCCGCAGAGACGAAGGATGAAGCGCAACGCAGCATCCGGCTTTTTTACGGGATCATCACTGTTTGCAACCGGCCAGGCATCTGGCCAGATCATCAGCCATTTCCCGCCCGTGCTGATAGCGTTCATTGCGATTTTTGGTCAGGGCTTTTTCCAAAACGACAACACAATCATCGGGAATCTGCGGAACCAGTTCCTGGACAGGTTTGGGGTTTGTTGTTGTAATCTGCAGGCGCAGGGAATTCAGATCGTCGGCGTAAAACGGCTTTTCTCCCGTCAGCAGTTCATAGAAAACGACTCCCAGGGAAAACAGATCCGAACGTCCATCCACTTTTTGTCCATCCACCTGCTCAGGCGACATATAACTGGGAGAACCGACAATAACACCGCTGTGCGTGCTGGAAGCGTCAAGTATCCGGGCGATCCCGAAATCGACGACCTTGATCTTTCCATTCTTCAGGATTCGAATATTGCTCGGTTTGATATCCCGGTGCACCACGCCGTTGGCGTGAGCGTATTCGAGCGCCTCCGCCACATCGGAAACTATCCGGATTGTCTCGGAAAAGGGGAGGAGGTTTTCCTTTTGGCAGTAGGACGTCAGGTCTGATCCCTCCAGAAACTCCATGGCCATGTAAGCCATTCCCTGATGCTCGCCGACGTCATAAATGCTTAAAATGTTGGGATGCGCCAGTTTGCCGATGGCCTCCGCCTCCAGAAAGAACCTTTTTTTGTGCTGAAAGGAGTCTCTGCTGTCCCCATCGATGTAACGCAGAGTTTTAATGGCGACGTTCCTGTTGATGAGCGGATCGCGTCCCAGGTACACCGTTCCCATGGAACCGCGTCCCAGTTCTTTGACGATTTCATAGCGGCCGATTGTTCGGCCCGGTCTAGCTGCCACAACGGTGGCGTCGCCGGAGAAAATAGCCTTCGTCTCCGCGGGTTGTGCCGGAATGACGGTTGTGCCGGTTGACGGCTGGCTGTGGACATATTTTTCTTCGTCCCTCGAATATTCCGATTCGACGAGCGCCTCCGCCGCCAGCATCTGCGCCAGAAAACTGGCATCCAGAACTTTGCTGATGAAACGGTTTTTGTCGATCAACCGGGAATAAGAATCCGGAAGACTGTTAACGTGGACAGTGCCGTTAATCCTGCCGGTAAATAGTTTGGCGACCTGATTCGCCAAGAACAAAACCGTGACATAATTACGCTGCTCACCGGAAAGATCCAGGTCGTTCATATTCACGAAAGACGGTGCGTGGTGCGTGCGTATTGAATTGATCATCAGTTCGGAAAAATTCCATTGTTCAAGAATGACTTGTCCAATGACGGCGTGATTGACGCCGAGCAGACTGTCTTCTTCCAGAATTGAATTTTCACAAGGGTAATTTTTCCAGAAGTCGGATTCCTGCTTCTGCACCTGCGGCAAGTCCAGGATGATAAGCTTTCCAATATCATGCAGAATTCCCAGGGTGAAGAGAGTGCCTTTGTTCAAACCATCGACAAGGTCATAGAAGTGTGAAGCGCAGACGGAAGTGATGCTGGCGTGCTTCCACAGATAAGCCATTTTTTCTTTATGGCCTGACGAACTTGTCTGAAACATCTGGAGCATGCTTTCCCGGTAGAGGATATTCTTGATGTTTTGCAGGCCCAGGATCATCAACGCATGACCTATAGAATCGATTTTATTCTGCATGCCGAAATAAGAGGAATTGGCCATGCGGAGAATTTTGGCCGCCAGTACGGGGTCGGACATAATAATCTTGGATAGGTCCGCCATCTGCACAGAAGGATTGTTGATGCTCTTCTGCAATCGAATATGTTCCGCGCGGAAGTTTTTCAAGGTGGCGATACGGTTTAAAATCAGCTTCATTGTGTCGGGCGCGACATCCTGCTTCGTTAAAGGCGTAATGCCGGCATCTGAAGAATCCACCGCCGGAGCAAAGACAGTTTCGACGCCCGTCTGCATATATTTCCGGAGAGTGCCGTGAATACCGGAGTTTCCCAGTTCATCAAGTGACGGGTCGCCTGTATGCTCTTCCGGAACTTTTATGGCCGGAAGAATTGCCGGCGGATGGGCTTTGTCCGGTGAGGCTTCCGTACGGCGCCGCTCGGTTGTTGTTTTGCTGTAGTGCTTTGTTTTTTTAGAAGAAATATCTTTTTTCTGCCTGAATAAAAGAACATATATTAAAAATACTATGACAGAGGCGGCTGTCGCCGCCGCGATAAAAATTGATATTTCCATTAATTTAAGTTATCCTTAAAAACATAAATAAAAGAATAATTTTTTTCAATGTTTACAAAAATTCAACATAAACAGCAAGAAAAATTTGTCTATTTCAAAAGATACATAATATGCGTTGCAGCAGTTAGTGTGAAACTTTTAAATTATGAGTGCTGAAAATTACCGTCTTGTATTCAACGGTTTGACGCCGGGCGCGGATTTAAAGAAACTGGTGGTGTATTTCCGGAAAGACCTGGGGCTGCCGCCGGAAGAAATTTCAACCGTGATTAATAATGCGCCCCGTGTTTTGCGTTATTTTGATGATCAACAGGCGGCGGAGTTTTCTCAATCCGTTCTGGCCAAGATGGGCTGTTTTACCCGGTTGGAGCCGGTTGTTGCCTATCCCTATTTAAATTTCACCATTTCCCAGAGACATGACCGTCTGGTCAAAAAGGAATTGAGTAAAGTACTCAGGTGCCGGACGAGTCTGGTGATGCTGCTCGTTCAGATTGAGCAGGGATCGCTCCAAACTTCCTTGCCATCGATGATGGGCTCTTTTGAGGATCAACTGATTGACAGTTTTCGGGAAAGCGATACAGTCATCGGCATCGACGACTCCCGTGTTCTGCTCCTTGGGTTCGCTACGGATAAAACGGGGGCGGGCATGCTTCAGGATAAGGCGTGCCGGATTGTGAAAAAGCTGCTGGGGGAAGAGGTTGTAGTCAAAACAGGATATTCCTTGTTTCCCGAGGATGCCCAATCTTTGGAAAAGCTCTTATATCTGGCAAGTCGACCCGGACAAGATGCGGTAAAGAGTGGTTTGGCAAAGGCCCGTGAGCGGCAGTTGAGCAAGGCGCCTGCTGTTCACCGGTTGGAGAAAAAAGAGGGACCGACACCTTTACAAATTTGTTTTACAAAAGCGCGGGGAAAGATCTTCAAAAGACTCCTCAATATGGATTCGCAGACTCTCTGCCTGGGGCTCAGCAAAATTTCCCAGGTTCAGCAGAAGGAATTCCTGTCCCGCCTTCCTATCGATTCTCCATTGATACCTGCCCTGGAGGAATATGTAAATAATCAACCCGATTTGATTTTCGATCCGGCGGGGGAAGGGCATTTCAATGCGGTTATTAATCAGATGGAATTGGAGGCGGGGCTGGCCAATCGGGATGAACTGCAGGACAGATTGCTGTTCAGGTTGAGGCAGGGAGACGACCTGCCCACACTGCCGTCGATTGCGGTGCGCATATTCAATATAGCATCCGACCCGGAGGCATCGGGCACGGAACTGTTGAGCATCATCAGGCAGGATCCGGCGCTTACTTCGAAAATATTAAAAACCGTCAACTCTGCTTTTTATGGAAATCCGCAGAAGATCAGTTCCGTCCGACAGGCGTTAATCCTGCTGGGTAACGATGAGATCGTTGATCTTGCCTTCGGTCTGGCTGCAGCTAAAGTCTTTGATATCAAACCGGTGCACGGTGTGATTGACCCGAAGTTTCTCTGGCATCACTCGATCTGCACGGCCCTGATCGCGCGGGATTTATGTCGGGGATTTCCGCAATACAAGAATATGAGCGTCTTTACGGCGGGTCTGCTTCATGATGTCGGCAAAATATTTTTTATAGAAAAATTTGCCGACGTTTACAGAGAAATCTGCGCCGACAAAGCTGAATATGATATGCCCCTTTTTGAGCTGGAAGAAGATTGCCTGGGAATGAATCACGCCATTATCGGTAATCATTTATCGTCAAACTGGAATCTTCCCCAACATCTTGTCCAGGCGATTTCCCACCATCACCAGCCCACGGCCGCCGCCGCCCACCCCGAACTGGCTGCATTAATCGGACTGGCCAACTATCTTTATTATCAAGCCCTTGGCCTGCAGCGGAATTCCCGGCAGATCGCCGAATCTGACCACTGGCTGACTGTCGGGCACTGGACGTTTCTGACCCGGCTTTTTCCGGATATGGGACAAGATAAGCTCAACAAATTGACGGTGCAAGCAGGGTCAATCATCAAAGACAATCAGGATTGTCTGGCCATGCATTAACAAAAAATTATCCAGCAGCTTATCTGAAAAACGCCTGCCGCAGCTCTCTTTTGAAAATCCCGAATATTCCGCAGATGGAATTTACTTGCAGGAATCACGCAATAAACAAAATTGTGCAAATTCAATAATAAATATTGAACAGTTGTGCAAATTGTTGTAATAAAAACCGCTTTTTAATAATTTTATCATAACGGACGAATAATAAAATTCAGTCAAAAAAGCGAGAATAGATGAAAAACAATCCACCTCCATCGGAACCTCCCAGGACAATCTTTGAAAATACGGACACGGCTGCAGTAATTTTTGAGGAAAATAACACTATACTACTGGCCAATGAAGAATTCGAGAAACTTTCCGGCTACACAAAAGAGGAAATAGAGGGAAGAAAAAAGTGGATGGAATTCTTTAATCGCCAGGAGGATCTGCAGCGAATGAAAGAATGTCATCGCCGGCGCCGTGGCAATCCCCTGTCTGTTCCCCATATGTATGAATTCCAGTTTGTCGACCGTCAAGGACGGATAAAGGATATTGTCGCTGCCGTCGCTGCAATAGCCGACAGTAAACAGTCTGTGATGACATTACTGGATGTAAGCGACCGCAAGCGCATTGAAGCTGTTTTGCCCGAATCAGACAGGCGGCTGGCCGATACCATTGATTTTCTGCCGGATGCAACGATTGCCGTCGATCTTTCCGGAAAAGTAATTGCCTGGAATCACGCCATGGAAGAGATGACCGGCGTAAAGGCGAAAGACATCCTGGGAAAGGGTGATCATGAATATACCATACCGTTCTTTGGAAAACGGATGCCGGCGCTCGTTGATCTGATATTGGGATTGACTGAAAAAGCCGAAGTCAAATACGACTTTGTCAAAAGAGAGAAAGATGTTCTTTTGGCCGAGGCTGAAGTGCCGGTGAGGGGAGTTCCTCGTACTCTCTGGGCGAAAGCCGGACCATTATATGACGACCATGGTAATGTTATCGGCGCCATTGAGTCCCTTCGCGACATCACCGAACGCAGGCGGATGGAAGCGGTTCTGAGAGAATCAGAGCGGCGGCTGGCCGATATAATTGATTTTCTGCCGGATGCGACCTTTGCCATTGATCTTTCCGGAAAAATAATTGCCTGGAATCACGCCATGGAGGAAATGTCCGGCGTAAAGGCGGAGGATATAATGGGAAAGGGTAATTATGAATATGCCTTGCCGTTTCATGGGATTCGCAGGCGTGTTCTAATTGACCTCGCACTCAATTTTGCCGAAGAAATTGAAGAGGAATATGATTTTGTCAAAAGAGAGGGAAACGTTTTTATAGCCGAGGGCGAGGTAAGCATTCAAGGAGTAACTCATGCGCTCTGGGGGAAATCCAGACCGCTGTATGACAGCCATGGTAATGTTGTCGGTGCTATTGAGTCTATTCGCGATATTACTGCGCTCAAGCAGGCTGAAAAATCACTGCAAAAAGCACACGATGAACTGGAAATTCGTGTCGCCGAAAGAACCGCCGAACTGGTGGAGGCCAATAAACTGCTGCAGGAGGAAATCGCCGAACGCAAGAGGATGGATGCTGCTTTGACAGAATCAGAGCAACGACTCGCTGATATTATTGACTTTCTGCCTGATCCAACTTACGCTATTGATCTTTCCGGGAAAGTTATTACCTGGAACCACGCCATCGAGGAAATGACCGGTGTTAAGGCCGAGGACATGCTGGGAAAGGGTAATCATGAATATATCATACCGTTTTACGGGACTCCGAGGCCGGTACTGATTGACCTGGTGTTTGAATGTGATCAAAAACTGGCCAAAAAATATGATTTTGTCAAAAGAGAGGGAGATGTGCTTCTAGCCGAGGCTGAAGTGCCGGTGAGGGGAGTGCCGCATTTTCTCTGGGGGAAAGCCGGACCATTATATGACAGCCACGGAAATATTGTCGGCGCCATTGAATCGGTTCGCGACATCACCGACCGCAAGCGGATGGAAGTGGCTCTGAGAGAATCGGAGCGTCGGCTTGCTGATATTATTGATTTTCTGCCGGATGCGACATTTGCCATTGATCTTTCCGGAAAGGTAATTGCCTGGAACCACGCCATGGAGGAAATGTCCGGCGTAAAGGCGGAGGACATGCTGGGAAAGGGTGATTATGAATACACAATACCGTTTTACGGGATGCGGCGACCTGCAATGATTGACCTGGCGCTCAATCCTACTGACGAGGACGAGCAGAGATACCCTTTTATTAAGAAAGAGGGAGACGTCATTTTTACGGAGACTAATGTAATCTTGGGAGATTCTCATCGAGTCCTTTTGGGGAAAGCAAGGCCGCTATACGACAGCCACAGAAATATTGTCGGCGCCATTGAGTCCATTCGCGACATCACTGAGTTCAGGCAAGCCCAGAAAGCATTACAACAGGCTAATGAAGAACTGGAAATTCGGGTTGCCGAAAGAACCGCCGCACTGGTGCAGGCAAACAAGGCGCTGCAGAAAGAAATTCTGGAAAGGCAGCGAACAGAGGCGGTGCTGGAAGAAAGCGAGAGAAGGTATGACCAGTTTTTTAAAACTTCAAGAGATTGCGTCTTCATAACGCTGGACGATGGAAAGTTTATTGATATGAACGATTCTCTGGTGGAAGTGCTGGGCTATTCGAGCCGGGAGGAAATGATGCAGGTGAACGTTAAGAATCTCTACGAGAAACAGAACCAGCGCATCCAAATCGCCTCTTTAGTTGCCAAGAGCGGTTATGTCCAGGAATATCCCGTTGATTTTCTAAAGAAAGACGGGAGCAAAATATGTGTTCTTATTACTGCGGTAGCCTTATATGATAAGGACTACAGTGTAATAGGCTTTCAGGGAACACTCCGGGACGTCACCGAGCAGAGGCGAGTGGAGAAAGAATTAAAGAAATACCGCGAAGAGCTGGAGAGCATGGTTGCCGAACGGACGAGTGAACTCGAAAACAGAACCAAAAATCTGCAGGAAATTAATACGGCTTTGAATGTTTTGCTCCAGAAGAGAGCTGATGACAAAAAGGTTTTAGAGGAACGCTTCGTTGCGAACATCGGCTCTCTTGTGCTCCCTTACGTAGAAATGGTCAAAAGAAATAACCTCGATGCGCAGCAGCAGTTTTGCCTGGATACTATTAAAAATAATTTGAATAAAATTGCCTCTCCCTTGTTGAAAAACATCCAGCAGTTTGATCTGACCCCCCGGGAGGTTCAGATTGCTTCTTTAATCAAAGAAGGCAAGACGACGAAGGAAATTGCCAAAACATTGGGAATTGGAGAGGGTTCCATCGATACACACAGAAAAAGTATTAGAAAGAAATTGGGACTGGACAGAGCCGCCAATCTCCAGTCCCGCTTGCGTTATCTGGAAAAATAGATAAATAGACTATCTATTTACAGCCTTTTTAGTCCATTGAAATTAATTTTAAAAATTGTTATTAGATCAAAATTTATTCGTTCTTTTGAAGATTTAGTGAATTTGTCGAACTGTATTTGGTGGGAAATCTGGTCTGGACGAAAACAACTTTCAGGAGCTTAGACGGGTTTAAAGCTGATTATGAGCGAAAAAGACGAAGACATGGGCAAAGTTTCTGGACTGCCGGGAATACTTCAAAGCAACGGTAAGATTGTAAAATTCTCAGGCGAACGCAGGCCAACGGAGAATATACTGCCGGTATCAGAGGACGTCTACCGGATAATTTTTGAAAATACAGGAACAGCGACAGTTATTCTGGAAGAAGATAACACCATTCAGCTGGTAAACGGAGAATTCGAAAAACTTACCGGTTACAACAGAGAGGAACTCGAAGGCAGAAAAAAATGGATGGAATTTGTCTATCGCAAAGAAGATCTGGAGCGAATGAAAGAATATCACCGTCTGCGCCGCATTGATCCATCTTCTGCCCCCAGTACCTATGAATTCCAGCTCATCAACCGAAAAAATCAGGTAAAAGATGTTATTTTAACCGTCACGCCAATGCCTGTAATAAAGCAAACCCTGGCCGCATTACTTGATATAAGCTATCTCCGGCGTATGGAGGCGGCTCTGACGGAAACGGAAAGAAGGCTGGCCGATATTATCGATTTTCTGCCGGATGCGACCTTTGCCATTGATCTTTCCGGAAAGGTCATTTCCTGGAACAGGACGATGGAGGAAATGACCGGCATAAAAGCCGAGTACATGCTGGGAAAAAGTAATTATGAATATGCCCTGCCGTTTTACGGGACGCCAAGGCCAATGCTTATTGACCTGGTACTCGGGCCTGCCGCAGAGATTGAAAAAAAATATAATTTCATCAAGCGCGAGGGGAGCGTACTTCTCGCTGAAGTTAATGATGTGCCTGTAAAAGGGGAATGTCGCGCACTCTGGGGAAAAGCAGGGCTTTTGTATGACAGCCAAGGCAATGTTGCCGGCGCCATCGAGTCCATCCGTGATATAACCGACCGCACTCGGGCGGAGGAGTCCCTGCAGAAAGCACATGATGAACTGGAAATCGGGGTTCGAGAGAGAACGGCCGAACTGATGCATGTAAACAAGGTGCTGCAGCGGGAAATATCGGAGCGCAAGCGCGCAGAGGCGGTGCTGAAAGAGAGCGAAGAAAAATACAATCAGTTTTTTAAAACTTCACGGGATTGCGTCTTTATAACTTCAAAGGATGGACGGCTCGTCGACCTGAATGATGCTGCGGTGGAGCTATTCGGCTATTCCAGCCGTGAGGAACTGCTCCAGAAAAAAATGCCGTACGTCTATGCCAATCAGGAAGAACGGGCGAAGCACGCCAGGGTAATCGCAGAATGCGGCTATGTCAAAGAGTATCCCGTGGGCTTGCGTCGAAAAGACGGCAGTGTAAGGCATGCGCTCATTACGGCAGTGGCCCGCTATGACGCCAGCGGCAGGACAATAGGCTTTCAGGGGACAATCCGGGACGTGACCGAGCAGAGACGGGTGGAGAAGGAATTAAGGAAATACCGTGAAGATCTGGAGAGCATGGTTGCCGAACGGACAAGCGAACTTGAAGACAAAACAAGAAATCTTCAGGAAGTAAATACGACATTGAATGTGCTGCTGCAGAAGAGAGAAGAAGACAGGAAGATTCTGGAAGAGAATTTGGTCGCCAATATCAGTTCTCTTGTACTTCCCTACATAGGCGGCATCAGGAGAAACAATCTCGATGCGCAGCAGCAGTTGTGCCTGGAGGCTATTGAAAGGAATTTAAGCAGCATCGTTTCCCCGCTTTTGAAAAACATCCAGCAGTTTGACCTGACTCCGCGGGAGATACAGATTGTTTCCCTGATAAAGGACGGCAAGACGACCAAAGAAATCGCCAGAGCCTTGGGAATTGGTGAAGGCTCCATCGACACACACAGAAAAAACATTAGAAAAAAAATGGGTCTGAACAGGTCTTGCAATCTTCAGTCACACCTGCGTTTCCTCGAAAAATAGATAAATAGCCTACCTATAAATAGCCAATTTAATATGTATTGTAAATTTACAATCCTTAGATATAAATTTCCATGTCTTTTAGGATATACATCTTATTATGCCTCAGGAGACATTTGAAAATTATTTTCCCTTTATGCTGATGCCGGGAAAGCCCCAAAAACTTCGGGGTATTTTAAATCTAAATTAACTTTATTATTTTAAAACCATTTTCAGCTAATATGAAAGATGAATCTAAGACTAAAAAACAACTCATCATTGAGCTTACCGAACTGCGACAGCAATTGGCAAATTTCAAAAACTTTGAAAAAGAATTCCACAGGCTGCAGGAAAGCAATGACAAGTTCGTAAAAGCTTTCACGCACTGCGCTATTCCCATGGCCATTACAACATTTAAGGAAGGCCGGTTTGTTGATGTCAACAACACTTTTTCGAGATTTACAGGGCTCAGGCAGGATGAGATTATAGGACGTACTTCGCAGGAAATTGGATATTTCACAGATGAACAAAGGACTATATTGTTTAATGAGATTAAGAAAAAAGGTTGTGTGGAAAACCTGGAGCTGAAAGTTGGAGCAAAAGGCGGGGAAGTTAAATACGGCTTGTTCAATGCCGTAATGATGACCATCAACAATGAAAAATGTCTGCTGAAAGTAATGGTGGATATCACCGGGCGCAGGAAGGCGGAATTTTCTTTACGGGAAAGCGAAAAAAAACACCACGGCAACAATGAGCATGTCGGCATTCCGCGTTGCCGGAGTGTCTTATTTGATATAACGGAAAGTGAGCATCTTGAGGAGCTTTTGCAGACAAAAAAAATGGAAGCCGTTAGCGCTCTTGCCGGCAGTATTGCCGACAGTTTCAACAATTTGTTTCTGGCGATTCAGGAAAGTGTTTCACTTTTGCTCCTGGATATTGATTCGTCGCATTCTCATTACAGGTACCTGAAGAATATTGCAGCGCAGGTGGCAAACGGAGCTGATTTAACGTATCAATTGCTGGATCTTGCCGGGTGTGAAAAATATGCGGTTGAGCCCGTCAATATAAATGACAATGGATGAAGCAATAAAAGAGCGAATGTTTGATCCCTTTTTTACGACGAATGGCGGCAGAGGTTGGGGGCTGACAACAGCTTACGGTGTTATTAAAGGACACGGGGGCCTTATCAGGGTTTGCAGTGAACCGGGGCAAGGAACAATTTTTACCATATATCTACCGAATTAAATGAGGAAGTTTTTATGCAAAATGCATTTGAAAACAAGACAGCGAATGGCGGAGAGACAATTCTGGTGGTGGATGATGAAAAAATGATTCTGGACGTGACCAGAGAACTGCTCAAATCACTGGGGTATCAAGTCTATATTGCTCAAAGCGGTAAAGAAGCGATCGATGTTTTTACAGAGAAACAAAACCAGATTAACCTGGTTATTCTGGACATGGTTCTGCCGGGGATGTCGGGGAAAAATATATTCGATAGACTCCTTGAGATAAATCCGGATGTCCGGGTGCTGCTGGCCAGCGGTTACAGCATCAACAGTGAGGCCGAACAGATTCTGGCTCGGGGCTGCAAAGGCTTTCTGCCTAAGCCATTCCGCATTGCCGAACTTGCGCAGAAGATAAGAGAGGTGCTTAACTAAAAAATTGAATTTTCCCAATTAAGTTCATCTTGATCAATTTAACCAAAGGTTTTTGTGCAGTGCATCCGATACGGATAATTAGAAAAATAGCTTTTCCCGGAAAGACTGCCGATGAACGAAAAAGACAATAACACAAGTAAAGATCTAATTATGCTTGCCCTGGAAAGGGAAGTATTCAAAAAGCAATACCTGAGGATGCGTGATAATTATGATCATAAGATCAAAGAATTGTCCATTATCAAAGAACTCATGGATTCATTGCGTCTGACCAGCATCAATGATAAAAATGCCCTTTTTCGGGAACAGTTAAAAGTTGTAAAAAAGAATACGTCTCTGGAACAGATAAGCCTCCTGGTTTTGAATGAAGAGCTTCAGATGCTCGAACTGGTGGCCTCCGCAAATGCGCAAAAAAAAGCATCTGTGGAGGAGGCGCATTTTCTAAACTTGGATCAGGGGACACCGGGAATTGCTGTTTCTTTAAAAAAACCAGTTGTCATCAATGATGTGCAGGAATCCTGCAGCCGTGAAGAAAGGATGCGTGTTCAAGGGCAGTCTTTGCTTTGCGTTCCTGTAATGGATGGAAATAAAGTTGTCGGTATTTTGGAGTTGAGTCACAGAATGAAGAATAAATTTGACCAGAATCAGGTCAACTTTTTCAGTCTTGTGGCCAATCAGATCGGTACCGCTGTTGTTTTGCTGCGTTTGTATGAGCAGATGCTCAAAGAGGAAAGCAGACGCTTTCTCCTGAGCCGCTTTTTCTCCAAAACCATTACCGAAGAGATTCTGGGCAAGAAAGGTTTTATTAAGCTAGGTGGAGAAAGAAAGAAGGCGACTATTGTGTTCGTTGATATTCATGGTTTTACATCCATCTCCGAACGCCTCGATCAGGAAGAAGTTGTTGAGATTCTTAATGCCTTCTTTTCTCATATGACGCCGATTATCTTTAAGAACAACGGTACCCTCGATAAACTGATGGGCGATGGAATGATGGCTATTTTTGGCGCACCCATTACCAGCGATGACGATGCAGTACGGGCAGTACGCACAGTTATAGAGATGATCAGGGCGCTCAAAGCCTTTAATGAACGGCATAGGGAAAAAGGTTGGCCGCAGCTTAGTGTAGGTATTGGCGTCAACGCCGGTGAAGTTGTCGCTGGATATATAGGGTCTCAGGATCACTTGAATTATACGGTTATTGGCGACGCTGTGAACACTGCGCAGAGGCTTCAATCCATTGCCGCGGTGGATGAAATAATAATTTCAAAAGCTGTCAAAGACGCCATCGGCGATAAAATTTCGGAGGTGGAAGGCTTGAAGGGACTGACGCCTCTACCTTCCCAGAAAGTTAAAGGCAAAGAAAAAGAGATCGATATCTTCCGGGTTGAAATCTGACAGCTTGCCGCCTAACGCAATCGGCTGTCGATCATTATATCGGGGCCGATTCTTTTTATTTTTTGGAAGTTCAGTTTTTTGGCATGCGCCAGATCGATGATGTCCAGTTTGCCTACGGCTTCAATTCCCGTGCCGATAATTTTCGGGGCAATAATGGCTACCAGGCGGGAAGCTAAATTCTCTTTCAAAACGGCAGTAATGATCTGAGCGCCGCCTTCTATCAAAATGGAAGATATCCCTCTGGCGGCAAGTATTTTAAATAATTTTTTTAAATCAACTTTACCCTCGTTGTCGGCCTCCGTAGAAATCAGCTGTATACCGGAATCAGCAAAATGTTGAAATTGCGGGTCGTCCGCCGGTTTAGTGGTGGCAATTATAGTATCAGCGGCAGAGAGGTTTTGAAAAATTTTAGCCTGCAGAGGGACTTTCAGGCTGGAATCCACGACAACACGTAAAGGGTTGCGGCCGCGGATGTGGCGCACAGTTAGTTCCGGGTTATCTTTGATAACCGTCTGCGCGCCGACTAAAACCGCATCGTGCCGGGCGCGCAGCCGGTGAGCAAATTTCAGGGAAGCAGGTGAACTTATCCATTGTGACTGACCGTGTGCCGTAGCAATACGGCCGTCTAATGTTGCCGCATATTTTACGGTAACAAAAGGCATGCCTGTTTCCATGTAGTGAAAGAAAACTTCATTGAGGCTGCGGCATTTCTCTTCTAAAACACCTGCTGTTACTTCGACTCCCCTGCTTTGTAAATAATTCAAGCCCTTGCGGGAAACCAGCGGATTTGCGTCTATCGTCCCGACAACGACTTTTCTGAACTTATTTTCAACAATGCTTTCCACGCAGGGTGGTGTTTTTCCCGTATGACAACAGGGTTCAAGAGTTACATATATAGTCGCTCCGGCAAGGTCTTCAGAAGCATTTTGTATCGCGTTGACTTCCGCGTGAGGACCGCCGTACTGTTTGTGGTATCCCTGACCGATAATCCGGCCGTTTTTAACAATAACTGCGCCGACCATCGGGTTGGGGCTGACGGAACCATTTCCTTTTCGGGCAAGCTTTATTGCCAGATGCATGTAGTATTCATCAGTATTCATAGTTGGAGACAAATACCTCATAGTTTGCCGGAATGTAAAGATATTTATTGTTGAAATGTTCAAGGATGTGGTAAGGAGCAAACTATCTGTTGAGCAAGTCCCAAGTACATAATAAATAATTAAAGATTGGAAAGAAGACATGTTATTGTTGGGTGCTTTTGTTTTCGTTTTTGGTGCGGTAATAGGCAGCTTTTTAAATGTTTGCATTTATCGTTTGCCTGAACAACAATCGATTGCGAAACCTCTTTCTCAATGTCCGCATTGTCATCATCCGATCCGTTTTTATGACAACATTCCGTTGATCAGTTATTTAATTTTAAAAGGCAAGTGTCGCGACTGTGGTGAAAAAATATCCTGGCGGTATCCTTTGGTGGAACTTGTCACGGCCATACTTGCTTTGCTTTTATTCGCCAAGTTTTATCTTACCCTTAATTTTTTGGTATTTTTTATCTTTACCGCAGTTTTGATTGTCATTACTTTTATTGATCTTGATCATCAGATAATTCCGGATTTATTAACCCTGCCGGGAATTCCCATTTTCTTTCTGCTGGCTGTTTTTGTGGTAGGGGTACCGTGGATGGAAGCGGCAATCGGCCTGCTCATCGGCGGCGGCGTTCTTTTTGCAATCGCCCTCGGCTACGAGGTTATAACGAAGCGCGAAGGAATGGGCGGGGGAGATATTAAACTCCTCGCCATGATAGGTGGCTTTTTAGGCTGGAAATCTTTGATTTTTGTTCTTTTATTCAGTTCGTTGCTCGGCGCTGTCATAGGCATCGCTTTAGTGCTGATTAAAAAAGAAGATATGAAATATGCGGTTCCCTTCGGTCCTTTCTTGTCGGCTGCAGCGGTCGCTTATCTGTTTTGGGGCGACGCTTTTATGCAGTTTCTGATTTTTGGCGGCAGCAATTAATGTTTTAGGTCAAAATCACCGATACACTCCAGTGAAAATGACGGTACTCGATACCTCATTTTAATAGCAGAAAAAATCACAAAATTATTTTTAACGCAGAGCATCTCAATTAGCAATCATATTAATGGTATAAAAGCGATTTTATCATAAAGCAATTATTGCCATTAACGATGGCATGAGATTTGCTTTGCAGATGATGCATTTTGAAGCGGCATCTATTTGGAAGTGAAGATGAAGACAAGCAAAGGCTTCAGTTTGGTTGAATTGATAATTGTTCTTACCATCATCGGCATTGTGCTGGCGATGGCTGCGCCGTCTTTTTATAAATACAGGCAAAATACAAACTTGAAAGAAGCAACCAGAAATTTAGCTGATGATATATCATTATACCGGCAAACGTCTATTTCCCAAAACGTACGCTATCGGATTGTTTTTAATCAACCGGCAAATACTTATACAATCCAGAGAGAGAACCCCGCTAATTCAGGAACTTACGTTAATGTGACAGCAAAAAGTCCTGCTTTAGTCAGTAGTCCTGTAATAATTATGGGCGGTGCAAGTTCCCCCAGTTTTTCCGGTGGAGTGGCTTACATAACTATTCAACCACGTGGAACAATGAATGAGTGTACAGGAGTGAGTGGGTGTACAGTCACGTTGCAACATACCGGCCGGCTTTCGACATCAACGATTACAACAAATTTAATGGGCAAAGTAAGTGTGACGTATGATCTCAAATATTAAGGGGTTTACCCTTGTCGAAGCTATCATTGCGATTTTCATAACCACGATTGCAGTCATTGCTATTTTTACCATGAATCCAACATCTTGGAAAGCAGTTGCAAAAGCGGATTATATGGGAAGAGCGGCAGGAATTATGCAATCCGAACTGGAATTACGGGAGAGCCAAATTATGAGCGGTACTATTCCCGCCAGTTCCATTAACCAAACCTTGCAGGCAAGCGGAGGCGGAAATTTTAACGGAGATGCCTCTTTTAATGTAACAACTACAACGACTAATACCGGTACAAATCGTTGGCTGGTAAATGTACGTGTTGCGTGGCCGGGAAATTGTCTGGGAGGAACTTGCAATATTACCAGCAGTATGTTGGTCACCAGACAATCGGGCTTTTAAAAAATCGGAGAAACTTTCAGGATGGATAAAAAAGGGTTTACATTGGTAGAATTAATGGTTTCTCTGGCTGTCGGTATGTTGATCATGCTTGCAGTATACGGGGCAATGAATATGGCTCAACGGTCAACCACCGGTGTAACCAGTAAAGTTGCAACCCAGCAGGATACGCGCTCAGTGCTTGACCTGATGGCCATGGAAATACGCATGGCTTCGTATAATCCTTTAAATGATTCCAATACTTGGAATAATACGGACCCTTCACTGACTTGTGCGCCGAATTCAGCTACCGCTCCGGCAGCTTACAAAGGCATTAAAAGTGCCACAGCCAGCAGTATCGCGGTAGCGATGGATTTAGGGGCCAGCGGTGTTATCGGCGATGCCAATAATGAGTATATATTTTATTCTTATGACGGTGACAGCACCATCACGAGAAACGTCAGTTGCGGGGGGAATGATGTGATTTTAGGCGGGGCCGGTTCCAATACAAATGTCAGAAATGCGGCGGCCGGTATTTCTCTTTTTCGTTATTTTGACAGTTCTAATACAGAAATACCGCCGACAAGTCTGCCTGCTCGTATACCTGATATCAGATACATTAATATAACCATTGTTGCCGACACGGAGCATAGTGATCCAAACACGCAACAACCCAGGAGAATGATTTATTCAACTAATATTATTGTGAGGAACCATGTGCTTAGTCCGTAAATATTTTTGGGGTGGAACAAAATCAGAAGACGGTTTTGTGCTTGTTGCTGCTCTTTTGGCCATGCTGATAATGATAGCTCTTGGCTTCTATGCTTTAAGCACAACAACACAGGATATGAGAACAAGCAGCCATATCGTAGCTGAACGCAAAGCTTTTTCTGCAGCAGAATGCGGCCTGCATACTTTGTGTTTGACGTTTGACGCAGGGAATCCGGCGGCATCGGCCGTAACCAACGGGGCTTGCGATGCAACAAATGATCCCAATTGCCGATATGATATTGATACACCGCAAAGGGATTCGGCGGTGCCGAGCATAAATGTTGTAGGCGCCGATTTAACTGGTGGGAAAAAGTGGTCATCCCAAGTTTGGAAAACGACAATAACCGGCAAAGATACAAGTTATAATTCCTCCGTGTCTGTCGCCGTCGGTGTAACATTTGGTCCGGTTCCCGAAGATCCCAGCTATCACTGAAAAAATGTCATAATGCAAAAAAAATCATTAAAAATATTTATAAGTTTTTTACAAAAACTTGAGGAGAATAGATAGTATGTTGAAAAAAATTTTTGCGGTGTACTTAATAGTTGTCCTCAATCTGGCAATATCTCTACCTGCGCAAGCCGATGATGATGCGACTTTCATTTCTGTCGCACCTAATGCGTTGATTATGCTGGATTTGTCCGGTAGCATGGAATGGAACCCGGCCGGGGGGACTGATGTCTGGGGCAACTCATCGTGTTCGGCGCCTTTTTATGGAAGCTCCGGTGTCGGCCATGATGTTAACTGCAGCCGCATCGAAATCGCCAAGAGAGCCATTTTCAACATTATGGACGATGATAATAACAATACCATTAATGATCAGGACTCCAATAGTCTGGGGGTGCAACTGGGGTTTATGCGCTATCGGGACGGCGATGATACGGCGGGCAATTATTCCAGCGGTAACATCAAGCTTGTCAAGGCTTTTAAAACCAAATACAGTTTAATTTACTGTGGTGACACGACAAGCTGCTCCTCTTCTACTACCAGTTGTTCCACCGGCGAGTGTGTCGTTGGTGAATATGCCAATGGAGGGACTCCTCTGGCCGCTTCACTGCGTGAAGCTAAATCCTATATTGACTACTATAAGAGTAAAGATAATGCTGCCAGTTGCCGGCAGAATTTTGTTATCCTGATTACTGACGGTGCCGACACCTATACGTGCGGCGGCAATGGCGCTGAATGCCAGTCACACATGTATAAAAGAAGGAGAGATGTTGTCGCCGCAGCAAAAGCATTAAACGATGCCGGCTATAAGGTGTTTGTTGTCGGTTTTGGCGCCTCCATGCCGGATTATTTAAAGAACACACTCAACTGGGCTGCCTATTACGGCGGCACGGATAACCCTTTAACTGAAAACTCCGGGAGTGAATCGGCTTATGATCCGTCGGCAATTGCTTCCTGCCAAACTGATGCTGCCGTTGAGTCAGCAACTTGTCAGGGTAGTTCCACAGCCGATTTCAAGGCGACAAATGGTGATCCCGGTTATTTGTCGCTATCAGGTTATGCCTTTCTGGCGTCCAACGCTGATGATTTAACCAGTGCTTTGCGCTCCGCCATCAGCACAATTCGCGAGGCAACATATTCCTTTACACAGTCATCTATTCAATCCGTCAGGACAACAGATGAAAATTATCTCTACGAAGCATCTTTTACACCGTTGCTTGCTCCTAATAATGATCCTTTCTGGAAAGGTCACCTAAAAAGATATTCCATTGACAGCAGCGGGAATATTGCTTCGACGGCGGATTGGGATGCAGGATCTATATTAAGCGCCAGAACTGCTGATTCACGGACTATATATACTTATAAATCTGGGGGGTTAACGGCATTCAATTCAACCAACATCACCATGGCTGATCTGGGGGTAACAACGGAAACAAGCAGACTGGCGATTATTAATTTTATCCGCGGCGGTGAACAGAGTGGAGCTAACCAGGGCTGGAAGCTGGGTGATATTTATCATAGTTCTCCACTGACTATCGGAACGCCGTCAGCCTATTTTTATGACCGGATCGATACGGCCGCAACTAAGGCGTTTGATACCTACCGCGCCGCTCACGCTCGTCCTTCTTCGAGCGGGAAAAGGTTAATCGTGGCTGGAGCTAATGATGGTCAATTTCACGTGTTTAAGACCGGAGAGGAATCGGCAGGAGGCGGAGGCGAGCTTTGGAGCTTCGTTCCTCCAAACTTACTTACTAAATTGGTAACGATTGCTCATTCAACCCATCCCACTGCTCTGGGACACCAATATTTTGTCGATGGTCCTCTGTATGCAAGCGATGTCTGGCTGGGTACAGGTACAGGGGCCAGTAAATCAGCATCCGATTGGCATACCCTGCTGGTCTTTGGTTTGGGACGTGGTGGATCATCACATCTGTGGAGTTCCTCTTCTTCCTGCGATTCGGGAATAAGCGATACGTATTCAACAACGTATAACCACTATTGCGGCTACTATGCCTTCGATATTACGGAAACGACGAGTACACCAATATTTAAATGGCACTTGGGCGGTACAACTGCACTTACCGCTACGGAAGGAAGTCACTTAGGGCAGCCCTGGAGTAAAATGGTTATGGGCCGCGTTAAAATTTCCGGCAATGAGAAATGGGTTGGCTTTATCGGTGCCGGCTACGCGGCAACTGACTGTAAAGGCGGTGGAGGTTGCGACACAAGAGGCAAAGGATTTTATGTTGTTGATTTAAACAATGGTTCGATACTTTGGAAATATACTCATAGCGGCCCTGATGGAGTTGTGGATGGAAACATGGATTACAGCCTGGCGGGACCTGCCGCAACAGTAGATACAGATAACGACGGATTTATTGATACCGCCTATATCGGCGATTTGGGTGGCAACGTCTGGCGCTTTAAATTCTGCCTGGGCAGCACCAGCGGCTGCAGTACATCTAATTGGAGCGCTGGAATGCTTTTTGAGACATCCTCCGGTAATATCAGACCTATCTACACGATGCCCACGGTGGCCAAGGATAATCTGGGTAATATGTGGGTGTATTTCGGTACAGGCGATTTAATGGATCCTACCGCATCGAACGCCCAGGAAAAAATGTATGCCGTGAAAGATAACGACCGGACAACCAAATATACTTTAAGTGCTCTGGATAATATCACCTCGGGCACATACAACGGCACAGACGCGGGATGGTATATAAATCTGAGTGGAACCGGCCAGAAAATACTGGCGGAGCCCACAGTATTTCAGGGCGTGCTTTATTTCACAACTTACAATCCGGCCAGCGCCAATGATCCCTGCGAATCGGGTGGAGAAGCTTCACTATGGGCGGTTGATTATAAAACCGGTGCCGGAAAATTTTCGAACGGCGATCGCTCTATGAATATCGGCAGTGGAATACCGTCGGCCCCGGTCGTATCACTGAATCCCTATGGCGGTACAAACATTTATGCTTCGACCAGTGAAGGATCGGGCGGCGCTCATACGAAAAACATTACTCCACCGACTACCGAAAACTATAATCGCGGCAACTTGTTGTATTGGCGTGACCTGCGTGTGCAGTAATTTGAGAAGGAAAACAAAATTTCTTGACATAGAACGGATATGTTTGTACTGTTCCCGCTAAAATAACAGGTTTGCCTGCTGGAAGGTTCATTATGGGGACGGATAAAAGGTATTGTGTGATTTGCGCCTGGCGGGCCGGTTGTCAGAAACGTTTCAGTGTTGCCACTGATGCATCCGGTAATGTTCACTGTCCAGACTATACGCGAGATCTGTCTATCAAAGACAAGGATATTGAAGAAGCCGTCAAGAAAGATAAAGCTTCTTAAAATTAAATAATTTGTTTCCGTAAAAGCCACAGTGACAAACAGCAAAGAATGCGGTTTGTCACTTTTTTTTAATTAAAAGGTATGTAGATGAAAGATAAGATAGCGTTCACAGTAGAAACGGCGGTTAATGATTGCGTCAGGAAAGGTTTGTTGCCGGAGGTTAAACTGCCTTATATTGAAGTGGAGGTTCCCGCTAATCCTGAACATGGTGACTACGCCTCCAATATCGCCTTGATTCTGGCGTCGCAGGCCAGACAAAATCCGCGTAAAATCGCCGGAATTATTCAGGAGAATATTTCTGATCAGGAAAATATTTTAGAAAAAACGCAAATTGCGGGACCCGGTTTTATTAATTTTTATATCCGGGAAAGAGTCTGGCAGAATATGCTGCAGAATATCGAGGAACAAAAGGAAAGATATGGTTGCGAGAATATCGGGGAAGGGCAGAAAGTACAGGTGGAATTTGTCAGCGCCAATCCCACCGGGCCCCTGCATATCGGTCATGCCCGCGGAGCGGTGGTCGGTGATGTGATCGCCAATCTGCTGAAAACAACGGGATACTCCGTTGACAAAGAGTACTATATCAATGACGCCGGCAACCAGATGAATAATTTGGGCAGGTCTGTGCTTTTTCGTTATCGGGAACTGCTGGGCGAGAAGATAGAATTTCCCGAAAACTGTTATCGCGGGGATTATATTAAAGACATAGCCGGTGATATTATCAAAAAAGAAGGGGACGAATACCTCGCACAGGATGAAGAAGAGACAATTCGGAATTTTACCGCAATAGCCGGCAGTGTCATACTGGATGAAATCAAGGATGATTTGCGTGATTTCGGGGTTACTTTCGACAATTATTTTAGTGAACGGGAATTGTATAAAAATGACGGCTTAGCCAAACTGCTCGATTCTTTGCAACAGCAGGGATTTATTTACCCCGAAGGAGAAACGCTGTGGTTTAAGACGACGGCATATGGTGATGAAAAAGACCGCGTCGTTGTCCGGAAAAACGGGGAACCGACATATTTTGCCGCCGACATCGCTTATCATCAAAATAAATATGCCCGCGGCTATAAAATGATCATCGATATCTGGGGCGCCGATCATCACGGTTATATGCCGCGTCTCTGGGCTGGAATTCAGGCTTTGGGACAGGAAAAAGAATCCTTGAAATTGATACTTGTCCAACTGGTAAATCTGTTGCGGGGCGGAGCGCCCGTGGCAATGTCCACCCGTGCCGGAGAATTTGTTACGCTGCGGGAAGTGTTGGATGAAGTAGGCAAAGACGCCGCACGCTATAATTTTCTGATGCGGCGATCCGATAGTCATCTGGATTTCGATCTGGAAGTTGCTAAAAAACAGTCTAACGAAAATCCGGTTTATTATGTACAATATGCCTACGCGCGTATATGCAGTATTTTAAGAATGGCTGAGGAGCGCGGCATTGTTCTTCCTGCTTTCAGAGATATAGATCCTGCTCTTTTGCTGGAGCCGGAAGAAATTAAATTGATGAAAACCATGGCCCGTTATCCGGAAACAATCAGCAGCGCAGCCAAAGCTCTCGAACCGCATCGCATCACCTTTTATTTGAATGAGCTGGCTTCGCTTTTCCACAGCTATTACAATAAAAACAAGGTCATTTCTGATAATGAAAAATTGACTGCTGCGCGGCTCTTTTTGATGCAAACTATTCGTGTTGTTTTGCAAAATTCATTGAATATTTTAGGTGTGAGTGCGCCGGAAAAGATGTGATTTCAATTGGGTACGGGTAAATGATAATGACTTCCGGGAATATTAAAAATTTTGAGTTGAAACTGGGGAGAACAGGGCTGGTTGTTGTAATAGTTGGGATGGCCGCCCTGTTGTGTTTTACTTTTCTCTTTGGTGTTGAAGTTGGAAAAAATATAGATACTTATCCGGAAAAAATCTCTTCATTGCCCCAGCAATTATTGGCGCTGGTCTGGCGTCCGGCGAAAATCAAAGTCGCCCAGAAAGAGGCGGAAAATAAAGCCTTGCAAAACCAGCCGAAAGCAAATGAAGAACCGGATCTCACTTTTTTCAACACATTAACCAATAAGAAGGGGGCGGTAAAAGAAAAAACCATCCCTGATAAAAAACCCGTTGCCGAAGCGCCCGTAGAACAGCAACCTTTGCCGAAACCAAAAAGCGACAGTCCTGCGGCTGCGGTAAGTCCCGAACCGGCAGCGAAAAAGCAGCAAACGGCCGCGAATGTGAAGAAAAGCGATGAAATCGAGGCTAAAATAAGAGAGGCGGAAACGAAAGCAGCCGCCAAAGAAAGTAAAGAAAGTAAAGAGGTTAAGGGTAAGTTTGTCATTCAGGCGGCATCCATGAGAGAAAGAGCCAAGGCCGACGAGCTTAACAAGAAAATAAAAGACCTGGGATTTAAAACGCGCATCGTGGAAAATAACGTTCCGGGTAAGGGCAAGTGGTACCGGATTGTTGTTGATGGCTTTGCCAGCAAGGCTGGCGCCCAGAAGGCGGCGGAAAAAATTTCCGCTAAAACAGGAGTTTCCGGTATTATAAAAAATATTAATACTGCATCTAATAACAATTAAAAAATAAATCAGGTATATAGGCTAACATGTTCGAAAGTTTATCAGAAAAGCTGGAAAATATTTTTAAAAAGTTGAAGGGACGCGGAATTCTCGATGAAGAA
>Ga0208041_1000251_pt1 | contig 61551 bp, 58 predicted proteins | sample AD_SCU002_MetaG_FD_184453 | JGI IMG/M metagenome (GOLD analysis project Ga0208041, IMG submission 184453) | Active sludge microbial communities of municipal wastewater-treating anaerobic digesters from China - AD_SCU002_MetaG (SPAdes) (version 2) | ecosystem: Engineered > Bioreactor > Anaerobic...
ACTGCCTCATCTGCGGCGACGACCCGGCGGCCAAGAACCTGGTGGCCCCGCTGATCGAGAAGATCCCCGGCGTCAAGGTGATCGACTGCGGCAAACTTGAGCGGGCCTGCATCATCGAGAAGATCACGCCGCTCCTGATCGGCCTCAACATCAAGAACAAGTGCCAGTTCGGCGGCATCCGGATCACCGGCCTCGACAAGGGCCGTGCCTGCTAAACAACGCAGGAATGATCATGGGAAGGCTTGAGGGATAAGTAGCGATTGTGACCGGAGCGAGCTCCGGCATGGGCGCGGCGATCACGAAGCGCTTTGCAGAGGAAGGCGCGAAAGTCATTGCCATTGCAAGGAGGAAGGAGAAACTCCAGTGCGTGATCGATGAGGTCACCGGGAAAGGCGGCACGGCCATTGCCGTCTCCGGCGACGTCTCGATGGAAGAGGATGTCAAGAACGCCGTGAAGGCCGCCGTTGATACGTTCGGCAAACTCGATACCGTCGTCAACAACGCGGGCAGCCTGGATAAGGTGGCACCGGTCGGAGACCTCGACGACAAGACGTGGGAGCAGGTCTTTGCCGTCAACGTCGACGGCCCGATGTACATGTTCCGGGCCGCGATCCCGGAGATGCTCAAAAACCCCGGTGACGCCGAGGGGCTCAACAAGGGCGCCTTCGTCACGGTCTCATCCATCGCCGGCACCCACGGCGGGCACGCCGGGGCCGGGCAGACAACTGCAGACGCCCTCGAGGCGATCGGAGTCAATGGTCGTGTGTCCTGGTCGACATGGTGAAACTGGAGACCACCCTCAACACAATGCCCCTGATCACGAAAGAGGTTACAATCGTCGGCAGTCAGGGCGGCAACGTCGACGATATCGCCAGCGTCTACAGGAGATGGCATCAGGCGATCTCAAGCCGGATGTCACCGAGATCGGATTCAAAGAGATCGCTGAGGGTCTGGAGAAGTTAAAACAAGGCGGGGTTAAAGGCAGACTGGTCGCCGTCATGGACGGATATGGTCAGAACCTGTAAGGGATCTCTTCCGCCAAACATAGAACGTGTTATCACAAGACTGAAAGCAAGGTTACCATCGTACCAGAGCGAGCTCCGGGCTGGGTGCGGCAATCACCGGGCGCTTTGCAAAGGGGGCGCCAGGGTCATTGCCATTGCAAGGTGGAAAGAGAAACTGCAGAACGTGATCGACGAGCATACTGCCGCAGGCGGGACGGCGATCGCTGTCACGTTCATCCGGGAGGGATGGAGCTTGCATCGGCGGGCGTGGCAGCCAATTCGCGCATGGGAAGTCCCGGCGAGTTCGCGAGCCCTGCCCTCTTCCTTACCCTGGATGAGGTCGGTTTCGTGAACAGTGCGGTCTTCGCAGCCGATGCCGGGTGGGCCGCGTAGCGACTCACCCATGTCTGGCTGAACTGAAGCACCGCGTCATTCCCACCTGATTAACTTCAACGTCCTACCCCTCCCCGTGGGGTTCATGTGGCGATTCCTCACGGGGAGGGAACTTCCCGCCTACTCCGAGAGGAACGGGAATATCCGCCGCAAGTCCTCGTCGAGCGGTTTCTTCTTCTGCCAGGTCTCTTCGAGCGGGGTGTACGCGAGGTCGCCGCCGACCTGTCCCACCATGCATTCGCTCCGCCCCTCAATCAACGCCTCGACAGCGGCGAAACCGAGGAGGCTCCCGAGCACCCGGTCACGCAGCGTCGGGGGACCGCCCCGCTGGAGGTGGCCGAGGATGACGACCCGCGAGTCGAAGTTGAGGTGCTCGCTGACCTCCCGGGCGATCTCAAAAGATATTCCCGGCGTCTTCCCCTCCGCCACCACCACGATCGCGCTCTTTTTGCCGATGGTGAACCCTTCACGTATGCGTTCGCTGATCCGGGCGATCGAGACCTCTTCCTCCGGGATGACCAGTTCCTCGGCGCCGCCGGCGATGCCGCTCTCGAGTGCCAGGAACCCGGCTGTTCGCCCCATCACCTCGATGAAGAAGAGGCGCTCGTGGGACCGGGCCGTGTCGCGGATGCGGTCGATCGCCTCGACCGCACAGTTCGCCGCCGTATCGAACCCGATGCAGTAGTCGGTCCCGTAAACGTCGTTGTCGATGCTCCCCGGCACCCCTACGAGCGCTGCCGTATCCGCATCGGCGGCAAGCAGGCTTGCGCCATGAAACGTCCCCTCACCCCCGATCAGGACGATCCCGTCGAGATCCATCGCCTTGATGGCTGCTGCCGCCCGAAGCCGCCCCTCCTTTGTGTAGAAGTCCGGGTTCCGCGAGGTCTCGAGGATGGTTCCCCCCTGATGAATGGTGTTTCGAATGGCCGCCCGGTCAAGCGGCACCGCATCGCCGGCGATGAGCCCGGTATACCCCCGGCGTATCCCCACGATGGCCAGACCGTGTGCGAGCGCGGTCCGCACCGCTGCCCGGATGCAGGCATTCATCCCCGGGGCGTCGCCGCCGCTCGTCAGGATGCCGATGCGCCTCATGGTGTCCCTGCATCATCGAGCGCCGCAACACCCGGGAGCGGCTTTCCCGCGAGCATGGCGAGGGCAGCCCCGCCGCCCGTCGAGACGTGAGTCATCTGGTCGGCAAGCCCGAACCGTTCCACGGCATCCGCGGTCGAACCCCCGCCGATAACCGTGGTACCGTCGAGGTTGGCAAGAGCTGCGGCGACCCGGCGCGTCCCCTCCGCAAACTCCGGGATCTCAAAGACCCCCATCGGCCCGTTCCAGACGACGGTCCGCGCACGCCCGATTTCCCGGGAGAAATCGTCGGCAGCCCCGGGTCCGATATCCGCGATGACCTGGCCGTCCGGTATCTCCGCGGCAGGCACAACCCGGGTCGGGACGCCCGCCTCAAGCCTCTCGGCGACGACGACGTCCCGGGGCAGGAGGAGACGGACACCTCGCCTCACCGCTTTCTCGGCGATCTCCCTGACGGCATCCAGGCGGTCGGTCTCGACGGACGATGCGCCGGTCCCATACCCCTGGCCCGCAAGGAACGTCGCCGCCATGCCTCCTCCGATAATGAGGGCGTTCACCCGGGGGATGATGTTCTCAAGGACCTCAAGTTTGTCGCTCACCTTGGCCCCGCCGATAACGGCGGCAAACGGCCGTTCGGGGGCTTGCAGGATGCGCGTAAACGTGCTGATCTCCTTCTCCAGCAGAAGCCCGGCGACCGCCGGCAGGTACTCCGGGACGCCTACAACCGATGCATGGGCCCGGTGAGAGGCTCCGAAGGCGTCGTTGACGTAGATGTCCGCGAGATCGGCAAGTTCCTTTGCAAAGGCAGGGTCGTCTTTCTTCTCCTCCGGGTGGAACCGGAGGTTTTCGAGGAGAACAACATCCCCTTCGTTCATCGCCGCGATCGCGCTCTCCACCTCCGGCCCGATGCAATCCCGGAGTGCAATGACCGGCCGGCCGAACAGCGCAGAAAGCCGGTTTGCCACGAGGGCGAGGCGCAACCGCTCCACGACCCCGCCCTGCGGCCGGCCCAGGTGGGAGCAGAGGATGATCCGCGCGTCCCGCTCATAGAGGTAGCGGATCGTCGGCAGGCTGGCCCTGATGCGAGTATCGTCGGCGATAGCGCCGTCTTCGTCGAGCGGCACGTTGAAGTCAGCGCGGACGAGCACCCGCTTACCCCTAACGTCGATATCCCGGACGGTCTTCTTCCGTCTTGCTAGCACGTTCTGCATACTGCATACCTCCAGAGAGCGGAGAACGGCAGACGCTTCCGTGCCGGGCACGTGGAAGATAGCCGCTGTCCGGCTCCCTGCGGTCTTTTGCCGTTCCCGCCAAAATACGGTGTCGCAGTGCATGCGTGCATTGGCATATATAGTGTTCGCCGCGGCATCCCGGCAGGGCATCATCGCCGCAGCCGGAGCTCCGGACCCCTGCAGATGCCCTCCGGTCAAGGTCCCACAAAAAATGTTGCCGGCCCCCGGACCCCTGTATGGCCGGCAGCCAGTCTGATTCCCGCTCTTCCGGCTGTCTCACCGCTCCATGCGGCGCTCCCAGTAGGGCGTGTAGCCATAGTGGCTGTACAGCCCGGTGAGCCACTCGCGTTCGGCGGTCGTCGGCCAGTTGTCTTTGTCAAAGCCCGGCGCATTCTCCAGCCGCTCTTTGGGCATGTCCAGGACAAAAGAGTCGTCGGCCGTGTTGTACCGCAGAGCTTCCCAGGGGATGGCGAAGAGTTTGTCGCCAAGTCCCATGATCCCCCCGAACGAGAGTGCGGCATAGGCGATACAACCTTCGCTGGCATCGATCACCACATCCTTGATGGTCCCGAGATCTTCACCCTGCGGGTTCCTGACCCGATAATCCGCAATATCCTTTCCCCGTATAATGTTCCGTGCCCTTACCTCTGAGGCAGTTCCTCTCATATGCATCACATCTCCAGGATTGTGGAACATGCTGTCCCACGGCAAGAGCGTCAATACTGGCCGGGCAGTATTTAATTCTTGTGACAATATAATAATTGAATTATGTTTGGCGAGGATCGCTCTCCGGGATATGCAGCCAAAAGCGGCATTGCCCGGAGCAGGGCCTACTGCTTCGCCTCTCTCTTCCTCCTCCATTCGCCGCCCGGCCCCTTCTCGTAGACCCGCTCCACCGCCGCCCAGGCGACCTTGTGGGCAACCTCCTCGCGCGACTCCCGGGGGTCTCGCCGCTCCGAGGGATCGGCATACTGTTCCCAGGCACTGTTGAACGCTTCGCGGTAGATATTCCGGCCGTGCTCGGGAAGGAGTTCCTTCATCATTTGGGGCAGGTCTTCATTGCTTGCGTAATACGGCATACACGCACCCGTTCCAGTGTGCCCGGAGTGTGGGCTAGTATAAAAATGTTTCAGGATCGTGGGTCGAGGAGACCCCTGACTTCAGTCGGGGGTCGTTGACGTATCCGTGGGTGGATCGGGCCGGCACGACGCACCGTCGGCCGAACCGGACCGGATATGCGTGCTCTTCTGTTGAGCACCACCTCCCAGGTGATAGTGCTTTTGCAGATACTGCCTGACGCTCAGTGATGCGACGTACTCCCGGTCCAGTCCCGAAACAATCCCGTCGATGATCAGCGCCTGTTCGGAGATCTTCCGGGCGACCTCGTCACCCTGCAGGTCGGCAAGACCGACGATGGCGGCGAGCGGGTTCCTGATGCGATCGCCAAGGCATGCGAGTTGCTCGATGTTCCGGTCAAGCTGCAAACAGACATCCCGCCGCAGGTGCTCATCGGTTTTCCGACGCGCAACCGCGATGAGCCCGGTGAGGTTCCCCTCACCGTCATCGACCTGTGAGAAACCAAAGATTACGGCAACCGGCTGATTCTGCGCGTCCATGAACGTCGCCTCCATCCCGCGCACATCTCCGGCAGGATCGGAGCCCCCTGCCGATCCTCTGGAGACGCGATTTAAGAAGCAGGCTTTCTGGAATTGTGCAACAGAATCCCGGGCCATTATGGAAGAGAGGTGTTTTCCTGCCAGATCATCCGGATTATGCCCGAGGAGCCCCTTCACTGAGGAGCTTATCGATGTTATCGTAAGGCCGGGATCGAGGGATATGATCAGGTCGGAAGAGAAAGCCATCAGGAAATCATATCGCTGCCGTTGCTCCTGAAGGCTCGTCTCCGACCGGTTTGAAGCCTGGTTGAGGCGGTAGGTATCCAGGCGCGCACCCCGGCCCGGCCCGGCAGGGATCACCGTGCTCGAGTACTCCACCCAGACCTTGTTCGCTTGAGCACGGGGCATGCAGTACCGCCTTGCCGGAATATTTTCGTAAAAGAAGCAGGATACGATGAAGTCTTCTTTTAGACGTTCACCGTCCAGCAGATTCGGGGTGATGCAGAAGGAGATGAACTCAACGGCGTTCATGCCGATCGTCTCATATCCACTTATTCCGAAGAGATCCTCCATGGCTTTGTTCATCCCGGCGACGGTCTGATCCGGGCCGATCAGCACGACTCCGTCCTCCTGGCGGTCAACCAGCAGCGCCAGAAGGCTCCGGGTAGATACCGCGGTGTGGGCATCGTCCTGCGCGCAGCAGCTCCCGCGGTAAAGCAGTGCCGCGACCACCTGCTCCTGTTCTGTCTTCTGCTTACCGGTTCTGTGACAACTCATACTCGTCGCCCCGGAATAGTGCATCTGATCCCCGTGGTATACATTAAAAATAACCTGTATAAATGGCTTTCTTACTGTTTTGCAGAATATTTGCAGGTATTTTGCAAAAATACAGTGTTATTGGATCTTTACAACGGTACTGTACAGTTTCCGTCAGAATGTAATATTTCCCTCTCCTCGATCGTATACAGTATGCAAGCGCAAGATCTCATAGTCTCGATTCTTGTGGTTACGCTTTCAGGAGCCCTCAAACTACAATTTGCGTATGGTTTCCTCGGCGATCACGTACCGATAACCGAATTTGCCGCCGCGGCGCTCATTGCGTACGCAGCCTACGCATTCGATCGCGGTGTAGAGAACAAAGAGGATGAGAAGCGGGGAAGCCGATTCAGAAAGGCCCTCCTGGTGACGGCCGTCATCGCCACAGTCGGCGCATTCGTCCTCTTCCCGAACCCTGCCCTTCTCGTGCCGTTCCTCGTCGCATATCTCTATGCGAAGGGCATCGGGGGATACAGGCTGAAGGGGAGCAGGGGAATGAAAAACTGCATCGTCGCGTTCACCTGGTCGCTTGGTATTCTCATATTCCTTGGCACCTTCAGCCTGCCGGTCATGCTGGTCTGCCTCTTCTTCTTCTGCAAAAGTTTTGTCAACACGGTCATCTATGATGTCCGCGATGTCGATAAAGACAGAACGGCGGGCATCCTGACAATCCCGACGATCCTCTCCCGGACAGAGGTCACCGCTCTGCTGCTCGGCCTCAGCCTCGCCGCGCATGCAGCAGTCTTTGGGGCGTATTTTGCAGGCATTATGGCCGGCATCGATGTTCTGCTCATCAGTTCGATTCACAGCGCCTTCTACATCGTCGCCTACTGCAACCGGTTCGAGATGTTTCGGAACGCTCTCGTCGATGGAGAGTGGATACTCTATACCGGCTATACGATTCTGCGCGATTGTGTCCTGTAGTGGTGGATAAGGTCCTTTCCAAATTTTATTGCGTCTGGAGACGTTGCGATGAGGTCACGAGTGAAGTCATAACTTCCCGACTTGTAGAAGAATCCGATCGAGAGGAAGGTGTCCGTGACGGTGGCAGCGATCCCGGGAGCTTCCGGTATGAGGTAGATCTCAAGATTGTCATAGTTCCCGAGCGGATAAGTCGAGATGATATCGAGAACTTCCTGCGTGACCACGATGGAGATCGTATCGACGCTCTCTGCCAGGCTCCTGAAGAACTCAGGATAGTCCGGGAAGAGAATCGGGGAGACACCGTAAATCTCCCGGGTGTTTTTCAGGTAATCGGTGAATATGCGGTGCGGTTTTAAGATGTCGGATGGCTCCGAGGCAATGATCCTGGCATCGCCAATCTCACAGAGACGAAGAGCGAACTCGTCGGGGAATATGATGGCATGGTCTGGAAAAGCCTCATAGAGCATATGAAGGGCGTTGATGCTCTCCTTGAACCGCTCAAAGATGATGAGGTTGGTTTGCCCCCTATCCGTCAGCAAGACTTCGCCGTCAGCCTCCCTGACGAACCCTGCCTTCTTGAGGTAATTAACGGTAAATGCGTAGGTTGAGGAGGGGATATGCCTCTTGATCTCATCTTTGGACTCCTGCCGCAAAAGTGCATCCAGAACTTCGATCCGGCGCTCACTCGAAAAGATCCGCATGAAATCGGTGATTTTCATGTACTTACTCATACTTCGTCGGTAGCGTCAGATTAATCTTGTTCTTTGCAAAGACGATATACTGAGTAATCTGCGGAGCCGGGCATTTTTCGGCTACGTCGAAGAGTTTGCACCGGGGCTGGTTCTGCCGGCCCGGCTCGGAAAATCGGGCAGCAGGTGAAGAGTTTCTTTACATCCATGAACGTTAACTGGCGTGCCATATCTCAGGCAAACAACACTCTTGCCGTCCTCTCCGCGGCATGCGAGGGCTACGGCTACCACCTTGAGGTCACCGACGAACCGCGCCGCGATGTCACCATCTACAGCACGAACTCCATCAACGAGCACGTATACCGCGACGAGATCGCTGAGGCCGACTGTATAACGATCGCAGGGGGACCTCATCCCTCTGCCTGCTACCGCGAGGTGGCGGAGTATGCCGACTACGTCGTCGTCGGGGAAGGCGAGTACACCCTTCCGGCGCTTTTATCCGCTATCGAAGAGGGGAGAGACCCGCCTCCCGGCGTCGCCACCGCCGCCGGCTACACGCCTGCCCGTCACATGGTCCTCCTCGACGGCCACCCGCCCTTTTCGCAGATCAAGGGGTTCGTCGAGATTACGCGGGGATGCCCGTTCTCCTGCGGATACTGCCAGACGCCGCGCCTCTTCGGCCGATGCATGCGCCACCGCTCCATCGACGAGATCGTCCGTTACGCCTCACGCTACCGGGATATCCGGTTCGTCACCCCGAATGCGTTCTCTTACGGCTCCGACGGCGTCCACCTCCGGCTTGACAGGGTCGAACGGCTCCTCCGGAGCCTCGACGGCCGGGTCTACTTCGGCACCTTCCCCGGCGAGGTGCGCCCGGAGTGCATCTCGCGGCGATCCGTTGAACTCGTCCTCGACCACTGCGCCAACACCCGCCTGCATTTCGGGGCCCAGTCGGGGAGCGATGCGGTCCTCCGCCGCCTTCATCGGGGGCACACCGTCGAGGACGTCATCCGTGCCTTTGATCTCTGCCGGGAGCACGGGTTGGTTCCCGTCGTCGATTTCATCCTCGGGCTGCCGTTCGAGAGCGACGACGACCAGCGCGCGACGCTCGATCTCGTGAAACTGGTCACCCGGGGCGGGAAGGCGCACATCCACTACTTCATGCCGCTGCCCGGGACCCCGCTCGCAAACACCCGGCCCCGCCCGCTCCTTTCGGAGACAGAAAAGATTCTCGGGAAACTGGCGCTCGACGGCAGAATAACCGGCTCATGGATGGATCATAAGATAAGGTTTTTTAGACGCACTTCTCATCTATAGTGCATGACGGATGTGCTACTCCTAGCAGATCTGCACGGTAACTACGGAAAGCTTGACGCTTTTCTCAGCTACGACTACGATGCAGTCATCATTGCAGGCGATATCACCAATTTCGGTCCACTTGAGCCTGTAGATTCGGTACTCTCAAACTTCGAAGTACCGTGTTTCGCAATCCCCGGCAACTGCGATCCCCGCGAGATCGTCGACGTGCTTGAGCGCTCAGATGCGGTCTGTCTCCATAACTCGTGGATCGCGCTTGGCAAGATAACGCTCGCGGGTCTTGGAGGTTCGAATGAGACCCCGTTCGACACGCCGTTTGAGTTAACAGAAGAAGAGATCGATAACGAACTCACCCGGGTTACCAAAAACATGGGTAAAAACGTTCACAACGTCCTGCTCAGCCATGCACCGCCCTACGAGGCGCTGGATGCCGTCGGCGAGAACCATGTCGGCAGCCGGAGCATCAGAAAGCACATGGCCCGGTTCGACCTGGTCTGCTGTGCCCATATCCATGAGGCGCGGGGCATCACCGAGGTCGACGGCGTCACCGTCGTCAACCCCGGACCTGCCTCAGAAGGCTACGGCGCTCTCATCCACTTCGGAAAGGAGCCCAGAGATATCCATATCGAACTTATCGCTGTTTAGACAGCAGCATCTCCAGATACGAGGTGTAGATTGGTGGACCGTCTACACCCAATTCTTTTGCAATAGCCCCGATCCGATCGGCGGCATCCTCTTTGTTCTCTTCTGTCAGGACCTCGATCTCGACGAATGTTCCGAGCCCCTCGACGTCGTCGAGCGTGACCGTCACGTCCCCCATCTCGTAGAACTCCCGGACTTTTGTGACCGTGGCGGCACGCCGGAAACCGAGGCGGGAGAGGATCGCCTCGAGCGTCTCTCCGTCGGCGACCGTGAGGTTGAACTCCTCGCGGGCCTTTGCGTTCCCGACCCGGACCTTCGGGCCTTTGTAGGTCACGGTGAACCCGGTATCGTCGTACCTGACCCTTAATGCTTCGTCGGTCTCTCCGAAGTCGCGGTGGGGGGCGTTGTAGTAAACGTCGCGCTCCTGCCGCCTGGAGCCCATCCGCACTCCCTTCCGGTCGAGCCCGGCCCTGACGGCTTCCTGGTCTTTGACCGCAAACTTTGCTTCTACTTCGAGCATATCAGTCGCGTCAGATCGTCTCTCGCGAGCGACGATAAACCCTCACCGGGCGGGCCGGGCCGGGCCGGAGGCCCTCTGCCGGATAAGGTCTCTCTGCCGCTCTGCGGCGGCGAGGAGCGCGTCGTCCCCGAGCCGCTCCGCGGAGGCGACCGCCCGTTCCGTGAGCATCAGGGCGGTATCGTGGTCATCGCGATGGTGGAACCGGAGCCCGATCTCCAGGTTCAGGTCGACGGCTTTCTCGTACTCGCGTGCGTGGAAGAGGTGGTCGGCAAGCGAGAGGAGGACGTACAGCCTGCCGGGGAGGCGATGTATGGAACGCTCGAAGCAGTCTGCAGCACGGGCGTTGAGTGCAACCGTTGTGTCTGCAGAGAGATCGTGCCTGCAGTGCTCCTGCAGGAGGGAGTGCGCGAAGGCGTACTCCCCGCCCGGGAGCCTGCGGAACATCCCGCTCTCCTGCAGCCGGTCGGTCATCGGCGTCACGTCCGCTCCCTGGAGGTCGAGCATGCAGGCCATGACCGGCACGGGGAACGGGGGGTTTAAGACACAGAGGTTCTCCGCCCACGTTTTCGCGGATTCGGGGAGCGCAGCAAAGGCAAGCCCCACCGGACCCTCTGCCCCGGCAAGCACATCCGCGATGTTTTCCCGGGACGGTGCAAGGCCCCGGCGGCGCAGGGCGTTAAAGCAGGCCATGATGCTGAACGGGTCACTCGATCGCTCTTCGAGGATGCCGGCGGCTGCGTCGTCGATGGAGAAGTGAAATCGCCTCTCCCCGAGCTCCTGGATCTCGTGCTTCTGCATCCCATGGAGTTCTACTTCCCTGATACCGAAATCCCGGATCTCCTCCTGCATCGTCGCATACCCGGAACCGGCGCCATCCTCCGTCCGGCAGGTGAAGGCGAGGAGGATGCCGGGCGGAAGGTCGCGTACGACATCCTGGAGGAGGCGCCGGTCGTGGCTCGAGGCGAGGTGGACGTCGTCTAAGAGAACCGCCGCAACATGGCCGGTCATGCTCATCTGTCTCCCGAGCTCCCGGAGCAGTTCCTCGAACGCCTGGTATACGCGGTCGTATCCGACCTCGGGCGACCGGGCGAAGACGCCGATGATCTCCTCACCGGCCTTCGGGAGCAGGCCGACCGGCTCCACCGGAGCGGCGTATTTCTCGAAGACGTCGTCGGCGTACCGGGTAGCCTCTTTCATGCTCTCGACATCAAGGACGCTTGCGAACCTTGCGGATGCCGAGGAGCGCCGGAGATCGTTCAACAACTCCCGGAACGCGGCGAAGATCATCCCGGGGAGGTCGAAGACCTCCGCCCTGAGGACGGGGGACTGTCGCCCGCCGGGGCGTTCCTGCACCTCGTACGCGAGCCTGTTCAGGAGCGAACTCTTCCCGATGCCCGGCGGCCCGGAGATTATCGCCGCCTGCCCGTGCTCTCCCGCCTGCGAGAGGATGGTCGAGAGTTGTTCGAGTTCCTCAAGTCTGCCACAGAACTCCTCCGGGGGAGAGGGGGCATACGAGACCCCGCCGGCCTGCTGCTGTAACTCGTCCATGATCCTGCCCGCCCACACTCAGGCCCTGAGCATACTTCAACGTTTGGGGGTTTCGCCCGCAAGGACGTAATGGCTAAAGGCCGGTTTCTCACAGCCCCCGGCCCCTGAGCGAGGAGCGTCCGCCCCGCCGGGACAGACCGGTAGACAGTATAAATACCATTCCATCCAAATAAAGTGGGACAACGAAGGTGCAGGCATAGGGCGGACCGGTGCGGAAGGCGTGCCGGAGCCGTAATGCATCTGCTATCCAAGGTGAATGGAATGGCACTTCAGGAAGGAGATTTTATCAGGCTCAGATACACCGGCCGCGCCGGTGAGAATATCTTCGATACCACGGATGAGGAGAACGCAAAGGAAGAGGGGATCTACAACCCGCGGGCGGAGTACGGTCCTGTCACCGTCCGCCTGGGGAGCCACCACGTCATCATCGGACTTGAGAACGAACTGACGGGGAAGGAGGTCGGCGCCGAGGGCGAGGTCGAGATCCCGCCCGAGAAGGCGTTCGGGGAACACGACGAAGAGGCCATGCGGTCCGTCCCGGTCACGCAGTTTGGCGAGAAGCCGAAGCGCGGAACGCGGATTGAGGTTGAAGGACGCGAGGGCGTCGTCGTCGACGTCATCGGAAGGCGTGCGGTCGTCGACTTCAACCACCCGCTTGCCGGCAAAACCCTGAACTACTCCTACGCGATCCTCGAGAAGGTCGAGGACCCGGCGGAGCAGATCAAGGGCCTCATCAAGCTCTTCTCGGGCAGGACCGATATCGGGATCAGCATCGCCGACGGCACGGTCGAACTGGAACTTCCCCCCGCGATCACCTACGACCGGCGCTGGATGGTCTGGCGGGGCACCCTCGTCCGCGAGATATTCGAATACTACCCCGATATCAACGACGTCGTCATGAAGGAGACGATCTCGCGCCCGAAGAAGCCGGAGGCGGCGCCTGAGGTCGTTGAGACGGAAGAGACCCCCGAACCCGCCGAGACCGAAGAGACGAAAGAGGCAGAGGAGTAATTCTCCTCTGTTCTTACAATCTGCTTTTTTCTTTTGACTTTGTTGAATCCCTCCTCTAAAGGCCGAATCGCCTCCGGGTTATCCGTACATTATCGACTCACGGGAGTGCGACGGTTCGTGAGTGCGATTGCCGTCCCGGCAGGAGTTTGAGCACCTAGAAGCGAGGGCAAAATCCTGTGCAGTGGACCGTGGGGGTATCGCCCTAAGGGGTGTGCGACTGGCCGAAGGGCAAGAGCACGAGAAGACTTGGTTCTTTGAGGGGGCAGGGGAGGGGGGATGCTCCCCCCTCCCCGCCGGCCCCACCCCCGTGGGGCGATATCCACCTGAAATCCGAAGATGGTGACATGTGACCGAGGAGAGCAGCGTAATTCGATTAAGAATCTCAAAATGTTTCGAGACACAATCTCCTCAGCGCCCACCTCCTCCAGATTCCCATCCCCCGGCTCCTGATCGCCGCCCCATCCGTCACACCTCTGGTGCTCGAACTCCTGTTTGAAACCCTTTTGGTTTCTCAAGCTCCGGCCCTCCGGGCCATTGCATCCTACGGACAGCCGTTTCTAACACACCGTCGCTTCCTGGAGGATTGTCATCCTCCGATGCTCTGGTTTGTGCCCTCCGGTCAGTCACAACTCATACACGGCTTTCAATGGGGTATCGCCACGCACTGCCCCCGCCCCAGAGGGGCGGGGAACGACTGCCGGAACGGCAGGAGTTCGAGCACCGTCAGGTGCGATTGAGGAGCGCGAAGCGCGGGAGGGGTGGGGGTTACAGGTGTCCGGGTGTAAGGTAGCGACAGGCGATGGGGATGCTCCCCTTCAAAAAACTTCGTTCTTCTCGTGCTCTGTTCCTCGCACCTTTGGTGATCACGCTCTGGTTCAAAGGCCTTCGGCCTTCTCAAGCTACGGACAGTGTCCGTCGCATTCTCCGAACCGTCGCATTCCCTGCCCCTCCTACCCCCATTCCTCCGCCCGCTCCCCACCATAATTTCAAGAACCCGTGCCGCCCGCCCGTACCCTTCTTTAGGTACCGGGCCGAATGTATTCTGAATCAATGGCAACGTTACAGGGAATGAGCGGGGTTGATCTTCGGGCGCTGGTAGCGGAGGCCGCCGGTCGCCTCCCGCTCTGGGTCGGCAAGATCTACCAGTTCGATGCAAAGACCCTCGGCATCAGGCTGAACGGTGAGGACCGGGCGAAGTACCTGCTCCTCGTCGAGACGGGACGGCGCGCCCACTTCACCGGGGAGTTCCCCACACCGCCGAAGAACCCGCCGAGTTTTGCGATGCTGCTTAGGAAGCACCTCGACGGCGGGAAGGTGCTCGGCATCCGCCAGCTCGGGCTCGAGCGAACGATAAGCCTCGATATCGGGAAGCGGGATACGACCTACCACCTCATCTTTGAACTCTTTGACGAGGGGAATGCGGTCCTCTGCAATGATGCGTATACGATCATCAAGCCCCTCTGGCACCACCGGTTCAAGACCCGGGAGGTTGTCCCGGGCGCGGTCTACGCCTTCGAAGGGGCTGACTGCTCGGCCCTCTCGCCGGAGGCGTTCGGGTCGATGCTTGCCGGGTCCGACCGCGACATCGTCCGGACGCTCGCCGTCGGGTGCATGCTCGGCGGCGCGTATGCCGAAGAGGTCTGCAGGATCGCGGGCGTCGAGAAGAGCGCTGCCGCTGCGGAGGTGGACGCGGAGGCGGTCCGGAGAGCGTTCGAACGGCTGATGGCCGATGTTGCAGGGCACCGGGAGCCGGTGATAACGGCGTCCGGGTGCTGGCCGGTGGTGCTTGCCGGCGAGGAGGTCCGCGAGCGGTTTGCGACCTTCAGCGAGGCGCTGGATGCCTTCTACCCGAAGACGGTTGGCGAGAAGCAGGAGGCCGCGGCCGAGAAGCCCCGCCTCTCCCAGGCGGAGGTGATCCGCCGGCGGCAGGCGGATGCTATCAAGGGATTCGAGAAGAAGATCGAGCGCAATCAACGGATCGTAGAGGTGATCTACGAGAACTACACGGCCGCTTCAGGGATCATAGCGACGCTCGATGAGGCGAGCAAAAACCGGTCGTGGCAGGAGATCGAGCAGATCCTGAAAGCGAACGGCGATAACCCTGCGGTAAAGATGGTCAGGGGCGTCCACCCTTCGGAAGCGGCGGTGGACCTCGATCTCTCGGGAGAGCGGGTGAAGGTCTACGTCCACGAGACGATCGAGCAGAACCTCGGCCGCTACTACGACCAGATCAAGAAGTTCAAGAAGAAGAAGACGGGCGCGCTCGCGGCCATGGAGCGGACGGTTCCCGAAAAGCCCCGGACGAAACGGAACCTCGCCCTCCAGAAAAAGCGGTGGTACCACCGGTTCCGCTGGTTCACCACCAGCGACGGCACCCTCGTCATCGGCGGCCGGGACGCCTCCCAGAACGAGGAGCTCGTCAAGAAATACATGGAAGGGGGCGACCTCTTCGTCCACGCCGACGTCCACGGCGGGAGCGTCGTCATCGTGAAGGGCGCGACCGAGCACCTGGACGAGGCCGTGCGGTTCGCCGCGTCCTACTCCAACGCCTGGAAGGCCGGGCACTTCACGGCGGACGTCTACGCCGCCCGGCCCGACCAGGTGAGCAAGACGGCCGAATCCGGCGAGTACGTGGCCCGGGGAGCCTTCATCGTCCGGGGCGAGCGGCAGTACTTCCGAAACGTCCCCCTCGGGGTGGCGATCGGTCTTGCGATGGCGCCCGAGGTCGCCGTCATCGGCGGTCCACCAGAATCCGTCAGTGGGCGGACGAAGGTCTCTGTAGAACTCCGGCCCGGGCAGTTCGAACCGAACGACACCGCGAAGAAGGTTGTCCGGGCACTCAGGGAGAAACTCTCGGAGGACGAGTGGAAAGGGCTCAAGAACGCCCTGAACACCGAAGCGGTCGCCGCATTCGTCCCGCCGGGAGGCTCGGATATCGTGGAATCATGAAGGCCGAAGTCCGGGAGATGAAGAAGCAGTTCGGTGAGATACGCCTCTTTCCGGAGACGCTCGACGACCTCTGGCACCTCTCCCACCTGGTCGCGCCGGGGGATCTTGTCTTTGCGACGACCTTCCGGAGCGTGGAGGCGGCGACCGATAAACTCCGGCCGGAGAAGGCCGAGAAGCGGCCGGTCCGGCTCGGGATCCGGGTCGAGAAGGTGGAGTTCCACCAGCACACAAACCGTCTCCGGATCGCCGGCGTCATCGAGAGCGGAGTGGACGTCTCCGCGCACCACACCTTAAACGTCGAAGCGGGGTTCGAGCTATCGGTCATCAAACGCTGGCGGGCCGTCGACTGCGAACGGATCCGGCGGGCCGTCGACGCCTCCGCGTACGGCGTGGTGCACGTCGTGAGCGTCGAGGAAGGGGAGGCACAGGTCTACCGGCTGCGCCAGTTCGGCCCGGAATGGGTGACGACCGTCACGATCGGGAGCAGCAAGGGTGCCGAGGCCGGCGCCCGTTCGGCGCTTTTTGAGAAGACGCTTGAGGTGGTCGCCGCCGTCACCGGCCCTCTCGTCGTCGCGGGCCCGGGGTTCGTGAAGGACGAGTTCGCGGAGTACGTGAAGGCCCGTGCGCCCGACCTCGCGGAACGGATGGTCGTCATCGAGACCCGGCGTATCGGGCGGGGCGCCGTGCAGGAGGTCATCGGGCAGGGAATCCTCGATCGGCTGCTCGGCGACCTCCACCTTGCCCGGGAGGTCAGGCTGATGGACGAGGTTCTGCACCGGATCGCGACCGAGGGCGCCGTCGCCTACGGCATCGACGAGGTCCAGAGAGCGGTTGCCTACGGCGCAGCGGAGACGGTGCTGGTCGCCGACACCCTGCTCCGGGACGAGGAGGCTACGGGCGTCGTCGAGCAGGCCGAGCGCGTCAACGCGACGGTCGTCGTGCTGAGCACCGAGTTCGAGCCGGGAGAGCGTCTCGCGGCTCTCGGGGGCGCTGCAGCGCTCCTGCGGTATAAGATCGAGTGATACCTGGGGGATCTTCCGGGAGAACGAGACTCCCCTCCGGCTCAATATCCGGTAGCTGGAACCCGCCGCCTCCCACTTCCGAACTTATCCGGCGCACAAAGAATCGGCACAGACCGTCGCCTGCCTGCCGCCCCTCCGGTTCCGCCGGGTCGGAGGTACCTACCTTTATAACCGGAGAACGCCCTATAATGTAGTGATTCAGTCAATCCTGGGAGTGGCCGGGAGCCTGTTCCCTTCGCCGGGCCACCGTTCCGAAGAGACTCCCTTTCAGGAATGGCGCAATACTGGTGTCAAGATGAGCGATAATGCTGTAGCAGCAGAGGTTGAAAAGACACGGCCGCGGACTCGTGCCGAGAAACAGGTCGAGCACAGAAATCGGATAAAGCGGACGCTTGTAGCCTGTTTTATGGGCATCCTCGCCGGAGTACTCTCGTTCTACCTCTCCGGCACCCCCGACCCGGTAAGCGGGCTCCAGCAGAACGCCATCATCGGCATCCTTCTCCTCGCGGCGGGTGTCGTCTTCCAGAAACACATCTTCATGCTCCTTGGGGTCGACTACATGGAATTGACCGGCAAGGATTGGTTCTACCAGAGTTTCATGACGTTCGCGCTCTGGTTCATGACCTGGACGATCCTCTTAACCACCACCGTCCTGTGATCCCCCATGCGTATTGCTGTTGTACACCGTGATCGGTGTCACCCTGTCAAGTGCGGCACCGAGTGCATCCTCTACTGTCCGCGCGTCAGAACCGGCGACGAGACCGTCGTCATCGGTGAGGACCAGAAGGCCGTCATATCCGAGGAACTCTGCGTGGGCTGCGGCATCTGCGTGAAAAAGTGCCCGTTTGAGGCCCTCGATATCGTCAACCTCCCCGAACAGCTCGACCAACCGACCCACCGCTACGGCCAGAACGGCTTCGTCCTCTACGGCCTCCCGATCCCCGTCGAGGGGAAGGTCACGGGCATTCTCGGCCCGAACGGTATCGGCAAGAGCACGTCGGTGAAGATCCTCTCGGGCACGCTCATCCCGAACCTGGGAAGGACCGATGCCGAGATCGCGTGGAAGGACGTCCTCGACCTCTACCAGGGGACCGAGCTCTTCGACTACCTCCAGCTGCTCTCGCAGAAGAACATGAAGGTCGCGGTAAAGCCGCAGTACATCGACCAGATCCCGAAGGTCTTCTCCGGTTCGGTGCGCGACCTCCTCGCGACCACCGACGAGCGCGGCAAACTCGACTACTACATCGAGCGGCTCTCGCTTTCAGCGGTCGTCGACCGGCCGATCAAGACCCTCTCCGGCGGCGAACTGCAGCGGGTGGCGATTGCCGCCTGCCTCGCCCGCGACGCCGACTTCTTCTTCCTCGACGAGATCACGCCCTACCTCGACGTCTACCAGCGGATGGCCGCCGCGAACCTCATCCGTGAACTCGCCCTGGAGCGGCCGGTCGTGATCGTCGAGCACGACCTCGCTATCCTCGATATGCTCGCCGACACCGTGCATATCGCCTACGGAGAACCGGCGGTCTTCGGCGTCATCACCTACCCGAAAGGCGTCCGGGTGGGGATCAACCAGTACCTGGAGGGCTTCCTCCCGGAGGAGAACGTCAGGTTCAGGACGTATGCGGTGACGTTCGATACCCGGGCGCATGCGTCCGAAGCGAACCGGGAGGTGCTGCTCGAGTTCCCGGCGATGACGAAAGCGTTCGAGCAGTTCTCGCTCACCGTCGACGGCGGGGAGATCCGGAGCGGCGAGGTTCTCGGGGTGCTCGGGGCGAACGGCATCGGGAAGAGCACCTTCGCCCAGCTCCTCGCCGGGGTGCTTCCCCCCGACACCGGGGCGATGGATACCCGGGTGCGGATCTCCTACAAGCCGCAGTACCTCAAAGGCGATACGGAAGCGACCGTCGAGGAGGTTCTCCGGCAGACGACGACGAAGTTCGACACGTCGTACTACCAGCACGAGATCTTAGAACCCCTCTCCCTTGCGCAGCTCCTCCAGGCGCCGGTGAACACGCTCTCCGGCGGCGAACTCCAGCGCGTGGCGATAGCGGTCTGCCTCTCGCGCGACGCCGACCTCTACATCCTGGACGAGCCGAGCGCCCACCTCGACGTCGAGCAGCGGGTGAAGATCTCAAGGATGATCAGGAAGCACGCCGAAGGGCGGGACGCGAGCACGCTCGTGATCGACCACGACATCTACGTCATCGACATGATCAGCGACCGGATCCTGGTCTTCGAGGGCGAGCCGGGCGTGCACGGCAAGGCCGCCGGACCGTTCGACATGGCGCCGGGGATGAACCGGTTCCTCGAGGCTCTCGGGATCACCTTCCGGCGGGACAAGAGCGGGAGGCCGCGGATCAACAAGCCGGGCTCGTTCCTTGACCGGGAGCAGATCGCCGCCGGGGAATACTATTATACTGAGATCTCGAAGTAATGGGCGGGGCGCGAAGTTCTTTTCTTTTCCGGTGGACTGCTGGTGGTAGTCCTGAAGGTTTAATTGGAAATAGGGTCGTGTTCGTCAGCGTTCCCGAACACGGATTTCTGGTGAATATCGCGTCTGGGGAGGGGTTGCAGGGGAGGGGGAGACCCCCTCCCCTGTCCCCACCCCCCGTGGCGATTCTCCCACGGTCCAGTGTATCGGGTTTTCGCGCCTCTAACGACCCGTCAATCTCGTAAAAGGAGGATAGATTGTGATTTCCCGATAGCAGAGCCGTTTCTACCCTTCTAGAACCAATCCTAACTAACCCAAAGGGCGGCCCAAACACGCCCGCGCTCTGCCATGGTATCCAGAAACCCGGCGACCTTTCCCCTGTTCCGCGCTCTCAAACCCCGCTCACCCGCAGCTCACCGCGCTGAACAACCCCTCAAAAAACGCCCACACTCCCTCAAGCAACCCTGCGGGTTCTCCGGGCGTCGCCGCCGGCGCGGGGGTCTGGGGCCGGGGCGTCTTTGTTGCATCCGGCGTCTGCTGCACCGGGACGGCAGAGAGACCGAGGCTGGCGGGCTCCGCCGTCGGCGGGATGTAGCCCACGTTTCCGGGGACGACGAACCAGCACCGCCCATCGGCATCGACGAAGAGTTTCTTGACGAAGTTCTGGCGTATGCCGTCTCCGGACGTGATATGCAGGGCAACACCCGATGAATTCCATCCATAAATCCCATCATCCGATGCGATGTAGAGCATCCCCCCGGACGTCGCCGCGATATCGTTGATCGTGACCGGGAACCTGCTCAGGTCCCCGGCGTCGAGAACCCGGGCAACCCCCGCATCCGGGGTATAATGGAGAACCGTCGTGCGGTTGAAGAGGTACACGCCCCCGAACGGGTCGACCCGCACCCCGGAGACCCCGCGAAGCGTGTCGCTACCGTAGGTGACCTGCTCGAAGCGGACGTCGCCCGCCCGATCCCTGAGCACCCGGACCCCGTCGCTCTCCGACCCGATGACAAGCGCATCGCTCGCGGCATCGACCGCCATGCTCACAACGGTATGGCACCCGAGGCCTTCGGGCCCGGCCGGCTTGTACCATGTCCAGTTGTTGCCGTGGTAACGGTGGAGGCCCGCCCGCCCGGTGGCGACCCATATCTCGTCCCCCCACCGCGCGATGCAGTTGATGTTGAGGTTCTTGAGGAACTGCTGGTCCCGGATGGCCCGGTACCCTGCCCCGTCCCCGATCTGCAGCCCGTTCGGATACCCTATCCAGAGGTGCCCCTCTGCATCGAGCGCGACCGCGGTCACCGTGGTTTCAAGAGGCGCGAGCATGCCGTAAGCCGTCTCGCCGGGATGCCTTGCATTGACCGAATACCAGGTGCCGTTTGCCGTATACACGGAGATGCCGCTATCGGTCGCAAAGATAACGTCACCGTACCGGCCGTTGATAGCGTCGTGGACGCCGGCGGACGCGATGCCTGAACGGTAATCGGGCACTTCGACGTAAAGGGCTGATGAGAAAGGTATGAAAAGGAATGCCGCGGCTACAAAAAGTATCAGAGCGCGATGCATGTCCCGTCCGCCCTCTTGACGATGAGGCGGCCTTTCCCCTCCGGCCAGTAGTACACGGACCGTCCAACCTTTCCGCCGGTCTCTTCGTACTCGATCTTGATCCTCTGTTCCTCAAGCCGGTCCTTCACCGCGGCAATGTTCCGATCGCCGATATTCAAAGAATTCGCCGAAAACTCAAACATGCTTGCACCACCGACGACGATCGCAGTGATTGAGCATTTCACGCCTCCGAGGTTCTCCAGCTCCTCGAGGAGGACGCTCGTAGCGGTATCCGCAAACTTGCCGGGACGGTCGGTCTTCCCGCGGCTTTCAGGGAGCATGATGTGTGCGAGCCCCGCAAGAGACCTGCGCTGGTCGTGCAGGATGAGCGCGACGCAGGAGCCGAGCCCGATGGTTCCCATCGGATAGGTCCCGACCCGAAGTTCGCCCAGACCCAGGATTACGCCCGTCTCTTCGTCAAAAAAATTGTTCTCCATGGTATCCCGGGGACCGGTTATGCGAGCGGTTCCATCAGGCGTTCGAGCATCGTGAATAACTGCTGCGTGAGTTCAACGTTCGGGAGCATGAATATGCTCCCGTAGACGGGCGGCGCCTCGCTCGTGAGTTCGGTGTTGAAGATGATGACGTCGTTGACGTCGCTTGCGACCTGCGCGACGATGGACTCGAAGGCGGCGTGCGTCATATCGATGGCCAGCGCCGGGGGAGAGGGCAGCATGACGATACCCAGCAGTTCCGCAGTCGCATCAAGGAACGCCGAGATCATGATGTTCCCGATCTCGATCGCGGCGCTCTGGTCCATCTCACCCACCTCACGGTCGGTATCGGTGGTGCCGAGCATCTGATTCGTCAGCCGGATGATGGTGTCCCGGGGCATGCTGACGACGACATAGCCTCCGTCTGCGATCTCTCCCTGAATCTGGAAGACGATCACGGCGGATATCTCGTTGCTGATATACCTGTGCAAATCGGCGATGTCGATGACCAGCACCTCCGGCACCGTCATCTCAACCGGGCCCATCAGCATCTGCGACAGGCTTGTCGCCGCGTGCGCTGCGCCGATATTCCCAAACTCAGCCAGCGCGTCCTTGTAAATCGGATCCAACTCCATCAAAACTCCCTCCTAAACCATTGTATTCACGTCGAGTACCGGCACGACATCGCCGTCTCCCGGAATGGTGATCCCGCTGATCCCGCGACAGTTGCCCGCAATCCTGGAGAGCGGTTTCACCACCACCTCCTGCTGGCCGTCCACGGTGTCGACGGCAATACAACACCTTCTGCCGTTATTCTGCAGCACAACCAGCGTTTCGCTCATCTCCGCCCGGCCGAACATATCCTCCAGGCGGTACAGGGGGAGGGTCTGGTCCCGGAGCAGGACCGCTTCGGTGTTGCCGATCCGATGAATCGCCCCCGGCCGTGTCTGCGCCACCTCGACAACGTTGCTGATCGGGATGGCGCACCGCATCCCGTTGATATGCACCATCATGACATCGATGATCGCCATCGTCGGGGGCAGCACCAGCTCGAACTTCGTTCCCCTGCCGACCTCCGTTTCCACCTTGATCGTTCCTTTGAGCGATTCGATCGTCTTTTTGACCACATCGAGCCCGACACCCCTGCCGCTGACATCGGTGATGGTGCTGGCCGTGCTGAACCCGGGCTCGAAGAGCAGGGCGATGAGGTCGTCATTCGTTGCGTTCGCCGCCGCCTCAGGCGTCATGAGGCCTTTTTCAACACCCTTCGCCCTGAGTTTCTCGGGATCGATGCCGGCACCGTCGTCCTCGATCTCGATGATGACGTTGTCCTTATCCCTCCGCGCCGTCAGCCGCAACATCCCTTTCGGCGGTTTGCCGCTCGCCGCACGGACCTCCGGCGTCTCGATGCCGTGGTTCACCGCGTTCCTGATGATATGCAGGAGCGGGTCGGAGAGCCCATCCATCATGCCCCGGTCGAGCTCGGTCTCACCGCCCTCGATGGTGAGTTCGACCTCCTTCCCGTCGTGGTTCGCGACGTCCCGCACGACCCGGGGAAGGCGGTTGAAGATGCGTTCGAGCGGCATCATCCGGATCCCCATCATGAGGTTCTGAAGGTCGGAGACCGAACGGCCGATCATGTTCAGAGCCTCATCGAACTCTTTGATGCCGTGCTTCTTCGCAATCTGCTCGAGACGCCCGCGGTTGATCACCAGGTCCTCTACCAGGTTCATCATCCGGTCGAGACGCTGGATATCGACGCGGATATTCTTGATCTCCCGGTTCTTCTCGGCTTTTGCCGCCCGTTGCGGCGCCGGCGGTTCGGCCGGCGGCTCCGAAACCTGCCCGGGTGGTCGGGCATCCCCGGTCGTCACCGGGATGACCGCCGGCACCGACTCCGGTATGGAGAGGGCAAGGAGCGAGATCTCCGTGCCGGAAGCGATCGTCCTGAGCGCATCCTCCCCCGCCTCGCTCTCGATAAGGACCTCGAACGGTCCGTCGAACTTCCCGTCCTCCAGGAGTTCCCGTGATGGGACCGTCGAGAGGATCACCCCGATCTCTTCCAGGTTCTGCAGGAGGAGCATGGCCCTGACGTCCTTCATGGTGCTCGACGAATCGACGGCGACGGTTAATGCATACAGCGGGCGACCGTCGGCGTCTCCTGCCGGTTCGGGAGGAACGATGGCCCTGGCTGCCGTATCGGGAGATGGTTCCTGTTCGCCCCCCTCCTCTTCGTCGGCAAATGCCCGGAGTTCCTGCACCAGGCTTCCGGACTGCTCATCCGACGGGACTCCACCCGCCTCGATAACGTCCAGCATCTCCTCGATCGCGTCGGTGCAGGTGAGCAGAAGGTCGGTGAGGGATGCGGTCACTTCATGCCGGCCGCTCCTGATGAGCGAGAAGATGTCTTCCATCGAGTGGCAGAGGTGCTCCATCGCATCAAAGCCCATCGACGCAGACATTCCCTTGAGCGTGTGCGCGGACCGGAAGATCTCATCGATGGCGGTCTGCTGGTCGTCTCCGTTCTCAAGGGCGAGAAGGTTGTTCACGATGTTTTCGTGGTTCTCCCGCGACTCCTCAACAAACAGCTTCCGGTATGCCTCTTCGTCAAACATGATTCACCTCAAACCGACTACCGCTCTCGTGATTTCGCGTGGAATGTCCTTCAGCGGAACCACCTTATCGACACAGTTCCTGGCAAGGGCGGAGCGCGCCATCCCGTATACGAGACAGTCCTCTTCAGCGCATACCATCGTGGTGCCGCCGGCGCCCTTCACCGCAAGGGTTCCTTCGCCGCCGTCGTTTCCCATCCCCGAGAGGAGCACGGAGACGGTGTGCGAACCGAACACATGCGCTGCGGAGGTGAAGGTCGTATCAACGGCAGGCCGAACCGCGTGCAGGCGGGGAGCGGTCGAGTGGATGATGCGTCCGTGGACGCTCCCGGTGCCTGAAGCAACCCCCGAGATGACGGAGTGGAACCCGGCTTTTGCGATCAGGACGGCTCCGGCCTGCAGGTTCTCACCATTCCCGGTCTCTTTCACCGGCAGGGGCGAGACCCGGTTCAGGCGCTCGGCGAGCGATGCCGTGAACCCTTCAGGCATATGCTGGGTGACGACGACGGCGGCAGGCAGGCCGGGCGGGAGTCCGGAGAGGAGCGCGTCGAGCATAGGCGGTCCTCCGGCAGAAGAGCCGATCACCACGATCGCATCCGCTGCCTGCTGCCGGACCGCAACGGGTTTTACAATCGTCGGGAACGCGACAAGGTTTCTGATCTTCTGGACGAGCTCTCGCTCAATGCCTCTGACGTTCGGGACATCCTTCGGTTTGAGCATGAAGTCGTCCGCCCCGAGCCGGAGCGCCCGGTGGGTCATATCTGCCTGCCGCGACGTCAGCGTGCTCAGGACAAGCACCTTCGGTCTCGTTTTCTCGTTCCTGAGCGCTTCGAGCACCTCGATACCGCCCATCCGCGGCATCTCGATATCCAGCGTGACGACGTCGGGTGTCAGGTCCGATATCTTTTCGAGGGCGTCGATGCCGTTGACCGCTGTCCCGACGACCTCGATGTCCGGGCTGTCTTTAAGCAGATCCCGGAGAATCGTTCGGATAAAGAGCGAATCGTCGACGATCAGAACCCGTATCATGGTTACGCACTGAGGACGTTCTTGACTTCTTCGAGGACTTTTGGCGCCTGGAACGGTTTGACGATGTAGCCTTTTGCACCGCTCTTGACAGCGAGTTTGACCATCTGCTCCTGGCCGACTGCCGTGCACATGATGACCTTTGCCGACGGGTCGGCGGCTTTGATGGCCTTGAGCGCTTCGATCCCGTTCACCTTCGGCATGACGATATCCATCGTGACGAGGTCGGGCTTGAGTTCCTGATACCTGGCAAGGGCCTCTGCGCCGTCTGCTGCCTCACCGACGATGTCGTGCCCGCCGGAGAAGAGGATGTTCTTCAGCAGCGTTCTCATAAACATTGTATCATCGACGATCAGAATTCTCCCCATCGAACACCACTCACTGTTTATTTAGAGAAAAGGTTATATATTCTTTATTGTTTTTGAGAAATACGGTTTCTAATCTTTCGGAGATTTTACCGTCTCTGAGATGTATCTGACCCCTTTTGCGGTCAATTGTATTTCCTTTCTGATATAGAGCACTTCGGCAAGCCTCATGCCGATGAGCCTCTCGTAGATGGCATCGAGGTCCCTGTGCGAGAGTTTGAGCATGTTCTCGATGGAACTCGAGTCCATCCCGCTGTAGACCAGCATGGCCACCTGCCCCGTCAGGGGATCAAGCTCCTCGCTGACCTCGGTATCGTGCGTTGCCTCCTTGAGGAAGTTGTAGAGGACCTGAAGCGTCGTCATCGGGCAGAGGACGAAACTCGTCACGACTTCGTTCTCGCTCAAGTGATCGATCTTCACCACGTTGAGATCTTTCTCCTGGATCTCGCGGGATGTGAGTTCGATGCCGGCCACGTCCTCAAGAGGGATGCAGACCTGCTTCTCCTGGCTGACGAACCAGATGCCGGTCTTCATGACGGCGATCGTTCCCTTCTCCCACCGGGCGTCCTGGATGAGCACCCCCCCGCGGACTGCAGGCGACATGAAGAACGCGTTCAACCGGTAGGCGCTCGCCTGCGTGATGATAAACTTCTTTAAGACCGAGAGAACCTTCTCAACCGACGCGATGCGGTAGGTCGCCGTTCCATCCGCTCCGGCGGTGACGATGATCTGGTTCTTCTTCTCCTCGAGATTGACCACGGTTTTGTAAGGGATCTCTTCTTTTAGAGGAGCATCAATACGGAAACGGTCCTCACCGATACCCACTTTGGTTGGAACCCACCTGCCTTCATGTTCGACCTTTGCCGGGACTGATTTCATCTGCGCCTCGTCACCTCCTCAATACTGGTATTCCACGTGACCCTATCATCGTTGCGCCTTCATCGCTGCAAGGATCTCCTCAAGCTCGGCTGCCAGGTCTTTTGCAGGGTATTTTTCTCCTCTCAACTCACGAACCAGGCTGATATCCTCCACGTACTTTTTCTTTTTGCTTTCGGACTTGAGTGCGATGATCAGGTCGTCATCGACCGTGCCTCCGGATGCAAAAGAGATCATGTCGAAATCTTCTTTCGTCTCCTCCTCTTCCTCGGCAATCTCTTCGTCCGGGACAGACCCTTCCGCGTCAGCCTCTGCCTCCCCGTCTTCGCCCTCGATCTCGATCTCGCCGATCTCCAGATCGTCGAGCGCAGAGAGTTCCTCGTTCAGTGCGCTCATGTCCGGCATGCCGGTGTCCCCGGGCAGTGCAGGGGCGTTTGTTGCTGCCGGTGAAGAGGCGATACCGATGCCGGGCGGCAGGCTGAATTCATCGATCTCGCTCTGATGCGCCTTGAGAATCTCGGATATGGCGTCCGTATCTTCTGTGGTGAGCAGGGAGATCTGATTGGATCCAAAGACCGTCCCGGGATCGGGCAAATCCCCCTCAAGGTCGAAGTCCTCCAGCGAGTCGATGTCGAGGTCCGCAAGCGCTGCAAGGGGATCGGCCGGCCCCCCGCCGGCCTTCGGGGTTGCGGGCAGATCGGGGACCGCGCCGTCGACTGCGTCGTCAAGCATCGCATCGATCGTATCGAGCCGGTTCTTCTTCTCGCCTTCAGGGGCGCGGGCATGCGCGATCGTCTCCCGGATCGATGCCGTGAGCGTCCCGAGCATACCGGAGAGGCCGGGCCCGGCGGAGGGGTGATTGCCTGAAGACTCTTCCTCCACCGTTGCGTCCGGCGGTTTCGCCTCCGGTTGTTCCTTCTTCTTTCGCTCCCGGAGCGCGGAGCGCATCCTTGAGGGTCTCAGCTCTCGCAGGTCGAGCGCCCCCGTGACGACGAGCGCGAGAAAGCCCGCGAGCACGGTTCCTGCGACGACGACCTCGACAGCAGCGTCCAGAACGATGATCAGGGAGCCGGTGCCGACGGTGATCAGGAACAGCAGCGGGCGGCGCAGGCGTTCTCTCACCATCACACCCCCACAAATGCAGGAATGGAAAAGAATACGTCCACGACGATCGGTGCAACGATATAGATGATCCCGGTGCTCAAACAGAGCAGGCTTGCGAAGAAGTAGTACAGGTACCGGTCGCCGCCCATGACAATCTTTCCTGCAAAGATGTTGGTAACAGTCAGCATTAAGAGGATCGTCACCACGTAGGTTCGCATCGTCTCTTCCGGGAAGTTCACGAAGATGTTTAAGGTCGTTGCCATGCCGCCCCCGACCGTGGCCGTGCTGCCCGAGAGTGCTGCTGAGGTCTCTTCAAAGTGGGCCAGCACCTCCGTTATGGCCTGGGACATGGAGAGAAGGATCTCGAAGAGGAAGACGAAGATGGCGATCATCGCCGCGTGCATCGGCACGAGCAGGACGACAAACCCCTTCACCATCATGTCGCGTTTCCTCCGGAGCAGCACCTGTTCGAGCATTGAAGAGCCGACGATCTTTCCGATCTGGTCGGGAGACCCGCCGAGCGCCACTGCGTCCCGGAAGATGTTCATGTACTTGTAGATCAGGTAACTGCCGGTCTCACCGATGAACTTCTTCCAGCTTCGGGCTTCATCGAGCCCGAGGTTCAACTTCGACGAGACCGAGTTGATGAACGGCTCCAGGTGGAGGAGCGACTTTCTGTCCACCTCCTGGAGGGCGTCGGCGGTGGTGATGCCCTTTCCGCCCATGATCGACCCGAGGTTCCGGATGAACGTGGAAAAATCGTTGTCCCGGTTGATGACGTTGGCATCATCGATGTAGCCGATGACCCCGAGCGGCATCAGGAGCAGGCCGGCGAGCATGAAGATGGTGCCGGCGTTGGCGCCGATGAGGATGAGGACCAGCGAAATTGCGATGGTGATCGGCACGATCAGACGCTCCAGTCTCTTGATGATGCCCTGCTCTCTGGAGCAGACCTCGGAAAGCCCGTGCGTGCGGGGGTCGTCGGGGACGGCCCGGTACATGATCATGAGGCCGAAGACCGATATGGAGAGGATGATCATGTAGGAGGAGTTCAGGGCCGTTTCGATCCCATCGGGAGCATAAATGGCCACCGATATCATTATGATGATAGCAACAAGCGTTCCGGAGAGGAGCATCGCGATGTAGGCGTCACCCCATTTCTTCAGGAGTTCGATCCCCTGCTCGAACGTGTTCCGGTAGATGCTCCGGATGCTCGCAAGTTCCGTCGCGATGAAATCGTCGTCCGGGACGCCTGAGTCGATGGAGTTGGCGTAGCGGTTGAGCACGTTCTGGAGGGTTCGGTTCCGGCACCGCTCGGCAACGGCCCGCAGCCCTCCGGCATAGTTCTGGCCCCACCCGGCGACCAGGCGCTGCACCTTCGCGATGTAGCGCGATGGGACGTATTCCTGCCGCTCTGAGGTGTACTGGAAGATCTCGGGCCGGGTCACGGCCGACGTGGTGATCGCGGCCATGTAGGTGTACATGAGGAGCAGATCCTGCTCCATCTTCTTGTTCTCGAGGATGGACGACCGGAGATCGCTGAGGGATGCGGCCTGCTCCTCGAACGGTATCTTCCCCTGGTTCGCCGCGCGCAGCCGTTCGGCAACATCCTCAAACACGTCACACCTCGATGGTGAGCAGCCCCTGCTTCTTGATCTTCGTCGTCATATGAAAGAGGTCCCAGAACTGGGTATACCCGGCCTTATGGAGCCGTTCAAGAATCCTGGCACGTTTATCAAGTTCATCATAGATCTCGGCACGCCGGTTCTCGGGGATGCCGAGTACTGTCGCGACCTTGCTCTCGAGGAGGTAACTGCTTCCTTTTCCGGTGAAGGTGAAGGTGTCGGTCGCAGGGTCCCAGACGAACGCCGCCATGAAGGAGAACCCCTGGGTCTCGGGGTCGTAGCCCACGAGTTCGTTGATGCTGAGCATTCGCCGGACGGTCCCTCCCTGGGGGAGTTTCACGGCGCTCTGGATGATGACCAGGTTTAAGTTGTCGACGTAGGTCTTGGGGATGCTGATCGGGTCGCCGCAGAGACGCTGGATCAGTTTCTCGACCGATGCGGCGTGGAAGGTGCTCATGACCGGGTGGCCGGTCTGCATCGCGGAGAATGCAACGGATCCCTCCACTCCCCGGATCTCGCCGACCAGGATCTGGTTCGGGCGCTGACGGAGGGCGGATTTCAGAAGATCAAACATCGTGACCTCCGAGCCCTCGCCCTCGCCCTTTCCCTTGGCCTTCGCGACCTCGCGTGTCCAGTTTCTGTGGGGGACCGTCAGTTCCGGGGTATCCTCGATGGTGACGATCTTGTTCTCGGGCGGGATGAAGGTTGTCAGGGCGTTTAAGGTCGTCGTCTTGCCGCTTGCGGTCTCCCCGGAGACGAACATCGACATCCCGTACTCGAGGCAGATCCAGAGATAGGCGGCCATCATATAGTTGCACGTCCCGCTCTCGATGATCTGCAGGATGCTCAGGGGGACTTCGTTCACCTTACGGATGGTGAAGTTGCTCCCGTGCTTGCTGATCTCGGTTCCGTAGACGATGTTGATACGTGAGCCGTCGGGGAGGGTTGAGTCCACGATGGGGTTTCTGTAGGTCAGCGGCTGTTTGATCCGCTCGGCGAGTTTGATGACGAAGTTGTCGAGCTCTTTTGAGTCCTGGAACCCGACGACCGACTTCAGTCCCCTGAAGATCTTGTGCTCGATGAAGATCGGTCCGACGCCGTCGCAGGTGATATCTTCGATGTACCGATCAGAGAGGAACGGTTTGAGCGTCCCCATCTCGATCTTGTCGCGGACGATCATGTATTCAAGCGCCCTGTACTCCTGTTGCGTGAGGATGATCCGCCCATCGGCGAGTCCGGGGCGCCCTGATGTCTGCGGTTTTGCCGGTGCGCCGATATCCGAGGTGAGGAAGGTTTTTATCCTGTTCTTCCAGTCTTTTGCCGTCCCGCCGGCGAGCAGGGACTCGTCGATCACCTCCCCCGGCTGCCGGACATATACCAGCTGCTGGATGAAGTTCTTCAGTACCTCGATGCGCGCCTGCTCGGTCACCGGCTCCTCGTCGAGGACATCGATCATGTCGATCAGCCTCTCCTCGATCACCGGCAGGACCTCTTTGACGGAGTGGAGAAATGACGGCTCGATCGGGATGTACCAGTTCCGGACGTCGTCCGGGTCGGGGAAGATATGGATGAACGTCGTCTCGTTCACCGGGTAGATGATGTTCGGGTTGTCCATCGATTTTAAGTCCCGTTTCAGCTCCGAGAGGAAGAGCGGGATACCGACGGTGTTGACCGGGAGGATGTGGAGGTACTCGAGCAGGTGCGGGCTTGCTTTGACGTAGTCGCGGGCGTTTGCCGGGAGCATCCGGTAGAGTGCGCAGGATTCCACGTTGTTGTAGCAGTCGTTCCCTTCGTCGATGAACTCGGGCTCGAAGGGGAGAGTGACCGTTGCTTCCAGCGCCGACGTCATTCCTTACACCTTTGCGACCGTGACCGGGATGATCTTGATGCCGTACCCGGGGTGGACCTCGAAACTGATGATATTCCCGGTTGTCTTTCGTGCGCCGCGGACCTTGACGACCTCGAGCATCATGACGTACTTGCCCCCGACGAGCGCCTTCTTCATGAAGAGGTGAGCGTCGCAGATCGAACGGATGCGGACAAGCGAGTCCTCGACGAAGGCGTAGGTGTGCAGGGTGATCAGGATGGTCTTGCCGTGGTCGACGAGGTTCTTGCAGTTCGTGAAGAACGTGAGGACCGTGTCCTGCTTGGCGTACTCGGTGAAGAGGGTGAGCGAGTCGATGACGATCACCTGCGCCTTGCTCTGCTCCATGTAGGCGATCATCCGCTCGAGGGTCCCCTGCATCTTCTCTTTTGTCCACTCGAACCCGACGACGTGCATGGGAAAGACCCGGAGGTAGCCCCAGGCGAAGTAGTCGGAGATGTCAAGGCTCATCGATTCCATCTGGGTGAGGAAACTCTTGCTCGTGTTCTCGGTCGAGAAGAGGTCGACGTTGAACCCCTGCTTTAAGGCACCCCAGATGATCTGCTGGGTGAGCACGCTCTTTCCGGTGTCGTTCTCACCCTCGATGAGGGTGAGCGACCCGAGGGGGAGGCCGTCGGCGATCTTCTTGTCGAGTTCGGAGTTGCCGGTCGAGAGGATCGTCTTGTCGGGCACATCAAGGATACTGCGGTTCGCGTCTTCTCTCAACGCCATGTTATTCACCGGGCCTATCTATGTATGCGGAACCTGAGACCCCGTTCGGGGTGACGACCTGAACCCACGTAGGGCCGGCGCCCTCAAACCCGATAGAGAGGTTGAGGGTCTCGCCGGGGTCGAGCTGGTCCGGGTGAATCCCGTCCGGATCTATCTTCACCGTGCTCCAGTGATAGGGGTCGGTGCCATGGGGGATGTAGGCCGGAACCCCCTCGCTCTGGAGGTAGACGTCGATCGACGCAAGATCGACGACCGGTTCGCTCCCGGTGTTCGTCACCCTGACGTAGAGAGTGGTGCCGTCCAGTGTCGTGTTCTCGATCGCGATCGCCGTCCGCATCCGGGCCTCCTGGTAAGCGGCGAGGTTGCTCTGCGCTTCGACCATCACCTCCGTGGTGGTGAGGGCTCCGCCGATCAGGATGTAGGCGGTGAAGACCAGGAGGAAGATGCCGATTCCGGATGCGACAAGGGACCCTGCACTCATGGCTAATCACTCGCGGTGAAGGTGGTCGATCGATAGAGGCCTGAGGGGAGGACGAACTGGAAGTAGACGATATCTCCCTTATCGGGGATCTTTTCAGTCATTGCCTCGATGTAGAGGGTCTCTCCGGAGTCCCAGTAATTGTTCGTGTCCTCGAGGATCTCGGAGGTCCAGGTTTCGAGGTTGAGTTCTGTTGCCCGTGTCAGCCGGACGAAGTCGCCCTGGCCTCCAAGGAAGACGTCGGCCTTCTGCACGTCGGCGCTGGAGATCCTGCCGGCGCCGACGTTTTTTAACCAGATTCTTGCGGTGTTGCTTTCGTTGCCGGCATACGTCGTGACGATCTTCACGTCCGTGCTCAGCCGCTCGTCTACGGTGTGGGAGGATGATGCGATCGTGCCGGATAGGGTGTAGATGACGGGGAAGACTGCGTTAATGAGGACGCCGGCTGATATGATGGCGGCGATAAGGAACATCGCGGTGGTGAAGGTTTCGCTCGACATCCATCATATCCTGTCCAGCAACTCAATCCAGGTATCACCGGCATCTCGTTCCCGTGAGGATGTCTTCCTGCCGTCCTGTTCCCCCGAACCGCGCCGGGAGAGCATCAGCACCTCGATCAGGTCCCGGTCGAGCGTTGCGTCCTCGGGGTCGAGGATCCGGTTCAAGACGTAGAGTTCCGAGACGAACTCGTTCGGACCGATATCAGCGACGTCGCACCGGGATTCTGGGGCCATCCGCATGATCTCCCGGATCTGGTCGGCAACATCGTCGGTGATGTAGCCCATCGACCGGTAGGCGTCGATCATGATCGTCATGTGCTCGTGCCCGTACTTGCCGCACCCCTGGTGCACCCACGCAAAGAGCCGGTGGACCTTCTGCAGTTTGAGTTTTCCTGCGGGCTTCGCCTGTGCGAGGGCGGTCGCACCGGCCACGGGGAGGGGGACCGCTCCGAGGTCGACAGAGAAGAGTTCGCTGTCCAGCCCCTCCGGCGCCGATCTCTCCGGTTTCGGTTCGAGATCGACAGGCAGCGTATCCAGCGCGGGTAACTCATCGTCCGTATCCCGGTCGGCCGGGGCGATGCCCGGCGGCTCGAGCCGGTTCCCTGTGTAGGATGCAGCGGCGCTGGTGAATGGGTTGTCCAGTTCGTTCATCCGTTCCCGGAGGTCGATGAGCAGCCGCTTGATCGAGGTCTTGACGAAGTCCAGTTCCTTCTCGAGAGCGTCGAGACGGGCTTCCGGGTCGTCGGAAGACACACCGGAGAGTATTTTATCGATCTGAGCCTGGTCTACCCCCACCATAATGTTGATTTATATTATCATTATTATTTATAAACCTTTGCCATATAGATACGTGATTTCCTGTTGGTTTGGGGTGTTCTGGATGTTGTGAGGGGGTGGTTCGGGATGGGACTTCTGGTGGCGGTGCGAAGTTGCGGCCTGGCGTGACCCCCGCATGAACCGGTTTGAACTATCCAGAGGAGAGGTTTGTTTACGTTTGAGGGCCGTGTGGTAGCGTTTCTCGGGCGATTGGCATGTGTCCACGACGAGGCCCCAACATCTTCGGGCGGAAGAAACCCGGTGCCGGCCACTCACCGGCGTGAATACTCCCTGTGACCCCTCTCGATCGTCACAATCTTCTCGATCTTGACGGTGTTCTCCTCGTGCTCAATGATGTAGAAGACGGTGAAGGATCTGCTGATATGGAGACGGTAGACTGCAGGGGGGTGGGGATACTCAAGTTTTTCCTTGTTTCCTCCCGGAAATGGGTCCCTGGCGAGATCCTGGATCTTTTCGACGACGATGCGCCGGGTTTTTGGGGGGAGTCCCTTTAAGAACTCCCGTGCCTTCCTCTCGATCAGAATGGTGAACACGCTCTCCTGCTCCTCAACCTCTCAATCGTCCTGCAGGATCTCGTCCGGGTCGAAGGCTACGAACTCGCCGGCCTCCTCGATCTCGACAACCATCTTCCAGTCGCGATAGTCGCGCTCGCGCCGGATCATCCGGGTAAGCAGCTCGTCGTAGCTCTCTCCGGCTTCTTTCAGGTCGTGCAGATCCTTCCAGGTGGGCTCTTTCACGGGAATGCGCTTGATCCGGCTGCCGGTATCGCTTGTGGCGGAAGACATGCATCTGTGTGGTTCGTCATGGTATTAATTGATGTGCATATTTGCCACAATGAATAAATATGCCACAATGATCACCCTGACAGAGCAGCACCTGTTCTGACCCCGCCGCAACGTCGCGCCTATATCGACAGGGGAGTATGACACATCTGTGGCCCGGAGACCTCACCCATCCTGGAACGATACCCTGGTCTGAGTCTCCCGGCGAATTCCCGGACTCGCTTCGCCGTCCCGGTGATTCGCCGATCCTTCCCCGGCGCTGACCGTCGAGGCTCTCCGCCCGGCATACCACCCTCCCGGCTACATGCCGGCAAAGCGCTATGCGAGGGGGTATGACGATGCAGCGCTCGATCCGGAGTTATATGGAGGGGGACCCGGCTCCGTGGACCGTGATGTACATGCTGGGGTCATTGTGATTACATACCCGTTACATACCAGAAATTAACTATTATCGGCGTATTCCAGGAAATTCCCGTAGAAAATTGTTTTCTGGATCGGGGGGCAGAACGATCCGTACATGTGGATTACATAACCTATGCCCAATATGGGACATATCTCCTGGTCCTATTCGATCGAGTCTCCGGGTCCTGCAGTCGAATCAGACCCGCCTCAATTGTATCACCGATAATGCGAGATGCAATAGGGTAATTCTGATCGTCAATGCCTAGCCGCTTTCTCAGCGTAGCATTCGTCATGAACTCCCTGCAGACATATCTGAGGCATGCATGCTGATAACAGGCCCTCACTCTGTCCTCCCGTCCCATTTCGCTATAACTCTGATGCGCGAAGAGCGTGACACGCATGAAATCCTCGTCTTCCTGGAAATCCGGTGCAGGCAACTGGTACACTTCAATACACCCAATGGCGCGGTCAACCCCACTTCCCCGCTCTTCACAAATGTTCATTCTGCGCATCATCGAGGCAAGGGGTTCATTTCGTGACCGGGGAGGATGGTCGATGAACCGTTCGGGATCGATCAGGGGTTTTCCGGGGTTCGAGATCTCCATCCGGCCATCAAAGATCTCAACCATGGGTCCGGTTCCATATATGGAGAAATCCTGATGGATGAGGGCATTCGCAACGAATTCACGGACTGCAACCTTCGGGTACATTCTCTCCTCAGCCCGCAATGCGCCCTCAATGACCTCGTTGGAAGGTAATTGATCGCAGATCCAGTCGATCGCAGACTCAAACATGGTAGCGTATCCCGCGCGAGGGCTATGCTCTTTCTTCGCATGCGTCCGGCCTTTGCCGTCGTATATAATGATGCGTAGCGCTTTCCTGCGGAGAGACGGGAAGTTGTCGAGGTCGCGCGCAAAGAGAAGTGCGCCCAGATTCGTGATGTTAAATCCTGCATCATCTCTGGAAATTGCCTGGTCTTCCTCAAGCCTCTTCAAAATTCCCGACTTGCTTTCCGGAAGCGGCACCTCAAGAAGATGAAAAAACGCCGGATAATCGAGAAGATCGAGCACATCATTGCCCGTTATTCCCGAAGATGCATGCCCCTCTTCAAATCTGACGGAGTGCGTAAGCGCCCACAACTTCCGCTCCAGTTCAGGGTGATCGGAGAGTTTCTTTTTATATGAGCCTACCCGGATGTACTCGGTTCCATCAAATCTAACGGGGCGCTCATATGCAGCGTCGATCTGAACAATGACAACAGGTTTCTCTTCGCACGTAATCTCATGGAACGAAAAGTCGATATGGGGATCGAGTAACCGTTTCAACCACGGTTCAAGGTCTTCATTCCCCCGACCTTTCTCTGTCTGTGGAGTGAATGTCGTGCCGAGAATCTCATGAGTAATATCGTCGATCCCAAAGACCAGATACCCGTGCTTCACCTGATGGAGAAGTGCCGAGTTGCTCAAAGCGGAGATGTATTCTCCGATCATATGTGGTTCGGAGTTGTTCACTTTGAAGTCAAACCACTCCTTCTCTTTAGGGTAATGGCGCAGTTCGTCTATAAGGTCGCATAAACTTCTGCGCTCGTTCATTCTGTGCTCCTCTTCAAAGATCATCGACCCCCTCTCCGCACGACACTCTCTATTCCAGGGTATGAAGGTACAGATCTCTCACATCCAGACAGTAAGATCAAGATATTCCGGGCGATCCGCTCCTCTGTTGTCAAGGTTACAATTGGTATCTTCCCAATGATATACGTTCACTGCACCTGACGGTGCTCAAGCTCCGGCCCTTCGGCCCATCGTTGCTCGAAAACGCTTCGCGTTTTCTCAAACTCCGCCTGCCCTCGCACCTCCGGTGCTCGTGCTCCCGCCCAAAGGCCGGTCGCACTCTGGCGGGGGCACGCGTCGTTACCCGAAAACGCTTCGCGTTTTCTCAAACTCCGCCTGCCCTCGCACCTCCGGTGCTCGTGCTCCCGCCCAAAGGCCGGTCGCACTCTGGCGGGGGCACGCGTCGTTACCCGAAAACGCTTCGCGTTTTTCGAACTCCGTTCCTGCGGAACGTCGTTCACCTCACCCCCTCCCTCGTGTTCCCCTCCCGGACCAGCCGGGAATAGCACCCCTCGCACCTAACGGTGCTCATGCTCCGGTTGCGCGAACCGTCGCACCTCACAGATATGCGTCTGTGCCTCAGGGGAGTGGTAAACTGCCTTCCTCACACCGCAGATCGCACACCGGCCGATCTCGACCTTCGCCCGTCCAAACGTCCTGGGGTCAAGCACCCCGGTGAGCGGCCGGACACCGTTTGCAACATTTGCACCTTTTGCAACCGTGCCGCAAAGGGGTGCGCAAATAGGAGCGCAAACACTTCCGGCATGCAAAACCTTCGATACATCGCGGTTTTTACGATTCGTCGTTAAATAACCCTTTTCGATATTTTCGTTTGCAGCAAGTCCGGAAACACACGGCACCTCCCGTTCTTGCACACGATGCCGGCGTTATTCCAGTGGAACCGGATCGGGTGGACTGTGTGATCTGGATTTTGCTGCAAACACCCTGTGATCGTCACGATCAATCTCTATTAAAATCTCTTCATCCGAGAAATAATCATCTTCCTGACCGCTGTTGGTATCCTCGATCTCTTTGCACCCATGTTTGCGAACCCCTTTGCAGCACGGTTTAGATGCTGCAAACGATCATCCGAAGGGGCGGGGAGTCCCCTCCTCTCATCCTCCGGCCAGACCGTGAGCTCCGCCGCCCACGCCCGGCAGCGCCCGGCGTCGAACTGGAAGCCCTGCAGGATCCGCCGGACCTGGTGGTACGACAGTCCCGTCGCCTGCTGCAGCATCCGGACGGTGAACGTTTCCCACCCCCTCCGGGCGGTACCTGCTGATCTGAAAGCATCTCTCGAAACAGATGCGCCGTCCTGGTGAACAATTACGTGACCACGTGGGCCCGGCAGCCTGAACGTATGGGTTGTATTGGGATACACCGGGGGCCGGCTCCTCCTCCGGCTCAGGTCGTGAGGCCCCCTGGCCCATGATCCTGCATGTTGTCTTATAAAATACCTTCCAGTGATGAAGCTGGATAATATACGAAGATATAAGAATTGATGGGCCGACAATTTATCAATCGATAGATTAACTCCTCCTATGGTTTATCCGGGCGATGCTTATGAGTTCACGACGACGAGGGCCGACGGCGAGGCCCCAACATGATCGGGCGGAAGAAGCCCGGTGCCAGCCGGAGCAGGGGGCGCTATCCTGCTTCTTGAACAGGAACCTTATCCCGGTGCTCATCTTCCTCTTCGCGCTCTTCTTCATCATAACGTTCTCGAACCCGGCGCTCTTCCTGAACGATGAGTGGATCACCGTCAACCAGCTGCACCAGCTTGGGGAAGGCCACCAGATCATCGTGAACGAGGGGAAGTACGGGACGTTTGTGAACGGGACGCCGGGGCCGTACATGCAGTCTCACCATAACCTCCTCGGCTATACCATGATGCTTCCTGTCCTTTCGCTCCCGGCGCTCTGGTTCTTCGGCCTCTTCGGCGACCAGTTCAGGCTGGCCATCGTCCTCCTCTGGTCGATGCTGCCGGTTGTGATGGCGGTGCTGGTCGACGCTTACCGGCCGCAGTACGCACGGTGGCGGGGGATACGGTGGACGTGGCTCGTGATTGGCGGTGCGTTCGTCGGGTTCCTCGTAAACCTGTTCCTGTACTACCCCTGGCCGTTCACCGCTCCGGATGCGCCCGTGGAGGCAGCGGCGGTGATCTTCACGAACCACCTCCTCTTTGCCGCATTCGCGGTGATGGTCTACCTCACCTGCAGAACCATCTTTGAGGATACCTGGCTCTCGATCTTCGGGACGATCGCCTGCATCTCCTGTTCGTCCTACATCTTCTGGGCTGCAAACGCGAAGGACCATATGCTTGTGGCGGCGATGATGGCGGCCGCCCTCCTGTTCCTGGTGCGCTACATCCGGTACGGGGGTCTCCGGGAGGCTGCCGTCGGATTTGGATTCATCGGGCTGCTCGCCTGGGCGCGGCCGGAGGTCGGGCTGGCGGTCTTCGTCTTTGCCGCGCTCTACTTCGTCGGGCTCCAGATCTCCCGCGGCCTCCAGCGGGGGCCGGTACGGGAGACTGCAAAGGCGCTCTGCATCCCTCTTGTCACGCTTGCCGGGGCCGTGCCGCTCTTCATCAACAACATCTGCGTGACAGGAAACCCCCTCGTGCCTTCGTTCTACGTCTACCAGAGCCGGGTCTGGCGTGCCGGAACCGATGGATCGTTCATCGGTTCGGCCGAGGCGATTGGTGATGTCGCCCAGGCGGTCCAGGCGCCGTCAGACGGGATTGCAGGTTTCCTCTCGATGGTCACCAGGCACTTTTCTTCGTCGTTGTCGACCCTGCCCGGCGATATCTTCGGCATCCTCTTCGCCCCCGAATCCGGGAACATGAGCCTTGTGGCGGTCTCGCCGCTGATCATCATCGCGCTGGTTGTGTTGCCCATCCTGCTGTGGAGGAGACCCGAACGGTTCAGTGCGTCGGATCGGCAGGTCATTCTGCTCCTTGCTGTCGTCGGCATCGCGGTCTGGGTGGCATACCTCCGGTCGATGCACGGGCTCAATACGAGCAACGGTATTGTTCCTGATATCCGGTATCTGACACCGTTCTATCTGCCGGTGGGACTGCTCGGGGTCTATGCCGTATCGCGCCTGAGCGATGCCGACCCGAAACAGAGGACGCTCTCGCTGGCCGCCGTCATCGCGGTCTCTGCTCCGGTGCTGCTCGTCGTGATGATGCTCTTTCAGCCCTACGGCGGCCAGTACGCCGGCTACACGCTGTTCTTTACCCGGGTCACGTTCGCGCTGCTGGCTGTGACCCTCGTCCTCATCGCGGCGGGGAAGCGGTTCGGCATACCGCAGAGGTGGGTCATGGCGGCCGTGCTCCTCCTTATCGCCGTCCCGTTCGCGTGGCAGCTGATGATGGTCTTCCTCTACTCGGTGGCGAAGTTCAACGGCTACCCGCTCTGGATCCCGGTTGTCGAGACGCTCTTCCAGTACTGCATCGGGGTCTCGGAACTACCCCCTCCCTCCTGACTCTTTTTCCAGCGATCCCCGGGTTCCGCGGTGTAATCTCGCTTGTACCTCCGTTGTGCTTATATGGCCCGAATTTGGTACGAGAAGAGATGTGGAGCTCGTTCTGCCGGCAGGGACACCTTTTCCACAATGATGTTCAGGACCTATCAAATTCCCGCTGCAGGAGGTTCGATCGAAAGCGGCCGACAGAGCGGTGGCCGCACCGTCAAACCAGATACTACGAGCGGAATAACGCGATCACGCTCTATGCTCTCGCCCGGGCGGGTGGAGTGTGTGAAGGCTGCGGCGGCTCTTTTTTGATTGCATCGTCCTGGTAGGACGAGATCCGGGCGGTCCGGCGGGATCCGGGTTTGAACCCGCGTTTGAACCTTCATAACGGACGAAATGCCCGGCCAGGATGTGTTGGTCAAGTATTATCACGATAAAGAGAGATGCTGTTCTATCGGTGAGATCATGAGGACGTTCATGGCTGTGCTCTACAGGGAAGAGGATATGTTCGTCCCGGCCGGATAGGATTACCCGTCGGTCGAGATGTGCGTCAAACTGGGGCCTATAACGCAAAATACCTCTCCAAAGCGCTTTAAAACGATTTAGATTACAGGTGATTGGAACTCTGCTATCGGAAGGCGAGTCAGGACGTTTTCGATGGCTTCTGCGGCCCGGTCGTATATCTCCAAAAAATACTCTAATCCGATATGGGGCTTGGAATGCTCGGCGATTTCTGCATATCTGGGAACTTGGCCCGGAAGGCCGACCCTCGCCGGTCGGCCTGGAGGGCATCGCCAGCTCCCGACCCGGCCATCAGGCCGGGTCGGAGTCGAGCCACAGCGGCGCCTGAGCGTCATAGAAGCGCTAGAAACGGTTAAAAAGCCGAGCCCCCAATAATCAATCGCGACATCAACAATTGGGGATCAGAGCCTTAGGGAGGCGTTGCGGCTTGGGCGCAAACGCTCGATTACCGGTTGATCCGAAGGGAATAAGGGTTCCGGCGGAAGCCCCGGGGCCGGGGCTCCTGGTCCCCTTGACGGAGATGTGTTGCTGGCAGCCCCGTGTGAACCGATGTTGGCGCAAGCTGCATCATGGGGGCTGCCGTCTATGTCTCTCATCCTGTTTCCTTGTTGTGTGGCGTTATCAATCCGGCTTTACCGCCGGCGACCTTCTTTGCCCGGACGGGTTCTGCTCGCGGGTCCGGGATGCGGTCGGGCAGTTCCTGGGTGATCTCTTTCATGGGCTGCTCCTGTGCGGGTGGACCGGGGTTATCGGTGCCGGGGTGGCACGGTTTAATCGGTTGGCCCCCGGCAGGTCCCCGCACACAGAAGAGGTGGGTGAGAGGGGTTATAAGGAGGAACCGCGCCCCGTGAATGTGGAGATGTGCCCGGACATACAACATCCGCTCTTTAACAACTTCTGCTACCACCCTTGACATGACAGGCACGACCCCTTTTCTGAGGATCGGGAAGGTTCGGTGCCTACCCATACTTCAAGGAGCGGTGCAGGCAGCCTGAACCTTGGAGGTGTTATCGAATTACCTGGATACTCTCCCTCCCATGCACGCGCGGGTAAAACACTCCTGCGATCTCAGGACTGCTCGATACGGAGTCTATGCAGAGAAGGGCCATGTATTCCCCATACAACCTGTAAATCCTGTCTACTGACGTACTATCGAGTGGGTTACACCTGGCAAACTTTCAGCACCTAGTGCATGTTGCCGCCTAAATTTATAACCCCATATGCCGCCTTTCTCATTCTTCGCCCTTTTCTGCGTGAGGCATTGTTACTCTATTGTCACCTCAGGCGAAGCCGCGAAGGACGCGAAGACCGAACAATACATGCCGGCAACTTCACTTCGCACCTTAACGGTGCTCGAACTCCGGCCAAAAGGGCCGTCGTCCTTCCCATGAGGCTATAGTGCCCGTCGCAGCACTCGCCGAAAATCTATAAAATAAGATGACACGAGACACTAGCACATAGTATATTTCGACTAAAACGTCCTGGTTGTTGAACCTGCAATCTGCCTCCCCTGGTTTCATCGTGCCGGAGGGCGAGGATCTACAGGCCTCATGCTGCCAGTTCCGTGGATCCCCTCGCTCCCGGCGCTCTGTTTTTCGGACTTATCCATGAGTATCGGGATGGATAGACGTAGCGGGTAAACGTAGCCGGGGATGTTATGACACATCCGCTGGATCGGACCTGTGCTGTAGCACGGGATTACCTGCACGGCGATTGCATCGACGCCCGGAAGAAAAGAGGGGATTTGTAGTGAGTGTTTACCACTAGAGTTTGTTCACCGTGTCGAGATATGCCGGTACAGTCTTCTTGATCGGGTAGGCAGCACCGACCGCCGGCTGAAGGTTTACGGAGAACTGGACGTTATTAGTCGGCTTGGTGGTAGGGAGTTTGACCGCCAGAACGAACTGTTCACCTGATTCAAGGAGCTTGTTTGCTGTTCCTACGTCATTGTAGGTCTTGATGACGGTCCAGTTTGCAGCAGTAAGATTAACGCTATCGGGTTCAGTTCCCTCTCCTCCGTACTTTGCTACAGTTGAATTAAACGCGATAACCTCAGATACGCTCCCACAAATGTACGTCACCAGCATCTGGCTGATGTCGATCGGCGAACCCCCTGCGGTGTTCCCTACGGTGAAGACGATGTAATCAAGCTCTGTAGATGAGCCAGATACAGCATATCCATAGACGTTGCCGATGATTTCCAGGCTGGAACTGGCCTGCTGCGAGCCTGTGTGGACGACCTGCTGCGCCTCCTGGGTTGCAAAGAACCCGGCACCGAGCATCACGTACGAGAAGACCGCGGCCACGACGACGAACGCGATCAGGACGATCGCGGCCTCAAGCCCGGTGAATGCATCCTCATTCTTAAACAGTTTTATCATTCTCATTCACCTCAGTAGACCTCGTAGTAATTATCTTTCTGGAAGTCAGCCGGTGCTATCCGGTTGATCGGGAGCGCCGCGCCGATGTCGGGCTTGACCTCAACGGTGAACCTGCCGTTCGTGCTGATGGTGGGCAACTCTTTGGCATCATCCTCGGTACTATTATTGATCATGATCTTCACCATCTCGAACTTGTCGAGCATGTCGTTCCGACCGTCTCCAGTTTGGCTCGTCCCATTCACGTACCACGCTTTGCCTACTTCCGTATAATTGAAGGTCTTCAGTTCTTCAGTCGTCGATACGGTGAAGGTCACCTTGGTCATATCCACCGATGCCCCCCCGGCAGCAAGCTGCAGGAAGAAGCTGATCTCGGATAGCGTAGTCGTGTCACTAGCCTTCACGACCACCGGCCCTGACACTTCAACGTTCGAGGTTGCCTGTGCCACACCCGTATGCACGGTCCGCTGGCTCTCCTGGGTGGCGAAGAACCCGGCGCCGAGCATCACATAAGAGAACACTGCCGCGACGACGACGAACGCAATCAACACGATCGCCGCCTCGAGGCCGGTAAATGCATCTTCGTCTTTCACGAATTTATTCATGAAATGTTTCCTCCTGTTACCGGAGTCCGAATGAGCGCCCTCATCGGGACTAGTACGGTTCGTTGGAGTATATGCGCAAGCATATATAAAAAACTATTTGAAGGTGAGGCGATTTGAAAATTGTCGTTTTCAATAATGGGTGGATGTGAAACAATCTTTATCGGTGACGGTTGCTTTCAGGCAAGTATTTTTATCCAGAGGTTCAATGGTATCTGTAGCAGAAATGATGTGCGGATAGCCCCCCGCTCGGGAAATAACCTTTCCAGGATGGAAATATTCTCCGCCCCTCACCCCCGGCGGAGGGGCCGGATGCACCGCACGGAACGTTCTCAACCGACGAGGACAGGGTTATGGGAAAGAAGCAGGATTTCATCTACGTCGTTCTGGCAATCATAGTCGTCCTGGTGATGGCCCTGATCATCAAGCCGGGAGCGACCGGAGAACTGCCGGGGTTGTGGGGACCCGGTGAGCCGGAGCCGACGGTCACCCCGATATGGACGCCCACGCTGCCCCCCCTGACCACGACGCCCACGCCGGCGCCCACCTGGGACGGAAGACCGCAGAAGGTCGGGTTCGTCGACCCGGGAACCTACCAGATCCCGTCCGGGGAGACCCGCCCGAACATGACCGCCCCGCAGGCCGGGACCGCACCCGTTGCCACCCGGTGGGTGACCTACGCGACGATCGACGGGCAGTGGTCGGGGACGACCGGGATCGTCCGGATCCCGTTCCCCATGTGGCGGCTCGACTACTCGGATATCACGACCTCGAACGACGAGATCCCGTTCTTCAACTGCCAGGTCATGGACGCCGAAGACCCGAACCGGTTCGTCAGGATCTTCACCCTCAACTTCCGCGACTTCGTGGCGGCGAAGGAGAAGCCCGATCTCAAAAAGCAACAGTGGGTGCACACCTTCTACGAGGGAAACCACGACTACTACTTCATCATCAACACCCGGTGCCTCGACTCCTACCACCTGAAGATCCAGGTGCCGGAGACGTACGTAGGTACATAAGATTGATCCGATGACGGCTCTTCGCCGGGCCGGGGCGACCATCAAGAAGGGTCTCGGGGAGGTCGCGGTATAGAGGAGACGCTCTCGCAACTGCCGGAGGATTACGGCTCGCTGCTTCTTGACGCAACGCACACGTGCCGGGCATGCCCGGGGCGGTCGACAAGGACCGGCCGGCCGGGACCGCGATATCGGGAGGTTGATTGCGGAGCAGCGGGCCGGCGGTACACGGGGCACGTCACCCCTCCAATAACCGGATGGAGATCTTCACATGAAAATCCCATCGAAATCGGAAACGGAGTCCTGGTTGTCGCGCTTCCAACCGCGACGCACCCGCGGTTATCACCCTTCGGGGATTTTCATCAGTTGCGCCTGAGGCCGAACGCGGCCTCATGACCGTTTTGGGAGGAATCCGGCATCGGCGGCTTTTCCTCCCCAAGCACGCTCACGCGAGTACGAAGTGCATTTGCCGGCCCGGGATCGCAAACCATGAACGGTCCTCGATCTCCTCGCGCTCAATCCCTGCTTGAGAATCTCCGAGGGTGTGCCGGCCGGAAGGTTCCGCCCATGCACCGGAACAGTGACCCGGCGCTTCGCCTCCGGGTGACAGAAGAGGTGGTGAGATCCCTTCACCCGGTCCGGCACAGATCCTCAGAATCCTGATACCTTTCCGGGCTGTGGAGGAGCATCACCGATCCCGGCCTCCTGATGGAGAGATGATGGTCCGCAGGGTGCACAGGATCAGAGCCTGCCGTAGCGTTTATGCGCCTGCTCGATGGTCATCAGGTGGGTGATCTCGACCCAATTTCTGTCGGTATCGGTATGGATGGTATAGAGCGCGGTGAACGTTCGCCCTATAGGAAGGCGAAATACCTCCATCCCATCCGTATTCAAGCGTTCCTTATCTCCCCCGCTGCCGGGATACGGATCTGTCTCGCAGACGGCAAGCTTTGCCGTGACGATGCGCTGTGACTTCTCCGGTAGAGTTTTCAGGAAGTCTGCGGCCGATCGCCTGAACAGGACGGCGAAGATCACAACGGGATCTCCACAAGTTCTTCCGTTTCCTGAATCCGCTTGATATCTGCTACAAGCCGCCGCTTCTTTTCGTGCTCGATCATCTCCTCCAGCAGTTCCGAGAAGGTCATCCCCGGCTCCCGCATGCTGGAAAGGGCAGCCCAGACCTCTTCCCTGACAACAATGCGCTTTGTGGCATTCATGATATTCATGGTATATGTACCAGTGACAGAAAAACATTGCCGGTGTGTCGGGCACTCTCCGGCAGGTTCGCGCCTTTCGAACCTTCGATGCTCAAGCTCCGCACGTTACGTCCATCGCACCCCGGATGGTCGCATTTCGCGTATGGCTGTTGTACCACCAGCCTCGACTGCCAGCTCATGTTCATCCGGGTGGACGCCTCACGGGCTGGCCGACGGGAGCGCCGCCGCGAGCCGATCGGAAAGGAGGGGATCCGCTGGTCCGTGGGAACCGGGAAAGGATGATATGTGATGCGAGAAGATGTACGACGGTATGAGACGGCGCCACCTGCTGAGAGCGGAGGAGAAAGAGGAAGTTCTCCATACAATCCGTACGGTCCTCGCCGGCTTTGACGAGATAGAGGTGGGGTACGTCTTCGGCTCGTTCTGCAGGGAGGATTTCGGCGACGTGGACGTGGCGATCCTCGTCACCGGGGAACCCACCCCGTACCAGGCGATGCGGTTTCGCGCGAGGGTCGAGCGGGAGCTCGAGCGGGGATGGTGCTATCGCTTTGAGGCTGACGTGAAGATCCTCAACACCGCCCCCATCTCCTTCCAGCACGAGGTCATCAAGAGCGGCAGACTCGTATTCTCCTGCGACCGGGAGAGGCGGATCCGGTACGAGGCAGGCGTGCTCTCCCGATACCTTGACTATGCAGACACACTCGACTGGTTTGACCGGATTCTGCTCACGAGGGCCTGACAATGGTCCGGGATGAAGGAATCCTCGATCACCTCCGGGAACTGGACGAGGCAGCCGGGGACTGGGAGCGCTATCGGTCCATTACTCTCACCGAGCTGAGGACCGACCGCGACAAGAGGAATATGGTGTTGCACGCGCTCCTCGTCAGCATCCAGGCATCGATCGATATCGCGAACCACCTGGTCGCGGCCTCGAGCTCCCGGCGGCCCGGGACCTACCGGGAGAGTTTCATGATCCTTTGTGACGAGGGGCTTATCCCGGAAGACCTCGAGGTCCGGCTCTCTGACCTCGCAGGATTCAGGAATGCCCTGGTCCACCTCTATTGCCGGCTGAATCTGGATGAGGTCTATGGGGTGTTGCAGGACGACCTTCCGGTTGTCAACCGGTACCGGGACCTGGTCCGGGCGATGCTCCGTGACCACCTCCTCCCGGAGTGACGGCCGGGGTCTGCCGCGCCGCTAACCTTCTCCTGGCTGTGTACCCCGACAACTCAATTTTTTCGGGAAGTCATAGTACCATGAAACGCCGAAAAAGAGTTTTCTTTCACCGCCCGGCAGTCCAGTGCCGTGCAATGAATTCCCGCACCATCTGCGACGCCACGGCCGCCGTCTGCCCGGAATCGAATGGGGCGACTTCCACGTAATCGAACCCTGCGACATGCGGGGCAAGGGTCCGCACGACCTCGCGGATATCGAGCGGCGTCATCCCGAACGGCTCGGGCGTCCCGAGGCCCGGGGTGAGGCAGCAGTCGATCGCGTCGGCGTCGATCGAGAGGTAGGCCCTCCTCCCCGCAACATGCTCCCGGACCTCCCGGAGCACAGCCCCAATCCCCCGCTCGCGCACCGCATCGGCGGTATAGAGCCGCGTCCGCTCCGCCGCAACCTCGAACTGCCCGGCGTCACCGCTCCGTGCCCCGATGATGACGACGTCCCCGACCGTCTCGAGGACGCGCCGGGTGACGCACCCGTGGCTGTAGGGCGTCCCGTCGAGTTCGTCCCGGAGGTCCAGGTGCGCGTCGCAGACGACGTAGACCTCCGGCTGCACGGCCCTGACCGCGCCGATGGTCGCGGTGTGCTCGCCGCCGAGCATCACCGGCACCTTGCTGTCGCGGACGACATCACCCGCGACATCGCTCACCTGCCCGACGACCTCCTCCGGCAGCCGGGAGACCGCGAGGTCGCCGAGGTCTGTTATCGGGACCTCGAAGAAGTCTATGCCGGTCGCAGGGTCGTAGGACTCGAAGTTGAACGAGACCTCCCGGATCGCCCGCGGCCCAAACCGCGTCCCCGGCCGAAACGAGGTCGTGCCGTCGTAGGGCACGCCGAAGACGGCGTAGCGGGCATCCTCATAAGATGCATCCGCATCCGCAAAATGGAGATGGGCGAGCTCGTGCATACCCGTCTTCGAGAGCCAGAAAAGGTCACTCAAGCTTCTTCTTGCCCAGGGATGATATGTACGGGATCTCCTTACCCGGTTCGAGTCCGGCGACCTGCTCTTCGGTCACGTTGAGTTCAAACATCTCGAAGTCCTTGACATCCATGAGCTGGACGGTCGTGCCGGCGATCGAGATGACCTGAGCCATCTTCCGCTCGACGACCGGGACGTAGGTCTTTGCCGAGACCGGCTGGACGATCGAGCGCTTGACGCCGTCGAAGATCCCGATACAGTCTATACGGGATTTAGCCGCTCCGTGCTTCCCGGGCTTGGATGTAGCGATGGAGACAATCCTGCAAGGCTCATCTTCTACGACGACGTAACGTCCCTCTTTCAGTTTTCCTACTTCTGTCTGTTCCTTCATATTGTCTCACTCGGTAAACGCGTGATTAATGTATCTGGATTACAGTACATAAATACACCGTAGAACGAGGGACGGAACGAGGAGATTTGATGGAGTTCATCCGGGCGTGTGACGCCGTGGCAGGAGTTGTCCGGGATGCTGTGGCCGGCATGGTCGGAACGCCGGAGGCAGGGGCCTACGTTAAGATGGGCGCGGACGGCACGCCCACCAAAATGATCGACCAGGTCGCAGAGGATATCATCGTCGACTACTTCACGCACCACCCGTGCTGCCGGCGCATGATCAGCGAGGAACTCGGGTGCGCCGAGATGGGCGGCGAGAAAGGAACCATCTTCCTCGACCCGGTCGACGGCACCTACAACGCCGTGGTCGGGATCCCCTTCTACGCCCTCTCCATCGCGTATGCAGAAGAAGGGGTCGTGCAGATGGGGTACGTCCAGAACCTCGCCACGGGGGAGACGTTTCACGCCGTCCGGGGACAGGGCGCCTGCCTCAACGGGCACCCTATCCGCGTCTCGGAGGTATCGCTCCTTGAAGAGAGCGCCATGAGCGTCTACGGCCGGAAGTTCGACCCGACCCGGATCTGGATGATCGGCCGAAAGGTCCGGCGGTGGCGCCTCCTCGGTGCATCGGCGCTCGAGCTCTGCTACGTCGGGTGCGGCCGTATCGACGGCTTTGTCGACGTGCGGGGAACGCTTCGCGTCACCGATGCTGCGGCAGGGGTCCTGGTCTGCGAGGAAGCCGGCGGAACGGTCTCCGATATCGAGGGGGGCGCTCTTGTCTTCCCCGACGAGGTCTCCGTCGGGCGAAGCCTTGTCGCCACGAACGGCGTCCTGCACAACAAGGTCATCGAGTACCTGAGGTGAACCGCGTATGAAGATTGTCCTGGTATCACGTATCGACGATGCGGACGCGCTCCGCTACACCGCGTCGCTCGCCGGGGAACTCGAAGACCTCGGGCACGACATCGCTCTCGAAGAGAGTACGGCAAGGCACCTTGGAGAAGAAGGTATTCCGTTTGAGAAGATCGGCGGCGATCTGGTCGTGGTCATCGGCGGCGACGGTTCGGTCCTCCTCACCGTCCACCGGATGAAGAAGCAGGTCCCGGTTCTCGGGATCAACTGGGGCGAGGTGGGATTCCTCGCGGACCTGGAACCCGACGAAGCGCGCGCGTTCTTCGCCGCCCACACGGAAGGGTTCCATGTCGAGCGCCGGATGCGGGTCTGCCTCTCCGTCGGCGGGAGACGGATCAGCGATGCCCTCAACGAGGGGCTCGTCGTCACCGATCGGCCGGCGAAGATGCTCCGGTTCGGCGTCTACGTCGACGGGACGCCCGCAGAGCGGTTCCGGGCCGACGGCCTGCTCATATCGACTCCGACCGGGTCGACCGCCTATGCCATGAGCGCGGGAGGGCCGATCGTCGATCCGCAGATCGAAGGATTTCTCCTCGTACCGCTTGCGCCCTATATGCTCTCGTCCCGTCCACACCTCATCAGCACCCGGAGGCTCCTCGAGATCACCCTTGAGACCGAGAAACCGGCGCACCTTGTCATCGACGGGCAGAGCACATTCGAACTGGAGCAGGAGGCCACTCTCACGGTTAAGGAGTCGGATCAGCCCGCCCTCTTCGTCCATACGGGCAAACCGTTCTTTGAGAAGGTCAACCATAAGCTGCGCAACCTCTGACCCTGCAATACCCCGAACAGAGATTTTATGATTGACCGCGGGGACTATCTCCACAGAGGAGTGAGCACGATTATGGAAGACCAGATGCGCACGGAGATCTCCTACGCAGAGATCGCAGAGACGCTCAAGACCGCCCTCGATCTGCGGGGCTCACCGGTCGCAGTCAAACTCGCAAAGAGCCCCGACGGCATCCCCGAAGGGGTCGAGCCGATCGACGAGACGGTCCGCCACTGCCAGATGATCAGCAGGGCCCGGTTGAACGGCGAGATATTCTACGCGACCGCCGACAAACACGTCTGTATGGGAGGCGGCTGGGCCCTCGGGCTGAAGGAACTCACGCCGAGCCTTCGTTCGGGAGAGTTCTACTACAAACTCGGCAAGTTCGAGAGCTGGGCCGCCTGCATGCGGACCATCCGGCAGGTTCCGCACGTTCCGGAACTCGAGACCTACGCGACGGTCTATGCGCCGCTTGAGAAGACGCCGTTCGACCCGCACGTCGTCGTCATCGTTGCAAGCCCGCGGGCGATGCTGAAACTCGCGCAGACGACACTCTACCGGCTCGGCGGGCGAATCGAGTCCACGATGGCGGGGATCCAGTCGGTCTGTGCGGACGCGACCGCGCTGCCCTACCTCTCCGGCAACGTCAACTACTCGCTCGGGTGCGACGGTTCGCGCCGGTTCTCCGGGATCGAGGACGACGAACTCGTTATGGGCATCCCCGCCGAGATCCTTCCCGAGTTTGCCCGGGCGCTTCCGGTCGTCACCGCGGCACCCGGGTCGGTGAAGTAACAGCGCCGCAACCTTCCCTATTTTTACGGCATATTTCTCATCGAAGGATTGTTCCGGGGTACAAGGCTTATCTCTCCGGCAGGTCAACTATTCAGCAGGTGGTTTTTTGCAGGTATCCATGAAGCTCGAGATGAAGGACCGGCCCGGACAGCTGGTCGCGGCCCTTCAACCGATCTCAGCCGTCGGGGGAAACATCATCGCGGTTATCCACCAGCGGGAGACGCCGGCGGCTACGGAGGCGCTCGACGTCCAGATCGTGCTGGAACTCCCCGAAGGGCGCCTCCCTAAACTTCTCGATCTGCTCAGGGAGCAGGGTGTCAGCGTCGTGCGCATCGGTGAGGAGCGGCTCCTCTATGAATGCACGCTGATCGTGATCGGCCATCTGATGCACACGGACCTCTCCGACACCGTCGACCGGATTGACCGGACCGGCTCGGCGGAGGTGACGGAACTCTCCCTTGCCATGCCGGCGATCAACTCCCCGTCTTCGGCCCGCATCATCATCCGTTCGACCACCCGGGCGGAGATGAAGAAGGCGATCCGGATCCTGCGCGGCGTCGCGGAGCAGAAGGACCTCCTCATCATCGAGCCCCTGGAGGATGCATGATGCGGATCGCCATTCTCGGATTCGGCTCCGTCGGCCGGGGCATCGCCCGGGCAATCCTTGCAAAAAACCTCGATATCACCGTCACCGGCCTTGCCGACTCAAAGAGCGGGATCATCGACCCCGCCGGGATCGACCTTCTCGCGGCGCTTGACCGGAAGGGGAACGGCGGTCCCTGCGGCAGCCCGGACGTCAGTCCCGCGGACGTGGTGGCGAAGGCGGACTACGACGTCCTGGTCGAGGTGACCCCGACGAACGTGGAGGATGGTGAGCCGGCACTGGGCCACATCCGGGGGGCGCTCGGGCGGCAAAAACACGTCGTCACCTCGAACAAAGGCCCGATTGCCCTTGCCTATCCGGAGCTCCGGGCCCTTGCAGAGGCAAACGGCGTCTTCCTGAGGTACGAGGCGACGGTCTGCGGGGCGATCCCGCTCATCCACGCCATGCAGGAGGGGCTTGCGGGCAACACCATCTCCCGGCTCTACGGGGTCTTCAACGGCACCTGCAACTACATCCTCACCCGGATGGCCGCCGAAGGCCTCACCTACGAGCAGGCCCTTGCCGAGGCCAGGGAACTCGGGTACGCCGAGGCGGACCCCACCTACGACGTCGAGGGGATCGATGCTGCGATCAAGCTGGTCATCCTCGCAAACACCATCCTCGATATGCAGACCACGCTCGACGACGTGGAGAGGACGGGGATCACCCTCCTGACACCCGACGCTCTGCGGCTTGCGGAGGAGCAGGACTGCACCATCCGGCTCATCGGCGAGATCGTTCGGGAGGCGGGAGTGCTCCGCGTCTCACCGCGGATCGTCGCGAAAGCGCACCCGCTCGTCGTCGAAGGAACGCTCAACGCGGTCACCGTGGAGACGGATCTCGCCGGCGACCTGACGTTCATCGGGAAGGGCGCGGGCTCCACCGAGACCGCCAGCGCCGTGATCGGCGACCTCCTCTACATCCGGGAGCGGCATGTCCAGGGTTCTTGAGCGGAGAAAACAGTACCTGCGGCTGATGCGCCAGGCGACGCTTGAGAGAGGCTACTTCACGGTGGCCGATATCGCGGAGGCGACCGACACCCCCCGGAGCACCGTCCAGGACTGGGTGAACCGCCTCATCGAGGAGGGGTGCGTCCTGCTCACGGAGGAGCAGCGGGGGCGGCATGCGGCCCGGTACGCCGCGAGCAGCGTGATGCCGGAGAGCGCCTGCCGCCGGGTCTTCACCACGGTCGACGGCGGCGAGGTCGAGATCTACCACGAGTGCATGAGCGGGGGATGTGCCGCCTTCTGCGAGTTCCAGCACGCCCGTGCCGGCGGCGCCCTGCAGTCGGTTCGCCGGGACGGGACACTGCTCCGCGAGCGGGCGAGCCTCGGGCGGCGGGAGGTGGCCGTCGGGCTCGATCCCGCGCCGGCGGTCGGGATCGTCGGCGTCTTCCACGAGGACGGCTACATCCGACAGCAGATCCGGTGCATCGGCGGCCCGGCCTACTCGCTCACCGATATGATGTCGTTTGCCGAGGGCGTCTGCGGCGTTACCGTCCACCGTGAGGGACCGGTGGTCGAGGGCGAGGTGGTCACCCGGGCGCTCGCCTACGTTGCCATCGGGATCGACGATACCGATACCGGGACCGAAGGCGCAACGTTCGCCCTCGCCCTCGCCCTCCTCCAGCACCTCGCGAAACTCGACGGCGTCATGCCGATCGGCCACCGCGTGGCGATGCTCAACCCCCGGCTCGAGGTCCGGACGGCCGGGAACTCCTGCAGTTGCATCGAACTCGCGGTGGAGCCCGGGATCGTGCCGCGGATCGAGGAGTCCGCCGTGCGGTTCGTCGCCGACGAGGCGGCATCCCCGGAGTGGGGCATCGCCGTCCGGCAGGGGTTCCGGGTGCCCGGCGGACTCCGGGCCTACGGGAGGAGCGCGAGAGAGTCGGTGATCGGCCGGGAAACGGCCGAGGCAACTGCTGAACGGTTCGGTGCCCGCCTCCACGGCGGCCGGGGCGTCATCGGGGCGCTCGCGGCGGTCTCGCTCATCGGGCTTCCCCACGACGTCCTCCTCGATCCCGGACGGGACGTCTGCACCGGGTGGGAGCCGGCGGGGTGAGCGTGGGGGGACGAGTTTGAGAAACCGAGTGAGGGCTTTGTTGCCTGTAGCGATTGTCTTCGGTTTCGGTTCTTGAGATGCTTCCTTTTTGAGTGGTGCGCCCATTCTTTAACTCATTGTCCTACATCCCCGGACACGGATTCCCATGGGCTATCGCCATTGGGGGAGGGGCTGACGGGGAGGGGGGAGCATCCCCCCTCCCCTGTCTCCAGTTCGCATCCCTGGAGTTCAAGTTCCAAATTCGAGATCTGTTGCCCCCACCCCGCCCGGCCTTCGGCCTCCTCCCCCGCCCCGGGGGGCGGGGGCAGTCATGGCGATATCCCCACGGTCCAGCGTATGGGCATTTTTGACAATTTCTACTGTATCCATAGTCCCCCACGGTTCTGCCTACCCGGCTATATTATCGCTTCGACTGTCCTATTGGCCGCGATAGTAACCCCTACGCCATCTCACGCTCACGCTCGCCCACCTGCTGCACTCGTATCTCCGGCTCGCCTTTCTCCTGAATGTCACCTCCCCTTCCTACTCACCACCCCCGCCCCCGCCGGACACTCGAAGAACTTTGTTCTTCTCGAGCTCCTGCCCTTCGGCCAGTCGCTCCCTCGCGCTACCTATAAATACCCGGATACGGCAGATACCTTCACTGAGGGAAAGTGCGGTGAGGAGCGAACTTGAGGAAGAGATCGAGAAACTTTCTTCCCTTGCACGGGAGCGGGGCGCGGAAGCGCGGCGGATAGCGGCCCACGACGTCGTCGTCGCGGAGTGGGTGCGGTTCAAGTGCCGGTTCGGGTGCAAGGGCTACGGAAAACACATGTCCTGCCCGCCGTATGCCTCTGCCCCGGCGGATACCCGGCGGTTGCTCGCCGAGTACAGCACCGCCCTCCTTCTCCGGTTCGAGGGGATCCCCGGGCACCCCGGCCTCGAACCCGAAGAGATCCCCCTTGACTTCCACCCGTTCTTCCGCGACCTCATCCTCTGGGTGAACTCGACGGTGCACCTCCTCGAGAAGACGGCGTTCTACGACGACTTCCCGAAGGCCTTCGGGTTCGGGGGATACCCCTGCATCTACTGCGAGCACCTGCACTGCGTCGCCGAGGAGCAGGAAGGGGTCGTCGACGAGAGCATCCGCAGGCTCTGCCGGCATATGGATCTCGTCCGCCCGACGATGGAAGGTGCCGGAATCGACGTCTTCTCCACCGCCCGGAAGGTCGGATGGGACCTGCATGTCATCCCCTGCCGCGACCTCGAGTACGGCAAGATCGAGCACGGCGGCATCACCTCGGTAGGCCTCGTCCTCATCGAGTGACGCCCCGGCCTTCAGTCGCGCCGTAAGCCCCGGATATACTCCTCGGTCATGCGGCAGGCGTCATCGTCCCGAAACTGCACCGGCGGGTGCTTCATGAAGTAGGCGGACGGGGATATGAGCGCACCGCCGATCCCCCGGTCGAGGGCGAGCCTGCAGCACCGGATGGCGTCGATGACAATCCCCGCGGAGTTGGGCGAATCCTCGACGGAGAGGCGGAGGTCGAGGTGCATGGGGACGTCCCCGAAAAGCCGCCCTTCCATTCTGAGAAAACAGACCTTGTTATCCTTCTGCCAGCAGACGTAATCGCTCGGGCCGATGTGGATGTTATCATCGTCGAGGGGTTCTTCGAGAACCGACTGCACCGCTTCGGTCTTCGACGTTCTCTTCGAGGCAAGGCGGTCACGGTTGAGCATATTCAAGAAATCCGTGTTGCCGCCGGTGTTCAGCTGGTAGGTCCGGTCCAGTTTCACGCCCCGCTGCCGGAAGAGACTCGCAAGAACCCGGTGCGTGATCGTCGCACCGAGCTGGGCCTTGACATCGTCGCCGATGACCGGAAGGCCGCGTTCGCGAAACCTCGCTGCCCAGGCCGGATCGCTCGCGATGAAGACCGGCATGTTGTTGATGAGACCGATACCCGCCTCCAGCGCGCAATCGGCGTAGAACCGTGCGGCCTCCTCAGAGCCCACGGGAAGATAGTTGAGCAGCATCTCGGCGCCCGAATCCTCGAGCGTCCTGACGACGTCCTCGCGCGACGCTTCCTCCTCGTCGGCAAGCACGAACCTGCAATCCTCCCGATAATCCTGCATGTGCCCGGGAAAACCGTCCAGCACCCGCCCCATCCTGACGGCAACGCCGGCGATCGGCATCCCGGGGCAGAAAGCCGTGGTGCAGTTCGGGGGGGAGAATATCGCTTCGGAAACGTCTTTTCCGACCTTCCGCGCATCGATATCAAACGCAGCAGCCACCTCGATATCGGACGGCCGGTAGCCGCCGAGATCCCAGTGCATCAGCCCGATTGCGTCCTTTTCGCTCTTCCCCCGGTAGTATTCGATCCCCTGAAGCAGCGAACTGGCACAGTTCCCGACGCCTACGATTGCAATCCTGATCGAGTCCACGACAGCCCCCCGATAGATCCGGTACGTGCCTGACGCACCCTCCTCCGGGCGGGTGCGCCGGGCGCAGATTGAGACGATGCAACTCTCTTCAAGTTGCGTTTTTGGGTATAATACGGAGCGGGAAATATAAGGGTATGGTTCGGGAAGCACCTGATTGCCATGGACGATCTTTGCAGGTTCGACGGCGCTCCATGCGGCAACCAGCCGTACCTCCTGGTGCATGCGGACGGAGGGTATGGCGGCCGAACCTCGATGAGGTGTCTCCGGGTGCTTCGGGGGTATGGGGAATATGTCATCTCCTCAAATCCTTCGTGGGATGTTGAGATCACACCCCCTCCGGCAAAAGGTATATATTGCCGGGTCACTATAGGGGCTTTCGCGTAGCCTATGACCAAAATATTCCTCTGCACGAATGGGTGCGTCGAGGGGCAACTCAGGACAAAACTCGCTGAGAGATATCTGGACGCTCATACTCAGGACGTTCGGGTGACCCCGGAGATAAGCGATGCAGATACCATTCTCTTCTATGCTTGCGGGCTGACCAACGAGAAGGAGCGCCATTCCCTGGATATCATCAAAGAACTTAAAGGGAAGATGCGGCCGGACGCCGAACTCGTCGTATGGGGATGCCTTGCAAAACAGAACCCGCAGGCGCTCTCAGGAATCTACGACGGTCCGCTCGCCGGCCCGCTGGATACCGATTTTTTCGCCTCGCTTCCGGGCGTAAACGGCATTTCCCTGGACACAATCGAACATTCGGCTGCCGAGAACGAACTGGCAACCATGGCCCCCCCCAGCATCCACGGCTGCAACGGCATTGATCTTGTCACCCGTGCACTCCTCCTCTATAAGCGCGGGGTAGACCTCTGCAGCCCACGAAGGACGAAACATTCGCCGGTGTACTATATTCCCATTGCAGCCGGATGCACCGGACACTGCACCTACTGCAGCGAGCGCCCGGCGTTCGGGAACACCGTTCACAGCCGCCCGATAGAGAAGATCGTCTCGGAGCTCCGGAGCGCGATGGATCGAGGATACACCCGGTTCTCGCTCGTCGCAACAGACCTTGGGAGTTACGGAATCGATATCGGCTGCCGCCTTCCTGACCTTCTTGACGAGATGCTCGGTGCCGACCCATCGGGCAACTGCTCGTTCATCCTCAACCAGATCGAACCGCACCACCTCGAGGCGATCTATAACGATATGGAGCCCACGTTTGACTCGGGAAAGATCGAGATGGTGATGTCCCCCGTGCAGTCCGGGAGCGATCGGATCCTGAAACTCATGGGCCGGCATTACACCGCCGGGCAATGGAGGGCGCTGATGCTGGATATCCACCGAAACCATCCCGGGATCCGGCTGAACACCCAGTTCATGGTGGGGTTCCCGACCGAGACGGAGGAGGATTTTGCCGCGACGCTGGATCTCCTCGATCCGCCGTTCCGGCTCGATGAACTCCATATCTTCAGATTCTCCCCAAGACCGATCGTCCCTGCCTCCCGCCTCCCCGACCAGGTTCCCGATGCGATCAAGGAGGCGCGGGCTGCACGGCTGCTCAACAAATTTGCAAGAACCTGCATATAACAGGCAGAGACGGCTCGCTGTCAGGGATCGCATCACAACATCGCCTTTGAAGGAATAGTATTCACATGATTCGGAACGCAGCATACGCAGGAGTCCTCGCGATACTCGTGATCTGCGCGGGCGTGGTGGCCCTTGAGTGGTTCGACCGGGATAGGGGTGGCCACTCTTTCCCGGTTCCCGGAGATGGCGACGTACTGGTTGCCGCACACGACAGTCCGGAAGAGTCGAAGGGGGTTGCGGATTACCTCTGTGACGGCGCCGCCGACGAGATCGAGATCCAGAGCGCTCTCAACGCCCTCGACAGCGCCGGCGGCACGGTCACCCTTGCCGGGGGCACGTTCCATCTCAATGGGAACTTGAACATCCCGGGCAACACAATCCTCGAAGGGCAGGGGCCCGGCGCCACCCGGCTCGAGTGGTCCGCCGGCCTCATGCAGTGCCGGGGGGTGCAGGGGGTTCTGCTCCGGGACTTCACGACCACCGGCACCGGCGCGATCTTCATCTACAACTGCGACCGCGTGAAGGTCCACAACGTCACGGCAACCGTCGACAACTCCCGGTGGGGCGGGGCGTTCACGCTCTGGGCCTCAAGCGACGTCATAGAGGATATCGAGTTCGTCAATTGCACGGCCGTCGATTGCGGGAGGATGGGGTTTATGAACGACGGCGATGGGTCACCGAGGCTTATCCGGGATATCCGCTACATCGACTGTACGGCCGTCAACTCCGGGCGGTATTCGAGGTTCTCCCCATATGGGGAGTGGACGACCGGCTTTGCCATAGCGGAGAACAACAATCTTGCAGATGCGGTTCTCGTCGGCTGTGTAGCCGAGGGCTCGTTTGAGTCCGGGTTTCATGTCGAAGATGCACCAACGATCACCAACCTGGTCTTTGAGAACTGCATAAGCCGTTACAACGGCCAGAAGTCGGAAGGGTTCTACAACCCGTCGGAGAATACGCACGGCCTCCACTTCGGTTCCGGGTACTGGGTGCACGGTGGGACCACGCTCTACAACTGTATCTCCGAAGGCAACGGGAACGCGGGCTTCTCTGTGGGCCCGGGCGCCAGGCTCTACAACTGCACCGACGACGGGTCGGCGGTGGGGTTCCGGCTGGTCGACACACGCGATGCCTATCTGGAGGGCTGCACCAGCCGGAACGCAGCGACATACGCGGTCTATGCACTCGAGGCGGAGAACGTCGTGACGAAGCGCCTCGAGATGATCGACCCCGGCGGCGTCAACGGGAACGGTGCGTTCTTCGGCACCGTTGCACACCCGGTCACCGCCAGCCGGTTCGATATTGCCGGCAGCGGGGACGTTCGCGCGATCTATGGTGAGGGGTGTCGCGATATCGTATTCACGGGTGTTATCCAGACGGATCACCCGGAGCCGGTGGTCATCAAGAGGGGCGACGGCGTCGATACCTGCGGGCTTGAGATCCGGGCCGGGTCGGAGGAACCGGCCCGAGATTGTGCAGGCGGGCTGAAGTGCTTCCTGATGAGGGTTATCACGGCGTTCCTATGAAGATAGTCCAGGTCACTCCCTACTACCCGCCGCATACCGGGGGCATCGAGCGGTACGTCCATAACCTGAGCAGGGCGCTTGCCGATCGGGGCCACGAAGTCACCGTCCTGACCGCAAACGTCCCCGCTGCCGGCAGTCCGATCGAGACCGACGGCGGCGTCACGATAAAGCGCAGCACCTGCCTGGCGCGCCCCTTCAACGACCCGTTCGTACCCTCGTTCTTCAGGCTTGGCGGGGAACTCGCGGGAGCCGACGTCCTGCACGCCCACAACGCATACAGTTCTGCCGCACTGGGGGCGGCTTTCGCCCGGCAAAAATGCGGCGTGCCGACGGTTCTGACGCACCACGGGCAGCACCTCTTCGGCAGCCCCCTCAAGGACCTGGTCGTGGCGTTCTACCGCAAGACGGTCGAGCGCCGGCTGGTGAACAGCATCGATCGAGTTGTTGCACTCTCGCCGTCGGATGCGGAGTATGTCTCGGCATTCGGTGTCGAGAAAGAGAGGATCGCCGTCATCCCGAACGCAATCTGCCCTGAGGACTTTCTGCCGCAGATAAACGGAGATACGGGCAGGTTCGAGGAGGGCTACCGGCTCAACGGGAGGAAGAGGGTGCTCTTTGTCGGGCAGATATCGACGAGAAAAGGGGTCGATGTGCTCGTGCGGGCGGCAAACCTGATCGTGAACGGGCAGGACGGGGACGCCCCGGTCTTCTTTTTTGCCGGCGACGGGGACTTTCTCGATCCGGCACGGGAACTTGCCAGCAGTTACGGTATCGAGGAGTATGTCAGGTTTCCCGGGAACGTGAGTTTCAGCGACCTTGTTTCGGCGTACCGCTCCTCGGATCTCTACGTTCTCCCCTCGCTCTCGGAAGGGATGCCCACGGTGATACTGGAGGCCATGTTCTTCGGCCTGCCGGTCGTCACGACCGATCTCCCCTGCCTCCGGGACAACTTCGGCGGACATGCCGTCCTGGTTCCTCCCCGCGACGAGCATGCGCTGGCCCGCGCCGTCATGGGGCTCCTCGACGACCCTGAACGCTGCCGGCGGCTCTCGGAGAGGGGGCAGGCGTTTGTGCGGTCGAATTACACCTGGGATAAGGTCGTGCTCGCATACGAACGGCTCTACGAGCAGATGACCTGCTGATCGCTCCTGCACGTCCCGAAGGCTGAGGTTGCACCGGGGCTGTCGCCGCTGTTTTGCCCCCCTTCCAGGCCATGCAAGGTGTATCGGGGGACCGCCGGTTCCCGCTCCCCCCCGGCACATTTCTACTGAATATCTAATTTAAACTTAATCTACCTGATGATGCTGATTAAATCTCGTTTTAGATATTTATTTCTGTTTTGCGTTGTAATTTTCGTAAAAAATTAAAAATTAAGCGATAATTAAAAATGAAATTGTATATATAGCATAATTAATTTACACTTCAGGTGCTGGAGCACACGTGCTTCGGCCTGTGACCCAAGGAGGTATATACTTGAGCCCTTTTGGCAGCAGACTTCAGAAAAGAAACAACGAAAGCCCTACCCTCTACCGGAAGGCGCTGATGCTCCTCTTAGGATGCGTCGCCATCGGATGCATTGTGCAGGCCGGCAGTGCCCTGGTAGTGGCTGCAAGCGACAGCACCGACCTGGAAAAGGCACAGGCGGACTACCGCTGCGACGGCGCCGCCGATCAGGCTGAAATCCAGAGTGCGCTCAACGCCCTCGGCAGCGCCGGCGGCACGGTCACCCTGACCGGGGGCACGTTCCATCTCAGCGGGAACTTGAACATCCCAGGTAACGTGATCCTCGAAGGGCAGGGGCCCGACGCCACCCGGCTCGAGTGGTCCTCCGGCCTTATGCAGTGCCAGGGGAAAGAGAACTTCGTGCTCCGAGACTTCAAAACGACGGGGACCGGCGCGATCTTCATCCAGAACTGCGACCGCGTGAAGGTCCACAACGTCACGGCAACCGTCGACAACTCGCGATGGGGCGGGGCGTTCACGCTCTGGGCCTCTAACGACGTCATGGAGGATATCGAGTTCGTCAACTGCACGGCCGTCGATTGCGGCAGGCACGGATGGCAGAGCGACGGAGACGGTTCCGTAAAGACGATCAAAAACATCCGCTACATCGACTGCAAGGCGATCAACTGCGGCCGCGACAGCCGCTTCTCCCCGCACGGCCAGTGGACGTGCGGGTTCCAGCTCGCAGAAAACGCCAACATCGAGGGCTGCGAGGTCGTCCGCTGCTATGCGGAGGGCAACTTTGAAGCTGGTTTCATCGTTGAGGCAGCGCCGAGCAAGAAGGGCATCGTTCTGCGGGACTGCGTCTCGAAGAACAACGGCGTAAAGCCCGACAACTACTACAACGGGCCGGATGAGAACATGTACGGCGCCCTCTTCGGCGCCGGGTTCTGGCTCCACGGTGATATGACCGTCATCAACTGCACCGCGGAGAACAACCGGAAAGCCGGTTTTGCGGTCTGGTATCCGTCGTCCTACACCAAACTCTACAACTGCACCGATACAGGCTCCGAGGTCGGATACAAGTTCGACTACACGGACAACATCTATGTGGAGAACTGTGTCTCGCGTGATGCCGGGAGATACGGGGTCTACGCCGCAAACGCCGGGAAGATAACCACCAAAGGGTTGACCCTCATCGCCCCGAAGGGTGACGGTTCGAAGAACAACGTCTTCGGCGTCTCCGGCTACCCGGTCAGGGAGAGCTCGTTTGGTATCGAAACCTACGGCGGTGGAGGCACCGCGGTATCGTGCCCGAGCGGCCAGAACGTCCAGTTCACGGGAACCGTCAGGTCGAATGCGGGCCAGCCGGTCGCCGTCTCGGGGTCGGTCGATACGTCGCGCCTGAGCGTGGTACCGTACTCCGGTGAGGAACCCTCGCCGGTGACGCCCACCCCCACCCCTACCTCCACCCCGACTCCCACCCCGACTCCGACTCAGACTCCGGTTCCCACCGGGCAGCCGGACCTCGTGGTGACCGACCTCTCCTGGACACCGGCGATCCCGGCCCCCGGGAGCGCGGTGACGATGAAGG